>Ga0307418_1000521_pt1 | contig 11692 bp, 11 predicted proteins | sample SalMarWE160220MG_2_FD_202160 | JGI IMG/M metagenome (GOLD analysis project Ga0307418, IMG submission 202160) | Salt marsh sediment microbial communities from the Plum Island Ecosystem LTER, Massachusetts, United States - WE1602-20 | ecosystem: Environmental > Aquatic > Marine > Intertidal zone >...
ATTCGAACTCGCGGATGATTTGGTTCGGCTGCAGGCGGAGCAGGAGTTTCAACTGCACCAGATGACGGATATCCTTCGGCACAAGCTGGTCAAAAGAAATGTCGATGTCGCCAGCATCGATGTGAAGGACCCCGTTTCGACCCTCAACGCTGCCCGGCAAGAGGTGGCGATCAAGCAGGGGATAGACGGAGAGACCGCAAAGCGGCTCGTCAAGGCCCTCAAGTCCTCTAAGCTGAAGGTCCAGGCTCAGATTCAGGGTGAGCAGGTCCGGGTCACCGGCAAGCAACGCGACGAGCTGCAACAGGCCATCGCGCAGCTGCGCGCGGCGGACTGGGGGCGACCCCTCCAGTTCATCAATTTCCGAGACTGAAGACGAGGTGAGATGGTGAAGACGGCGAGGCTCCTTGTCGCTTGCGCGGCTCTTACGCTGTGTGCTGCCCCGGCGCTTGCGGACAAATACGCGGACGCCAACATCGAGGCGCGGCTCGCAAAGGTCCTCCCGGGATACAAGGTCGATGGCATCAGACAGACCCCGGTTACTGGACTCTACGAGGTGGTCATGGGTCCGCGGGTGGTGTACGTCAGCGGGGATGGCCGGTACCTGATCGAAGGACGCATGATCGACCTCGCCCTGCGCAAGGATCTGACGGCGCCGCAGGAGGCCGAGGCCAGGAAGCGCGTGGTCGACGGGATTGGGGAGAAGAATATGGTGATCTTCTCCCCGCCGAGCTACAAGCACACCATCACCGTGTTCACCGATCTGGACTGCGCTTACTGCCGCAAGCTGCACTCCCACATTGCCGAGTACGAGGCCGAGGGCATCCGCGTGCGTTACGTCTTCTTTCCGCGCGAAGGGGTTGGCAGTGACTCCTTCCACAAGTCGGTGGCGGTCTGGTGCTCGCCGGACCGACAGGCGGCCTTCACGGCTGCCAAGCAAGGTCAAGAGATCCCCCGCAGCAACTGTCCCAATCCGGTGCGGGAGGAGATGAAGGTGGCTGAGAGTCTGGGTATCTCGGGGACGCCTGCCATCGTTCTGGATAACGGCGACCTGATTCCAGGCTACGTTCCGCCCAGGCGTCTGGCCGCCATCTTGGACGGCAAGAGCTCGTAAGGACGCGCCAAGCGGCGCCGGTCCCGCGCCGGAAAGTAATCCCCGCCTCCTGCGGCCTCTTTATGCCTCAGCAGAAACTGGCATACGCTTGGCGGACCGACAGGGGTCTGGTGCGGGAGCACAACGAGGACAGTGTTGCGGTCATGCCCGAGCTGGGACTCCTGATCGTCGCTGACGGTATTGGGGGCGCAAAGGCGGGGGATGTGGCGAGTCGGACAGCCGCGGAGGTGATCACGGACCAGGTCCGGAGCCACTCGCCGGCCGTCCCAAACCAGGAAGAGGCGCGTCTGCTCGCGGAGGAGGCCGTTGTCGCTGCCAACAAGGCGGTATGGGCAATGGCACAACAGACCCCCATGTACGCGGGGATGGGAACCACCGTCGTCCTCGGGCTCGTCGGGCCAGGCTGGATGGTCTTCGCCCATGTGGGCGACTCCCGAGTCTATCGACTGCGCGATGCCAAGCTCCAGCAGCTGACAAAGGACCACTCGTTTATCCAGGAGGTTGTCGATCAGGGCTTTTTCCCAAGCTTGGCGGATGCCCAGCGCTATGGCGTCAAGGAGAACATCCTCACGCGCGGCCTTGGCACCTCGCCCCAGGTAGTGGTCGACTCCGGGGTTGTTGCGCTTCAGCCGAGCGACCTCTTTCTGTTCTGTAGCGACGGGTTGACCGGCATGGTTGCGGACGACGTGCTCGCCCGAGTGATGGTCAACGATGGTGATGACCTGGACAAGCTGGCGACGATCTTGATTGACCTCGCCTGCGCGCACGGCGGACTCGACAATATTACCGTCGCCCTGCTGCGCGTCTATTGATCGACGCCTGCCACCCGTCTCGGCTCGGGCCTTCGGTGCACCTGCAGACAGAACCAGGGAGTTGGCCACGGGTTACCGCGTGGGGCCTCCGGCGAGGTCGGCAGGGGGTGCGTGAATCGCGTCATGGTTCCGACGATCGGCCACCGTTAGTATGCGACAGCTGGACCCAGGGCTCAGCGAGCGAGCCGAGTGCCGACCAGGGGGGAACATTAGCCATGCTTCCCAGCTATGTCCCGCATCCAAAGCGCGAAGTGAAGATTCGCAGTGCGGTGTCCGCGATCAAGGCGCTGTTGCCGCTGGACCTCTACGTACGCCACAAGCAGGAGCTGATTTCCCTCTGCCTTTGCAAGATCACCGAAGCGGACGGCAAATGGAATACACGCTATCGAACGCAGGCCGCAACTTGGGAGCTGTCCCCGAGCAACCTTCGACACGAGCACGTCTTCTCCCGTCGGACTCTCGTCGAGAGGCTCTTGGAAAGCCCGACCCATCTGGACGGGATTCTCCGCTCCGTCATCGGGTGCATTGTCACCACCAAGGAGCACGCGCTGCTAAAGGTGCTTTCCCACAAACATCCCGACCTCTACGGCTGGGGCCGATTTGAAAAGGCCGGCGTAAAGGTTCTCGATCTTCTGACGGAAGCCGAGGCCGACTTGACAGCATTGGCGGCTTCTGATGCATCTGTTCCCAACCCGGGCGAAGGTCTTGTCGTCCATTCGGAGCGGGATGGCGCGAGGGATCTTGTGAGCATCCTGGGCGGACAGATCGATGTGACCTTTACGAACGAAACGGAGGGGAGAGTCGTCCTCCAGGAGTTGCGGTTGCGGAGGAAGGCGTTCAACCTTCGGAAATACGCAATCAACGAGGAGCAGCGGACGCTGCTGGACAGCTACGCCGGCGAGCTGGGGCAGCAGGGGCAGCCGGCCCGGACCCCCGGGAGATCCCTTGGGGCCTCGGACGATCAGATGCGAGCCTTGAGCGCAAGCCGCGCCAGGCTGGCCAGAGGGCTTGCACCCTTGGAAAGGGAGAAGCAGCAGATCGATGGTATCCTGCAGACGATCGAGTCCGTGATCGTGCAAGTTGAAGCGGAGATGCTAACGCGCGATGGTCTTAAGCCGTCGGCCGCAAAGTGACTCTCGATAAGGTAGGCCGCTGAGGAGGTATCCGTCGATCCGGCATCGCCGTGATCCCGGTCTTGTATTGCCCTGATTGCTTGATGAAAGCCCAGGGGGCTTGTGGCTTGACGACTGGTTCTCTTGGGCTGAACAGATGTCCTGCCGGAACCTGGTGCCACGGGTCGGAGTCGAACCGACACGGTATCGCTACCGGTGGATTTTGAGTCCACTGCGTCTACCAATTTCGCCACCGTGGCCGCGGGCTGCCAATATAACAAAACGGGGCGGTTCTACAATCCACCTCCCTCGCCAGGGCCCGCCCTTGATGTGTCCCTGATTCCGCATGATGCGGCGTTCTGACTTTCGGTTCGATCTTCCCCCTGGGCTGATTGCTCAACGTCCTTCACGGATGCGCGGAGAGAGCCGCCTTCTCGGGCTGCACGGACCCACCGGGGAGACGCGGGATCTCGCGTTTGCAGATCTTCCGCGCCTCCTGCGCCCGGCCGACCTGCTGGTCTTCAATGATACTCGCGTGATGCGGGCCCGCCTGCACGGCCGCAAGCAGTCCGGCGGGCGCGTGGAGATCCTCGTCGAGCGCCTGGAGGCAGGGCACGCAGCCCTTGCACATCTGCGTGCGAGCAAGTCTGCTAAGGCCGGAACACGCATTTTGCTCCAGGGAGAAGAGCCCCTGGATGTCCTGAGCCGTGAGGGGGATCTCTTCCGCCTCCGCTCGCGCGGGCTCAGCTTCGCCGAGCTCATGGAGCGCCACGGCCACATGCCGCTTCCGCCCTACATCGAGCGACCGGACGACGCCGCGGACTTGGAGCGTTACCAGACGGTATACGGGCGCCGGGAGGGGGCGGTTGCAGCACCGACGGCCGGGCTCCATTTTGATCAACCCATGCTCGCTCACCTCGCGCAAAAGGGAATCGCCTTTGCCCACATCACCCTGCACGTAGGGGCTGGTACTTTCCAACCCGTGCGAGGGGAGGAGCTCGACGAGCATGTCATGCATGCCGAGTGGCTCGAGATCGACGAGGCGGCCTGCCGGCGAGTAGCAGAGACCCGATCTGCGGGTGGCCGGGTCGTGGCGGTCGGCACGACGAGCGTACGCGGCCTCGAGACCGCCGCGGCAAACGGGGATCTCCAACCCTTCCGTGGGGATACGCGCCTCTTTATCCGGCCCGGTTATCGCTTCCGTGTGGTGGACGCTATGCTCACCAACTTCCATTTACCCGAGTCCACCCTGTTGATGCTGGTGGCTGCCTTTGCGGGGTACGAACATGTGATGTCCGCCTATCGCCATGCTGTCACCGAGCGGTATCGCTTTTTCAGTTACGGCGACGCCATGTTTCTAACGCGACGCGACTGATGCCTGCGTCCGTGCACTGACGGTCTCACGGGCGCGCAGCACTGGAAGTCAGCAGGCAAAAAAAAGCGCGACGGGGGGCGTCGCGCTCAAATTACCACCAAAGGAGGATGGAGGAGTGCACTGAACCACGGGGTGTGATTCAGTACGTAAGTAGTTTCTTAAATACCTAAACTCCTGTCAACCCCCCTCAGGTAAAATTTTTCCAAAACCTGCTGCTGACCCTCGACAGTTACCGAAGCGCGTTTCCCGCCGCCGGCGGGTAGGCGATTCCGCAACCGCCCAGTCCGCAGTAACCTCCAGGGTTCTTCGCGAGATATTGCTGATGGTAGTCCTCCGCGTAGTAGAACTCGGGCGCGTCAGAGATCTCCGTCGTGATGTCGCCTCGTCCGGTACTTCGCAGGGCGGCCTGGTACCGCGTGCGGCTGGCTTCTGCCGCCCCGGCTTGGTGCGCCCCATAGGTGTAAATACCCGACCGGTACTGAGTTCCCACATCGTTTCCCTGGCGCATGCCTTGGGTAGGGTCGTGGCCCTCCCAGAACAGGCGGAGAAGGTCTTCGTAAGCAAGCCTCCGGGGATCGAAGACCACCCGCACCACCTCGTTGTGGCCGGTCAAACCGGAGCACACCTCATCGTACGTCGGGTTTGGTGTATATCCGCCCGCGTAGCCCACGGCCGTGGTAAAGACCCCGGGCAGCTGCCAAAACAGCCGTTCCGCACCCCAGAAGCAGCCGAGGCCGAACATGGCCATTTCCATGTCCGCCGGGAATGGGGGCAAGAGGGGGTTGCCCCTGACAAGGTGCCGATTTATCACCGGCATGGGACGGTCGCGGCCGTTCAACGCCTCTTGGGCGGAGGGCATCGATGTCTTCTTGTGGAGCATGAACACGGATCTCTCCTCCAGCCTGGGATCACTGGGCAGCATGCCCTATCTTTTCAGTACGTCCGATGGCAGAAAGATTGGGGTTTCACCGACCATTCCAACGATGCTTGACCAAAGGCGCTTCGAGCCCGTAACCACCGACCTGGACGACACGGTCTGGCCGTCGGACCTGGAGCCCCCTGATGTGGAGGTGGCCGACCTCAACGGGCTTGCCGACCGGATAGGAGGCTAAGGACGTGCGCTTTGAGGTCCTGGCGACTCTTGGGGCGGCGCGTCGCGGCCGCCTGACATTCGAGCGGGGGGAGGTGGACACACCCGCCTTCATGCCCGTCGGTACCTACGGGACGGTCAAGGCGCTGATTCCCGAAGAGCTTGCCGCGAGTGGGACCCAGATCCTCCTCGGAAACACCTTTCACCTGATGCTCCGGCCCGGCCTCGAAGTCATTGGCCGGCACGCGGGCCTGCACCGCTTTATGCACTGGGAGCGGCCGATCCTCACGGACTCCGGTGGGTTCCAGGTCTTCAGCCTCGGTGCGCTTCGAAAGATCAGCGAGGAGGGGGTGCGCTTTCGCTCGCCCGTGGACGGCAGTCCCTTGTTTCTGACGCCGGAGCTTTCCATGGGCGTGCAGCGGGCCCTGGGCGCCGACGTCGTCATGATCTTTGACGACTGCACCCCCTATCCGGCGGACGAGGGGCGGGTCCGCGCTTCGATGGAGCTTTCACTGCGCTGGGCCGTACGCAGCCGCGAGGCCCACGGCGATAATCCCGCCGCCCTGTTTGGCATTGTACAGGGGGGCATGCATGAGGAGCTTCGGGAGGCTTCCCTTGCCGGGCTGCAGGCCATCGGCTTCGACGGCTACGCGGTTGGTGGGCTGTCCGTTGGTGAGCCTGCGGCAGACCGGCTGCGTATCCTGGATCACCTGGCGACCCGCCTGCCGGGGGACCGCCCGCGCTATCTGATGGGGGTCGGCACGCCGGAGGATCTGGTCGAGGGGGTGCGCCGGGGCATCGACATGTTCGACTGCGTCCTGCCCACCCGCAATGCCCGCAACGGACATCTCTTCACCCATGACGGGGTGGTCAGGATACGCAACGCCCGTTATCAGATGGACGAAGGTCCGTTGGATCCCCTTTGCGGTTGCTACACCTGCCGGCATTACAGCCGCGCCTACCTGCGCCATCTCGATCGCTGCAACGAGATCCTGGGCGCTCGCCTCAACACCCTGCACAATCTTCACTATTACCAAAGCCTGATGAGCTCCCTGCGCGTGGCCGTTGCGACGGGACGACTCGATGCCTTCGTCAACGCCTTCTACGCCCGCCGCACGTTAAGCTAGGCGCGGTTGTCGCTGCCTGTATCTTTGCCCAGGCTGTGCCATAATGCGCGGCTGACCCTGGCCAGGCTTCGCCGCTGAATCCCCGAGGAACTATCACATGAGTTTTTTTATATCTGACGCCCTCGCAGATGCACCTGCCGCCACAGGCAGCGACCCCCTGTTGGGTCTGCTCTTTCCGATCGGCCTCGTCGTACTTTTGTACTTCCTGATGATCCGGCCCCAGGTGAAGCGTCAGAAAGAGCACAAGAAGATGGTGGACGCGCTGGCGAAGGGTGACGAGGTAACAACCTCAGGCGGGCTATTGGGCCGTATCACGGAGCTGGGGGACAACTTTGCCCAGATCGAGGTGGCGGAGAACGTCAACGTCAAGGTCCGTCGCTCGGCGGTAGAGTCCGTGCTGCCCAAAGGGTCGCTAAAGGACCTCTGACGGGGCGGCCCACCTGTCCGCTCCAGGCTGCTCATCCGTCGGGGAAAGGGGGGCGGAGTCTGTGCTCGCAGCCGGCTGCCCAGTCCCCAGCCCGCGCATGGGATGCAGGCTGCGTCCCGCCGCTCGATGTGAGATGGAATCCCGATGAACCGATATCCGCTGTGGAAGAACCTGCTCATACTCGCCGTGGTGCTGGCGGGCCTTATCTTCGCCTTGCCCAACATGTTTTCCCAGGACCCTTCGATCGAGGTGAGTGCGGCGCGCGGCAGCAAGGTCACCGGTGCGACCGTAGGTGAGCTCAAGGCCGTGCTGGAGAACGCCGGGGTTCCTTACAAAGGAGTGCAGACGCTGAAGGACGGCCGGCTGCTCGTGCGCTTCGCGACCTCCGGCAATCAGCTTAAGGGGCAGGCAGCAATCGAGGCTACGCTGGGTGACCGCTATAACACCGCGCTAACCCTGTCCCCGGATCTCCCGGGGTGGGTGCGCTTCTTTGGCTTACAGCCCATGGTCTTGGGTCTGGATCTCCGGGGCGGTGTCCACGTTGTCATCGACGTGGACATGGATGCGGCCATCGACCAAGCCTTGGAGCGGTATACGGACGATATACGAAGCCTGCTGCGCAAGGAGAAGATCCGGTACCTCGGCGTAACCCGGGACAAAGGGCGGCTCGCAGTGCGGTTCGGTGATGCCCGGACGCGGGACCGTGCGGATTCGCTGATCCATAACGAGATCCCGGACCTGAAGCTCGACACCGGTGAGGAGGGGCGAAGCTATTACGTCTATGCGGCCATGACGCCGGCGAACGTGGCGTCGGTGAAGAAGTTCGCCCTGCAGCAGAACATCACGACCCTGCGCAACCGGGTCAACGCCCTCGGCGTCGCGGAGCCCATCATCCAGCAGCAGGGGGATCGCCGAATCGTTGTGGAGCTGCCGGGCGCCTCCGACCCGGGACGTATCAAGGACATCCTGGGTGCAACGGCGACGCTGGAGTACCGCCTCGTAGACACAGAGCACAGCGTGGAGGACGCGGTGAACGGCCGGGTACCGCCCAGCGACAAGCTCTACAAGGACCGGGACGGTCGTCCCGTTCTCCTGCAGCGGCGTGTGATCGTGACCGGTAACGAGATCACGGACGCATCGGCGGGCTTCGACCAGCGCACCGGGCAGCCTGCGGTCTTCGTCAGTCTTGACGCCCAGGGGGCGCGGCGCATGCGCAACGTGACCACGGAGAACGTGGGCAAACCCATGGCGGTGGTCTTCATCGAGAACCGCACCGAGACTCACATCGTCGACGGCAAGCCGGTGAAGCGCAAGGTCCGCACCGAGGAGGTGATCAGCGTCGCCAACATCCTCGAGCCGTTCGGGCGCCGGTTTCAGACCACGGGCCTTGACAGCTCCCAGGAGGCCCACGACCTGGCCCTGCTCCTGCGGGCGGGCGCTCTGGCCGCTCCCATCGAGATCGTGGAGGAGCGCACGATCGGCCCGAGCCTGGGGCAGGACAATATCAATCAAGGCTTCGAGTCCGTCGTGATCGGCTTCATCCTGGTTGTGGTCTTCATGGCCTTCTACTACAAGGTGTTCGGCTTGGTGGCCGACATCGTGCTGATAGTCAACCTGGTCCTGGTGGTGGCCGTGCTGTCTGTCCTACAGGCGACCCTCACGCTCCCCGGCATTGCGGGCATCGTCCTCACCGTGGGCATGTCGGTGGACGCAAACGTCCTGATCTATGAGCGCATACGCGAGGAGCTACGCAACCGTAACACGCCCCAGGCGAGCATCCAGGCGGGCTATGACAAGGCCCTGTCGACCATTGTCGACGCCAACCTCACGACCCTGATCGCTGCGATCACTCTGTTCAGCTTCGGCACCGGCCCCGTCAAGGGCTTCGCGGTCACCCTCTTCATCGGCATCCTCACCTCCTTGTTCACCGCCATCATGGGAAGCCGCGCGGTCGTCAATCTTCTGTATGGCGGCAAACGCCTTCAAACCCTGCCGGTGTGAGCGGAACCTTCAGATGGAATTCTTCAAGCGGACCAACATCGACTTCATGCGGTATCAGTGGCCGGCGCTGGTGCTGTCCACAACGATCAACCTGCTCGCCATCGGCTCTTTCTTCTTTCAGGGCCTCAATTTTGGCCTCGACTTCACGGGTGGCACCGTCATCGAGGTGGGCTATAAGCAGCCGGTGCAGCTCTCCGATGTCCGCTCAGCGCTGGCGAAGGCCGGCTATTCCGAAGCGACCGTGCAGCATTTCGGCAGCTCCCGCGACGTCCTGATTCGGCTGGCGCCGAAGAATCAGTCGGAGAGCACCGCTGCAGTGAGCGACCGGGTGTTCCGGGCGCTCAGCGCGGAGGCCAACGGACGGGTAGACTTGCGGCGCGCGGAGTTCGTGGGGCCAGAGGTCGGGGGAGAGCTTGCCGAGAGCGGCGGGCTCGCGGTCCTTTACTCGCTATTCGGCATCCTCATCTATGTCTGGCTGCGCTTCGAGTGGCGGTTCTCGGTCGGGGCCATCATCGCCACTATCCATGACACGATCGTGACGGTCGCCGTATTCTCGTTATTTCGGATCGAGTTCGATCTCACCGTCCTAGCGGCCGTGCTCGCAGTGATCGGCTACTCGCTGAACGATACGGTCGTCATCTTCGACCGAATCCGGGAGAATTTCCGCAAGATACGCAAGGGGACGGTCCTGGAGGTCGTCAACCTGTCTATCAATGAGACGATGTCCCGTACCATCATCACATCCGGGACCACTTTAGTGGTCGTTCTCGCCCTGTTTTTCTTCGGCGGCCAGGTCATTCACGGCTTCGCCCTCGCCATGCTCGTAGGTGTTGCGGTGGGCACCTACTCGTCGATCTACGTCGCGAGCAGTGCGGCGGTGATGCTCGGGATCAGCAGGGCGGATCTGATGCCCGTCAAGAAGGAAGGGGCACAGCTCGACCGGATGCCCTGAGGGATCGAATCCGCTTACGACGCCTTAGGCCCTTAGGCTGGAGCTGAGAAACGGCCGGATGCGGGAAAGCATTGCCTGCTGGATCTTGAGATTTCCGGCCACCACATTCCCCGTCTGGAGGTGGCGATCCCCCCCTGCGGCATCGCTCACTGCTCCGCCGGCCTCGCTTACCAGGAGGGCACCCGCGGCAAAGTCCCATTGGGCAAGTGCCAGCTCCCAGAAGCCGTCCAGCCGACCCGCGGCCACGTAAGCGAAGTCGAGGGCCGCGGAGCCGGGCCGACGAATCCCAGCGGTGTCTTGCATCATCGCCTTGAGCATGCCGAGATAGGCGTCGACGTGGGTTTGGTCCCGGAAGGGAAATCCGGTCCCGATGAGGGCGCCTTCGAGGCTGGTCCGGGTAGCCACCCGCAGCCGGCGGTCGTTCAGCTGGGCGCCCTGGCCTCGACTGGCCGTGAACATTTCCTCCCGCAGGGGGTCATACACCACCGCCTGCTCCAGCCGCCCCCGGTATTTCAGAGCGATGGAGACGGAGAATTGAGGAAATCCATGAAGATAGTTGGTGGTGCCGTCCAGGGGGTCGATCACCCACTCGTAGTCACCGCCCTCATGGGTGCCGCTCTCCTCCGCGAGGATGGCGTGTCCCGGGAACTTGGCGCGCAGCTCTTGGATGATCGCCGCCTCTGCGCTACGGTCGACCTCGCTCACGAAGTCGTTGCGGCTCTTCGATGCAACGGCGACCTGATCCGCGTGCTCGAAATACCGTAAGAGGATGCGCCCGGCGTGCCGAGCGGCGCGGGTGGCGATATTGAGCATGGGATGCATGGCGTGGAAAGATACCCGATGCCCTAGGTTCATTAAAGCTTGACAATGAAGCGATGTGCTGAAAAACCTGGTGACGCATGAACGCGGGGAATCCGGATTGGCTTGATCGGATTCGGATCGTGCTGGTCGAGACCACGCACTCCGGCAACATCGGCGCCGTGGCGAGGTCCATGAAGACGATGGGTCTAACCCGTCTGGATCTGGTGCGACCCCGGCACCTTCGCAACGCGGAGGCCTTGGCCCGTGCGTCCGGCGCGGACGATGTGCTCGCCCGGGCGCAGGTACACGAGGGACTGACGGATGCCCTATGTGGATGCCGCTTGGTGGTCGGGGCGAGCGCGCGACGACGAACCGTGGAGTGGCCCTTGCTCGATCCGAGGGAATGCGCAGACAGACTGGTGGGCCAGGCGGGTCAAGGGGATGTGGCGTTGGTCTTTGGCCGTGAGAGCTCGGGGCTGACAAACGAGGAGCTGGCAGTCTGCCGCTACCTGGTGCGCATCCCGACCAATCCCGCATTCAGCTCGTTGAACCTGGCGGCGGCGGTGCAGGTCTTGTCCTATGAGATCTACCTGAGGGCCTGTCGCTCACCGGGTGAAGTCGCGGCGGAAAGGCCGGAGCCCCGCGACCTGGCCACGGTCGAGGCGATGGAGGGCTTCTATGGGCATCTGGCTCAGGCGCTCGTGGACATCGGCTTCAGCGACCCTGAGCAGTCGGGCAAGCTCCTGCGGCGCTTGCGGCGATTGTTCCACAGGGCGCAGCCGGACTGGGTGGAGCTCAACATCCTACGCGGCATCTTGAGCGCCGCTCAGGGCGGGAAGACGCCTGGGCGGTTTCGCCGGCGTGGCGTGTCGTCCCTCCCCTCT
>Ga0307418_1000524_pt1 | contig 11623 bp, 9 predicted proteins | sample SalMarWE160220MG_2_FD_202160 | JGI IMG/M metagenome (GOLD analysis project Ga0307418, IMG submission 202160) | Salt marsh sediment microbial communities from the Plum Island Ecosystem LTER, Massachusetts, United States - WE1602-20 | ecosystem: Environmental > Aquatic > Marine > Intertidal zone >...
GGCTCTCCCGCGAGGCGATCGAGGAGACCGCCGACGCGCTCGAGCTGACCCCGGCCTACTGCTACTCGATCGCGAGCTTCTACGACATGTTCGACCTCCAGCCCGCCGGCCGCCACGAGATCGCCGTCTGCACGAACGTCTGCTGCGGCCTCGTCAACGCCCAGGCCGTGCTCGAGGCCTTCGAGCACGAGCTCGGCGTCGGCCCCGGCGAGACGACCCCCGACGGTGCGGTGACCCTGCGCGCGGTCGAGTGCCTCGGCGGCTGCTCGACGCCGACGCTCGTCGCGGTCGACCATGTCTACCGGCAGTCGGTGACGCCCGAGGACGTCCCGGCGATCCTCGCGGAGCTGGCCGAATGAGCGAGACGACCGTCCGCGTCGCCGAGGGCCCGGCCCTCGTCCTCGCCGGCTACGAGGGGAAGCCGCTCCGCGACCTCGCCGACTACCGCGCGGTCGGCGGCTACGAGCAGCTCGAGCAGGCGCGCACGCGCGACCCGCAGGCGGTGATCCAGGAGATCGTCGAGTCGAACCTCCGCGGGCGCGGCGGCGCCTTCTTCCCGACCGGCCGCAAGGCGAGCTTCATCCCGACCCCGGACAAGATCGCGAAGCCGATCTACATCACCGTCAACGCCGACGAGTCGGAGCCGGGCACGTTCAAGGACCGCGAGATCATGCTCAAGGTCCCGCACCGGCTCGTCGAGGGCTGCCTGATCGCGGCGCACGCGATCCAGTCGCAGCAGGTCTACATCTACATCCGGGGCGAGTACCTCGCCGAGTACGAGTCGGTGCAGGGCGCGATCGACGAGGCGCGCGCCGCCGGGATCCTCGCGGGTGTCGAGATCACGATCCACCGCGGCGCCGGCGCCTACATCTGCGGCGAGGAGACGGGCCTGCTCGAGTCGCTCGAGGGCAAGCGCGGCCAGCCACGCTCGAAGCCGCCCTTCCCGGCGATCTCCGGCCTCTACGCGTCGCCGACGCTGATCAACAACGTGGAGTCGATCACGACGATCCCGGCGATCCTCGCCGTCGGGCCCCCGGAGTACGCGAAGATCGGCGCCCCGCCCGACTCGACCGGCACGCGCCTGTTCTGCCTCTCGGGCAACGTCGAGCGGCCCGGCGTGTACGAGGCGCCGCACGGGATCACGCCGCGCCACCTGATCTACGACATCGGCGGCGGCGTCCCGGGGGGTCACACGCTGAAGGCGGTGATGATGGGCGGCTCGTCCTTCCCGGTGATGACGCCGGACGACCTCGACACCCCGCTCGACGCCGACTCGCTCGGCCAGAAGGGCTACTTCATCGGCTCGGGCGTCGTCACGGTGATCGACGAGCGGACGTGCATCGTCCAGTTCGCGCTGCGGGTCGCGCAGTTCTACATGCACGAGTCCTGCGGCAAGTGCACGCCGTGCCGGGTCGGCACGCGCTGGCTCGTCCAGCTGCTGCGCGCGGTCGAGGAGGGACGGGCGCAGGAGCGCGACCTCGACCTGCTGCTCGACGTCTGCGACCGGATCATCGGCAAGTGCCTCTGCGTGCTCGGCGACTCGGCGGCCATGCCCGTCGCGAGCTGCGTGACGAAGTTCCGCGACGAGTTCCGCGCCCACCTCGAGCACGGCGGCTGCCCCTTCGGCGCCGACTCGCAGCTCGCGCGCCTCTTCGCCCCGGTCGACCAGCACGCGCACACGCCCGTCGCGCAGGAGGCCCTGGTGTGAGCACCGAGCTGGTCAAGGTCACGATCGACGAGCGGGAGGTCCACGTCCCCAAGGGAACGGGGATCGTCGAGACCGCGCTCGCCGCCGGGATCGAGATTCCCGTCTTCTGCTACGAGCCGCGGCTCGGCGAGCCGGTCGGGGCATGCCGGATGTGCCTCGTCGAGGTCTCGCCGGGGCCGCCGAAGCCGCAGGCGGCCTGCACGCTGACGGCCGCGGACGGCATGGAGATCAAGACCGCCCGCACCTCGGAGCTGGCGGCCGACGCCCAGCACGCGACGCTCGAGTTCATCCTCGTCAACCATCCGCTCGACTGCCCGGTCTGCGACAAGGGCGGCGAGTGCCCGCTGCAGGACCTCACCTTCCGCTACGGCCCCGGCAGCACCCGGATGAGCTTCGAGAAGCTCACCTTCGAGAAGCCGATCCCGATCTCGCCGACGATCTCGCTCGACCGCGAGCGCTGCATCCTCTGCTACCGCTGCACCCGCTTCAGCGAGGGCGTCTCCGAGGACATGCAGCTGATCGCGGCCAACCGCGGCGCGATGTCGGTGATCACGACCTTCGAGGATCTCCCGTACACCGGCGCCTTCACGGGCAACGTGACCGAGCTCTGCCCCGTCGGCGCCCTCCTGCCGACCCAGTACCGCTTCGAGGGACGGCCGTGGGAGATCGCCGACGTGCCGACCGTCTGCGGCCTCTGCCCCGTCGGCTGCAACATCCACGCGACGGTGCGCGAGACGAAGGTGAAGCGGATCCTCTCCCGCAACCACCCGGAGATCGACGAGGGCTGGATCTGCGACAAGGGGCGCTTCGCCTTCACGCACATCCGCGCCGCCGACCGGCTCGTGCAGCCGCTGCTGCGCCGGCACCGCCACGGTCTCGAGGAGGTCTCGTGGGAGGAGGCGACCGACGAGGCCGAGCGGCTGCTGCGCAACGCGCGCGGCCGGATCGTGACCGCGCTCTCGGGCTCCGAGACCGTCGAGATCGCCTACGCGCTCGGCAAGCTCCTGCGGCGCGGGCTCGACTCGCACCAGGCGATGCTGCCCGAGGAGGTCTCGGGCGCGCTCGACGCCTACCGGCTGCCGCTGTCCGCGATCCGCGAGGCGGACGCCGTCGTCGTGCTCGGCGACGTGCCCGTCGTGGAGCGCGCGCCGGTCGTCGACCTGTGGATCAAGGCGGCCCGCCGCAACGGCGCGCGGATCCTCGACGACCCGGACGATCCCGCGGTCGCGGAGGCCGAGCGCGTCGTCCTCGTCTGGTCGGGCCCCGGCGGCCGCGGCGGCGCGACGGTCGCGGAGCTCGCCGAGAAGCTCGGGCTCGCCGGCCGCGACGGCTGCGGCGCCTTCCACCTGCCCGAGACGCCGAACGCCCGCGGCGCCGCCGACGCCTGGGCGGCCTGCTGCGACGAGGAGCCGGCGGAGCAGGAGTCGATCGGGCTCCTCGTCGTCTCGGGTGACGAGGCCGCGGCCGACGAGCACGTCCGCGCGCTCGCCGAGCAGGCCGAGGCGACGATCGTCCTCTCGATGTTCGGGGGGCTCTCGGCCGGCTGGGCCGACCTCGTCCTGCCGGGAACGAGCTATCTCGAGCGCGACGGCACCTTCGTCAACCTCGAGGGCCGCCTGCAGCGGCTCCGCCGCGCGGCCACGCCGCCGTGCCCCGACGAGCTCGAGTGGATCGCGGCGCTCGCCGCGCGCTTCGAGGTCGACCTGGCCCCGTACGCACCGTCCGTCTTCGCGGAGGTCTCGGAGCTCGTCTACGGCGGCCTCTCCTTCGGCGAGGTCGGCGAGCGCGCGCCGCTGCGCGGCTACCCCGAGGCTCGGGAGCACGTCGAGCGGCCCGCCCTGCCGGAGCCGCACCCGCAGCTGCGCAAGGGCGAGATCCGCCTCGTCGCCTACAAGCCCCTCTTCTCCGGCGCCGCGGTCGAGCGGGTGACGGAGCTGCAGTTCCAGCGGCCGGGCCCCGAGCTCGAGCTCTCGGCCGAGGACGCCCGGCAGCGAGGAATCGCCACCGGCGACGCCGTCACCGTCGGCTCGGACGGCAGCTCGGTCACCCTGCGGGCGCGGGTGAACCGGCACCTGCGCAGCGGGATCGCGCGCGTCCCGCTCGAGCACGCGAACGGGCTCCAGGGCACCGTCGAGCTCGCGAAGGCGCAGGAGGTGAGCGCATGATCGCCGCGGCGACGTCGATCCCGAGCGAGCCCTGGTGGATCGCGCTGATCGAGGCGATCGTCGTCGTCAACGTCATCCTGCTCCTGTTCGCCTACCTGACGCTGGTCGAGCGCAAGCTGATGGGGCGGATGCAGCTCCGCTACGGGCCGAACCGTGCCGGGCCATACGGCCTCCTCCAGCCGATCGCCGACCTCGTCAAGCTCATCCGCAAGGAGGCGTTCGCGCCCGCGGCGGCCATCGACCTCCCCTACATCCTCGCGCCCGTCGTTTCCGCCTTCACCGCGATCGCCGCGTTCTCGTTCATCCCGTGGGGCCCGGGCTGGACGGTGAACGGCTGGCACATCAACGGCGCGGTGGCGAACGTCTCGATCGGCCTGATCGCGATCTTCGCGCTCGGCTCGGTCGGGGTCTACGGCTTCATCGTCGGGGGCTGGGCCTCGGAGTCGAAGTTCTCGATCCTCGGCTCGATGCGGACGTGCGCGCAGCTCGTCTCGTACGAGGTCTCGCTCGCGCTGAGCGTGCTCGGCGTCGTCATCCTCGGCCGCTCGCTCAACCTGCCCGAGATCGTCGCGCGCCAGGGCTCGTTCCTGCCCTACGCCGCACCCGAGTTCGTCGGCCTGCTCGTCTTCTTCATCGGCGGGATCGCCGAGACGAGCCGCGCCCCCTTCGACCTGCCGGAGGCCGAGCAGGAGCTCGTCGCCGGCTACCACACCGAGTACTCGGGGATGCGCTGGGGCCTGTTCCAGATGTCCGAGTACATCAACATGATCACGCTCTCGGGCCTGATGGTGACGCTCTTCTTCGCCGGCTGGCACGGGCCGTGGGACCTCGGGCCGATCTGGTTCCTGCTCAAGACGTGCGGCGTCCTCTTCGCCTTCATCTGGCTGCGGACGACGCTGCCGCGGCTCCGCTACGACCAGCTGATGCGCTTCGGCTGGAAGATCCTCCTGCCCGTCGCGACGGTCAACGCCGTCGTGACCGCCGCTCTGGTGGTGGCGTTCGGATGAGCCCGCAGCCGGTCGAGACGCTGAAGGGCTTCGGGGTCACCTTCAAGCAGATCTTCAAGAAGCCGATCACGCAGCAGTACCCGGAGTACAAGCGGCCGGTCTACCCGCGCTTCCGCGGCCGGCACCGGCTCTGGCGGCACGAGAACGGGCTCGAGAAGTGCGTCGGCTGCTCGCTCTGCGCCGCCGCCTGCCCGTCCGACTGCATCCGCGTCGTCGCGGCCGAGAACACGCCCGACAACCGGGTCTCGGCCGGGGAGCGCTACGCGCGCATCTACGAGATCAACATGAGCCGCTGCATCTTCTGCGGCTACTGCGAGCTCGCCTGCCCCTTCGACGCGATCACGCTCGGCAACGAGTTCGAGATCTCCGAGCACAACCGGGACGACCAGATCTACACGAAGGACATGCTCCTCGCGCCGCCGATGAAGCAGGTACCGGTCGCCGACCCGGACCTCTACGACACCCCGATTCCTTTCTACAAGTCCCACTCGTGAACGCAAGCGTTCACATCGCTCTCACGGGGACCATGTTTCCCCCGTGGACCCCCTTCTTCGCGCCGGCGCACCCTCGACGCCGGCAGGCGCTCCGGCGAGAGCGCGGTCTCGCCTCCGCGGGCTCCAGCGCTCTCCACCTCGAAGGAGAAAGGCAAAGGGCGTGAACGCGCTCGTCGTCGCATCGGCAGGTGGCGCACTCGTCTGGGTCGTGTGGGTGGTCGCGGCCTTCTCGTGCCTCGCCTCGGGCGTCGCGGTCGTCAGCTTCTCGAACCCCTTCTACTCGGCGCTCGCGCTGATCGGGAACCTCGCCTCGCTCGCGGTCATGTACCTGCTGCTCTCGGCGGAGTTCGTCGCGGCGGCGCAGGTGCTCGTCTACGCGGGCGCGGTCGTCGTGATGTTCCTGTTCGTGATCGCGTACGTCGGGCCGCGGCGCGAGACGCCGTGGTCGGGTGGGCCCGGCTGGCAGACGGTCGGCGCGGTCGTCGCCGCCGGCGCGCTGCTCGTCGAGATCGTCGTCGCCGTCGGGCTGCAGGCGGGCGGCAGCCTCGGGCACGACGGGACGGTAGGCCCCGCCTTCGGCACCCCGGCCTGGATCGGCCGGGTCTTCCTCGTCGACCACCTGCTCGCCTTCGAGATCACCTCGGTCGTCCTGCTCGTCGCGGCCGTCGGCGGCGTGATCCTCGGCTCGCACACGAAGCGGCTCGAGCCCGTGCTGGTCGCCGAGCAGCGCGAGCCGGACGCAGAGGCCGTGCGCTGATGCTCGGCCCCGGCGTCGCCTGGTACGTCGCCCTCGCCGCCTTCCTGTTCGGGATCGGGGCCCTCGGCGTCCTCATCCGGCGCAACACGCTCGTCGTGCTGCTCTCGCTCGAGCTGATGCTCAACTCGGGCAACCTCGCCCTGATCGCGCTCTCGCGCCACTTCCACAACGGCGCCGGCCAGGTCTTCGCCCTCGCGGTGATGGCGGTCGCCGCCTCGGAGGTATGCGTCGGGCTCGGCCTCGTCGTGGCCATCAACCGGCGCAAGCTCGCGCTCGACGTCGACCGGCTCTCGGAGCTGCGCGGATGAGCAGTACCGCGACGACCGCCGGCGCCTGGCTCTGCCTGCTCGCGCCGCTCGGCGGCACGATCCTGATCACGCTGCTCGGGACGCGGATCCCGCGTGTCGCCGCCGCCTGGATCGCGACGACGAGCGTCTTCGTCGCCTTCGCGGGCGCGGTCTGGGCCTTCTTCGGCGTGCACGCGCAGAGTGGCCATTTCGGGGAGATCACGATGGCCTGGACCTGGCTCGAGTCGGGCAGCTTCCACGTCGGCCTGCAGCTACTCGTCGACCCGCTGAGCATCGTGATGATGCTGATCGTCAGCGGCGTCGGCGCCCTGATCGTCCTCTACTCGATCGGCTACATGGACGGCGACGACGAGGAGCGCCGCTACTTCGCCTACATCTCGTTCTTCGTCTTCTCGATGCTGCTGCTCGTCGAGGGCGGCAACCTCCTCCTGCTGCTCGTCGGCTGGGGCCTCGTCGGCCTCTCCTCCTACCTCCTGATCGGCTTCTGGCACGAGCGGCCGAGCGCGGTGCAGGCGGCGAAGAAGGCATTCGTGATGAACGCGTTCGGCGACGCGACGATGGCGCTCGCCTTCTTCGTCCTGATCGCGCACACGCACTCGCTCTCCTTCGCGATCGACTTCAACGTCCACCTCTCCTCGACCGCGCAGAACCTCGTCGCGCTCGGCCTGCTCGGCGGGGCGGTCGCGAAGTCGGCGCAGCTCCCGCTGCAGACCTGGCTGCCCGACGCGATGGAGGGCCCGACGCCGGTCAGCGCCCTCATCCACGCGGCGACGATGGTCACCGCGGGCGTCTACCTGATCGCACGCACGCACCCGCTGTTCGAGCAGGCGCGGACGGTCGAGCTGATCGCAGCCGGCACCGGGGCGCTCACGCTCGTCGTCGCGGGGCTGATCGCGCTCGTCCAGACCGACATCAAGCGCGTGATCGCGTACTCGACGATGTCGCAGATCGGCTACATGTTCCTCGGCGCCGGGGTCGGCGCGTACGCGAGCGGGATGTTCCACCTGCTCACGCACGCCTTCTTCAAGGCGCTCCTGTTCATGACCGCGGGGCTCGTGATCCACGCGGTCGCGAACGAGCAGGACATCCACAAGCTGCGCGGCGTCGGGAAGCTGATGCCGTTCACGAAGTGGTGCTTCCTCGCGGGCGCGCTCGCGCTCGTGGGCATCCCGCCGTTCAGCGGCTTCTTCTCCAAGGACTCGATCGTCGCCTCCGCGGCCGCGCTCGGCACGTGGTACGGCTGGATCTTCTGGGCCTGCGGCGTCGCCGGCGCCCTGCTCACCGGCCTCTACACGTTCCGGCTCTGGTTCATCGTCTTCCCCGGGGAGCCGAGCGCCTTCGTGCGTGAGCACCACCACCGCCACCACGGCCGCGAGGGTGCGCTGACGATGCTCGTGCCGGTGGGCGTGCTCGCGCTGCTCGCGACCGTCGGCGGCTGGCTGCAGTGGGCGCCGCGGTGGGATCCGTTCACCACCTGGCTCCAGCCGGCGGCCCGGACGCTCGCGGTCGCCGCGCCCACGAACACGCAGGAGTACTTCACCTCGGCCGCGACCGTGCTCGCGGGCGTCCTCGGAATCGCGATCGCCTGGGCGATCTACTCCGAGCGGCGGCTGACCGTCCCGGCCGCGCCGTTCTGGCGGCGCCTGCTCGAGGAGAAGTTCTACTTCGACATCGCCTACGACCTGGTCTTCTACAGGCCGGCCGCCGCCCTCGCAGCCGGTCTCCGCCGCGAGGTCGAGGAGCCGATCGTGCTGCAGACGGGCACCGACCTCGGCGACACGACGATCGCCACCGGCAGCCTCGTCCGCAAGATCCAGACGGGCTTCCTCCGCACGTACGTCTTCTTCCTCGCGGCCGGCGCAGCCGCAGTCGTCCTCGCCTTCCTCATCGCCAAATGAGTGCGAATTCCCTGACCTCGATCCTGATCTGGCTGCCGGTCGCCGGTGCGATTCTCGTCTGGCTGCTGCCGCTCTCCCGCTACGCGACGGGCAGCCTCGCGCTGCTCTTCTCGCTCGCCGAGGTCGGCTTCTGGATCGAGCAGGCGGGGCGCTTCGACTTCTCGCGCTCCGGCCTGCAGTTCTCCGAGCACGCGAAGTGGTTCGGCGAGCTCGGCGTCTCGTACCACGTCGGCGTCTACGGCTTCTCGCTCTGGCTCGTCGGCCTGACGGTCGTCGTGATGGCCGCGTGCGTCGGCTACGGCTTCTGGGTCGGGCGCGACCGGCCACGCGGTTACTTCGCGCTGATGCTGCTGCTCACGGGCGCCACCGTCGGCGTGTTCGAGGCGCAGGATCTCGTCCTGTTCTACGCCTTCTTCGAGGCGATGCTCGTCCCGCTCTACGTCCTGATCGGCGTCTGGGGCGGCGCGCGGCGGATGGAGGCGACGGTGAAGTTCGTCATCTACACGATGGCGGGCTCGCTGCTGATGCTCGCTGCGATCGTCGCCTACGGGCTCCAGGCCGGGACGTTCGACCTCGTCGACGGCCCGGCGAGCACGAGCCGCTGGCTCTTCCTCGGCTTCATGCTCGCCTTCGTCATCAAGGCGCCGCTCTTCCCGTTCCACGGCTGGCTGCCCGACGCGTACAGGGAGGCGCCGCCGGAGGTGACCGCCGTGCTCTCGGGCGTGATCTCGAAGGCGGGCCTGTACGGGATGCTGCGGATCGCGATCGTGAAGTTCCCGGAGCCGACGAGCTTCTACCGCACGGCGGTGCTCGCCCTCGCCGCCGCCGCGCTCGTCTACGGCTCCCTCCTCGCCTTCCGCTCGACCGACTTCCGCGGCGTCGTCGCGTACTCGTCGCTCGCGCAGTCGGGGCTGATCGCGCTCGGCCTGTTCGCCGGTACCGACCTCGGCTTCGACGGCGGCGTCCTGCAGATGATCGCGCACGGCCTGATCTCGGCCTCGCTCTTCCTCATCGCCGGCGTGGTCGAGCGGCGGACGACGACCGGCGAGTTCCGGCTGCTGGGTGGGATGGCGCGGGGGAGACCGGCGCTCGCGACCCTGCTCATGACCGTCGGGATCATCTCCCTCGCCGTGCCCGGCTCGGCCTCGTTCGCGGGCGAGTTCCTCATCCTCGCGGGCGTCTTCCAGCGCCACTGGTGGTGGGCCGCGATCGGGGCCGGCGGGATCGTGCTCGCCGCCATGTACATGCTGCGGCTCATCTCCGCCGTCCTCCACGAGGCCCGCGGCTCGACCGTCGCCGACGAGGCGCTCGACGTGCGCCCCGGCGAGCTCGCGCTCGTCGTCCCGCTCGTCGCCGCGCTCCTCGCGCTCTCGGCCTGGCCGGCCGGGATCAGCCACCACTCCTTCCTCGGCAAGACGCCGACGGCCGCCGTGAGGAGCCAGTTCAAGTGATCGCGTACTCGCTCCACACCCCGCACGTCGACTGGTTCGGGCTCGGGCCGATCTTCGTGCTCATCGGCGCCTCCTTCGTCGCGCTGCTCTGCGCGGTGCTCGTGCCGCAGGCGGTGCGGCGTGTGACGGCGGCGACCGTCTCCGGACTCGGCTTCACGGCCGGCCTCGCGCTCGCCGTCTGGCTCTACGTCGACAGCGCGCACGGCCACACGATCGTCTCGGGCACCTTCTACCGCGACCGCTGGACGGCCCTCGCCCAGGTCATCCTCTGCGCGGTCGGGCTCGCGACGACGCTGCTCGCCGTCGAGCACATGCCCGGGTGGTCGCGCAACGCCGACCGCAGCCGCCGCGACGACCACATCGCGGAGTTCTACGCGCTCCTGCTCGCCTCGGCCGCCGGGATGGCCTTCTTCGTCGGCTCGGCGAACCTCATGGTGATGTTCCTCTCGCTCGAGTGGTTCTCGATCGCCCTCTACGTGATGTGCGCGATCGACTACGACCTCGAGGCGGCGCTCGAAGCGGGACTCAAGTACCTCATCATCGGCTCGTTCGGCGCCGCCACGCTCCTCTTCGGCTCGGCGCTCGTCTACGGAGCGACGGGCACGATCTCGTTCCAGGGCATCGCCAGGGCGGTCGCGGCGCAGGGGCTGACGGGCGACTGGTTCCTCGTCCTCGGCCTCGCGCTCGTCGTCGCCGGCCTCGGCTTCAAGATGTCGGCCGCCCCCTTCCACATGTGGACTCCCGATGTCTACGAGGGCGCGCCGACGACGGTCACGGCCTGGATGTCCTCCGCGACGAAGGTCGCCGCACTGCTCCTCGCCTTCCGCCTGATGACGACGGCCTTCGCGCACGACACGCACCTCTGGACGTGGGGGTTCGCGATCGTCGCGACCATCTCGCTCGCGATCGGGAACCTCGCGGCGCTCGTGCAGACGAACGTGAAGCGGATCCTCGCCTACTCCTCGATCTCGCACGCGGGCTTCCTGCTCATCGGCCTCAGCGCAGGCAGCGCGCTCGGCGGGCGAGCGCTCATGTACTACCTCGTCCCCTACACGGCGATGGCCTTCGGCTCCTTCGCCGTCGTCGCGGCCCGCGAGCGGGAGCTCGGCGTGCCGGTGACGCTCGACAACCTCGCGGGCTTCGGCTGGGAGCGACCGTTCCTCGGCGTCGCCATGTGGTTCTTCCTGTTCGGCTTCGCCGGCCTGCCGCTCGGCGGCGGCTTCGTGGGGAAGTTCTACGTCCTCTCCGCCGCGTACCGGCACGGCTGGGTCTGGCTCCTCATCGTCGGCGTGCTGGCGACGCTCGTCAGCCTCTACTACTACCTCGGCGTCGTGCGGGCCATGTACATGCGGCCCTCGGAGGAGCTGCGGGTGCGGACGGAGACCGGGGTCGCCGTGAGCGGCGGCGCGCCCGCACGCGAGAGGCTCCTCCATCTCGCGGTCGGCGCCGCCCTCGCCGTCTCGGTCGGCTCGCTCTTCGCCGTGCAGCCGCTGATCGACCTCGCCCGCCACGCCGCGAGCGCGCTCCCGCTCTAGCTTCGGGCGAAGAGCTGCGCTCTTCGCCCGAGGGTGAAGGAACTGCGCCGGCCGGAGAGCGCGTCTCCGGCCGGCTCCGTGCAGTCAGGGCTTGCTTGGGCTGGGATGGGTTCACGCTGCGCTCGTGTCGCGTGGGGGCAGGCCGCCTACGGCGGCGTGCCCGCCCGCGACGGCTTCGGCGGTGTCGTAAGGCTTCGCTTCGCTCTCCTTACGCCGCCGACCCGGCGCCGGAGTAGGGGTCTAACGCTTCAACCACACCCTGCGCGAATGGCCGGAGCGTACGCGCGAGCGTACGCGGAG
>Ga0307418_1000526_pt1 | contig 11607 bp, 9 predicted proteins | sample SalMarWE160220MG_2_FD_202160 | JGI IMG/M metagenome (GOLD analysis project Ga0307418, IMG submission 202160) | Salt marsh sediment microbial communities from the Plum Island Ecosystem LTER, Massachusetts, United States - WE1602-20 | ecosystem: Environmental > Aquatic > Marine > Intertidal zone >...
TGCTCACCACCCTGGTCCTCGGCGGCGCCGAGTCGCAGCTCACCTCGCTGCTGGAGGCGGACCCGGCGGCGCTCTCGCGGGTCGAGCTCGAGCTGCTGGCGGTCACCTCCCGCCGGCACCCGCTGATCGTGGAGCGGCTGGCCGCGCTGGGCGTGCCGATCACCACCATCGACCGCAGCGACCATCGCTTCCCGGCGTTCTTCCTGGCGCTGGTCCGCTACTTCCGGCGGCGCCGGCCGGACCTGGTGCACACCGTGCTGACGGGGTCCTCCGGCACCTGGGGGCGGCTGGCCGCGCGGCTCGCGGGGGTGCGGCGGGTGATGCACTCCGACCTCTCGCTCGAGCCCCAGGCGAGCTCCGTCCAGCGAGCGCTGACGCCGCTGGTGGACCTGCTCACCGACCGCTTCCTGCCCAACGCCACCGCCATCGCGGAGCGGCTCGAGCGCCAGGGCGTGCCTGCCCGGAAGATCCGGGTGGTGCGAAACGGCGTCGACCTGGCGCGCTTCGACCCGGCCGCGGCGCATGACCTGCGGCCGTCCTGGGGCATCCCCGAGGGCGCGCTGGTGGTGGGCTTCCTGGGCATGTTCCGGCACGAGAAGCGCCCGGAGCTGCTGCTCGACGCGGTGCTGACGCTGCCGCCGCGGGAGCGGCCCGACTACCTGGTGATGGCCGGCGACGGCGAGCTGATGCCCGAGCTGCGCCGGCGCCTGGCCGCCGACCCCTGGCTCGGCGAGCGCTGCCGGCTGCTGGGGGTGGTGTCGGACACGCCGGGCTTCCTCGCCGGCATCGACTTCCTGGCCTTGACCTCCGACACGGAGGGGTTGCCCAACGCCATCCTCGAGGCGATGGCCATGGGACGCCCGGCGGTCGCCACGCGCGTGGCCGACGTGCCCTTCCTGCTCGGCGACGAGCGCTTCCTGGTACCGCCCGGCGATGCCGAGGCGCTGGGCGAGGCGATCGGCCGCATGGTGCGCCTCGGCGCCGAGGAGCGCGCCGCCGTGGGCGCGGCGCTGCGGGCGCGGGCGCGTGCGGAGTTCGGCATGGATAGCGCCGTGCGTGCGTTCTGGGACGCCCACCTCGAGCTGCTGGGAAAGGCGGGCGGGTGAGCGTGCCGACCCCGCGCCGGCCCGACGTGGCGCTGCTCCTCCCCACACTCGGCGGGGGCGGCGCCGAGCGGGTGATGGTCGATCTGGCCGGCGCCTTCACGGAGCTGGGTCACATGGTGGACGTGGTGGTCGCCAGCCGCCGGAACGCCCCCGCGGTGTCGCTACCCGACGGCGTGGGGCTGGTGGACCTGGGGAGGGCGCGCATGGCGGCGGCCCTGCTGCCGCTCGCCAGGTACCTGCGCCGCGATCGCCCGCAGGCGCTGCTCAGCACCCTGGAGCACGCCAACGTGGCCGCCCTGCTGGTGCGTCGCGTCGCCCCCGGCATGCGCGTGGTGGTGCGGGAGGCGAACACCGTGGGGCAGGCGATGGTGAGCGAGGGGGCCATCTCGCCGCTGCTGCTGTGGGCCATGCGCCGGACCTATCCGCGGGCCGACGCCGCCGTGGCCGTGTCCGCCGGCGTGGCGGTGGCGCTCACCGCCTCCCTGGGCGTGCCCCGCGAGCGCGTGGCGCTCATCCACAACCCGGTGATCACGCCGCGCCTGCGGGAGGGCGCGGCGCAGCCCTTGGGCCACCCCTGGTTCGCGCCCGGCGAGCCGCCGGTGGTGCTGGGCGTCGGCCGGCTCGCGCCGCAGAAGCGCTTCGACACGCTGCTGGAGGCGTTCGCCGCGGCGCGCCGGCGGGTGCCGTGCCGCCTGGTCATCCTCGGGGAGGGCGAGCTGCGCGGCGAGCTGGAGCGGCAGGCCGCCGAGCTGGGGCTGGCGGACGACGTCGACCTGCCGGGGTTCGTCGACAACCCCTTCGCGTTCATGGGGCGCGCCGCGGCCTTCGTGCTGTCGTCGGCCTTCGAGGGCCTGCCCAACGCGCTCATCCAGGCGCTCTCGCTGGGGACCCCGGCGGTGGCCACGGACTGCCCCAGCGGGCCCGAGGAGATCCTCGACGGCGGCCGCCTGGGGAGACTGGTGGCGGTGGGTGACGCGGAGGCGATGGCCGACGCCATCGTGGCGGCGCTGGCCCGCCCGCGCAGCGCGCCGCCACCCGAGTGGTTCGACCGCTACCGCCTGGACACGGTGGCGCGCCGCTACCTCCAGGTCCTCGGGATGCCGGCGTGAGCACCTCGATGGGCGGCGGGCGGCGATCGCCCGGGAGACCGTTGAGAGTCCTGCTCGTGACCACCTCGATGGGCGGCGGTGGAGCGGAGCGGCAGGTGTACCTGCTGGCGCGCGGGCTGCGCCGGCGCGGGCACGCCGTGGCGGTGGCGAGCATGGTGCCGCCCGAGCGCTACCGGGCCGAGCTGGCCGAGCTGGACGTCGAGCTGATCGACCTGCGCATGACCGGCGGCGTGCCCGACCCCAGGGGCCTGTGGCGGCTGGTGCGCACCGTCCGCCGCTGGCGGCCGGACGTGGTGCACAGCCACATGGTGCACGCCAACCTGCTGGCCCGCTCGGCGCGGCTGCTGGCGCCGATGCCGGTGCTGGTGTCGACGGCCCACAGCCTCAACGAGGGGGCGCGCTGGCGCATGATCGCCTACCGCCTCACCGACCCGCTCTGCACCCTCACCACCAACGTGTGCCGGGCATGCGTGGAGCGCTACGTGCGGCTCGGCGCGGTGCCGGCCGGCAGGATCCGCTACCTGCCCAACGGCATCGAGCTGCAGCCGCCCAGGGAGGACGGCGACGCCCGCCGGCGGCTGCGCGATTCTCTGGGCGTCGGCCACGCCTTCACCTGGCTGGCGGTGGGCCGGATGGACGTGGCCAAGGACTATCCCACCATGGTGCGGGCGGTGGCGCGGCTCCCCCGCGACCGGCCCGTGGTAGTGCTGGTAGCGGGAGGTGGCCCGGAGTATGCGGCGGTGGAGGCGGCGGGACGGGAGCTCGGCGTGCTCGGCACGCGGCTGCAGCTGCTGGGCCAACGCTCCGACGTGCCGGACCTGCTGGCGGCCGCCGACGCCTTCCTGATGTCCTCGGTGATCGAGGGTCTGTCGCTGGCGCTCATGGAGGCCGCCGCCAGCCGGCTGCCGGCGGTGGCGAGCACCGCCGGGGGCAACCCCGAGGTGGTGGTGCCCGGGTCCACGGGCCTGCTGGTGGCGCCCGGGGACGCCGACGCCCTGGCGGAGGCGATGACCCGGCTGATGGCGCTGCCGCGCGAGACGTTGCAGGATTGGGGACGGGCCGCACGGCGGCACGTCGAGGCGACCTTCGCGATGGGGCTGGTGGTCGAGCGCTGGGAGGCGCTCTACCGCGAGCTGCTGGAGCCGGCCGGCGGGGCCGGCACGAGAGGCGGGCGGGCGTGAGCGCAGATCCGGGCAAGGCGGGGGACGCCCCTCGCCTGCTGTTGACCGCGAACAACCCGGGGACCTTGACGGCGTTCCTGACGCCGTTCGCCGAGCACTTCCGGGCCATGGGCTGGCGGGTCGACGGCGCCTGCAACGAGGTCCCCGCGGACCTGGGCGAGCTGCAGGCGTTCGACCGCATCCATGCCATGCCGTGGACGCGCCGGCCGCGCGACCCGGTGAACCTCACGGGCGCGCCGCGGGCGTTGCGGCGGCTGGTGGCGCGGGAGGGGTACGACATCGTCCACCCGCACGACCCGGTTCCGGGGTTCGTCACCCGCTACGCGCTCAGGGGGGTGCGGCGGCGTCTGGGGGTGGCGGTGGTCTACACCGCGCACGGCTTCCACTTCCACCGCGGCGCGCCACTGCGTGACCACCTCACGCTGCGCGTGGCCGAGACCCTCGCCAGCTTGTGGACCGACTTCCTGGTGGTGATCAACCAGGAGGACCTGGCGATGACGCAGCGCCTGCCGATAGCGCGGGAGCGCGTCGTCTACATGCCGGGTATCGGCGTGGACACCTCGCGCTACGCCGCCGGCAACGTGCCGGACGGGGCCGCCGAGGCGGTCCGCCGCGAGCTGGGCCTGGCCGACGGCCAGCAGCTGCTGCTGATGGTGGCCGAGTTCATCCCCAGGAAGCGGCAGCTGGACGCGGTCGAGGCCCTGCTGCGCAGTGGCCGGGAGGACGTCGTCCTGGCCTTCGCGGGGGTCGGCGAGCTGGAGGACCGGGTGCGCGCCGAGGCGGCCGCCAGGGGCCTGGGCGAGCGGGTTCGCTTCCTGGGCTTCCGGAAGGACGTCCCCTCGCTGCTCAGCGCGTCCTTCGCGCTGATCCTGCCGTCGGAGCGCGAGGGCCTGCCGCGCTGCATCATGGAGGCCGGCTGCCTGGAGCGGCCCACCATCGCCTACGACATCCGCGGCGTGCACGAGCTGGTCGACGCCGACACCGGCGTCCTGGGCCCGCTGGGCGACGTCGACGCGCTGGCCGCCGGGATCCGCCGCCTGGCCGCCGAGCCGGAGACGGTGAGGGCCATGGGCGGGCGCGCCCGCCAGGCGATGGACAGGTTCGACATCGGCAACATCCTGACGCTGCACGAGGAGCTCTACCGGCGGGCGCTGGCCGTGCGGCGCCGGCCCGCGCCCTGAGCCCGGCGGGGCCTGAGCCCTGGGGCGCCTGGGCCCGTCGGCGTTCCGCGGCGCGGGCTGCGCCGGGGTGGCGCGCGGCGCCGCGGGTTACGCCCGTCCGCCGCGCCGGCCGGGCTCAGCGCCTGAAGATCTCGCCCAGGGTGCGGAAGATGATGCCGATGTCCGAGACCAGGCTGCGGCGCTCCAGGTAGGCGAGGTTGAGCTCCAGCTTGGCCGGCATGATCTCGCTCAGGTAGGTCGCTTCGGGATCGGCGGCCGCGTCGAGCAGGTCGTTCTCGTTGCGGTAGGCGATGGAGGCCGGGTCGGTGATGCCGGGGCGCACCTCCAGCACGCGGCGCTGGCGGTCGTCGTAGCGCGCCACGTAGCGCGGCACCTCCGGCCGTGGCCCGACCAGCGACATGTCGCCGGCGACCACGTTGACGAGCTGCGGCAGCTCGTCGAGCTTGCCCTTGCGCAACACCGCGCCGACGCGGGTCACGCGCGGGTCCGCGGAGACGGTGAGCTGACCGCCGAGCTTCTCGGCATCCACGCGCATGGTGCGGAACTTGAGGATGCGGAACGGCCTGCCGCCCAGGCCGATGCGCTCCTGCCGGAAGAACACCGGGCCGGGGGAGCCCAAGCGGATGGCGAGCGCGATCACCAGGAACGCGGGGGAGAGCACCACCAGGCCCAGGCCGGCGGCGAGCAGGTCGAACGCACGCTTGAGCATGGCGGCTACGCCGGATGCGCCTCGACGATGTCCAGCACCGCGGCGATCACGTCCTCCACGTCGTCGTCGCTGAGGCGCGGGTCGAGCGGCAGCGACACCATGGCCTCGAAAGCGCGCTGCGCCACGGGGAGGTCCTCGGGGCGGTAGCCGAAGCGCTCGGCGTAGTAGGACATCATGTGCAGCGGCCGGTAGTGGACGCTGGTGCCGATGTTGCGGGCCTTGAGCTCCTCGATGACCTCGTTGCGCGGGATGCTCAGGCGCTCCTGCCGGAAGCGCAGCACGTACAGGTGCCAGCTGCTGACCACGTCCTCGCGCTCGGTCGGGGCGAGCAGCTCCGGGCGCCGGAAGGCGGCGCCGTAGCGCTTCGCCACCTCCTGCCGGCGGGCGTGGAACTGCGGCAGCCTGCGCAGCTGGTGCGTGCCCAGCGCCGCCTGCATGTCGGTCATGTTGCACTTGTAGCCGGGCGCGGTGATGTCGTACTCCCAGGAGCCGGCGCGCGCGAAGCGCTTCCAGGCGTCCTTCGACATGCCGTGCAGCGACAGCGTGCGGGCCTTCTCGACCAGCTCCGGGTCGCCGGTGAGGGCGCCGCCCTCGCCGGTGGTGAGGTTCTTGATGGCGTAGAAGCTGAAGGCCGCCAGGTTGGGCCGCGAGCCGATCATGGCGCCGCGGTACCAGCTCTGCATCGAGTGGGCGGCGTCCTCGACGACCACCAGGCCATGACGCCGGGCGATCTCGTCGATGGCGTCCAGGTCGGCGGGGTGGCCGCCGTAATGGACGGGGACGATCGCCCTGGTGGCGGGCGTGACCGCCCGCTCGGCGGCCTCGGGGTCGATGCACAGCGTGTCTGGCAGGACGTCCACCAGCACCGGGGTGGCGCCCAGGTGGATGGCCACGTTGGCGGTGGCGGCGAAGGTCAGCGAGGGCACGATGACCTCGTCGCCCGGGCCGATCCCGTGGGCCGCCAGCGCCAGCAGCAGCGCCGAGGTGCAGGAGTTGAGCATCAGGCTGGTGCCGCCCGGCGCACCGACGAACTCCCCGAACTGAGTCTCGAACGCCTTGGTCTTCGGCCCGGTGGTCAGCCAGTTCGACCGCAGCGTGTCCACGACCTCCCGGATCTCGTCCTCGCCGATGGACGGCAACGCGAACGGCAGGAACTCGGTGCGGGTGCGATGCATGCGGGTCGTCATGCCGCGGCCTCCTCCCGATGGGCGGGTGAGCGTGCCTGCCAGAATACTATGGCGAGCGCCGCTCGCTCGAGGGCTGATGCTCTTCGACCCGCACGTTGGCCAGGCCCGGGCCCTGGCTCAGCGTCCGGTAGGGGTCGATGGCCTGCTGGCCGGCCGTGGCCGCGGCGCGCCGCCTGTCCGCCTGCCGACCCCGCGTGTCCGCGACGCCCAGGAGCGCCGTGCCCACGATCGTCACGTCGAGCTGCCCCAGGCGCTCCAGGCAGGCCTGCATGTCGCGCCGCGTGGTGACGCCGCGGCGGGCGCAGAGCACCAGCCCGTCGCACAGCGGAGCCACGGCCAGGGTGTCGGCGAACGGCAGCACCGGCGGGCAGTCGACGATGATGACGTCGTAGGTCTCGCGCCAGGCCTCCAGCAGGCCTCCGAAGCTGCGATTGAGCAGCTCGACCGGGTAGCTGGCCGAGGTGAAGCTGGGGACGAAGTCGTAGGCGCGTTTGCGGCCGATGGGCACGCTGGCGGGCTGGTACTTGACGTTGGGGTTCTCGAGGTAGACCTCGAGCGGCGGCACCTTCACCCTCGAGACGTCCAGCCCGTAGCTGGTGCTGGGTTGGCGCAGGTCGGCGTCGACCAGCAGGGTGCGGAAGCCGGAGCGGGCCACGCTCTCCGCCAGGCTGACGGTGACGCCGGCCTTCTCGTCGAGGCTGCGGGCGCTGCAGATGGCGAGCGACAGCGGCGGGGCTCCCAGGCCCCTGAGGGCGCCCGAACGCAGGAAGCTCGCCGCCTCGGCGGTCTGCTGCGGCGTGGCCCTGCGGGCGGGCGGGAACTCGGCGAGCACCGGCCCGCCGCCGAGGGCGCGCAGGTCCTCGCGATCGCGGAGGTGCCTGTCGGTCGAGCGCTCGATGGCGGTGACGCCGTACCCGGCGAGGAGCCCCAGGATGGCGGCGAGGAGGGTCAGGAAGGTGACCTTGGGCCCGCTGGGGACCTGCGGCGGCGCGGCCTGGCTGAGGGGCACCAGCAGGCCCACCACGACGGCCGAGTCGTTGGCGGCCTGCGCGGCGTCGAGCTGGTGCTGGCGCTGCTGCCGCAGGCCGGTCAGCTCCTGGCGCTGCGGGTCGGTGAGGGGCGGCCCGCCGCCGTTCAGGCGCGCGTCGATCTGCCGGATCGACTGCCGGAGTGCGGCGATGCTGCGGGCGACGCTCTCCCGTGCGCGGTCGCGGTCCCAGGTGACCAGCGCGTCGGCCAGGGCGTTGGCGGCCCTGGCCGCGAAGGCGGGGTCGTGCTCGGTGACCGAGATGGTGAGCAGGCTGGAGGCGTCGTTCTGCTGGGTGGTCATGCGGATCTCGCGCTGGAAGCGCGCCAGCTGCCCGCCGTCGGGCTGCCTGCCGAGCAGGTCGGCGAGCGCGCCGGCGGCCACGCCGCCCTCGCGCAGGGCCGTCTGGTAGACGCTGGGATCGACCGTGGCAGGCCGGAGCACCGGCAGGTCGCCGCCGTGCGGGCCGGTCTGGGAGGCGAGGACGGTGACGCTGGCGGTGTAGCGGGGCGGGGCGCTGGAGGCGAACAGGTAGGTGGCGCCGCCCGCGATGGCCGCCAGGACCAGCGCGAACCAGGTGCCGCGGCGCAGCACGGCCAGCACGCCGGCCGCGCCCGGCGGCACGGTCGTTCGGAAGTCTGGCGGCGCTGGCTGCGACCCCATGCTGCGTCCTCCCTAGGCCGGTCGCGCAAGTCTAGCAGGGCGGGAAGGCCAGCGCTGTCCCGTGCGGGCGCCCGGCCTCATGCGCCGAGGCGACCGTCGTCCAGGCGGCGGCCGGCGGCCGGCGCTCGCTGCGCCGGGCCCGTCAACGCCAGCCCGACGAACCCGGCAGAGGAGCGCTCGAGCAGCTCGCGCGACCTGACGATGTCCTCGGGCCGCGTGCGCGCGGGGTCGGCGCATAGCACCACGGCGGAGCAGGAGCGGGCGATGGTCATCATGTCGGCGAAGGGCAGGGCGGGCGGGCCCTCGATCACCACGGCATCGTAGCGCTGCGCCCAGGACGCCACCCGGGGCTCGAAGCTGCGCTCCAGCAGCTCCTGCGGGAACTCGGCCGGCGTGAACGTCGGGACGAAGTCGCAGGAGCGGCCGCCGTCCGTGCCGAGGATCGCCGGCGTGGGATCGAGGCGCGGGTTCTGCAGGTGCCACTCGAGCGGCGCTGCCTCCTTGGGGTCGGCGCCGAGCTTGGCCGCGAGCGCCGGCTGGCGCAGATCGGCGTCGACCAGCAGGGTGCGGAGACCGGCGCGGGCCAGGCTGGCGGCCAGCTTGATCGACACGTCGCGCTTGCTCTCGGGGTGCCGGGAAGCCGTCACGCCCACCACGAACGGCGGCTGCGCCCGTGCCTCGCGCTGCAGCATCGCCAGCAGCAGGTCGACCGCTTCCGGGTCCACGCCCAGGCTCGGGCCCGGCAGCAGCGGCAGCTCGCCCAGCACCGGCATGCCCGTGAGCGCCACGATCTCCTCGCGACTGCGGCCGCGAGGGTTCAACACGGTGTGCAGCCACACCGCGGCGAGCGTCGCGATGAAGGCGAACGCCGCGCTCAGCAGCGTCTTCGGGGCGGTGCCGGGGTGCGTCGCCGTCACCTTCACGGCGGCGTCCTGCCCCAGCGGCGTCACCAGCCCGACGGCGACGTAGGCGTCGAGCCGGACCAGGGCGCTGTCGCGCTCGCGGGTGCGCTGGGCGAGCAGGGACTGGAGGCTCGCGCGCTGGCCGCTGGTCAGGGGCTGCCCGTTGGTGGTGCCGCGCGCCAGCGTGCGCCGGATGCCGTCGATGTCGTTGCCCAGCGCGGTGACGCCCTGAGCCAGCGACGAGGCCGAGCGCTGCTGCTCCCAGGCCATCAGCGCGGTCGCCAGGGCCGAGACCTCGTGCGTGGCGAGAGACGCGTCGTGGCCCGTGATGTGGATGCGGATGAGGCTCGAGCTCTGCCGCGCATCCACCTCGATGTGGGTGGCCCGCAGCAGGTCGCGCAGCTCGGTGGCGGTGGGCGGCCTCCCCAGGAGCGCGGTCAACGCCGAGCGAGCCACGGGGCCGGAGGTGACCGCGGCGCGGTAGGCGGTGGGGTCGATGGCTCGCGGGGAGGGCACGCCCAGGTCCCCGTAGATGGGGCTGCGGTCGGTGGCGAGCAGCGCCATGGAGGCGACGTACGAGGGGGCCTGGTTGAGCGACAGCCACAGCGTCGCCGCGGCGGCGAGGGCCGCGGCAGGGAACGCCCATGCCAGGCCGGTGCGGAGGAGCGCCGCCCTGTCGGGAACGGTGCCGGCCCGCCGGCGTGGGCGGCTGCGGTCGAGTTGCGTGGTCACGGGCGAGGGCCCCCTGTCTCGGGCCCCTCGAGTCTAGCAAGCGCACGGCCGCGGCGACGCCCCCCGGGTCGGGTGTGGCGGTCGGGTCTGGCGGTCGGGCGTGGCGGCTGTGCCTGGCGGGCCGGGTCCGGTGGGCCGCGCCTGGCGGTCGCTGCTCCGAATTGCTGGACGGCGCGCCCATCGGAGCGCATGCTTAGGGGTGGGTTGCCGCGCCGGCGCACTCCGCGCCGAGCGCAGCGATAGGCGTGCGCGGCGGCGCGTCGCCGCACGGGTCGCCGCGGTCCCTGCCAGGGGCCGCGAGCGCACTCCTCGGGCAGCGGTGAGGCTTCCAACCGGCGCCGGGGCCGGAGACATCTCGAGAGCGCGCGGCTGGGGCCGCGCGGGCCGTAGGGGGCCGACGGGTCGTAGATGGACCTCGATGTCTACGTGCATATCGTCATGGACGCGTATCACGGGGACGTGGTGACGCTTCCCGGGAAGGTCACCGTGCCGGCCAGCGAGCCCGGGCCGGCGGCTGCCGGCAAGCGTGCGGCGGGGACTCCGGCCACCGGCGAGCCCGTCATCACCGTGCGGCTCGAGTCGGGCGCGGCGTGGCCGGTTCAGCCGGAGGCGGAGGGGTGGCACCTGCGGTTCATCGGCGCCCATCGCGCGGTGGACGCCCGCAGCTCCGACGGCACCCTGGCGGAGCTGCGCTGGGAGGATCACGCCCTCACCGCGCGAGTGAGGATCGCCGAGGTCGTTCCCGACCTCGATGTCGACCCGGCGGTGGCCGCCAGCCGCGTCACCCACGTGTTGGTGGTGCCGGAGCGGGACAAGGGCTGAGCGTCGACGAGGCGGCGGCCGCATGCCCTCGGAGGGTTCCCGTGGGGGGGACAGGCGTCCCTTGCGAGTGGCGGAGCTCACACCCGATCCTTGACATAAGCGGCCCGGGTCGCAGGGCCGGTGGCGTGACGCCGTCCTCCCCCTCGTACCATCTCTCCCGGGCGGGCACTGCAGCATTCCGAGCGGATTGCTCCGCAGCGGATTCGTCGCGTCTCGACCGCTCTAGCCGGCAGCCGAGCGCGACCATCGGTGCCCTCCCCGCCGGTTCCCGCCGTTCGCTCGAGCGGGGCCGCGCCACGGCCTCGGACTCCGTCCGAAGCGAGGTGACGATCGTGAAGGTGGACGCCCACAAGATCAAGGAGATCGCCCGCAAGCTCGGGGTTTCTGAACGGACCGTCGAGGAGTACCTGCTCGACCGTCTGACGTTGCAGACTCCGCACGAGCCGACGACGACCTTGGGTGAGCGAGCGTTCCCGTCGGCCTCGGGCCGGGCGCGCGCCCGTGCCGAGCCGCAGGACCGCTTCGAGACGCGACGGGAGGAGGACGCGGGCTAACCGGGTTTGTGTGCCCGTGTGGTCGAAATAGCCCCGCTCGCTCCCGTCGCAACCGTCACGCCGCCGCCCGGCCACGGGCGGCGGCTGCCTCGTGTTGGGGCCGGGTAGGGCCGGCCGGTGCCGCGGGTCAGCCGGACGTTGCCTCCGGCGGCGACACCATCGCCGCCAGCCCCGTCTCCAGCGGCGTGGCCGGGACGCTCGCACCCACCCGCCGCGCCGCCTCGCGCAACCGCGACACGTCGGCCAGCGAGTGGCGGATGTCGCCCGGGCGCTCCAGCTCGTGGCGTACCTCCAGCGGACCGGCCAGCTTCTCCAGCGTGGCGATGAGCTCGAGCAGGCTGGTGGCGCGGCCGGTGCCGACGTTGACCACCTGCAGCTCGCCCTCGGCCGGGTAGTCGAGCGCGCTCGCCAGCTGCTCGACGATGTCCTCCACG
>Ga0307418_1000531_pt1 | contig 11570 bp, 10 predicted proteins | sample SalMarWE160220MG_2_FD_202160 | JGI IMG/M metagenome (GOLD analysis project Ga0307418, IMG submission 202160) | Salt marsh sediment microbial communities from the Plum Island Ecosystem LTER, Massachusetts, United States - WE1602-20 | ecosystem: Environmental > Aquatic > Marine > Intertidal zone >...
TGGAGGGGGTCCCTCCGCGTATGCCGCAGCACTGGGCGGGGCATCAGATCGCGCTTCTGGACCAGGGGGGCGAGCTTGCTGCGCTGGGGGAGGTCGAGGCCCTGTCGGCGGACCGCCTGCGGGCCCGTCTTGTGCGCGTTGGACCGGAATCGGCGGAATGGGTGTCCCTCGTGGTCCGGGATGCGGTGCGGTGTCCCGATGGGCTGCTCGGCACCGTACGGGCTGCCGCCCCCGACGGGTTGTCGGCGCGGTTGCCGCCGGAGCTGGCCTTGTCGTTCGACCAAGGGGTAGGCCTTCCTCTGTTTGCCCATCTCGGCGCGGCCAGCGCTTCCCTGGTGAACGGCCTGTTCGGTGATCCGTTGCTCCACATCAGATTGCGCCAGGAGCGGCGCAGCATCCTCTTCGACCTGGGTGACAGCGGCCGTCTCCCCGCCAAGATTGCCCATCAGGTGAGCGACTGCTTCATCACCCATGCCCATATGGATCATATCGGCGGATTCCTCTGGTTCCTGCGCTCACGCCTCGGTCAGCCGGGGTTGTGCCGACTCTATGGGCCGCCGGGTCTGGCGGCACATGTTGCGGCCTTTTGCGCCGGCATCCGATGGGACCGGATCGGAGCGCAGGGGCCGCGGTTCGAGATCATGGAGCTTGACGGCTGGAGCCTGCACAGATTCCGGCTCAGGGTTGGGCAGGGAGGTTGCGGGCGCTTGGGTGGGGTCTCCGGCGCCGCCGGCGGGGTGTTGCTCGACGAGCCGGGTTTTCGGGTGCGGGCGGTGACCTTGGATCACGGTATACCGGTCCTCGGCTTCGCCCTGGAGACCGCCCCGACGCTCCACATCCGCCCGGAAAGGCTGGCAGGGCTCGGTTTTCCTGCGGGACCCTGGGCCGGCGAGCTCAAACGCGCGCTTGCGGCGGGCGAAGAGGGTGCCTGGATCCGGTTGCCCAACGGCGAGCTCAGACGCGCGCAGACCCTGGGGGAGGACCTGCTCAGACGCGATCCTCCCCGACGCCTGGCCTACGCGACGGACGTCGCTGACACACCCGAGAATCGGGCGCGCCTCACCGCCTTCGCGCAGCGTGCGGATGTCCTCTTCTGCGAGGCCGGCTTTTGCGAGGAGGATGCCCCGCAGGCCCGCCGGACGGGTCACCTGACCGCGAGGGCGTGCGGCGAGATCGCGGCGGCGGCGGAGGTTCAGCGGTTGGTCCCTTTCCACTTCTCCCGTCGTTACGAGGCGGAGCCCGGTCGGGTGTATGCACAGGTCAGGTCGGCCTTTCCCGGCGAGCTGGTCGAAGCGGGAAACGATCAAGACGCTGACGACCGTGAAGGCCGCGCGTAGCCCGCTCCTTCCGCGGTAGGCCCCTGGGCTTCGGCCCCGGCAAGGTGCTGAATTTTCTGCGAGGAGATCAAACCCGTCGAATCGTCTGTATGTGCTTATATACGGAACTTATTGGTTCCCCCGGGGAGGCAACGACATAATGACGTATCGGCCACGGCGTCAGCGCAACCGTGGATGGAGGTAAGTCGCTGCCGGCATGACCGTTCCATTATCCCGGCCCTCTGCCGGGGGGCGCGAAGGGATTTGGAGCGCGCTACGCGCGACCTTGACGGCGAAGGACGCGCATGCAGTCCGGGTGTGCCCGGTGCGCGGGAGTCGCAAGCGGGCTGGATAAGCAAGATGCGGGGTGGAGAGAGATGGCGAAGCAGGCCGGTATCGAAGAGACATTGCGCGCGGTAAGACAACAGCTGGAGCAAACCCGCGGCCAGCTCGAGGTGCTGTCGAGAGCCATTTGGGAAGCCATCAACCACGAGGATCCCGCCGCGCTGGAGGAGGGGGTTCGCTTCAAGCAGAGCTACAACGAACGGCGGCAGGAGCTGGAGCGGGCGGCAGCCGATATGCTGGTCCTCCTTCAGGGGTGGCCGCAGGGCGGCCCGGGGGCCGGCATCGCCAGGCCCGAGACCCCTGCCGTCGTGGAGGTCCAAACGCCACCGGCCCCGAGCCGGGAGGCGCCGGCGGCCACCGGCGCCGCGATGGTCGCAGACGCCAAGTTGGCGAGGGAGCTGGAGAAAAAGGTGCCCTTTGGCTTTGTCCTCTCGGGGCAGACGTTCACCAGCGCCTCTGCCTGGCCCCTCTTCTATGAGGCACTACTGCAGGAGCTGTATGCGCGCGCACCGGAGAAGATCTCTCACCTGGCGGATGCGTCCACCGGCTTCCAATACGAGAGCAATCCCCTGTTTGCCCGCGTGCCCGACTCCCTCGGCGACCCGCTGCCCATCGCCGAGGCCCTGTACGCCGAGGCGGACCTGGATCCCCCCATCCTGATCGAAGTGATCAAACGCCTGATCCGCGCGACGGGCTACTCCCTCGACTCCTTCAAGATCCTGCTCAAAGAGAAGAGCCGGGGAACAGTGGAGACCCTGTCCCTCGCGGCTTAAGCTGGCTGGCGGCTGGCGGCTTTTCCTTGGCTTACAGAATGATGTCCGTCACCCGCCAGCTGTTGTGCTCTAGCCGCATCCGAATGTGGCTTGCGTTCTTGCCCAGCTCCCCGAGCCGGATGATGAAGCTGTCGTAGGACTCGAAGAAGGCGAAGGTGACGGCGGCAATCAGGTAAGGCGGCCTCTTGGTGGTGGCGCGGGCGGCAGCTGATTTGAGGGTGTCGCTGACCCATTGAAGGGTGATGACCTGATCAAGAGCGGCGTCCCCCAGCCGCTGGAGGTTCTGGGTCAGCCACTTCAACGCATCTCCTCCTCCCGCAACAGGCGGCAACACGTCGATGCCGGACTCCAGCCGTTCCTTGTAGTTGCGGCGGATGGCACCCAGGTCGACCAGCTCGCTGAGGGTTCCCATATCCTTCTTGCCCAGGGCCTGATCCAGGCGGAAGACCTGGTAGTAGGGCCAGATGCCGAAGGCGATGAGCGCCAGGAGGAAGACGTAGCCGACAAAGCGCATCGCATCTTTCCTTGAGAAGTGGGCGCGGCTGAGACGCCGCGCCTGTGCCGCGATTCTATACGAGGGGGAGCGGTGGCCGAATCCCCTCCCCGTGCCGATCGCTATAATGTCGGGACCTCTTGTCCGCAGGAGCAACGGCATGGAGAACCTGACGCAAACCCTGGCCCTCACCATGGGGGCCGGCTGGGCGAGCGGCATCAACCTGTACGCCACCATCCTGGTGCTCGGCTTCCTGAATGCCACCGGGCACATGGTTCTGCCCCCGGGGCTGCAGGTGTTGTCCGACCCGCTCGTGATGCTCGCGGCGGGCGTCATGTACGTCGTGGAGTTCTTTGCGGACAAGGTGCCTGGGGCCGACACGGCCTGGGATACCCTGCACACCTTCATTCGCATTCCGGCGGGTGCGATGCTCGCCGCCCATGCCGTGGGGGATGTCAACGCAGGGACTGAGCTGGCCGCCGCCATACTTGGAGGCGGACTGGCGGCTGCCTCCCATGCCGCCAAGGCGGGGACGCGCGTTCTCATCAATACCTCTCCCGAGCCCTTCACCAACTGGACCGCGTCCGTCGTGGAGGACTTCGGAGTGATCGGCGGGCTGGTCACGGCCGTCAACCATCCGCTGGTCTTCCTCGCCCTGCTGGCCCTCTTCCTGCTCCTCCTGGTCTGGCTGCTCCCGAAGGTCTGGCGGGGCATCAAGCGGGTCTTCGGCGCGATCGTACGCTTGTTCGGGGGCGGCCGCCCGCCGCCCGCAGAGGAGGTGAAGGCACTCTCGCCGCCAAAGCAGGGACGGGGGCCTTCGGAATAAAACTGCGCGCCGTGAAGGTCTATCTGGTGGGAGGGGCGGTACGCGATCGGCTGCTCGGCCAGCCGGTCAAGGAGCGGGACTTCGTGGTGGTCGGGGCCAGGCCGCGGGACCTGCTCTCCCAGGGTTTCCTCCAGGTCGGGCGGGAGTTTCCGGTCTTTCTTCACCCGCAGACCAGGGAGGAGTATGCCCTTGCCAGGACGGAGCGGAAGACCGCACCGGGCTATCGGGGCTTTGTCGTTCACGCGGATCCGGATGTCACCCTGGAGGAGGATCTCCGCCGCCGGGACCTGACCATCAATGCCCTTGCGGAGGATGAGCAGGGGAGCATCATCGACTATTACGGGGGGCAGGCGGACCTGGAGCGCCGCCTGCTCCGACATGTCTCGGACGCCTTCGTCGAGGACCCGGTGCGCATTCTACGGGTGGCCCGCTTCGCCGCCAGGTATGCAGACCTTGGCTTCACCGTTGCGGATGAGACCATGGCCCTTATGCGGACCATGGTGGAAGGAGGCGAGGCGGATGCCCTGGTCCCTGAGCGGGTTTGGCAGGAGCTCGCCAAGGCCCTTGGGGAGCCGCGGCCATCCCGCTTCTTCGAGGTGCTCCGGGCCTGCGGTGCCCTGTACCGGCTGTTCCCGGAGCTGGATCGCCTGTTCGGCGTTCCGCAGCCGCCGCGGTGGCACCCCGAGATCGATACGGGTGTCCACACCCTGATGGTGGTGGATATGGCGGCTCGATTGTCCCAGGGCCTCGAGGTTCGGTTCGCGGCGCTCACCCATGACCTCGGTAAGGGCACTACCCCGTGGGAGATCCTGCCGAGCCATCGCGGACACGAGGCACGCAGCGTTGCGTTGCTCGATGCCCTCTGCGAGCGGCTGAAGGTCCCAAGGCGCTGCTGCGCCCTGGCGCGGGTGGTCGCCCGGTACCACGGCCTAGTGCACAAGGTGACCGAGCTGGCGCCGGAGACCGTCCTCGATCTGCTGGAGGGCATGGACGCCTTCCGCCGTCCCGAGCGGTTTGCGCAGGCACTGACGGCCTGCGAGGCCGACTATCGGGGTCGCACGGGCTACGAGGAGCGTGAATACCCACAGGCGCAGCATTTGCGGCGCGTTCTGCGCGCCGTGACCGCACTGGATGTGGGCGCCATCGCCGCGGGCGCCGCACAGCCCACGCTGATCCAGCAGACGATCCGCAAGGCACGCATCCAGGCGATCCGGCGGGCCGGCTGATCGAAGTCCAGAGGGCAAAGGGGCCGCGAGGTCGGGGCCCGGTCCGACGCCCGAGCGGCTGACTCTGTGAGCCGTTTCACGCCTTCAGATGCCAACCGTCGTCCTCCCCGGCCGCCGCTGTCACAAGATGACGACAGTCGGCGAAACGGCTCCCCGACGTCGGCAAGGGCGGCGGAGTCGATTCCTCCCGAAGGAGCCTTTGCGAGCAGAGGCTTGAGCAGATCGCAGCGCCTGGATCGCGGGGACCTGCCGCGAGGTCGGGGCTGCTGGCCTACATCTTGTAGAGATCTTCCCGGGAACAGCGGGTTGTTCCGGGGCGCGACCAGCCATGTCTGTTCAGCGTCTGTGCTTTGCTCTTTGGGGAGAAAGCCGATGATCTCGATTCAGTCTGAAACGGTTGGTAATCGCCAGAGCTCGGACTTGTATGCCACCGACGCCGGCGCCTTCATCCGGCTGTGCAAGGTGGTGGAAAGCTATGCGAAAGGCAAGCAGGTCCGCAGCCATGGCTACCTGCATGCCTCGATTCGGCGTCTGTCCGTCTTCGCGAACGACGAATCTATGAGCGTGCATACCCCGGAGCGAGTTGCCAAGGCCCTTTGCGTCTACGGTCACCTGTTGTGCCTCCGCCAGCGGGGGGCGCTGGAAGGGTGGCTCGCGAAACAACCCGAGTCCGACCGTCAGGCCGCAGCCTAGACCCTGGGCCGCGGCCGAGGTGCCGACTACCCTGCCTGGGGAAGCTACGATGTCCTCCCGTAGATTGGGGATCATATGCGAACGCTGATATTCGGGCTTCTCGCCCTGACAGTCGCCGCCGGGGTTTTTGTGTATGAGCGGCCTAAGGACTCAAAGCGGCTGATGAGTCAGTTGCCTTTCGTGACCAAGCCGGGCCTTAGCAAGCCCCTGTACCAATGGAGGGACGAGCGGGGCGAGTGGCAGGTGACCGACAGGCCGCCCCCCGGCCGGACCTCGTTCGAGGTCAAGCGGTACGGTCTGGACACCAACATTCTGCCCGTGTCGAAGCCCCCGCCCGGCAACGGCTAAGGTCGCATCGATCTACCCAGCGGCCGGTTAAGGGCGCCTTACGCAGGAATGCCTCGGCATGCCATGGCCGCGGTAGACCGAGAACGATCGCCGCCTTCCAAGGTCATGGTGCCCTCCTGACCTCGAAGAGATCAGTCCCCAAAGTCCAGTCGAGCCTGCACGCCCTCGACTGCGGCGGCGGCGCAGGACTCATCCTTGTCGCCTCCGGGTGCGCCGCTCACGCCCAGCGCCCCCACCATGGAGCCCGCCGCGCGAATGGGCACCGCACCGTCCAACACCAGGATGCCGTCCACCTGGTCCATCTCCTCGCGAATATCCTGGCGGTTACGCCGGAAGTCCGAGGATTTCACCCCGGACAGGATCACCGCATTCGCCTTGTCCTGCGCGATCTGAATCGTGAACCGGCTGGCGAGGGTGTCGCGCAGCATGGCCTGCGGGATACCGGCGCGGTCCACGACAACGGCTGACACCTGCCAGCCGCGAATGCGGCAGGCGGTTACGGCAGCGCGCACGAGCTCTGCCGCCAGCTCCATCGACATTTGCTTCACGCCGAGGAAATCCGCCGCGGGGGCAGCCGAGACCACCAAGAGAGCTGCCATTACCGCAAGGGCTCCCAGCGCCCGACCGTGGACTTGACGCATCCGTGGGCCTCTCTCCCTACGTGCTATCCGCATTGTACGACCCTCGTGCTTCGGGATTGTGGTTTCGGGGTCTCTCCGTTTGAGAGCCGAAAAGGGAATACGGAGTGACCATCCACCCGCGCACAGGCGCCGCAGGACGCAGCGGATACGGCGGTGGAGGCGACAGCTCCTGACGAGCTCATCCCAGTCCAGGAGTTTTCGGGAACCGTAGAGCCCTTACAGCGTCCTAACGGTAACTGCTCAGAGCAGTTCTGAGGAAGCGCTGATCGACCCCGATTCTTCGAGGCGATGGGTTGCCTGTGCCCAAATTGAGTTGTGCATACTTGGCAAGCTCCCGAATGAGTCAGCGCTTTCCCCACCGGGCAACCCTTACTGACTGTTATAACCTGATGAATCTAGCCGAGAGCCTGATCCAGACTGACGCGATTGATGTTCCGGAGGAGGTGGAGGAGGCCGCCGGCCTTGCTGGCGGCACGGGTGAGCTCCTGCAGGGATGGCGGGTGGGCGCGGCTGACTCCACAGACCCGGTGAATGATGACCTGTACGCCTCGGAAACCGGTCCGGGGGATCTGGACCCGCGCCGGCGGGACGGGGATGTCCTGACCGCGGTTCCGAGACGCTCGGAGCTCAGCCGGGATCCCTTGTACAACTACCTGAAAGACATGGAGGCCTATGGTCTGCTCACCAAAGCGCAGGAGGTCGAGCTGGCCATGGATATCGAGCAGGGACGGCGGGTGGTTGCTCAGGCACTGGTCGCCTGTCCGCTCGTAACGGCAGAGGCCTGCCGCGAGTTCGAGAGCGTCCGGCAGGGAGGACTCCTTTTGGGGGCGCTCGTCGCCGAACCGCCCCAGGAGACGGAGGATGGGCCCGACGCGGCTGGTCCGTGCGGCGCATCTTCATCCCCCAGCGCCGGCGATCTGAGTACCCTGACGCGCAGCTTTTCCGAGATCGGGCGACTTCAGGCGGCATTGGCCGAGGCCTGCGCGCAGCACGGTGTCGGCAGCCCGGAGGCGGATCGAGGGCGGGGAGCCATCCGGGATGCCTTTGCCCAGGTCGCTTTGTCGCAGAGCGCCCAAGACCGCCTCGCGCAGGTCCTGGACCGCCTGGTGTCGGACGTGAGGCGCCAAGAGCGCTTGATCGTCCGCATCTGTGCAGATGGCTGGGGCCTGCCACGGGAGACATTGCACTCCGGCCTGAGCGATCCAGGCAACACTGTGTGGTGGGAGCAATTGCTTGCCAGCCAGGGGGGGCGTGGCGCCGAGGGGGATAGGCAGGCCCTGCGCCGTGCCCGGGAAGGGCTGGATCGTCTGGAGACGGCTGCCTTCCTTCCGCTGCCAGAGATCAAGCGCTTGGGCGCCCTGCTGACCCGCGGGCGGGCCCATGCGCGCCGGGCACGGGACGCGATGATCAAGGGCAACCTTCGGCTGGTCATCTCCGTGGCCCGGCAGTATCGCGGCCGCGGCCTTTCGTTTCCCGACCTGATCCAGGAGGGAAACCTCGGCCTGATGCGGGCGGTGGACAGGTTCGATTATCGGCGCGGGTTCAAGTTCTCCACCTATGCTCATTGGTGGATCCGGCAGGGGATCACCCGTGCGATACAGGAGAAGTCCCGGAGCATTCGGGTACCCGTTCATGTGCAGGAGCGTATCCATAAGATGCGGCGGGCCTCCCGGGAGATCGCCCTAACGACCGGAAGGCATGCGGGCATCGATGAGCTGGCGGAACACCTCGACCTCCCGGCGGACAAGGTGCGTGAGCTGCAGCAGATCGGTAAAGGCACCGTCTCCCTTCAGACCCCGCTCGGCGATGACGAGGAGACGGCCCTGGGCGACCTGATCCCGGATCAGGGGACGGCGTCGCCGGAGTTTGCGGCCGTCGGCCGCGGGCTGGAGCAGAAGGTCAGAGACATGCTGAGCTTGCTTGGAGCGCGGGAGGCGGAGGTGCTGGCCTTACGCTTTGGGATCGGGGCGGAGCGTGAGTACACCCTCAGCGAGATCGGGGACCGGTTCGGTGTCTCGCGGGAGCGAGTGCGGCAGATCCAGCAGAATGCTGTCATCAAGCTCTTGCGGGCTGGCCTTGCGGAGCACCTGAGACCCTACGTGGAAGAGTGAGGGACTGACCGCCGCAGAGGGCGCATGCCACGGCGGTAACGGCCGTGGCGTCAGCGCCACTCCAGGCAATGTAAGTCGCTGCCGGCATTGGAATCTCGCGCATACGCCTGGTCGAACGATTTCCAGGCCCGACGACGCCTCCGTGCTTTTGCGGCCCGTGCATGCCGGGTTGTTCTTCGGTCGGCACGTCCCTACCCACTGACCTCGGCGTCGGACCTTGTCCCGCCGTGCAGGGCGAGCCATCGGAAGATGTCCTCACGGCTCACCATGCCCACCAGACGCCCACTGCTGATGACGGGCAGCTGGTTCACGCCCCGCTGGACGAGGAGGTCCAGCGCGCGGGACGCAAGCTCTTCAGGGGTGACGGTGGACAGCTGGGCGACCGGCATCATGGCATCCTCGACGCGCACCTCTCCCCATTTGTTCCTCTCCAGGCGCCGGACGTCCTCCAGGCAGATCATCCCGCGCAGCCCGCTCTGGTCGAGTACAGGGTAGGCCCGCTGGCTGGTCCGCAGCAGTCTGGTTTCGACGAGCTCTTGGACACTCATGCCGGGCATCGCGGTCTGGTAGTCGGTGCTCATGATCCGCCGGACGTGCAGATCCCCCAGGGACTTCATCACCAGCTGACGTCGGTAGCTCAGGATCGCTGCGTTATTCAAGAACCAGCCGATCAGGGCGAGCCAAAGCCCACCCACGAGCCCTGTCCCGAAAAGGGGCACCCGTACGCCCAGAATCATCGCAAAGCCGGTTCCGATCAGCGCCCACGCGACCAGCTGGCCGGCAGCGGAGGCCCACCGAGTGGCACGCGTGAGATCGCCGGTTATCCCCCAGAGGATGGCCCGCAGGACCCGCCCGCCGTCCAACGGGAACCCTGGGACCAGGTTGAAGAGGCCAAGGAGGATGTTGATGGGCCCCAGCCACAAGAGGAGCGTTGCCAGAGGTCCCAGCCTGGACATCGCCTCCGTGGGTCTTTGGGGGTCAATCTGGATCGGGCCCGTGAGCAGGCTCGCCAGCCAAAGGAAGGCGATGCCCAGGACGAGGCTGGTGACAGGCCCGGCAATGGCCATCGCGAGCTCGGACCGCCAGCTCGCGGGCTCGGATTCCATGTGGGCCATGCCTCCGAACACGAAGAGGGTGATCCGCCTGATGTCGACCCCGAGGCGTCGGCCAACCAGGGCGTGCGACAGCTCATGCAGCAGCACCGACACCAGAAAGAGCACGGCCGCTCCAAACGCGGTGAGGACAGCAGGTCCGACTCCCCAGTCCGGGTGCCAATAGGGGAAGAGTCCCCAGGCCAGGGCGACCATGATGAGGGCGAAGATAATCAACAGACTCCAGTCGAGGCGAACCTCGACGCCGGCAACCCGGCCGATGGGCAGGCCCCGAGCCGCCAGGGGGTGTCCCTGGGCCGGGCGGCGATCGTCTTCCAGGATTTCGTCGTTCACTTGGTCTCCCTTATCCGGTTGTTAAGTCCTTTGGCCCGGTCTGATCGACGTCAGTCCTCCGCCAGGAATACGCGAATCTCGCGAGGTCTCAGGGTAATGGCCCCATCCCCGTCTTTCGGGTCGCGCTCCCTCAGGGGAGTGATCTCGGTCAGATCACCGGGCGTGTCCTGCAAAGCGCCCGCAAGCTGGTCCCTCGCGATGGCGGACTCTTCTTCGGGGTCAGGATCGATGAGTACGGCCGCTCGCTGCGGGCTTGTATCGGAACGGCGCAGGAGTCCGACAATCCGGGCGTCGGGATCTGTGAACCGCTCCTGGGGGCCTTCCTCGTTCAGTACCGGTGTCCGGGCCTTCGCCTGGTTTGCGGCGGTGATAAAGGGGCGAAGGTCGAAGGCCGGCTCTTCCCAGTCATCCGGGGTGGTCTCAACCACATGGAGGGGCCTTCGGAAGCCGAATTCATAGCCGATGGGCATCATCAACCCTGTGGAGAAGAGCGCTGCGAACAGGTACCAGAAGCGTGATTCCTTCTCATCGCCGGCGGAGTCCGCCGCGACGCGTCCGGTATCGTGGCTCTCGGGGAAGGCGACGGAGGGGGCCAAATGACGAAACTGCTCATACTGCTCCAACAGCCAGTCGGCCCGGAAGTCCCACCACTTGGCGCTGTTGAAGATGTAGTCGAAGCCCGCCGAGCGAAGCTGCTCTATCTGATCTCCCTGGGCTCCCAGGGTCTCGGCGAAGAATCGAGCCCCCGGGGCGCTCTCGCGGGCGGTCCCGATAATTTCGGCCCAGATCGGCCCTGGGACCTGATAGGCCGCGTCGCAGCGAAAACCGCGGAACCCGAGCCGCACATAATGGGCCACCACGTGCTGCCAATAGGCGATGATTTCGTTGCGCTCGGGGCGCTCGCTGTAGTCGATCTCCGCCAGGTCCCCCCAGACCGTGACGTCATCCGGATCATCCGGATTTACTGCAAAGGGGGACCGGATCTCACCCTCGTCGTCGCGGGCGTACCAGGCGGCGTGCTCCTCTACCAGCCCGGCGTCCTTCGCAGTGTGATTGATGACCAGATCCATCATCACCGACAGGCCGGCTCTTTCCGCGGCCTCGAGAAATCCCTGCAGGAGCCCGTCCGCGTCGCCTGCCACCCCCCGAAAGCGGGGGTCGAGTCGGTAGTAGTCCTTTACAGCATACAGGCTGCCGGAGAATCCGGTCTCATGGAACGGGTTAAGGAAGATCCAGTTGAACGCCATCTCCGCGATGTCGGGGAGCCTGGACTTCCAATCATCGACGCTGCCGACCAGCAAGGGGAAGAGGTTGTAGATTCGGGGTCCCTGCTCCATGAAACTGCCTCCGGTA
>Ga0307418_1000532_pt1 | contig 11536 bp, 11 predicted proteins | sample SalMarWE160220MG_2_FD_202160 | JGI IMG/M metagenome (GOLD analysis project Ga0307418, IMG submission 202160) | Salt marsh sediment microbial communities from the Plum Island Ecosystem LTER, Massachusetts, United States - WE1602-20 | ecosystem: Environmental > Aquatic > Marine > Intertidal zone >...
TCGTACCCGGTCAGGTGGAGCAGGGAGTAGAGCAGCATCGACGCATGGCCGGCGGACAGCACGAAGCGGTCGCGGTTGGGCCAGTCGGGTTGGGTCGGCGAGTGGCGCAGGTGGCGGGTCCACAGGGCATAGGCCATCGGCGCCGCGCCCATCGGGGCGCCAGGGTGTCCGGAGTTGGCCTTCTGAACCCCATCGATCGAAAGGGTGCGGATGGTGTCGATGGCCAGTTGGTCGAGGCGGTTCGTGGCGAGGGTCATCGCTGTCTCCGGGTTCGAGACGCTGATCGGTCGGGCCTGCGGGCGGCCGGTCGGGTCGACCGACGGCGCCGGCGCGGCGCCCGTATCGCGGCATCTCGGGCAGGCGTGCCGCGAGGTCCCAATCGTACCGCTCCCGCAGGATCGTGGGCCTTGGCCAGCCTGACATGCACAGCTTCAGGTGGATGGTTCGCCCGATCGCTGCGTTGGGCCGAGGTCTATCCTCAGCCGATGCCCGTCCTGCCCGCGTCCTGCCGCATCCGTTCTCGTCGCCAGCCGGCACAGCGACCCCGTGTCGTCGTCGTCGGCGACCTCGTGCTGGACGTGGTGCTGGCGCCCGCCGGATCGCTCGTGCGCGGCAGTGACGTCCCCGGTCGGGTGCTCGTCCGCCAGGGGGGCTCGGCGACCACGACCGCCCGCTGGCTCGGCCGGCTGGGCGTCGTCACCACGCTCGTGTGCGCCGTCGGCCGGGACGCGGCCGCGCGAGCCCTGATCGCCGCCGCCTCGGCGGATCGAGTCACCGTGCACGCGGTCCGCGTCACCGGTGCACATACGGGGCGGATCGGCGTCGTCGTGGAGCCCGAGGGCGAGCGATCCTTCGTCCAGGATCGGGCGGCCGCCCTCTGTCTCCGGCCCGAGGATCTCCGGCCAGCGTGGTTCGCCGGCGCAGACGCCGTGCATCTGCCGATCTACTCGCTGCTCGACGAGCCGCTGGGTCGCGCCGGCATGGCGGCGATGCGCGTCGCGCGAGAAGCGGGTGCCCTTGTGACCGTGGATCTCGCGTCGAGCGGTCCACTGCAGGCGATGGGGCGGCGCGCCTCGGTCGCGCTGATCCGTGAGGCCGCCCCCGACGTGCTGTTCGCGACGCGCGAGGAGGCCAAGGCGCTGGTGGGTCCGAAGCACGAGGAGCGCCTGCTGGACCTCGCCCCGGTGGCCGTCGTCAAACAGGGCAGCAAGGGCGCCACGATCCTTGCCCGCCAGCCGGAGCCGAAGGCACACGGGCAGCTCCGGTTCGAGGTGGCCACCGCTGCCGTCCGGGCGATCGACACGACCGGGGCCGGCGACGCGTTCGACGCCGGCTTCCTGTCGGGCTGGCTCGACGGCCGGCGGCGCGGGCTGGCCCTGGCGGCCGCGCTGCAGCGGGGTGCGGTCGCGGGCAACCGGGCGGCCCTGCGACACCTTTCCAGCCCACCCGGAGAGCTCGCCGTCGGCTGAAAGGTCGTACCGTCGGCGCCGCCCGGCTCAGTCGTCGCGAACCTTGAGCCCCACGTGGGCCGCGAGCTGCGGCGCGAGATCGACCAGCTGGTCCCGGACGATCGTCGCCCCGCGCAGGCTGCCGATCCCGCGCACCAGCCGCAGGACCGCGCCCGACAGGTCGACATCGGCCAGCCTCGCGTCGTCAACGACCAGCTCGTCGATCTCGCACGCCTCGAAACGCATCGTCCGCACGCGCGACCCGGTGAGATCCAGCTCGCTGATCGTGCAGCCCTCGAAGGCGAGGTCGTTGAGTCGCCCCCGGCTGAGATCGAGCAGATCCACCTTGCCGCCGCGCACCCGGACGCTGCTCCAGCCTGCCTCGGCCGCGGCGAGGACGCCCAAGCGGGCATCGGCGAGCAGGCTGTCACGGACGATGGATGCGGCCAGATCGATGCTCGCGGCCTGGCACTCGGTCAGCAGGCACTCGCTGATCCGTGCGCGGGGCATGGCCAGCCCGTCGAGCCGGCAGCGCGCGAGCCGACAGCGCAGGAACCCGGCGGCGTCGGCTCGCTGGCCCGACAGGTCGAGGCCTGTGAAGTCGATCGCCTCGTAGTCGCCCCGGACCTCCAGCGCCGTTCCGGCGAAGGGCGTCAGCTCCGGTAGCTCGATCGCCCGGCCGGGTGCGGGGCGCCGGTCGCGGTCCGCCATCGACACTCGCCGGCTACAGGTGTCGGTCGAACCAGTCGAGGACCCGCGTCATCCGGTCGATGCGGCGGTCGATGCGGCCAGTCGCCTGGATCACGTGGAACTCCTCCGGGTAGAGCACGTACTCGACCTCGCGGCCAAGCCATCGGAGCGCCACGAAGAGCTGCTCGTTGTCAGAAGTGGGGCAGCGCCGGTCCGCCTCGGACTGGAGCATCAGCAGTGGCGTCCGGACGTTGGCCACGTTGCGCAGCGGCGACTGGCGCCACAGCTGCGCGGCGCCGTCGGCCGTGGTCGGATCGCCCATCCGGGCGGCACGACAGTACTCGGGGCCCGCGTCGCTGTGGGCCCAGGCGGAGACCTGGTTGGTGACGCCATTCTCGGACACGGCCGCGCGGAAGCGATCCGTCGTGCCGACCAGCCAGTTGATCATGAACCCGCCGTAGGACAGGCCGAGCGCGCCGAGCCGAGCGGGATCGGCCAACCCGAGCCCGATCGCGTGATCGAGCGCCGCGTGGACGTCCTCCGCGTCGACGCCGCCCCAGTCGCCCAGCTGGGGCGCGATCCACGCGGCCCCGTAGGTGGCCGAGCCCCGAATGTTCGGCAGCACGACCCGGTAGCCGCGGGCACACAGCAGCACGACCTCGAGCGATGGCGCGGGCGCCCAGGCACCGAGGGGCCCACCGTGGACATCGACGATCGTGGGCAGCGGCTCGTCGCCCGAACCCGCCGGGGAAGCGATCCAGGTCTCGATCGGCCCCCCGGGCCCCGGGGCCTCGACGACCCGCATCTCGGGCCAGGCGAGGCGGCGCGTCCACGACGAGCCGAACGACGTCAGGGGCCGGATGGTCCCGCCCGGTTCGACCAGGCACAGCTCGGGCGGACGAGCGCCGACGGTGGCGGTGACGGTGACCAGTCCCGCGCCCAGGGCGAGCGTCTGGCACATGACGTCGCCGGCGGCCAGCCGTTCCGGCTCGCCGGCTGCGCGACCCGTCGCCGGATCGAACGAGAACCGCCATGGATGGGTCCGCCCACGGTCTGACACGAGCGCGACGACGGCGGTGGATCCCGACCACAGCGGGCCGGGTCGAGCCTCGGCCATCCAGCCGGTGAGGTCCGTATCCGCCCAGTTGCCGATCGGCCGATCCACGTCTGGAGCCAGCGCGACAGCGGGCTGCGAGCCGTCCGACGGACCGACGAAAAGGGTGGGGGACAGGTCGTCGAACGGGCGCTCGACGCCGACGCCGACGCCCGCGATCCAGGCCCCGTCGGGCGACCAGGCGGGGGCGCGCACGGGCCCCGCCAGGGCCAGGATCTCGCGTGGCTCGGCTCGCACCGAAGCACGCCCGGTCGTGCGCTGGACCGCGACCGACCAGATCGAGGTCCGGGGGTTGCGGTCGGCATCCGGGCGTGGATCGGCGACGAAGGCGATCGCCGCGCCGTCCGGTCGCCAGGCAATCTCGGACACCCCGCTCTCCACCTCGGTCACCTGGTGGGCCCGCCCGCCGCCGTCGGCGGGGACGACGTGGAGCTGGCTGCGACGGTCGAGGTAGCCCTGCTCGTCGTACCGGTAGTCGAGTCGCGTGACCCGGCGTGCGCGCGGCTCGCCGTGCTCCGGCTTGTCGCCGACGATGAACCGCTGCGGGCCCGCCTCGGCCGTGAACGCGATCGAGCGGCCATCGGGCGACCACGTGATCTCGCCCGCGGACAGCTCCCCCAGCGCCAGCGCGACCGGCTCGCCACCCGCGAGATCGAGGACGCGGATCGAGGCCGGCCCGTCTTCAGCGGCGGGGTCGCGGCGGGTGAACGCGACGCGCCGGCCGTCGGGCGAGATGGTGGGCCGCATGTCCCGGAACAGGCCGCCGGTCATTCGCCGGGGCACCCCGCCTCGGCCGTCGTCGTCGATGGCGACCTGCCACAGGCTCGAGACGTAGTGCTCGCCCTCAACGACCCGGCGCGAGATGATCGCGAACGAGCCGTCTGGGGCCAGGTCGTGCTCCTCCACCACGACCTGACGCCGCAGGATCTCGGGAGTCGGGAGCACGCTCGATCGGCTTGTCTTGTCGGCCATGACAACAGCGTATCGGCGGCCGGTCTCGCCGTCTTCGTCGATGCGCGCTGCGGGCCTGCGCCGTGGCTCGATGCTCCGCACCGGCCGGCCGGTTCGGCGCTACGCTCAGCAGATGCTGAACCCCGACCGCCTTGCCGTGGCCCCGGCCATCGCCGACGCCCTGCGCGACGGGCGGCCGGTGGTCGCCCTCGAGTCGACGCTCATCAGCCATGGACTTCCCTATCCGCAGAACGTCGAGGTGGCGACGGCCTCGGAATCGGCCGTCCGCGAGGCAGGCGGCGAGCCGGCGACCATTGCCCTGCGCGACGGCCGATTGCTCGTTGGCCTGTCGGCGGACGAGCTCGAGGCGCTGGCGACGGCACCATCGAGCGATGTGCGCAAGGTCTCCCGCTGCAGCCTCGCCGCCGCCGTCGCCGCCGGCGGCTGGGGCGCGACCACCGTCGCCGCGACGATGATCGTGGCGCATGCGGTCGGCATCCGGGTGTTCTCGACGGGCGGGATCGGAGGCGTTCATCGTGGGGCGCTGGCGTCGATCCCCGGCGGCCCGCCGCCAAGCCTGGACATCTCAGCCGACCTCGAGGAGCTCGCGCGCACGCCCCTCGCGGTGGTCTGTGCCGGGCCGAAGGCCATCCTGGACGTCCCTCTCACGCTCGAGTACCTCGAGACTCGGGGCGTGCCCGTCGTGGCCGTGGGCATCGACGAGATCCCGGGGTTCTACGCCCGGCGCAGCGGGATCCGGGCGCCCATCAGCGTGCCCGACCTGCGCACCGCAGCCGACGTGATCCGGGCGCATGGGGAGCTCGGGCTGGGATCGGGCCTGGTCATCTGCAACCCGGTCCCCGAGGCCGATGCCCTCCCCGATGACGCGACGCGAAACGCCGTGGATCGTGCTGTCCGCGAGGCGGAGCACCTGGGCGTCACCGGTGGCGCCCTCACCCCGTGGCTGCTTGCCCGGGTGGCGTCCATCACCAAGGGTGCCTCGGTGCGGGCGAACGTCTCGCTGATCGTCAACAACGCTCGTGCCGGGGGTCAGCTGGCGGTCGAGCTCGGAGGCTGATCGCGCGCCGGTCCAGGCTCGGGCAAGCGCGAGGGGCGCCGTGGCCCGCTGGCACCGGAACCGGCATCCCGCCGATCGGGACTGGTGTCCTTGCCTTGTGCCCGGCCCGGGCGCTGGCTACACTCGCGGCGACCGCCAATCTTCCGATCCATCGAGCGTCTCGCCTCGGGATCGTGGCCCGTTGGACCGGAGACCGGGCTCGTAGCGGCCGGGCGCCGACCGGGGCGGCAAGCGCCTCGGTGAGGGAGCAGCGTATGCGGATCTACGAGGGCAGCCCGCGCCAGGACTTCGAAGAGGTGTTCCGGTCCATCGGCGCGTTTCTGGACAGTCGCGGCGTCCGCGACATCCTCCTGCTCGAAGTCCCTGATGGCTTCATCGTCCAGGGCCTCGCAGCGGCAGGTGAGGTCGGCGGCAGCTGGTCCGAGTCGATCGGCTCGATCGCCAAGGAGACCTTGAGCTTCCTCGACGATGACGTCGCGCGATTCATGGAAGAGGCCGCGACGCGGCGTGGCAAGGCCGAGACCGATGGTACCCACGCGGGCGCCTACGAGTCCGCGCTCCGCGTGATCGGACGTTGGGTGGACGAGGAGAAGCCCAAGGACGTGTTCCTGTTCGAGCAGGAGGGCGCGTACGTCGTTCGGCTCAACGTCGGCAGCCAGGCGGGCCCGCATCATGAGCTCGCCGAATTCACCAAGGAAGACATCGCCGGGCTGGTCGAGCGTGGCCCATCGCTCCGCCTGCCCGAAGAAGCCCCGGCCGAGACCTCAGCCGGGGTCGGGCCCACGAGCCCGTCTACGTAGCTGCCGTCCCCGGGCTCGTCGGGGACAGGGCGGCCTCCCGAGATCGGGGGGTTCGCCTGATGACAACGACGCACCGCAACCGGCACAATCGCTGTCTGACGTCGTAGAGAAGGAGGCGCAACCATGAAAGCGCTGCGGACGGTGGCCGTCGCGCTCGGGGTCACCCTGGGCGCGCTGATCGTGATCCCCCTGGTCGTCCTGGCGGGGCTGTTCGTGTGGCTCAAGCTGACCGAGGAGGATGACGAGGAAGCCCTCGAGCTGGAGCAGGAGGGCGGCTGATCGAGACCAGGGACCCAGCGGACGGCGCGTCCGTTGGATCCGATGACACAGGTGAGACGCCCGCCGTCGAGGCGGGCGTCTTCGTGTCTCCCTCGTCGGCGGTCGGCCACCCGGTCGACGAGGCGGCGGCGCCGGCCCAGGTCCGGCCTTCCGGGCTCGCGATGGCGCGGCGGCTGGCCGAGGTGGGCATCCTGGCCACGGTGCTCATCTGGTCGGCGAACTTCGTCCTGGTGAAGGCGGCCATCGGTATCGTCGGACCGCTGACCTTCACCGGGGCACGCTTCGCGGTGGCCTCGCTCACGCTGCTCGTGACCCTGCGCTGGCGACAGGGCCGGGTTCGGCCGCCGGCCGGTCAGCTGCGCATCCTGCTGGCGCTGGGCATGCTCGGGTTCGGTGTCTACCAGATCCTGTGGACCACCGGGCTGACCAGCATCAGCGCCGGCGACTCGGCCCTGATCGTGGCCGCGTCTCCGGTCCTGACGGCGCTCCTCGCGGGCGCCGTGGGCATGGACCGGCTGACGCTGCCCAAGGTGGCGGGTGCCCTGATCGCGTTCGCGGGGGTCGCGATCGTGATCGCCGCAGGCCACGACCTGTCGCTTGGAGCGTCATTGCCCGGCGACCTGCTGACGCTCGCGGCCGCGTCCCTGTGGGCGCTGTACACGGTCGGCGGAACCCGCGTGCTGCGCCGGGTGGACCCGCTCCAGGCGACGACCTGGACGGTGGTCGGAGGTCTGCTCGTCCTGGCGCCCCTGGCGCTGATCGACGGACTCGAGCGCCACTGGGTTGGCATCGGGCCCGAGGTGCTGCTCGCGATCATCGCGTCGGGCAGCCTCGCCGCGGGGATCGCGAACGTGCTCGTGTTCAACGCCATCCGCTTCATCGGCCCGACGCGAGCGACCGCGATGCTGCTGCTGGTGCCGGCTGGTGCGGTGCTCCTCGGTGCCGTGTTCCTCGGCGAGCCGGTGGGCCTTGGGCAGGTCGCAGGCGGCGGCGTGATCGTGGCGGGCGTCTGGCTCACCCGACGGGCATCGATCGTGCCGGGGCGAATGGCCGGTCGGCTCATCCCGGACCGATCGTGATCCCTCCGCTGTCGGAACCGCCACGCTCGGCGGTCGCCGGCAGCGTGCCCATCCCGCCTCTCCGGCCGGGCCAGCCGCCGCTGGCCATCCTGGCCGACTTCGACGGGACGATCGCACGATCGGACGTCTCGGACGCCGTCCTCACCCGGTTCAAGACCGCCGACTGGGAGGCCCACGCCGCGGCGTACGACGCGGGGCTGGTCGGATCACGTCGGCTGATGACCTGGGAGATCAGCCTCATGGACGCCGATCCGGAGGCGCTCCTCGCGATCGCCGCCAGTCAGCCCCATGATCCGGCGTTCCGCCCGTTCGTGCAGCGCGCGCTCGCGGCCGGGATCCCCGTGGAGGTCGTCTCCGATGGATACGGGTTCTTCATCGAACCGGCGACGCGGGTGCTGGGCATGCCGGGGGTGCCGGTCGTCACCGCACGGACGATATTCGGCCCCGGAGGACCGCGGATCGAGTCCCCGAGCGGCAACCCGGACTGATTCGTGTGCGGCACTGCAAGCGCAATCGAGTGCTGGCCCACCAGGCCGCCGGTCGCGCCGTCGTGTTCGTCGTCGGCGGCTCCTCGGACCGGTACGCCGCGGGCTGCTCGGACCTGGTGTTCGCGAAGCACGGTCTGGGACAGATCTGCCTGGAGACGGGATGGCCGTTCGAGCGGTGGTCGGAGTTCAGTGAGATCGATGCCTGGCTCGAGCGAACGCTGGCAGCGTTCCGAGCCGACCCTTCGTCCCTGTGCGGCCCCCGGCCCCACCCGCTGTTCTGCGGGTCCGAGGTGTGGGGACCGGGTCGCTTCGACCCGGCACCCTGGGACTGACACCGGGAGATGCAGCGCGCGGCTACCAGCGATCCCAGCGGGCGAAGTCCTCGAACCGCACCCACCCCCGCCGGAGTGACGGTGACCGGACGTCGGGCAGTGGCCGGCCGACCGGCATGACGCCGATCGGCACGAACTCGTCGGGGATGCCCAGCACCGATCGCAGCGCGGTGATCCCCTCGGCGGGTCCGGCGAACCCCGACCCGAGGCCTTCGTTCACGGCGGCCAGCATGATCGTCTGCATCGTGGCGCCGATGTCGACCCACCAGTAGGGCACGGGCCATCCGATCTCGGTGCCGTCCTCCTGGAGCTTGTCCGGCTCCCGATAGCGGCGGTGGTAGACGGTTTCGCTGACGCACGGGACGAACTGGGCCGCACAGCGGCTGATCCAGGGGCCGAAGTCCGGGTCGTCCCCATCCTCGCCGGAGGCGCGGGCGACCGCCCGCCGGCGTTCCGGATCCGTGACGACGACCAGCCGCTGCCCCTGGGAGAAGCCGGCCGACGGCGTTCGCTGGGCGAGCCGCGCGATCCGCTCGATGACGGCGGGCTCGACGCCCCCTTCCTCGAACCGTCGGACGGCCCGGCGCCTCATGACGACGTCGTTGAATTCCATGTCACCTCCGCCGTGCATGGTCGCACGGCACACCGGCGCGACCTCCGTGGGTCCGGCGCCCTTGCACCCGAAGGGCACCACGATTCGGCGCGACGTTTGACTGTTCAACGACGATCTGTGGGCATGGACAGCGCTCCCCCGGCCGGCCTCCCAGATGCTCCCGAGAACCTGGTCCGCCTCGCCGCGCAGGGCGATGACGGAGCGTTCTCCCGGATCGTTCGCCTGCATCGCGACGACATGTTCAGGGTCGCGTTCGTGGTCGGCGGGGGCCGGGCGCTGGCCGAGGAGGCAACGGCCGCCGCCTGGCCGGTTGTCTGGCGGCGCCTCGGGAGGTTCCGATCACCAGACCGTCTCAGACCGTGGCTGTGCGCGATCGCCGCCGACGAGGCACGCCAGCTGATCCGGCGCCGGCGGCGCAGGATCGCTTCGGCCAGGGAGATCGCCCGCGCCGAGCACAGCACCGACCTGGCCGAGGAGCCCGCCACCGATCGGGCCCTGATCGTGGCCATGAGCGGCCTCGAGCCCGATGACCGATCGCTGCTTGCCGTGCGCTGCCTCGCCGGCGGCGACATGCCCGAGCTTGCCCGAGCGGCGGGGCTGTCGTCATCGGGCGCCCGGTCGCGGCTGGACCCCCTGCTCGCCCGAATGGCACGGGAGCTGGGTGATGCCGAGCCGGGTGCCCCCCGCTCTGCGCTCGACTTCGAGCACCGTCTCCAGGCCTATGCGGCGATCCCGGTTCCGCCGGTGGACGCGGTTGCGGCGACGCGCGAAGCGCGAGCCGCCCTGTCGGCCGAGCGGAATCACCTCGTGTCCGTCGTCGTTGCCCTGCTCGTCGCTGCACTGGTGATGGCGACCTTCTACGCGATAACGCTCGAAGGTGAGGGCGGCGCCCCCGCTGCCTCGCCCAGCCCGACCGCGGTGCGCACCCCGCCAGGAACCCTGCCAGCCGGTGGTGCATCGGTCTCGGAGCGTGGGCTTGCGGCCGCTGAGGCCGGGCGGTTTGCCGTGGCCGCGACGACCCACCGGGAGCTCTTGCTCGAACGCCCGAGCACGCGCCGAGATTCGACTCCGGCGCCCCGAATCGGTAGCATTCGAAAAACCCCCGGAGGACGAAACCTGTGGCGAAGTATGTCTTTGTGACCGGAGGCGTCACCTCCTCACTCGGCAAGGGCATCACCGCCGCCAGCATCGGCCGGTTGCTCAAGGCGCGGGGCCTGAAGGTCTCGGTCCTGAAGCTCGACCCGTACATCAACGTCGACCCCGGGACCATGAGCCCGTACCAGCACGGCGAGGTGTTCGTCACCGACGACGGGGCCGAGACGGACCTCGACCTGGGCCATTACGAGCGGTTCATCGACGAGAACCTGTCACAGGCCTCCAACGTCACCACGGGGCGCATCTACCAGGCCGTGATTGCCAAGGAGCGCCGGGGCGACTACCTGGGCGGCACCGTCCAGGTGATCCCGCACATCACCAACGAGATCAAGGAGCGGATCACCCGCGTGGGACGCTCGGGCGACCCGGACGTCGTGATCGTCGAGGTCGGCGGCACGGTCGGCGACATCGAGAGCCTGCCGTTCCTGGAGGCGATCCGCCAGATGCGCAAGGACCAGGGCCGCGCGAACGTGCTGTACGTCCACGTCACCCTGCTGCCTGCGCTGGCCGCGACGGGAGAGCTCAAGACCAAGCCCACCCAGCACTCGGTCAAGGAGCTGCGCGGGATCGGGATCCAGCCCGACGTGATCGTGCTCCGGTCGGACAGCGAGGTACCGGACGAGATCCGGGAGAAGATCGCGCTGTTCACGGACGTCGACGTCGATGCCGTCATCCCGGCACCCACGGCCGAGACGATCTACGAGGTCCCGCTCCAGTTCGAGGCGTTCGGCTTCGGGCGGCTGCTCGTACGCGAGCTCGGGCTGGGCGATCCCGACATGGTCCCGGACCTGGCCGGCTGGCACGCGCTCGTGGCGCGGATCAAGACCCCCAAGCCGATGCTCGAGATCGCCCTGGTCGGCAAGTACATCGAGCTTCCGGACGCATACCTGTCGGTCACCGAGTCGCTCAAGCACGCGGCCTGGGCCAGTGGTGTCGATGCCCACGTGCGTTGGGTGGACAGCGAGACGCTGACGCGCGACAACGTGGACGATCGGCTGGCCGGTGCCGCGGGCGTGCTCGTGCCCGGCGGGTTCGGGCATCGCGGGATCGAGGGCAAGGTCCTGGCCGCCCACTGGGCCCGGACTCACGGCGTGCCGTACCTCGGCCTGTGCCTGGGGCTCCAGTGCGCGGTGATCGAGTTCGCGCGCGAGGTCCTGGGCACCCAGGACGTCAACTCCACCGAGTTCGACATGTTCACCGCCAACCCGGTGATCGACTTCATGCCCGACCAGCGGGACCTGGAGGACAAGGGCGGCACGATGCGGCTGGGCCTCTATCCGGCCAGGCTGCTACCCGGCTCACGCGCACGGGCGGTGTACGGCGAGGAGGTCGTCTACGAGCGCCACCGCCATCGGTTCGAGGTGAACAACCGCTACCGGCAGACGCTGGAGGCCGCCGGGATGGTTCTGTCAGGGATCTCTCCCGACAGCCGGCTGGTCGAGATCGTGGAGCTCCGCGATCATCCATGGTTCGTGGCCAGCCAGTTCCACCCCGAGTTCAAGTCGCGGC
>Ga0307418_1000534_pt1 | contig 11519 bp, 5 predicted proteins | sample SalMarWE160220MG_2_FD_202160 | JGI IMG/M metagenome (GOLD analysis project Ga0307418, IMG submission 202160) | Salt marsh sediment microbial communities from the Plum Island Ecosystem LTER, Massachusetts, United States - WE1602-20 | ecosystem: Environmental > Aquatic > Marine > Intertidal zone >...
CGGCGGTCGCCTCGTGCTGGGTCTCGGCAGCGGATCCCCGGCGACCGACGACAGCTGGGCGGCGTTCGGCTACGAACCTGCGCAGCATGTCTCGCAGCACGCCGAGGCCGTCGAGATCGTGGCCCGGCTGCTCCGCGAGCCGCCGCTCACCTTCGAGGGCCGCTTCCACCGAACGCGCGCCGCCGACATCCTCCCACCCGGCCCCCGGGCGCGCATTCCGATCTGGGTGGCCGCCAGGGGGGAGCGCACCATGGGGATCGCCGTCAGCTGGGCGGACGCCGTCAACGTGAACGTCCCGCTCACCGGGGTTGGCGGCGCGGTGAGCGTGACGGACGACGTGCGACGGGCGTGTGACGTCGGCGGCCGCGATCCGGCCACGCTCGAGGTCACCGGCTGGGCACGGCTTGCGCTGCTTCCAGACGGGACGGCGGTCGACCGTCCTGGCTGGCTCGCCGGGTCGCCGGCCGAGGTCGGCGAGACGCTGCGGGCCATCCGCGGGACGGGGATCCGGCACGTGACCCTGTACCTCGGCGACGCCGACGACCCGAGCCCGCTGCCCGCGCTGACCGCGCCTGTCCTCGAGCGGCTCGCGCCGATCCTGGCCGCCCTGCGGGCCGGCTGACCGACCGCGATGCTCGGGATCTGGCGCCTGCAGCTGCTCCGGGAGGTAGCCCGGCGGGGGACGATCAAGGCGGCGGCCGCCGCGATGAACGTGACACCGTCGGCTGTCTCGCAGCAGCTCAAGCTGCTCGAGCAGGAGGCGGGCGTGCCGCTCCTCGAGCCGCACGGCCGGCTGGTGCGGCTGACGGATGCCGGCCAGATGCTCGTCCGTCACGCGGACACGATCACGGCCGCGATGGCGGCCGCCGAATCGGAGCTGGCCGCGACCCGCGACGCGATCACGGGCACCCTTCGGGTGGCCGCGTTCCCGACCGCCGCCCGGGCGATGATGCCGCGCGTCCTGGCCGGTCTCGGGGCGCGGCATCCCGACCTCCGGCTGACGTTCCGTGATCTCGAGACCAGCGAGAGCCTGCTGGCGCTCCAGATGGGCGAGATCGACGTCGCCGTGGTGGACGAGTACGACGAGATCAGCAGGATCCGCGCCCAGGGCATCGAGAAGATCGCGATCCTCCGGGATCCGCTCTACGTGGCCTTCCCGCCGGGTCGCACGCCGCCGCGGGCCGGTGTCGACCTGGCCGCCCTGTCGTCGGAGCCGTGGATCATGGACACCGAGGCAAGCACGATCTTTCAGGTCGTCGCCCGTGCTTTCGAGCGGGCCGGGTTCGAGCCGCACATCCGGTCGCAGTGCAAGGACTACGGGGTCATCGTCGCGCTGGTCGGGGCCGGTCTGGGCATGGCGATCCTGCCGGCCCTCGCGCTGCACGACCGACCGATCGACCTCCGGGTCACCCGCACCCGGCCGCCGCTGGAGCGCACGGTCTATGCAGCCGTGCGCCCGGAGCGCCGCGCGCACCCGGCCGTGGCGGCCATGCTGGCGGAGCTCGAGGTGTTTGCCGCTACCTACGAGCCGGCGCCGGGCCGATGATTCCCTGGGCGCCTCGCCGATTGGGCGCCGCGTAGGACGTTGGTCCTGTGCCCGATAGGCTCGCAATGGGGCTTGTGCGCGATGGCCCATCCGGCTACGGTGCGGACGGCGTCCCGGCCCCGTCGTTGGTGCGCCCGTGCGAACGCCTCGATCCGAACGACCCGCGCCGGTGGGAGCGCGAACGGGCGCCTGCCGTCCGGGCGCTGTCCCACGCGCGTCGCGGAGCCCGAAATCGCATCCGACCGAGGCCCGCGAATACCCGACTCCCGCCATCGCGATCGGGGACGTCCCTGACGCGGTGTTCGCGACCGACCTCGAGAACCGGATCACGCACTGGGCCGACTCGGCTGCCGCGCTGTTCGGCTACTCGGCCGCCGAAGCGATCGGACAGTCTGTTGGTGCGCTGCTGCCGTTCCGGATGCGCCGGTCCGCCGATGAGCAGGAGCTGTTGGATACCGTCCGGGCCGGCAGGACGTGGCGCGGCGAGGGCACGGCCCGCCTGCGCGACGGCTCGGAACGCTGGATCGAGTTGACCGTCAAGCCACGGTTGGTCGACGGCCGGGTCATCGGAAGCGTCTCGGTGGCTCGCGACGTGACCCACACGATCGAGGCAGAGCTCCGGCTGACCGAGGAGAAGCGACTTGCGAGCGGGCTCCTCGACGTCGCGGGATCGCTGGTCATCGTGCTGGACCCCACCGGCACCGTCGTGCGCTTCAACACGGCATGCGAGCAGCTCACCGGGTACCGTGCCGATGAGGTCATCGGGCAACCGATCTGGACGCTGCTCATCCCCTCCGATGAGCTCGACGGCGTGCAGGCAACGTTTGCGGACCTTCGAGCCGGCCAGTTCCCGAACACCTACGAGAACCACTGGATCAGACGGGATGGCACCAGGCGGCTCATCAGCTGGTCGAGCAACTGCCTGACCGACGACGCGGGAACCGTGACCCATGTCATCGGGACCGGCACCGACATCACGGAGCAGCGCCGCACCGAGAACGCACTGCGCGGGATCGCGGCCGTCGGTCAGGTTCTCGCCAGCCACGGGCCGACGGGAGCATCGCTCGATGCCGTGCTCGGGATGCTCGCCGATCACACGGGCTACCAGCACCTCGCCCTGCTCATCGTCGAGGGTGAGTGGCTTCGCATCGGCGCGTCGCGTGGCCTCACCAACCTCCCGGATTCCCGGTCGATCGCACAGGGCATCGTGGGACGCGTCGCCCTGACGGGCGAGGCCGCGTGGGTCCACGACGTCCGGACGGAGCCGGACTACGTCGAGGCGAGCCCCGATGTCCGCAGCGAGATCGCGGTCCCGCTCCAGGCCAACGGCCGGACGATCGGCGTGCTCGATATCGAGGCCACCGCGGACGCACCACTCACCGAGCGCGACATGCGGCTGGCCCAGACGGTGGCGGAGCGCATCGCCAGCGCGCTGCTGCTTGGCCGGGAGCAGCAGGCCCTGGCCCAGCGCGCGCAGCTGCTGGCCGCTCTGAGCGAGTTCGCGCGGGCAACCAACGGCATCCTCGAGCCGGAGCGGCTGATCCCGGCCCTGATGGAGGCGCTCACGAAGATCTTCCCGGGCGATGTCATGACCCTGACCACGGTGGATCGCGGGACCGGCCGCTATCACCTGACCGCCGCGCGAGGCGTCGCCGCCGCGATCCTTGGGGCAGAGGTGCCGCTCGGAGACGGACCCGCGGGCCGCGCGATCGCGGAACGCAGGCTGCTCGGACCCATCGAGCTTCGCAGGCCCGACTACGCGAGCGCGATCCGGGACGCCATCGGCCCCGATGCGTTGATCTCGCTCACCGTCCCGCTCATCCGCGACGACACGGTCCTGGGCGCGGTCTCGATCGGCCGCGCGAACCTCGATCACCGCTTCTCCGACGTCGAGGTCGAGGTGATGGAGCTCCTGGGTGCCCAGGCCGCGCTCGCGCTCGCCAACGCGCAGCTCCACCAGAAGGTCTCGGAGCTGGCGATCCACGACGGGCTGACCGGGCTCTACAACCGGCGGCACTTCGACGTGGCGCTCGATCTCGTGTTCGCGCGCTGGCGCCGCCATCACGGACGTCGCAGCCTGGCAGCGATCATGTTCGACCTCGACCACTTCGGCCGGTTCAACAAGGAGCACGGGCACCAGGCGGGCGACGCGGTCCTGCGCGAGTTCGCCGGCATCATGCGTGAGCGGCTGCGATCAAGCGACCTCGTCGCCCGCTACGGCGGCGAGGAGTTCGTCGTGATCCTCGAGGAGTGCGACCTGACCGACTCGATCGCGGTCGCGGAGGACATCCGCACGTCGCTGGAAGCTCGGGTCATCGAAGGTCCGTCCGGGCAGCGGCTCAGGGCGCGAGTCTCCGCAGGCTGTGCGGCCCTCGATCCCGGCGAGCCAACCAGCGACGCGCTGCTGCGGGCCGCCGACGTGGCGCTGTCCATGGCGAAGCGCGGCGGCCGCAACCAGGTGGTGGCCGCCTGAGGCCTGTCGCGCAAACGCCTGCCGGCCAGCAGTCGCGCCGGCGGATGATGTAGCGGGGCTAATCGATCACGGTAGATACCTGCGCTTGACCTGCGCGATCCGGGCGGCCATCGTGCAACTGGCTCCCGTCGATCCTCGGCGTAGGTGGGTCCGGCGGCGGCCGTCAGGCGGAAGGAGCGGTCGGGATGCGGCTCGCGTCGCGCATGGTGGACATCGGCACCGAGACCGCGTTCGAGGCAGCCGCACGGGCCAGGGCGGTCGAGGCGACCGGGCGCGAGGTCATCCACCTCGAGATCGGCGAGCCCGACTTCGACACCCCGGCCAACGTCCGGGAGGCGGCCAAGCGGGCACTCGACGAAGGTGCCACGCATTACGCGCCTTACCCGGGCATCCCCGAGCTGCGGTCGGCCATCGCCGACGACGTGGCTGCCCGTCGGGGTCTCGACGTCGCCCCGGACCGGGTGTTCGTGACCGTGGGCGGCAAAGGCGTCATGTACTACGCGATCCTCGCCCTGATCGACCCGGGTGACGAGGTGATCGTCCCGGATCCCGGCTACCCGATCTACGCGTCGGTGACCCGGTTCGTGGGCGGGACCGCGGTGCCCATCCCGGTCCGTCAGGCGAACGACTTCCGGCTCGACGTCGACGAGCTGGTCTCGCTGGTGACCCCGCGCACGAAGCTGATCGTCCTCAACTCGCCCGCGAACCCGACCGGCGGGGTGCTCACGCGTGGCGACCTGGAACGGGTCGCGGACATCGCCCGCGAGCGCGACCTGATGGTCCTCTCGGACGAGATCTACAGCCGGATCCTGTACGAGGGCGAGCACACCTCGATCGCGTCGCTGCCGGGCATGACGGATCGAACGATCCTGCTCGACGGCTTCTCGAAGACGTACGCGATGACGGGCTGGCGGCTGGGCTACGCGGTCGTCCCCGAGTCGCTCGCGTTCGGTTTCGGCCGGCTGCTCATCAACTCGGTGAGCTCGGCCACCACGTTCGCCCAAGTGGGCGCGGTCGAGGCGCTGCGCGGCCCGCAGGACGCGGTCGACGCGATGATCGCGGAGTTCCGGGCACGGCGCGATCTCGTGGTCGATGGGCTCAACAGCCTGCCGGGTGTCTCGTGCCTTCGACCGAAAGGGGCGTTCTACGCGTTCCCTGACGTGTCGGGGACGGGCCGAACCGGCGACGAGCTGGCGACCCTCCTGCTCGACGAGGCCGGGGTCTCGGTCCTCTCGGGCACCGCGTTCGGGGACGTCGGCGCCCGGCATATCCGCCTCTCGTATGCCACCAGTCGCGAGCAGCTCGGCCGCGCCATCGAGAAGATGCGGGCCGTCCTCGAGCCCGTCGCCGTTCGCTGAGCCTCCTCCCCAGGGCCCGGCCCATCGTCTCCCCCCACGATGGGCCGGGCCTTCGCCCCGACACACAGCCTCCGCCACCGATCCGCCTGTCAGCGACGCGCCCGGCGCGTGGTTGAGCGTGCGGTTCGAGTGAACGTCGACGACCGGAGCACGGCCGCTGCTGGCGTGCCCGTCACGCACGCACCCCGAGCGTGCATGGTGGCTCAGCCTCGGCGAGGACGCGCCGGGAGCGTGGGTGACGGCCTCGTCGGCCCGGACCGGCCCCGATGACGCGCCCAGGTGGTGGGTGGAGCTGGCCGAGTGGCCATCGGGCGCGGAGCGACGATCAGGACGCGGAGTGATGCTGCGGGGGCGCAGGTGGCGGCGTTATCAGCCGGCAACGGCGATCAGGCTGGGACGAGGTCCGGCGGCGTCGCCCAGGAGCGCAGCGCGGTCATGTAGTTGCCGCGCTCGAAGGCCGAGGGATCCTCCACCGAGGCCTGCGTCGCGCTGCCCCGGAGCTGCGAGACCGACTCGTACTCGTGCTCCTCCATCCAGGCCACCAGCTCGGCCTCGACCGCCCGCACGTGCTCGGGTCCATGGCGCAGCAGGGCGGAGGTCATCATCGTGATGTCGGCGCCGACCATCAGGGCCTTGATCGCGTCCGTGCCCGTATGGATGCCCGAGGTCGCCGCGATAGCCACCTCGGTGCCGAGCTGGGGCCGCAGGATCGCGATCCAGCGCATCGGCAGCCGCAGGTCATCCGGGTGGCTGAGCTCAACCCGCGCGATGACGTCGAGGCTCTCGAGGTCGAGGTCCGGCTGGTAGAAGCGGTTGAACAGCACCAGACCGTCGGCGCCGGCGCCGCGGGCACGAGCGGCAAAGCCGGCCATGGCGGTGTAGAAGGGACTGAGCTTGACGGCCAGCGGGATCGTCACCGAGGCGCGAACCGCCGCGATCAGCTCGAGGTCGGCCTGCTCCCGATCGGCGGCGGTCACGGTCGGGTCGGCCACCACGTGGTACAGGTTGAGCTCGAGCGCATCAGCGCCCGCTTCCTGCATCCGGCGTGCGTAATCGACCCAGCCGCCGAGCGTGGTCGCGTTGAGGCTTGCGATCACGGGCACGGACAGGGCCGCCTTCATCCGCTCCAGGCGGGTGAGGTAGCGGTCGCCCACACCGGGCAGCGACCCGATGGCAGGGAAGTAGTCCAGCGCCTCCGCGAACTGCTCGGTGCCTGCGTCGAGCGAGCGGTTGAGCTGGATCTCCTCGTTGAGAATCTCCTCCTCGAACAGCGACGGCAGCACGATCGCCGCCGCCCCGGCCGCCTCCAGCCGCCGCGCCGAGGCGACCTCACCGGTGAGCGGCGAGGACGACGCGACGATGGGGGAGCGCAGGTCGAGACCCAGGTAGCTGGTGCGCAGGTCGACGGTCACGCCAGGTCTCCCTTCCCGTTGCCGCCCGGCTGGCCGGGCGATGCGGCGCCGCCGCCGGCGCCGCCGCCGCCGGCCGCCGCGGCCACGCCGGCCTCGACGCCCTCCGGCAGCTCGGTCTCCTGGTGGTCGAGGTGCGGCACGCTGCGGTGGATGCCCGCCAGCTGCTCGTAGTAGCGCCAGCGCTCGTCCGCGTCGGCCTGGGCGAGCTCGGCGAGCTCGGCCGCCCGCTCCGGGTTCGTGCGCTCGAGGATCGCGAATCGCGTCTCGTCGGCCGCGAACTGGCGGATCGGGATGGACGGCTTGGCCGAGTCGAGCTTGAACGGGACACCGTCCTCGACCTCGCTCGGCTGGTAGCGGTAGAGCGGCCAGTAGCCGCTGCGGACGGCGTCCTTCATGTGGGACATCGACTTCGACATGTCGATGCCGTGGGCGATGCAGGTCGAGTAGGCGATCACCAGCGACGGCCCGGGCCACGCATCGGCCTCGAGCAGCGCCTTGATCGTCTGGGCGTCGTTGGCGCCCATCGCGATCTGGGCCACGAACACGTTGCCGTACGAGCGGGCGACCGCGCCCAGGTCCTTCTTGCCGGTCGGCTTGCCGGCGGCAGCGAACTTGGCGACCGCGCCGCGCGGCGTCGCCTTCGACGCCTGGCCGCCGGTGTTGGAGTAGACCTCGGTGTCGAGGACCAGGATGTTGACGTTGCGCCCTGAGCTCAGGACCTGGTCCAGGCCGCCGAAGCCGATGTCGTAGGCCCAACCATCGCCACCGACGATCCAGACGCCCTGGCGGACGAGGTCGTTGGCCACCGCCAGCAGCCGCTGCGCGACCGCCGCGTGCTCGCCGCCGACGCCCGTCAGGACCTCGCGCAGCTTCGCCACGCGGGCCCGCTGGGCCGCGATCTCGGGCTCGGTGTCCTGGCTGCTGTCGAGGATCTCGCGAGCGAGCGCCTCACCGACCACCGGGGCCAGCGTCTCGAGCAGGTCACGGCCGAACTCGGTCTGCGCGTCGAGCGCCAGGCGCATGCCCAGCCCGAACTCGGCGTTGTCCTCGAACAGCGAGTTGTTCCACGCGGGACCCCGCCCCTCGGCGTTGACCGCCCACGGCGTGGTTGGCAGGTTGGCGCCGTAGATCGAGGAGCAGCCGGTGGCGTTGGCGACCACCATCCGGTCGCCGAACAGCTGCGACACGAGCCGCAGGTAGGGTGTCTCGCCGCAGCCGGCACAGGCGCCCGAGAACTCGAACAGCGGCTCGAGCGAGGCCGCGCCCTTGACCGTGTCATGCGCGATCAGGCTGCGGTCGAGAGGCGGGATCGACCCGAAGAAGTCCCACCGCTCGCGCTCGACCTGCTGGTTGTCGAGCAGGGGAGCCATGTTGATCGACTTGTGCCCGACGTCGGTCTTGCTCTTGGCAGGGCAGATGTCGACGCACACGCCGCACCCGGTGCAGTCGTCGGGCGCGACCTGGATCGTGATCCGATGACCGACGAGGTCCCGGGACTTGAACTCCTTGCTCGGGAAGCCCTCCGGAGCCCCCGCAACCGCGTCCTCCGGGTAGACCTTCATCCGGATCGACGCGTGCGGGCAGACCATCGCGCACTTGCCGCAGTCGATGCAGATCGATGGATCCCAGACGGGGATCTGCTGGGCGATCGCCCGCTTCTCCCACCGGGTGGTCGCGCTGGGGAATGTCCCGTCCACGGGCATCGCGCTGACCGGCAGCAGGTCGCCCTCGCCGGCCATCATCCGGGCGGTGACCCGCTGGACGAAGTCGGGCGCAGTGTCGGGGACGATCGAGGGGATCGGTCGATCCGAGGCGACCTCGCCCAGCGGCACTCGGACCATGCGCTCCAGCGAGCGGTCGATGGCCGCGTAGTTGCGCTGGACAACGGCCTCGCCCCGCTTGCCGTAGGTCTTCTTGACGAAGCCCTTGATGCGCTCGATCGCCTCCTCGGCGGGCAGGACGCCCGCGAGCTGGAAGAAGCACGGCTGCATCACGGTGTTGATGCGCGTGCCCATGCCCACCTCGGCGGCCACGGCGAAGGCGTCGATCACCCACAGCTCGATCTGCTTGTCCACCAGCTGGCGCTGGACGTTGACCGGCAGGTGATCCCACACCTCGTCGGCGGGGTAGGGGGCGTTGAGCAGGAAGGCGGCCCCCGGCTTGGCCGCGTCGAGCACCTTCTGGTTGGCCAGCAGCCCGAACTGGTGGCAGGCGACAAAGTCGGCCCCGTCGACGAGGTACGAGGACGGGATCGGCTTCGGCCCGAACCGCAGGTGCGACGACGTGACCCCGCCGGACTTCTTGGAGTCGTAGACGAAGTAGCCCTGGGCGAACAGGTCGGTGCCCTCGCCGATGATCTTGACCGACGCCTTGTTGGCGCCGACCGTGCCGTCCGAGCCCAGGCCCCAGAACACGGCCTGGACCTCACCGGCGGGCCGCAGGTGGCGGAACTCGCCGTCGATCGGCAGGCTCAGGTTGGTGACGTCGTCGTAGATGCCGACCGTGAAGTGCCGCTTGGGCTTCGGCTTGGCCAGCTCGTCGAAGATCGGCTTGATCATCGACGGCGTGACCTCCTTGGAGGACAGGCCGTAGCGACCGCCGATGACACGGGGTGCCGCGGCGAACGGCGGGTTGTCGCCGTCCATCGCCTCGGTGATCGCGGACACGAGCTCGAGGTACATCGGCTCGCCGACCGCGCCCGGCTCCTTGGTCCGGTCGAGCACCGCGATCGAGCGCACGGTCGACGGCAGCGCCGCCAGGACCTGGGCCGCGGGGAACGGATGGAACAGGTGGATCTGCAGCGCGCCGACCTTCTCGCCTGCAGCCACCATCGTCTCGACGGTCTCGATCGCCGCACCCGCGCCCGAGCCCATGATGACCACGACCCGCTCCGCGTCCGGGGCGCCGTGGTAGTCGGCGAGGTGGTAGCGGCGGCCGGTCTGCTCGGCCAGCTCGTCCATGACCTCCTCCACGATGCCCGGCACGGCGTCGTAGAAGGGGTTGCACGCCTCGCGTGCCTGGAAGAACACGTCCGGGTTCTGGGCCGTGCCACGGACGACCGGCGCATTGGGGGTCAGGCCGCGGCCGCGGAACGCGAGCACATCGTCCTCGCGGATCAGCGCCCGGATCGCGTCCTGGTCGATGATCGAGATCTTGTTGACCTCGTGCGAGGTCCGGAACCCGTCGAAGAAGTGGAGGAACGGGACGCGTGCCCGGAGCGTCGCCGCATGCGCCACCAGCGCCATGTCGTGCGCTTCCTGGACCGACCCGGAAGCCAGCATCGCGAACCCCGTCGGCCGCGCGTGCATCACGTCGCTGTGATCGCCGAAGATCGACAGGGCGTGCGTGGCCACCGAGCGCGCCGCCACGTGGATCACCGTGGGCGTCAGCTCGCCGGCGATCTTGGCCATGTTGGGGATCATCAGCAGCAGGCCCTGCGACGCGGTGAACGTCGTGGCCAGGGCACCCTTCTGCAGGGCCCCGTGCAGCGCGCCTGCCGCGCCGCCTTCGGACTGCATCTCGACCACGCCCGGGACCTGGCCCCAGATGTTGGGCTTGCGCGCCGCGGACCAGTCATCGCAGTACTCCGCCATGGGCGAGGCGGGGGTGATGGGGTAGATCGAGATGACCTCGCTCACGGCGTAGGCGATGCGTGCGGCTGCCTCGTTGCCGTCGAGGCACTCCCACTGCTGGTTCATCGGCTTCTGCATCCTTTCGGGCGGCGCGGGCCACCCGGTCTGTGGTGGCGACGGGGGGCGCAAAACCACGCAGGGCGGTACGGCCCTGGGCTCCAGCACTAGTTTGCGCCTCGATCGCCGAGGAGGGGGCAGCCGTTCGGACCTCTGATCGTGGCCCTGCGGTCACTGGAATGGACCGGACGGCACGGGCGCGGCGGGCCGTGCGGCCCGGCAGGCGTGACGGCGGCCTGGTTCGCCGTCCAGGTCCGACCCCGCGACGCACGACAACGGGGGGTCGCCGTCCCGGTTGGCGGCTGAGTCCCGGCTGGCGGGTCGCATCCCGCCTGGCGGCTGGCTACCGGCCTGCCGGCGCCGCCTGGTCCGTCCTCGACCGCCATCCGAACACGGTCGCCGACCAGACAGCCAGCGCCACCACGCCCGCCGCCGTGATCGCGATCACGACACGAACGGAGATCGAGTCCGCGAGAGGTCCCGCGATCAGGACGGCGAACAGGCTCGCGGCGCTGACGATCGAGGCGAGGACGCCGAAGATGCGGCCACGGATCGCCGCGGGCATGTTCTCGAACAGCGCCGTCTGGGCGGACACGGCCGTGGCCGCGTATGCCGCGCCGGCGAAGAAGGCGAGGACGGCCACCGGCGGGATGACCGGCAGGCCCACCGCCCGCCCTACGGGCCCGGCCGCGGAGATCCCGGCGGCGAGCAGCCCGAGCGCGATCAGCCCCGCCTCGGCGGCCCGTCGCCGGGAGAGGACACCGCCGAGCCAGCGCAGCCCGCCGACCCCGGCCACGACACCGAGGCCCAGCGGCATGACGATCACGATCAGATCCCTGGGGTCGAGTCCCAGCGACACGGCAAGGCTCGGGCCCAGGACGCCCAGCACCCCGACGAGCGAGGCCGACGCGGCGAGGTGCATCAGCGGCCGGCTAACCTCGCGGTTGCCGCTGATCGCGGCGAATCCCTCCCGGAGCTGGCGGATGGGCTCCCGGATCGCCCGGCTGGCGATGCTCGGCTCGAGGGCCGCCGGCGGCGCGG
>Ga0307418_1000535_pt1 | contig 11479 bp, 8 predicted proteins | sample SalMarWE160220MG_2_FD_202160 | JGI IMG/M metagenome (GOLD analysis project Ga0307418, IMG submission 202160) | Salt marsh sediment microbial communities from the Plum Island Ecosystem LTER, Massachusetts, United States - WE1602-20 | ecosystem: Environmental > Aquatic > Marine > Intertidal zone >...
CCAGTACGCGAATCCGGCCTTCAGCGAAATCTCCGGCTACAGCTTAGAAGAAGCACTGGGCCAGAACCCGGGTATCCTGCAGTCGGGCAAGACTCCGCGTGAGACCTTTGCCGACCTCTGGGCGACGATCACGGCGGGCGGCGTGTGGCGTGGTGAGCTCACGAACCGCCGCAAGGACGGGCGTGAGTATGTGGAGCTGGCGACCATCTCGCCGGTCCGCGAGCCCGACGGCCGCATCAGCCATTATCTTGCGGTGAAGGAAGACATCAGCGAGCGGAAGCACGGCGAGGCGGAGCTTGAGCGCCATCGCCATCACCTGGAGGAGCTTGTCGCGGAGCGCACCGCGGCGCTGCAGGCGGCCGAAGAGCACGCGCGCCTCATCCTCTCATCCACTGCCGACGGCTTGTTTGGCGTCGACGGCGAGGGGCGAGCCACCTTCGTCAATCCCGCTGCCTGCAGGATGCTCGGATACTCCGGCGAGCAGATGCTCGGCCGATCGCTGCACACCCTAATCCACCATCACCGAAAGAACGGCTCACCTCACTTGGAGGAGGACTGTCCCCTGCGCCGCAGCGCGCGGGAGGGGATGGCGGTGGCGGTGGCGGAAGACGTCTTGTGGCGTGCCGATGGCGGCGCCCTGCCGGTGCAGTACGCCGCACATCCCATGCGCCGTGACGGCGAGATCGTGGGAGCGGTGGTCAGCTTCTTCGACATCACCGCGCAGCGCGAGGCGCAGGCGGCGCGCGAGCAGGCCCTGGCCGAGGCGGAGTGGCTCGCGCGGGTGCGCAGCGAGTTTCTCGCCAACATGAGTCATGAGATCCGCACGCCCCTCAACGCGGTGCTCGGGCTCGCCCAGGTCGGTCAGCGTGACAGGGGCGAAGGCCGGGCCCAAGACCACTTCCGCCGCATCCTCGACGCGGGGCAGCTGCTGCTCGCCATCGTCAACGACGTGCTTGACTTCTCGAAGATCGAGGCGGGAAAGCTGGAGCTGGAGCACATTCCGTGCCACCTTGGAGATGTCATCGACCGCGCGGTGGAGCTGCTCGCCCAACGGGCCGCGGCGAAGGGGTTGGCGCTCCTCGTCGAGGAGGCCCCGGATCTCCCGGGCACGTTCGACGGCGATCCCGTCCGTCTCATCCAGGTGCTGGTCAATCTGCTCTCGAATGCCGTGAAGTTCACCGAAGCGGGGGGCGTGATCCTCTCTGCGGGGCGGGAGGCGGAGGTCCTGGTCCTGCGCGTCACGGATACGGGGGCGGGAGTGTCCGCGGAGCAGCAGGCGCGCCTCTTCAACCCATTCGAGCAGGCCGACGGGGCGACTACCCGGCGCTTCGGCGGCACCGGGCTTGGGCTTGCGATCAGCAGGCGGTTGGTCGATCTCATGGGGGGCGGGATCCGAGTGACCAGCGTCCTCGGCGAGGGCAGCACCTTCGAGGTCCGCCTTCCCATGGCGCAGCCGACACCCGCGCCCGCGCCCGCGCCCACCTTCAGGACGGTGGCCCTTGCCGGCCTGCGGGTGGCAGAGGCATGCAGCCTTACGCAGGCGCTGCAGGCACGGGGCATGACCGTGTCCACGTGCACGCCGGACACCGCCTTTTATGCCGACGCGGACCTCGTGGTGCTCGCAAACGAGGCCCTCGACCAACCAGCAGTGGGAGAAAGCGCCCGCGCGGTGCTCGCATCTGGAAGGCAGCTCGCGATCCTCTGCGACTCGGGCGAGTCCTCTTCAATTCCCCCCAAGGTACGGGAAGGCGGCCGGATCATCGAGCGTCCGCTGCGGGTACGACACCTGATGGCCGCGGCCGCAGCAAGGGACACCGCTGCACAGGCGACTCCCGTCGGGCCGCGTCTCGCCGAATACCGCCTCTTGGCGGCGGAGGACAACGAGGTGAACCGGCTGGTGCTCGAAGAGATGATGACCGGCGAGGGTGCCCAGGTGCTCTTTGCCGAGAACGGGCGGCTTGCCGTGGAGCGCGTGCGGGAAGGCGAGCAGCGGTTCGATCTGATGCTCATGGATGTGCAGATGCCCGAGATGGACGGCCTGGAGGCGACCCGCCAAGTCCTGCAGGCAGATCCAGTACTTCCCGTCATCGGCCTTACCGCCCATGCGATGCCCCAGGAGCGTGAGCGCTGCCTTGCGGCCGGCATGGTCGATCACGTCGCCAAGCCGTTCGACCTCGATGAGCTGGTGGCGGCCATCCTGCGGCACGCTCGGCGGATTCCGGGCATGACGCGGAGTACCGGACAGCCGCTGGGGCCGATGCGCGTCTCTCAGCCCGCCGACGGTCCGATAATCGAGTGGGCGGGCTTGGAGGCGCGATTCGGCGGCCCCCCCGGGTTCGTCGACAAGCTCGCGGCAACCATGCTCAAGAGCCATGCCGCCGCCCCCGAGGAGCTCCGCTCGGCGGCCGCCCGAAACGATTTCGAGGCCCTGGCCTTTCTCACCCACGGTATCAAGGGCATGGCCGGGAACATGCTGGCCGCGGAGGCCCAGGGGATTGCCAAGGAGGCCGAAGCAGCAGCCCGGGCGGGACAGGCGAAGGCTCCCTTGTTGGCGGAACGGCTGGCCGGCGCGGTGGAGGTCATGCTGGCGGAGGCCGCCACGCGCCTCCAGGCGAACGAGTCCCTCGCCAACACGGGGAGCGGCTGATGGATGATCGACGAGCGACCGTGCTTAACCCATGTCGTGGCAGTCGATCAGGATGTCACCGAGCGCAAGTTGGTGTCCAGCCGTCGACGGAACCTATCTCAAGGAGCTGGGCCTCCCCGACCGACTCCAGGACTGGCGCCTCAGAGCTCGATCTGCACGCCCAGCTCCATCGACCGCCCAGGCGGCAGCTGGTAGAAATCACCGGCGCGTACCGCATTGCGCGCGAGCAGGGCAAAGAGTCGCTTGCGGAAATAGGCCATGCCGCCAAGGTGCTTGACCGGAATCAGGGTCGCCCGTGAGAGGTAGTAGGCGATGTTCTCGGCGTCGATGGTGTCAATCAGGTTGAAGTTTTGGCAGAGGCGGATTGCCACCGGGACGTTGGGCGACTGCATGAAGCCGTAGTGCACGAATAGGCGGTGGACGCCGTAGCCGCGGTGCTCGACCCGGAAGCGGCGCGCCGCCGGCACCCGCGGCTCCTCCTGGGTCACCGTAGTCAGCAGGATCACCGTCTCGTGCAGCACTTGATTGAGCTTGAGGTGATGCATCAGTGCACTGGGGACATCCGGCCCGGCTCTCGTGAGGAACACCGCCGTACCCGGGATGCGGACGATGCGCCCCGGCGCCAGATCGGGCATCACCACATCCAGGCGGGCGCCGCGATCGTGCACGCGTGCCGAGAGCAGCTCACGCCCCCGCCGCCAGGTGGCCATGAGGAACAGCACCACGACGCCCACCAGCAACGGCAACCAGCCGCCGCTGCCGAACTTGAACAGGTTGGCACCGAGGAACCCGGTGTCGATTACCAGAAATAGCGCCGTGACCCCGACGGCCAGCCACAGCGGCCAGCCCCAGCGCCGCCGCGCCACCAGGAACACCAGGACAGTGGTGATGACCATCGTCGTGCTCACGGCGACGCCGTAGGCCGCGGTCAGGTTGGTCGAAGAACCGAAGACGATAACCAGCAGCACGGTGGCGATCATCAATCCCCAGTTCACGTTCGGAATGTAGATCTGGCCGATCTCCTCCGACGATGTCTGGACGATGGTCATCGGCGGGCAGTAGCGGAGCAGAACCGCCTGGCGGGTCAGAGAGAAGGCTCCGGAGATCACCGCCTGGGAGGCGATTACGGTGACCAGGGTGGCCAAAGCGACCATCGGGTAGCCGCCCCAGCCCGGCACCAGATTGTAGAAAGGGTGGGGTACCTCGCCGGGATGGGAGAGGATGATCGCCCCTTGGCCGAAGTAATTGAGCAGTAGGGCCGGCAGCACCAAGGTGAACCACCCGAGCCGGATTGGCGCCGCGCCGAAATGGCCCATGTCAGCATATAGCGCCTCACCGCCGGTGACCGCCAGAAACACCGCACCGAGGACCAGATACCCGGTGAGGCCGTTATCCCGCAGGAACCGCAGCGCGTGCAGCGGATCAAGCGCCTGCAAGACCTGCGGCGCCTCGGCGATGCCGCGGGCGCCGAGGACGGCGATCGCCGCGAACCACAGCACCATCACTGGGCCGAAGACGCTGCCGACCCCGGACGTGCCCCGTTTCTGGAACATGAACAGCAGCAGCAGAACCAGAATCGTCAAGGGGATCACCAGGGGTTGCAACTGCGGCGCCGCTACCTTCAGGCCCTCCACCGCCGACAGCACTGAGATCGCCGGGGTGATCATGCCGTCGCCATACAGCAGAGCGGCGCCGAAGATCCCAAACAGGATCAGCGCGACCCGACGGCGTCCCGTTGCCTTATCCGGATCGGACAGCGCCAACAGGGCGAGGATGCCGCCCTCGCCCCGGTTGTCGGCCCGCATCACCAGCAAGAGGTACTTTACGGAGATGATCAGGGCCAGCGCCCAGAAGATCAGCGACAGCACGCCGAGCACATTGGCGCTGCTTGCCGCCACGGGCGCGTCGCCATGGAAGCACGCCCGCAGGGCGTACAGGGGGCTTGTGCCGATGTCGCCGTAAACCACGCCGAGCGCGGTGAGCGCCAGTGCCACGCGCCGCGACCGTTCGGGACCGGGCCGCTCTTCGGCAGCGGCGTCGGCAGGCGCCGGGGCGGTTGGGGACATCGGGTATCACATCGCGCGGCAGTGGAGAAAGCACCCCCGCAGTGTAGCATCCGCCCCGCGGTTGCTACCCGCGCACTGCGCGACTGCTTTCAACTGACGGTCGCGTAGGGCGCAACCGAGGAGTCGTCTCGATGAATCCAGACGCGTGCGCCGAACTGGTGCGCATACTTGTCTGCGTCTGCCACATCGTCGCGGTGTGACAGGAGAACATGCGCGATACCGCCCGCGTCGCGAAACCATTCCGCAAGCTCGGCGGCATACCGGGGCGAGTCGATCAGAAGATTGCCATCTGGACGCGCGGCGAAATACGAGTGCGCACCAAAGGACGATCGGGCATTGAAGCCGCAGCGCCAGACGCCGGAGGTGATCGCCTGCGGAAAGATTGGCGCGTTCGGGCGCCGCTGTTTCGTTTCGGTGCGTACGGACGCGGTAGGACAGACGAGCGCCGCGCGCCAGGCGGCCATCTGCTCCGCTGGCGTGCCCGGCTGGCGTGCGAAGACGCTCTTTTCGTCTCGTTCGACAATCAGACCAGGTGCGACGTGCCTGGAGGCACCGCAATCGATGCAGGCCGTGTCGATGTACCAGTCCCCGGGGGCGGACTGCGGATTGCGAATCGGCTTCATTGCATAGCGCGCAGCAGCTCGGTCAGGGCGACTGAGGCGCGGTCGGCTTCAGTGGCTCCAATGCGCGATTCGAGGGTGGAAACAAAATCCTTCATCTGAGTCTCGGTCAGCCCCGTATTCATGGCGGCCCCCAGATGGAACCGCAACTGGGAGGCTGTGCCCGTCATGCTCGCCAGCGCCGAGATGGTTGCCAGCTCGCGGCTCTGGTAGTCCAGGTTGTCACGGACAAAGATGTCGGCAAACAGGTGCTCTTTGAGGAACCGGTCAATCACGGGCGCAAAGAGCTGGTAGCCCGTTGGCGGTGGGATCTCCGTTAATCCCGCCAGCTTGGCACGGACCCGCGCGCCGTACGCCCCCCGGTCCATGTCGGGCGGGACGGGACTCGCGTCTTGGCCCACCGCGTCCTCGATGCCCCGCGCTTGCCGCTCCTCCATGACGGCCATGAAGGTCTGTATGGCATTCAGGCTGCGGGGAAACCCGGCATAGGCATAGAGCTGAACCAGGATCTCCTTGATCTCGTTGACCGCCAGCCCGCCATCCAGACCCGTGCGAAGGGCGGATTGCAGTCTCTCCAGGTCGCCGTTGGCCGTGAAGGCCGAGATGGCGACGATTCCCTGTTGCCTGGGGCTGAGTGCGTGCGTGTCCATCGTTCGTACCTCCCACATTCACTTCGGCTGCTAGAGGCCGTGTTTCGCCCGGACCTCATGCGCCGCTGGCTCCACTACATCTCGTAGCCCGGCTTCTTGTAGACCTGGTCCCACTTGTCCCGGATGTCGGGTCGATAAACCCGCGCGGCCCAGTCGTGCGCTTCCACTTCCTCGAAGGCGACCGACACGGATTCCTCGGGATAATCGAGCACCTTCATGACATCCCGGGTAATGGCATCGGCGAGCGCGGTCTTCTGCTGTTCCGATTTACCGGGCCACAATTTGACGACAACATGGGGCATTGTTTTCTCCTTCGGTTTGTGGACAGCGTTCCTGCGCCAGTGCGTCGTTGGCCGACGTGTGCTGCGCATCGCCGATGCCAGGCCAGCGTTTCACGATGCCATGCGGCATGGCCTACTCCCCACTCCCACCGGCAAAATATTCCTCGTCCGTCACCTTCTCCATCCAGGTGACGTTCTTGCCGTCGAGCGTTTCCTGAATGGCGATATGCGTCATCGCGGTCGTTGCCGTGGCGCCGTGCCAATGCTTGTGTCCGGGCGGACACCAAATCACGTCGCCGGCGTGGATTTCGACGCGGGGCTCGCCTTCGCATCGAGTCCACCCGGTCCCTGAGGTGACGATCAGGGTCTGTCCGAGCGGATGCGAGTGCCAGGCCGTGCGCGCGCCCGGCTCGAATGTCACGATGGCGCCCGTCAGCCGTGACGGCTCATCGCGCTGAAACGCCGAATCGATCCGCACAGCGCCGGTGAACCACTCATCCGGCCCTTTGACCGAGGGCTGACTGCCGTTACGCATAATCTCCATTGATTGCCTCCTCTTTTTCCTTGGTGCCAGCGGTCACAGTCTCGCCGTCCGCTGGATGAGCGGTAGGCGAAAAGCATCTATCTGACGCTCCTTCCGTCAGAGAGGGTATCGCTCACACCGGCTGGACGGTCGGGCGGAACAGGATTTCGTTCACGTCGACGTCGTCCGGCTGCGAAATCGCGAAGGCGACCATGCTGGCCATGGTGCTGGCCGGCACGCCGATCTGGCTCACGACGTCCTTGACGTTGTCCGCCAGTCCGGGCTCGGTGATGTGATCGGTCAGCTCCGTCCTGACCGCGCCGGGTGAGATGGTGGTCACGCGGATGTTGTAGTCCTTCACCTCCTGCCGAAGGCCTTCGGAGATGGCGCGCACCGCGTGCTTGGTCGCGCAATAGACGGCGCCGGTGGCGACGACCTTGTGGCCGTAGACCGAGGAGACGTTGATGACGTGTCCGGACTTCTGCTCCTTCATGTAGGGCAGCGCAGCGGCGATGCCGTAGAGCGTGCCCTTCATGTTCACGTCGATCATGCGGTCCCATTCGTCGATCCGCAGGCTTTCCAGCGGCGAGAGCGGCATGAGACCGGCATTGTTGAAGATCACGTCCACGCGGCCATAGGTTTCCTTGGCGATGCCGGCCAGCTTCTGGACATCTCCGAGCTTGCTGACATCGGTGGCGACGGCGATCGCCTGCCCGCCCGCCTCGGTGATGTCCTGCACGATGGCGTCGAGCCGATCGGTGCGGCGTGCGCCGAAGACGACCTTGGCGCCCTTGGCCGCGAGGTCTTGGGCGGTCGCCTCGCCCATGCCGCTGGAGGCGCCGGTGATGTTGCCAGGCATGGTGTTCTCCTCTGACATTGATGACTTTTACCGCCGTTCGGGCAGCGGAACGGCCCGGTTCGAGGGGCGGGCGTGTGCCGACAGAGAGAATCTAGTGGCCGCAGGGAAGAAAGATTAGTGGCTGTAATCTGCATGGACTCGTGAGGTGCGCTCAACAATGCTGCGGGACCGCTGTCCGGACATCTCACGGCACCGCCTGCCATCTTGGGGCATGGTCCGCGCAGCGGACCCGACCAGGCACGGTCTCGGAATCTCCGCGCTGTCGCACTAACCAAGTTAGACAGGGCGCAAGACCAATGAACACTGGTCGGCCTCGCAGCAAACCCCGCATGAGCCGGGTCTGAGCAAGGAAGAGCTGTTATCCCTCTGTTTAGCAACGGAATCTGGACCGGTGCTCCCGCCCCGCTAAACTTAGATGGAGATGCGCCCGACGGGAGGTATCCGATGAATGATCCCGACGGCTTCCTGCGCTACCGCCGGGAGGCGCCGCGCAAACAGGGTGTCCCGCGCCGCTTGCGCCACTGGCGCGAGTACGTCGCGCTTATGCCCGAGCTCCAGGCACGGCGCCAGGCGGATCGCTGCATGGACTGCGGCACCCCCTATTGCCACGCCCATTGCCCGGTTCACAACCTGATCCCGGACTGGAACGCCCTTGTCTACGAGCGCCAGTGGCGGCTCGCTTACGAGCAGCTGGACTCCACCAACAACTTCCCGGAGCTCACCGGCCGTCTCTGCCCGGCACCCTGTGAGCAGGCCTGCACGCTGCGCATCAACGACCAGCCGGTGAGCATCAAGGACATCGAGCTGGCGGTGGCGGAGCATGCCTGGGAGGCGGGGTGGGTGCGGCCTGTCCGGGCGTCGGGACGGCCCCGCGGCCGTATCGGCATCGTGGGTTCCGGGCCGGCGGGGCTTGCCTGCGCCCAGCAGCTGTGCCGGGCCGGGTATGCGGTGGAGGTGCTCGAGAAGGCGGACCGCATCGGCGGGCTGCTGCGCTACGGCATCCCGGACTTCCGCTTGGCCAAAGGAATCCTGGAACGCCGGTTAGAGCAAATGCGCGCCGAAGGCGTGGTCTTTCGGACTGGCTTCCCGGTGCAGGACCTCGAGGACCTCGGCGGACCCTGGGACGCCCTGGTGCTGGCCTGCGGCTGCGAGGTCCCGCGGGAGATAGCGGTTCCGGGTCGTTCCCTGAGCGGAATATATCCTGCCATGGAGTACCTGGAGCAGCAGAACCGGCGCGTGGCCGGGCTCCCGCTCGACCCGAAGGGCACCATCGATGCCGAGGGCCTGGACGTGGTGGTGATCGGCGGCGGCGACACCGGTGGTGATTGTGTGGGCACCAGCGTGCGCCAGGGCGCCCACAGCGTCACCCAGGCCCAATACCACGAGGCGCCGCCGGAGCATGGGGACGTGCTGGCCCACTGGCCGCAGCCGGCGCCCGAGATGCGTGCCAACGACCACGACGAGGAGGGCTGCCGGCGGATCTGGGGCTGGGACACCGTCGCCTTCGAGGGCCGCGGGCAGCGGGTCGAGGCGGTGATCCTCCAACGCCTGGACTGGCAATCGGAAGGCCCCGGGCGGTGGCGCAAGGTGCGAGTGCCGGGCGCTCTCCGCCGTCTGCCGGCTCAGCTGGTGCTGATCGCCATCGGTTACGCCCACCCGGAGCCCGGCGGCCCGATCCGGGCCCAGGGTCTGGCCCTGACGCCGCGCGGCACGGTAGCCGCCGGCGATGCCGACTATCAGAGCAGCGTCCCCGGGGTGTTCGCTTGCGGGGACATGCGTCGGGGGCAGTCCCTGGTGGTTTGGGCCATCCGGGAGGGACGCCAATGCGCCCGGGCGGTGGACCGCTGGCTGGCAAGGGACAGCGTGCTGCCGCGGGTCTGAGGCCAAGCTCCCACACAGTGGCATGCGTCTTACGTGCCCGTCCCCCGTCCGTGGCCTCGAATGAGTAAGCGTCGCGTTGCAGGGCTCAGCGGAGGCATCCGGGCACAAAGCGAGCCTTGTTTTGCCCGTCTCCTGTGGCCGCGCTCGTAGCCACGGAGGTGGTCCTCAATGGTGCCCACGCACAGTTAGCCCCCGCGAGATCAAAAAGCTCCCAAGAAGAACGGAATCAGCATCGCGTTGGCCAAATCGATGAAGAAGGCACACACCAACGGGACGATGATGAAGGCCAGGTGCGAGGCGCCGTAGCGCTGGGCGACAGCGGCCATATTGGCCATGGCCGTGGGCGTGGAGCCCAGCGAGATGCCGCCGAAGCCGGAGCAGACCACGGCCGCGTCATAGTTGCGGCCCATGGCTCGGAAGACGATGAAGATATTTACGGCCACGGCCACTGCGAACTGCGCAGCGAGGATCGTGAAGATCGGGCCGGCCAGGTCGACGAGCGTCCAGAGCTGCATGCTCATCAGGGACATGGCGAGAAAGGCGCCCAGCGCGATGTCGGCGATCAGCGCCATGGCGGGCGTGCGAGTCGGCCAGTGGCGGCCGCTCAAACGCGGAAAGCCCTTCGGCACCACGTTCGTCAGGATGATGCCGGCGAACAGGCAGGTAACGAACAGCGGCAGCTGAAGACCCAACTTGGCGACGCCGTTGTTCAGGACCAAGCCGATGATCACGCTGATATGGATCGCCAGCACGGCATCGAGGAAATCCAAATGGTCGATCCCCCTCGTGCGCTGATCCTCTGCTAGACCGACGTCCTGCGCCTCGTGCGTGGCTGGCTCCAGCCGGTACCGAGAGATCAGAAATTTGGCGATCGGCCCGCCCATGAGGCTAGCCAGGATCAGGCCGAACGTCGCACAGGCGATGCCGATCTCCATTGCATTGGCGACACCGTAGCCCTTTGCGATCTGCGGCGCCCAGGCGATGGCCGTGCCGTGCCCGCCGATCAGGGAGACCGTGCCGCCCAGCAACCCGACCGCTGCCGGCAGCCCGAACAACGCTGCCACCGAGATTCCGGTGAGGTTCTGCAGGAACATGTAGGCGATCGTGATCGCCAGCAGGATGAGCAGCGGCCGGCCGCCGGCGCGCAGATCGGCCAGGCTCGCATTGATGCCGATGGTGGTGAAGAAATAGACCAGCAGCGCGTCGCGGGCGCCGAGATCGAACTCGACGGCCACGCCGGTCGCCCAGTAGACCAGGCCGAAGAGGACCGAGAAGAGGAGTCCCCCGGTCACCGGCTCCGGAATGCTGAGCTCGCGGAGCGACCCGAACGCGTCGTTCAGCCGCTTGCCGACGAACAGCACGATGATCCCCAGGGTCACGGCGAGAAATGCGCCGATGCGAAGTATTCCGTCCTGCAGCTCCAATGCGGGTCACCTCATCCGTTCGAGACGATCACCGGAACCAGGCGCTCTCGCGCGTGGCTCCAGTGCGGGCATGGGGTTAGGCCGGGCGCCAAGGGGCCAGGCCAACCTTCCTCAACCGTTGCGGCGCCTCAGCGATGGGCGCTTGCCGCTGGTCCGACCTACGCACGGCCGTGATGCAGGTCCGCATCCGACGAGCGCAGGTCCGGGGTGGACACTTCGCTGTCAGCAGGCGCCTCGATGCGAAACAGCATCGCATAAAGCGTCGGTACCACGACCAGCGTCAACAGCGTCGCGAAGCCGAGGCCTGCCATCATGGTGATGGCCATGTTGACGAAGAAGACGTCCGGGAGTAGTGGGATGAGGCCGAGGATCGTCGTCGCCGCGGCCAGCACCACGGGGCGCATGCGGCTCACGCCGGAGTCGAGGATGGCCGTGTAGGGCTCCTTGCCGGATTCGATCTGCTGATCGATCTCCTCGATGAGCACGATGGCGTTCTTGATCAGCAGCCCGACCAGAGACAGCGCGCCA
>Ga0307418_1000536_pt1 | contig 11473 bp, 11 predicted proteins | sample SalMarWE160220MG_2_FD_202160 | JGI IMG/M metagenome (GOLD analysis project Ga0307418, IMG submission 202160) | Salt marsh sediment microbial communities from the Plum Island Ecosystem LTER, Massachusetts, United States - WE1602-20 | ecosystem: Environmental > Aquatic > Marine > Intertidal zone >...
TCTGTGTCGGTCGCCAAAGCGAGCTGACGCCAAAGCGCGTCAGACGTTGTCCATCACCACGCCGGCGAGCAGGATCAGATAGGCGATCAGCAGGAGGCCGAGACCGTAGTCGGTGAAGATCGGCAACGGCACGATCATGCCGATGACGACGAGAACGGCGATGATGACGGAGACGAGGAACGTCTCGCGGCGCGGCGTGCTCAGATTGATGTTCATGATGCTCCCCCTTGGCCAAAGAGATTCGGCGCTCGCGGGAGTCTAGTGGCAAATCACGGCCGCTGTCATCGCTCGGCCAACGGGGAGATTTCTAGAGCGGCACCTTTTCCTTGGCCTTGAGCGGCGGCACAGGAACGCCGGCTTCGGCCAAAACTTCGACCTTCTGGTCCACCAGGTTGACGATCCCGGTCATGATCTCGTTGAGCTGGAAGTCCTTGGGTGTGTAGACCGCCGCAGCGCCGCACTGCTTCAAGATGTTGACGTCCTCGGCCGGGATGATGCCGCCGACCACGACCGGCACGTCGCCCATCCCCGCCTCGCGGAGCTTCTGCACCACGTCGCGCACGAGCGATACGTGCGAGCCTGAGAGGATGGAGAGCCCGACCACGTGGGCCTTGTTGTCTTTCGCCTGCTCGACGATTTGGGCCGGCGTGAGCCGAATGCCGTCATAGATGACATCCATGCCGACGTCGTTGGCGCGCACAGCGATCTGCTCGGCGCCGTTGGAGTGACCGTCGAGGCCCGGCTTGCCGACGACAAAGGTGAGCGTGCGGCCAAGCTTGCCGGACACCTGTGCGACCAGCTCCTTCACCTCTTTCAGCCGCTCCTCGTCAATTGCGTGCTTGGCGCTGATACCGGTCGGTGCGCGATACTCGCCAAACACCTCGCGCAAGACCCCGCCCCACTCGCCGGTGGTGACGCCCGCTTTGGCGGCTTCGATCGACGGCGGCATGATGTTGCGCCCTTCCGCGGCGGCCTCCTTCAGATCGCGTAGCGCCTGGCGTACGGCGGCTTCGTCGCGTTGCTGACGCCACGATTGCAGCGCCGCGATCTGCTCGATCTCCACGGATTCCGGCACGGTGAGGATGCCCTCGGCGCCGGAATCGAGCGGCGAGGGTTCGGTCTCGGTATAGGCGTTGACGCCGACCAGCACCTGATCGCCGCGCTCTATGGCCGCGACGCGTGCGGCGTTCGAGGCAATCAGCGCCTCCTTCATGTAGTCGATGGCGGCGACCGCACCGCCCATGGCGTCGAGATTGGCGAGCTCGGCGCGGGCCTGCTCTTTCAATTCCTCGACCTTGCGGTCGATCACCTCGGAGCCGTTGAAGATGTCTTCGTATTCGAGAAGGTCGGTCTCGTAAGCGACGATCTGCTGAAGCCGGAGCGACCATTGCTGGTCCCACGGCCGCGGCAGGCCAAGCGCCTCGTTCCACGCCGGAAGTTGCACGGCGCGGGCGCGCGCCTTCTTGGATAGCGTGACGGCGAGCATCGACAGCAGGATGCGATAGACGTTGTTCTCCGGCTGCTGCTCGGTCAGCCCCAGCGAGTTCACTTGAACGCCGTAGCGGAAGCGCCGGAGCTTCGGGTCTTCGACGCCGTAGCGGTCGCGGGCGATCTCGTCCCACAGATCGACGAAGGCGCGCATCTTGGAGACTTCGGTGATGAAGCGCACACCGGCGTTGACGAAGAAGCTGATGGCGCCGACGACGCGCGGGAAATTCTCATCAGGCACCTCGCCTGATTTCTTCACCTCATCCAGCACGGCGATCGCCGTGGCGAGCGCGAAGGCGAGCTCTTGTGCCGGCGTCGCTCCCGCCTCCTGCAGATGGTAGGAGCAGACATTGGTCGGGTTCCACTTCGGCATCTCGCGGTTGGTAAAGACGATGACGTCCTTGATGAGACGCAGCGAGGGGGCCGGCGGGAACACATAGGTGCCGCGCGACAGATACTCTTTAAGGATGTCGTTCTGCACCGTACCGGTGAGCTTCGTCCGGTCGGCACCTTGCTCGTCGGCGAGCGAGACATAGAGCGCGAGCAGCCACGCGGCCGTGGCGTTGATGGTCATCGAGGTGTTCATCTCGGCCAGCGGGATGCCCTCGAACAAGTGGCGCAAATCGCCGAGATGGGAGATGGGCACGCCGACCTTGCCAACCTCGCCGCGGGCGAGTGCCTCGTCGGAGTCGTACCCCGTCTGGGTCGGCAGATCGAAGGCGACGGAAAGCCCGGTCTGTCCCTTGGTGAGGTTCTTCCGGTAAAGCTCGTTCGAGGCCTTGGCCGTTGAATGGCCCGCATAGGTGCGGAACATCCAAGGCTTGTCGCGTTTGGTTTTGTCGTCTGCCATTCGCTGTCTCCGGGTGCGCTTCTCAGCGCATGCTGGCCCTATCGAAGCACGGGCGCCCGCCTTGGCGCAACTTCGAGGGGGCGCGCTCTCAAGCCCCTATTCCATGGACCGGAAAGGATATCAAATCCCTTCCATAGGAATGCCGAACACCACCACGGCGAGTGCCACGGCGGCGAGCACCAGAAAGGCGGCGGTGTAGAGCTCGCGCCGCCGCAAGCCCGGGGTCTTCAGGGCAACGCCGGCAGCGACCACGCACTGCAAAAAGTAGAACAAGGCAAAGGCGCGCGAGGCAAGTGTGATCACGCCGAAAATGTCGAGCGACCACGTCAGCCCGATGCCGATCAGGGCGATGACCGGATAAGCGTGCCGGTGGTCGACCCTCTGGCCACTGACCTGCTCGATGAGGCCGCCCGCGCCGATGGCGTCGGCCACGGCGGCGGAGAGCTGAGCGAACACCGCGCCGATCACGATGAGATAGACCAGGCTCGATGCTGCGGGCTCGAGCACGGCGATGATGCCGGTGGCATCGCCATTGAGGGCCTTGGGATCGTCGACTGCGGCCGTCGCCAGAAGAAAGAAGACGATGTAAATCGCTCCGGACAGCCATTGCGCATAGCGCATGGTGCGGACGCGCAACTCGGGCGGATAGGCGCCGGCGAGAAAGCGCGACGTCTCGAAGCCCTGCACGACCACGAGCAAGCCGAATATGATCCTGAGCGCGTGCCAGTCGAATGGCTTGGTGTGCTCGACGATGTGCCAGGTGCCGTTCAGGAACAGGTCGATGTTGAACCAGGCGAGCGCGGCAAGGGCCGCGGCGATGACGGCGAGCTTCAGTCCGACGGCGTATTCCTCGACGCTCTCAAGACCATGCAGCCCACGAAACAAGCCTTGCGCGCCGATGCCGATCAGGATGGCGCTGGTGAGCCCTTTGGCCGCTAAGGGATGCGGGACGCCAAGACCTTTGAGCAGGAAGGCCGAGAGCAGCGTCAGGTAGTAGGTGACCGAGATGAAGTAGGCGAGCGCTAGCGCGAGATGAGAGGTGCTCTCGAGAAAGCCGAGCCACCCGCGGCCGTCCTTGGCGAAAAGAGCCTCGCCATGAATGAAGAGCGGCTCGCCATGAAGAATGTTGAAGCGGATGGCGCCGCCGAGCAGATAGGCGAACACCACGAGCCCGGCCATGGCGAACACGGCGTCGGAGCCGAGGTCGTGGGTCAGCAGCGGAAACGAGACGAGAAAGCCCGAGCCGATGATGGAGGCGAGCGGCGTCACGGTCGCGCGCCACACCGGCGACGCGGTGAGCCGCGGGGCGAAGACAAGCGCTGCCGTGGCGGCAAGCGCTACAAAAACGATGAGATTGCCGGTCAGTTCTGCACCGCCGATTCGAGGCTTGTGGTGGGTCCCGGGCTCGGTTTAGGCCAATAAGCCTTGCGGTCAAATGCGTTTGAGGGGCGGCCCCGTGCCGCGCCCCTGTTGCGGGGTGCGCGAATCGACCCCTGGGCAGACCCGTTTGTTTTTGCTAACCCTCCATCCCGATTGGGGCCACTTTCCCGAAAATAGGGCAATTCCGAGGGAGCCCTGGCTTTTATGGGGCCACGACGTGTTAAGTCTGCGGCCTGCAAACATGTTGCAGTCGCGAGATGGATCGAAGACAATTGCCGCAGTGCAAAAAGAAACTGAATAAGAGGACTGGGGGGACAACCGGATGAATGAAATGTCTTTAGCTGAAGTTTCTCCAGAAACGTCTGCGCCGAAAGGCGAGATCAAGGATCTCTACGAGATCGGCGAGATCCCTCCGCTCGGTCACGTGCCGAAGAATATGTATGCTTGGGCGATCCGCAAGGAGCGCCACGGCCCTCCCGACGAGGCCATGCAGGTCGAGGTGGTGCCGACCTGGGAGCTCGACTCCCATGACGTGCTCATTCTCGTGATGGCGGCAGGCGTGAATTACAACGGCGTGTGGGCGTCGCTCGGCGAGCCGGTCTCCACGCTCGACATTCACAAGAATCCCTATCACATCGCTGGTTCCGATGCGTCCGGCATCGTCTGGGCGGTTGGCTCCAAGGTCAAACGCTGGAAGGTCGGTGACGAGGTCGTCGTCCACTGTAACCAGGACGACGGTGACGACGAAGAATGTAATGGCGGCGATCCGATGTTCTCGCCGTCGCAGCGCATCTGGGGCTACGAGACACCCGACGGTTCGTTTGCGCAGTTCGCCCGCGTGCAGGACCGCCAGCTCTTGCCGCGGCCGCAGCATCTCACCTGGGAGGAGGCCGCCTGCTACACGCTGACGCTCGCCACCTCCTACCGCATGCTGTTCGGCCATCGTCCGCACACGCTGAAGCCCGGCCATAACGTCCTGGTATGGGGCGCCTCCGGCGGCCTCGGCTCCATGGCCATTCAGCTCTGCGCCACGGCCGGCGCCAACGCCATCGGCATCGTCTCAGAGGACGACAAGCGCGACTACGTGATGTCGCTCGGCGCCAAGGGCGTGATCAACCGCAAGGACTTCAACTGTTGGGGCCAGATGCCCACGGTCGGCACGCCGGAATACGACGCCTGGAACAAAGAGGTGCGTAAGTTCGGCAAGGCCATCTGGGAGATCACCGGCAAAGGCGTGAACGTCGACAGCGTGTTCGAGCATCCGGGCGAGGCGACGTTCCCGGTCTCGTGCTTCATCGTGAAGCGCGGCGGCATGGTCGTGTTCTGTGCCGGCACCACCGGCTATAACCTCACCATGGACGCCCGGTATGTGTGGATGCATCAGAAGCGCATCCAGGGCTCCCATTTCGCGCACCTGGCGCAAGCGAGCCAGGCCAACAAGCTCGTTGTGGAACGCCACATCGATCCGTGCATGTCCGAGGTGTTCCCCTGGGAGCAGATCCCCAAGGCGCATATGCGCATGTGGAAGAACGAGCACCGCCCCGGCAACATGTCGGTGCTGGTGAGCGCGCCAGTTACGGGCCTTCGGACCTTCGAGGACGTGCTCGAGGCCAGCCAGGAGATGCACGGCAAGTCCTAAGGGACGAAAGCCTCCACAGATTCGGCCGCCGAGCGGTCCACAGGCGCCCCGGGACGGAACCGTCCCGGGGCGTTTTTGTGCGCTCCGCTCAGGCAATTCAAGGTTTGACTCTCGTCCCCGGTCGGGGTTCGTTGTGCCCAAAATCCGACCGAGATCATCCCAAGGAGCCTGACGTTGACCGCCGCCGAGACCCTGACCGACCGCGAGGGGCTGAGCCCCGCCGAGCTGATCCCTCTTCTAGATTCTGCTGCCGAGGCGGCCGGCGCTTTGCGCGCCCGCGCCACGGAGGCCGTGAAGGCCAAGGTGGCCCCAGGCGGCAAGATCGACAACGCGGCACTCGAGCAGGAAGAGCATGTGGCACACGGGCTCTCCTGGATCGCCACTTACGCGGAAGGCGTCCGCCAGCTTGCGGACTACGCCAAGCGCATGGACGGCGAGGGGCGGTTCGGCGAGATGGAGGCCCTGCTGGCCCAGATCGGGGCCGGCGAATATCTCGCCCAGCTAGCCGGTGGCGTCACCATGAGCCAGGGCGAGGTGGTGCGCTTGCACGAGCTCGGCCTGCCGGACTCCGCTCGCAGCGAATTCCTCACGAAAGAGGTCAGCGCGCTGATCCAAGCTGTGACGCCCGAGATGCGTGCCCGGGTCGTGGCGCTGATCCAAGACGCGCAAGGCGCCGCGGCCGCAAACTACGGCGATCCCGGTCTCGAAGAGACCTACGAGGATATTCGCAACGAGATGCGCCGTTTCTCGGAAGCCGAGGTCGTGCCGAACGCGCAGGAATGGCATCTCAAGGACGAGTACATTCCGATCGAGCTGATCAATCACATGGCGGAGCTCGGCGTGTTCTCGCTGACGCTGCCTGAGGAGTATGGCGGCCTCGGCCTCGGCAAGGAAGCGATGTGCGTCGTCTCCGAGGAGCTGTCACGCGGCTATATCGGCGTGGGCAGTCTCGGCACGCGCTCTGAGATCGCCGAGGAGCTGATCCTCAACGGCGGTACGGACGCGCAGAAAGAAGAATGGTTGCCGAAGATCGCAACCGGCGAGATCCTGCCGACGGCAGTGTTTACCGAGCCGAACACCGGCTCCGACCTCGCCTCGCTCACGACGCGTGCGGTGAAGGACGGCGACGTTTATCGCATCACCGGTCAGAAAACTTGGATCACGCACGCTGCGCGCGCCGATTTGATGACGGTGCTCGCGCGCACCGATCCGAACGAGAAGGGCTATCGCGGACTTTCCATGTTCCTCGCGCCGAAGCCGCGCGGTACCGACGACAATCCGTTTCCGGCCGATGGCATGTCCGGCGGTGAGATCGAGGTGCTCGGCTATCGCGGCATGAAGGAGTTCGACATCTCCTTCGACGGATTCACCGTGCCGGCCGCCAATCTCTTGGGTGGCGTCGAGGGCCAAGGATTCAAGCAGCTGATGCAGACCTTCGAGGCGGCGCGCATCCAGACCGCGGCGCGGGCCATCGGCGTGGCGCAAGGCGCGCTCGACCTTGGGCTTCGCTACGGCATGGAGCGGGTGCAATTCGGCAAGCCGATCATCAACTTCCCGCGGGTCTCCGACAAGATCGCCATGATGGCGGCGGAGATCCTGCTCGCCCGCCAGCTCACTTATTTTGCAGCGCGGGAGAAGGACGCCGGGCGCCGCTGCGATCTCGAAGCGGGCATGGCCAAGCTGCTTGCCGCGCGCGTGGCGTGGGCCGCCGCCGACAACGCGCTGCAAATCCACGGTGGCAATGGCTTCGCGTTGGAATATCCTGTGAGCCGGGTGCTTTGCGACGCACGTATCCTTTCCATCTTCGAAGGCGCCGCGGAGATCCAGGCTCATGTCATCGCCAGGCGCTTGCTTGAGGGGTGAGGGGCCTTTGCGCTAATTCGCAGGTGGAGGAAACCCATGCGTGTGCTCAAGTTTGCTTTAGCATCAGTCGCTGCGCTCATTATCTTCAGCGGCTCAGCCTATGCCATCGAGGTCAACAAGAAGATCGCTGCTCCTGGCGACCCGGAAGACATCTGGGACATGATTTCGGAGTTCTGCTCTATCCAAGACTGGCATCCCGCCGTCGAGCAGTGCAACGAGAGCGAAGAGGGTGGCGATACGTACCGTGTGCTCACACTGAAGGGCGGCGGCAAGATCAAAGAGAAGCTCGTCGGTCATGACGACGAGAGCTACACCTACCAGATCGTCGAAAGCCCGCTGCCGGTGAAGAATTACCAGGCCAAGATTTGGGTCGAGGAGGACGCGCGGCAGCCCGACCGCACCGATATCCATTGGGATGCGACGTTCGATGCGAACGGGGCAAGCGACGAGGACGCCGCCAAGACGATCGCCGGCATCTTCGAGGACGGCCTGAAGAACATCAAGCACATGGCCTTGGACTCCGAGGACGACCAAGAGGACCAGGACTAGGGTCGCAGAATGGAGGGCGCGAAGAAGGGAGTGCAGGTCTCGCGTGAGCCCATGCGGCCCGTCTTCGCGCTTCTCATCGCGCTTGCGGTTTGTTTCGCCGCCTGGGCGATCGGCGGGGCGCTGACCCGACCCAATCTCGATTGGTACGCGACGCTGGTGAAGCCGAGCTTCGCGCCGCCGAATGCCGCCTTCCCCATCGTGTGGACCATCCTCTACACGATGATGGCGGTCGCAGCCTGGCTCGTGTGGCGGGTGCCCGGCAAAGACGAAGACAAGAAGGTCGCGCTTGTCTGGTTTGGCATCCAGCTTGTTATCGGCGTGCTGTGGTCAGTCGCTTTCTTCTGGCTGCACGGCCCGCTCTACGGCTTCGGCGTGATCCTGGCGCTGATCGTCGCCATCGTCCTCACCATCGTCTATTTCGACAAGGTGAGCCGGCCAGCCGCCCTGTTGCTCATCCCCTACATTCTGTGGGTCGCGTTTGCCGCCGGCCTCAATTTCAGCATTTGGCTGCTGAACAGCGGTATCTTCCCACAATCACAGTAGCGGCGAGTTCGCGGAATACATGACCCAACGTTCCGTCCTCATTACCGGGTGCTCGTCGGGCATCGGGCTCGCGTCTGCGCGCGTCATGAAGGATCGAGGCTGGCGGGTGTTCGCGACGGCGCGGAAGCCCGAAGACCTCGCCCGGTTGAAGCATGAGCACGGGCTCGAGGGCCTTTACCTCGACTACGCGGAGCCGGACTCGATTGCCGTGGCGGCCGACCAGGTTCTCGAGGCGACCGGCGGCGTGCTGACGGCGCTTTTCAACAACGGTGCCTACGGTCAGCTAGGTGCCGTGGAGGATTTGAGGCCAGAGGTGCTGCGCGCTCAGTTCGAGGCCAATGTGATCGGCTGGCTCGACCTCACGCGCCGCATCATCCCAGCGATGCGGGCGCGCCATGAAGGCCGCATCGTGTTCTGCTCCTCGGTGCTCGGGCTGATCGCCGCGCCTTATCGCGGCGCCTATTGTGCCTCCAAGTTCGCCGTCGAGGCGCTGGCGGATACGCTCCGCATGGAGCTTGCCGGTACCGGTATCCGCATCTCGTTGATCGAGCCGGGGCCCATCGCCACGCGGTTCATCGAGCATGCCCTCGAGGCCTACCGGCGCAATATCGACATGGAAGGATCGCCGCATCGCGAGATCTACCGGACGCGGCTTGCCCAGATGGAGGCGGGCGGCCAGAAGACCTTCAAGCTCCCACCGGAGGCGGTCGCCACCAAGCTCGTCCATGCGCTGGAGGCCAAGAGGCCGAAAGCCCGCTATTACGTGACTTTTCCCACCTATGCGGCGGCGTTCCTGCGGCGATTGCTGCCGACGGCTGCGCTCGACGCGGTGTCGGCAAAGAACTAGACTCGCTTTTCGGCGTTAAATATCAGCGCCCAACGAGACCCGGGAGGGCCAATTGGAACACATTCTGCGCATGATCATCCCGTTCGCCCTCGCGGCGGTGGGCATCGTGCTGTTATTCGGGCTGTGGAACATGATGCGGGGCGGAGACCCCAATCTCAGCCAGAAACTGATGCGGGCGCGCGTTCTCCTCCAGTTCATTGCGATCATCATCGTCATGGCGGTGATCTATCTCGCGGGGCACAGGCCCTGAAACGTGGCTTGACCCGTCTTGGGGCCCGGCTACGCTAAGCTTTCAACAAGCGGTGCGATTCCGCGGGGCCCTGGGAAGCAGGGACGGGTGGTCATGGTTGTCCTCAACAAGATCTATACACGCACGGGCGATGACGGTACGACCGCGCTCGGGTCGGGCAAGCGTGTGGCGAAGTACGATCTCAGGGTCGAGGCCTATGGCACGCTCGATGAGACCAACGCGATTATCGGGCTGGCGCGCGTGCATACGCGCGAAACCGACCCCGAGCTCGACGCCATGCTCACGCGCATCCAAAACGATCTGTTCGATCTCGGCGCGGATCTCTGCTTTCCCGAGGAGACCAAGGACGCGCGTGGACGTTTGCAAGTGAGCGATGCGCAGGTCGCCCGCCTCGAAGAGGAAATCGACACGCTCAACCGCTCGCTCGAGCCATTGCGTTCTTTCGTGCTGCCGGGCGGTACGCCGGCGGCGAGCTTCCTGCATCTTGCGCGCACCGTGTCGCGCCGGGCCGAACGGCTGGTGGTGGCGCTCGCTTCGCGTCCGGACGAGCCGGTGGGCGAGGCCGCGCTCCGCTACATCAACCGGCTGTCGGACTTCCTGTTCGTTGCGTCGCGTTATGCCAACGGCAAAGGCGCATCCGATGTGATGTGGGTGCCGGGCAAGAACCGCTGAGAAGGATCGGCGGTGCCTCTGTGTTCGTTCCCCTCCACGACACCAACCCTCTTAAAACTATCCGCTTCCAATATGTGACCGTGGGGCTGATTGCCCTCAACGTCCTCGTCTTCGTTATCTTTCAGACCGGCTGGTTCGTTCCGCTCGCCGACGAGGACGTGACGGCGTTTGCCGTGATCCCGACGCGGCTGATGGCGGCGTCCGCTGGCGGTGCGGCGTTCTTCGCCAATGGCGCCGTCTTCGTGCCGGAGCGGCTGACGCTCGTTACCTACATGTTCCTGCACGGCGGCTGGATCCACCTCATCGGCAACATGCTGTTCCTATGGGTGTTCGGCGACAACATCGAAGACGCCATGGGCCATATCCGCTTCATCATGTTCTATCTGATGTGCGGGATCTTCGCGGCCTTGCTGCATTCCTACATGTTGCCCCACTCGCAGCTGCCGCTGATCGGCGCGTCGGGGGCCGTGGCCGGGGTCATCGCCGCCTATCTCATTCTCCACCCCAAGGTGAAGGTGTGGGTGTTGGCGCTGTGGCGCATCCCCATCAAGATCACCGCTGCCTGGGCCCTCGGAATCTGGATTTTGGCCCAGTTTGCCAACCTCCTGTTCGAGGGCGAGGAAGCTGTCGCCTGGTGGGCTCATGTCGGTGGATTGGCCGCAGGCGCCGTACTCATCCTATTTATGCGGCGGCGCGGTGTAGTGCTCTTCGACCGCACCAGAGGGGGCGCCTGAGGGCTGTCTGGAAAACCCCAGGAACCATTGACTCCCGCCAATACGGGCAGTACGGTCGCCGCCATTTCGCAGTTGCGAGATGCTGGCTTTTGGGGGGCTAGTCGAACCGTGCGGGGAACAAAAAGAGCCGCATGAAAATTCTCGTACCCGTTAAACGGGTCATCGATTCAAACGTCAAGGTCCGCGTCAAATCCGATGGCAGCGGGGTCGACCTTGCCAACGTGAAGATGTCGATGAATCCATTCGACGAAATCGCCGTCGAAGAGGCCGTCCGCATCAAGGAGCGCGGCGAGGCGGGCGAGGTCGTTGCCGTGTCCATTGGCGGTGCCAAATCGCAGGACACGCTCCGCACGGCGCTCGCCATGGGGGCCGACCGCGCCATTCTGGTGAAGACTGAAGAAACCGTCGAGCCGCTGGGCGTGGCCAAGGTCTTGAAGGCCGTGGTGGAGACCGAGAAGCCCGATCTCGTGATCATGGGCAAGCAGGCGATCGACGACGACTGCAACCAAACGGGTCAGATGCTCGCCGGCCTCCTCGGCACGCCGCAAGGCACGTTCGCCTCGAAGATCGAGCTCGACGGCGACAAGGTGAAAGTGACCCGCGAGGTCGATGGCGGGCTCGAGACGGTCGAGCTTTCCAAGCCCGCGGTGGTCACGAC
>Ga0307418_1000539_pt1 | contig 11452 bp, 11 predicted proteins | sample SalMarWE160220MG_2_FD_202160 | JGI IMG/M metagenome (GOLD analysis project Ga0307418, IMG submission 202160) | Salt marsh sediment microbial communities from the Plum Island Ecosystem LTER, Massachusetts, United States - WE1602-20 | ecosystem: Environmental > Aquatic > Marine > Intertidal zone >...
CGGCTCGAGCAGCGTGTTGCTGCCGTCGTCGCTGATCGTGACGGTCGCCGTGGGCGAGCCCGACGAAGCGATCTGGGCGGGGGTGTACATCACGACCGCGTCAGCGTTGATGTTCGCCACCCAGAGGTTGCCGGAAGCATCGAACGCCACCCCCTCGGGGCCGCCTGAGTCCGTGATCGTGCGGGCGGGCGTCGGGGCGCCGCTGGACATGAGCTGTGCGGCCGAAAGCATCACGACACCGACTGCGTTGTCGGACCCGATCCAGAGGTTGCCTTGACCATCGAAGATCATCCCGGAGATGTCAGCCAGCCCCGTGAGCACGACGCTCGGCGTCGGCGTGCCCGAGGCCGCGAGCTGTGCCGGCGTGAACTCCTCCAGGTTGCCGTTCCCGTTTCCCACCCAGAGGTTCCCCGAAGCGTCGAACGCCATGGCGTGTGGCAACGACAGCGAGCTGCCATCGGAACCAAGGACCACCGGAGGGGTCGGGGACCCGGACCCCGCGAGCTGGGCGACGCTGTACTTCACCACCGTATCGTTGCCGTCCAGCCCCACCCACAAGTTGCCTGAGGCGTCGAGGGCCAGACCGTCAGGCCCGTTTCCGTTCGACAGCGCCACGGAAGGCGTGGGGCTGCCCGTGCTGTTCAACTGCGCATCGCTGAAGCCATCGATGCCAGAGCCTTCGTCGGCGACCCACAGCTTCCCACTGCCCGTGAGCATGCTGTAGGTGACGCTCGAGCTGGCGGTGGCGTTCGCGCTCACCGTGAGCGATCCGCCACCCGTCGCCGCGTAGGCGGTATCCACGGTCGTGCCCGACGCACGCGCGGCATTACCCGTGACCGTGTAGGCGCCCGGCGTGAGGCCCGACAGGGTCGTCGTGGCCGTCACCACGGTGGCGTAGCCACCGGGGCCCGTCACCGCCACGTTGCCGTTCACACCGCCCGGCAAACCGCTCAGCGTCACCTTAAGGCTTCCCGTCGTTGGCGACGGCGAGCAGGCGGCCAGCACCACCACCAGCACCAACGCAAGCATCGATAGCAGGACGACTCGAACTCGACGCATCACAAGCCCCCCTTCAGGCCCTTCCCACGCCAGACACCCTTGCTCAACGACCAGCGGGCCAATGCGACAGGCATCGTCGGCATTGGGCCGAGATCAAGGAGTATGGCGATAGTGTGATGGTGACACGCAATCGAGGGAGGTAGTCAAGGAATTCCCACTCCCCGACCAGCCTTGCGGTGCGTTGACGGGTACGTAGACAACGGGGGCATCTCAGTTCACCCTCCGTTGGCTGAGCGCGCTTCCGTCGACTTCGGTAGCACTCCGGAGCGGACGCTGGCCGCCCTGCAAGCTAGGTGGCTCCGGGACAGAATCGTCACGCGTTGGGGGCCTCCCCACCCGATCTGGCTTCAGTCGCTGGGCTCGTGCCTGGCCACTGAACAGGAGCATCGCCAGAGTCGAACGCGAACGCGTGGCTGAGCCCCTCGAATGGGCCAAGGCGTGGATCCGCTGACGGGACCTTCCGACCGAAGGACACTCCGCTCTTGCGCATCCGCAGGCACCCACCCATGCTCGCCGTGAGCAGCGGGCCAGACCGGGGCAATACCCGGAAGGACAGCCAACCGGCCCCCGAGGATTGAAGGGGCGTCGACGGGGGTTCGCAAGTGCGCGTTGCCCGCCTTCAAGGCCGCGACACGCGGAGGTTCGACGCCGGCGCCCGGTCGCGATTGGAGGGCGAAGTTCCTGAGCTGTGTGGCAATCGGTTTGCCGGCCGTCTGGTGATGGTTCGGAGGGCTGACGATGGATTCGACTCGGAGGATTGCGTTGGTCGCGGGCGTGTTGTTCATTCTGGCGACGGCTTCGTCCCTCGTAGCCGCGACGTTCGTTCCCGCGCTGGCCGGCACCGACTACCTCGCGGGTGTGTCGCTGCGAGCGAACGGCATGGGTGTAGCGGCACTGTTCTACGTGGCGGCAGCGTTCGGGAGCGTTGGCATCGCCATCTCGCTGTATCCGGTGTTGAGGAGGTTCGGTGCGGGGTTGGCTCTCGGATCGGTGGTGTTCCGAGCCCTCGAGGCTGCGTTCTACATGGTCTCCGTCGTTTGCTTGCTGTCCTTGCTGGAGGTGGCCAAGCAGTTCGCGACTTCCGCGGGCGCCGATCGTACGACGCTGCTGGCCGTCGGCGACACGCTGGTGGGCATCCGCGACCATGCGTCGGTGGTGGCCGTGCTGGCCTTCTGCCTGGGCGCGTTCCTGTACTACACCTTGTTCTTCCAGGCGAGGCTGGTTCCGCGGTGGCTTTCGGGCTCGGGTGTTGCCGCAGTCATCCTGATGTTCGTCGCGTGCGTGCTGGCCTTGTTCAGCAACAATCCCGTCTCAGGCTACCCACCGCTTGCGCTCCCCATCGCTGTGCAGGAGATGGTTCTCGCCGTCTGGCTGATCGTCGTGGGGTTCGGTCCTTCAGCGGCGCTGACGGACGCAGACCGTCCACAAGCTGGCGTGCGCGCGTCACCGCCGTGAGAGAACCCCGGTACGTGGGCACCGTCCGCACGGTAGAAGGTGGAGACAGGTCGTAGCGGCCCGCTCGCGAACACAGGCAAACAGGTGGAGGCGAGGTCTGGTTCACCCCTTCGATGTAGTGTCGCTCACGCACTGTTGTCATATCCGGTGATCTCGACGCTAGCTGGGCGAAGCGTGCCGGTCAGCGGCCGCGGCGGGCGGAGCACGCGGCTCTCGAAGCGCCGGTGGGAGTTCGTGCGTGAGCGGCCCGGGTAAGTCCATGAGCTCAGCGATGCGATGGACGTAGGGACTCGGTCGTTCCCTTCCGGAGCCGGCGGGGGTTCCCCGAACGGACCTCGGAAGGGGAACGTGGCGCGCATGGGAAGGGTCGGCTGTGGTTTCGTAGCCGATACACCGGTGCCACGTTGCCAAGATGGACCTCCCCGGCTCTACCTCCCTCTCGGAGCTCACGCACCGGGTTGTGGATCGAGGTCCTGCACCACCGACCAGATATGCCCGCCAGGGTCGGCGAAGCAGGCGGTGCGCGTTCCCCATGGCCGATCGATGGGACCATTGATCAGCGTCGCCCCGCGCTCCGCGAGTTCCGCGCACGCCGCATCGGCGTCATCCACCCAGATCGAGAACACGACACGCGAACCGGCCTCCCGGGAAGCCACTACCGCTGGGCCGATGCGGTCATGTCCCGCCGACTCAGTCTCCAAGTTGAGGATGATGTTGTCGAGGTGGAACACGGCTACGTCGGCATCGGTGAAGTCTGGCGGCTTGTCGAAGACCCTCGTGTAGAGCTCCTTGGCTTGCTCGAGGTCCTGCTGGAAGAGGGTGATCGATCCGACGCTACGATTGATTGCGCTCATGAGCTTCTCCTCCCGAATGTCGGCGTGGTGGGACCCGACCACGCCCGATCGGCGGCTTGCCCCAGCGGCGCTTACGACCCGGGTTCCTGGTCGAGAATCAGCCCGACCTCCCAGATGCGCCACCAGGGTCCGTGAAGCTCGCGGTTCGAAGGCCCCACGGCCAGTCCATCGGACCGTTCAACTGGCAGCAGAAGGTGAAACGGGCCTGGCGATGGCACGTCCCTCAGCCTTCCGTGAAGGGGCGCACTTCGATGGTGCCGAACGACGCAACCGGGTGCTTCGAGGCTATCTCGAGCGCTTCGTCCAGACCGGCGCACTCCAAGATGTCGAAGCCGGTGTTGAGCTCTTCGCCTGTGGTGACGGGCCCCTGGCCGATCACCACCTCACCGTCCCGCACACGAACGGCCCTCACGCCCGTGCTGCGCTCCAGCTGCCATCCCTCCCGACGCACCCCGCGGGCGTCCATCTCCTCGACCCACGCTTGCACCGCGGCTGGGATGCCAGTGCGCATCGCCGGGTCCAACACGACCTTCTCCTCATGGCAGACGAACAGCATGAACCGCATCGACAGCCTCCGTCCTGCTACCTTGTTCAGCACGTACGGCCAGATGATACGCGCAATCCGGCCGGCACGCCTGCGCTCGACGACCGCCGGGTCACACTCGAGCACGCGTCAGCCTGATCCTATCTCGGCCGCCACGCTTCACGGATGGCACAGGCGCGGCATGGACACCACGATCACCGGCACCTGCACCCACGCCACCAGCGTGGGCGCAAACAATCTCAGTTGCAGCCACACGTACGCCACGGGCGGCGGTACCCTCGTGAGGAACCTCGTCGGCCACACCTGGTCCGGGACGCTCACCGAAGGCTGCGACGCGGCCGCGTTCGTTCTCACCCGATAGCTCAGACCACGGCGGTCGGTGAGGCCCAACGTTGGCAGCTACTCCCACAGAGGTGAACTGGTTCTTGCATATGTCCAGATACCCTCGAGCGCGTTGACGGGCGTGGCGATGAGCGTCGAGATCGCTTCACGCCTCCCCGTGTCTCTCGGAAGCCGGCTGCTCGGTTGTTGCTGCGCACGCTGGCGGGCAGACGTGCCCGGCGCCCGCCGATGCTTGCGCGGACGCCGAACGAGCGCCCATGGACCAACCGCGCCTGGCTACGGCGTGTTGATTGGCGTGCTGGGCGGCGGCGGGCTGAAGGCGATCTCGTCGGCGTCACCATCGCTCAGTCCGGTGATGATGAGGTCCGGCGGAGGCGCGACGTTCCCGGTCAGGGAGGAAACGTTCGTGAACTGCCGCAGCTCGTTCGAGCCATAATCAGCGACCCATAGGCCCCCGCTGAAGTCGAAGGCCAACCCTTCGGGGCCACTCCCGGCCGACGATCCAGCGATGCTCGCAGCCGGCGTAGGGTTCCCAGATGTTGTGAGCTGGGACGCATCGAAGCGAACGATCGTCCCAGGACTCCCGTTGTTTGAAACCCAGAGGTTCCCGTTTGCGTCGAACGCCACGCCATACGGATCGCTCAGACTGTGTGTCGCGGTTGGGGCGAGGTCGACGTGCGGCGCGGGGTTACCGCCGGCAGCGAGCTGCGCCGGCGTGAACTCGACCAGATGGCTGTTGCCCTGATTGGAGACCCACAAGTTCCCCGAAGGATCAAACGCCATACCCAAGGGGGATTGGATACTGCCGCTATTCGAGGTGATGACCACGTGCGGCGTGGGCGTGCCGCCCGCTGCGAGCTGCGCCGGAGTGTATTCGAGAACCTGCGAGTTGGCATAGTCGCCGGCCCACAGGTTGCCGGAGGCATCGAAGGCCATCCCAACAATCGCGCCTGCCGTGGTGATCGTGACGGTAGGGGTGGGCACACCGGACGACGCTAGGGACGCGGCCGTGTACTCGAAGATATGGCTATCGAAGGAGGACACCCAAGCGTTACCCGCATGGTCGAACACGACCGCCTCGCCTTCAGCGTTGGCCAACCCAACACTGACGTCAGGGGCCGAGCCGGACGCCGCGAGCGTGCCGCTCTGGTATCCGATCATGACGGAACTACCCCATGTAGGCACCCACAACTGCCCCGACCCCGCTCGCGCCGCGTAGCTCACGGTCGTGGACACCGTCGTGTTCTGTCTCACCGTCACCGGGGAGGAAGACGCGCTGCCGTCGTACATCGTCGGCACGATGGCGTTGCCGTTCGACGCCGCCGCAGCCGCTACCGAGTACGTGCCCAGCGCGAGGTTGGCCAGCGTGGTCGTGGCCGTCACGGTCTTCGAGTAGCCGGCCGGCCCCGTCACGGTCACAGCACCTCTCACCCCGCCCGGCAGGCCCGTCACCGTCACCTTCAGACTGCCCGTCGCGGGTGAAGAACTGCAGGCGGTCAGCACCACCACCAGTGCCAAAGTCAGGACCGACATCACGACAACTCCACCACGACGCATGGCAACCCCCTTCAGGTGGTTCTCACCAACCGCACTCTAGATCAACGACCCACGACGCGGGCTGTGGAGCGTCTTAGGCCCCCAAACGTGATGAGTGGATTCCGCTCAGAGTACGCCTGTGACAGGTGCCTCATCTCTCCGCACCTTCGTGCTGAGACAGCTATCGGCGGGGCGGTGCCACTACTTGCCCCTGCACGTGCGCTGACACGTAGGGGAGCACGACGCTCGCGAACCGTGCGGTCACCCTGTTGGTGTGATCGCCCTGATACGCGTCGTAGACGTGCGGGATACCGGCTTTCGTCAGAGCCTCGTCGTACGCACGGGCACCGGCGACCACGTCCGGGTCGTCGTTCACCCCCATGTCGATGGCGACGCCACGGTACAGCAGGAGGTTGATGCCGTAGTCGTGAACCATGCCCAGCGGCGTATGGGCCAGCCAGCGGTTCCAGACCGACTGGATTCGCTGTGGTGGCTTGGTCGGAGCCTTGAAGATGCTGGCCTGGTCGTCCTTGTATGGCAGGTCGACGTAGTAAGGGGGATTGGCGGGGTCCGGGGAGAACGCCGCCGCCATCGCGAGCTCCGTCACCTCCGAAAGCGACTCGGTCGTATCACCGAGCTTGAGGTAGGCCAGCGTCAGGTCGAACGCGGCCGGGGAGAGATTCTCGCTGCGCTCCAGGTGAACGAAGCCTGCGTAGTACGGGCTCATGGCGTAGACGACGGAATAGGTCTCGGGATGCTTCATGGCTAGCACGAGCGCTCCGTACCCTCCCATCGCGTGCCCCGCGATGGCGCGGCTGTCGGCTCGTGCGAGCGTCCGGTAGTGGGAGTCAACGTAGCTGACCAGCTCGCGCACGATGAAGTCTTCCCAGTTGCCTGAGGCGGACGAGTTCGTGTAGAAGCTGCCGCCGTACTTGTTGTAGGCGTCGGGCATGACGAGAATCATGGCTTGCATGCGACCACCAGCGATGAGCTGGTCGGCGATAGCGGGAGCGTTCAGGCCGGGAACGTACCCCTCACCAAGCCACATCGTGTGATTGGCTGTGAGACCGTGAAGCAGGTAGAGCACCGGATACCGTGTCTCAGCGTGGGAATCGTAGCCAGGCGGAAGGTAGATGCTGACCGCCCGATCCGGAGAGTCACCGAGAAGGTTCCCTTCCAGCGCGCGGCTGTGCACCGTGACCTGCTCCACACGCCCCTTCTGGGCGAGCGCTGGTGCCCCGAGCGAAAGCGCGAGAAGAAGGACGCCTCCGAAGACGCATCGTTGCCTCATCGGGTACCCCCCACCTACGTAGGCGACGTCAAAGCCGAGCGCAAGGTCAGGATCTTGGAAGGCAGCGCGGCAGAGCGCCTACGTCCATACCATGCCCCACCGGCACGCGCATTCGGGCCGGCGGTCCGCTTCACGCCGGCTCGTCAGTGGGATACCGAACTTTAGCATCCCCGTGCACGCGGCCGTGGCGCCAGCCACGCTCCACACGAACAAAGGACACGCAGCCACCCCGCTCGTCGCGTGGAGTTTGGCGGGTGGATTCAACTGGTCGTCGCAACACTCTGTGCTCGGAGGGATTCTAGGTCTTGCTGGACGGCTTCGGCGGGTGTCCTGGGCTCGATGGGCAGAGTCGGTAGCGCTCTGGACAACGCCATGGCCGAGAGCTTCTTCGCCGGCCTGCAGAGCGAGCTCCTCGACCGGCAGAGCTGGCCGACCCGGGACAGCCTCCGGCTCGCCATCTTCGACTACCTCGAGGTGTTCTACAACCGCCAGCGCCGCCACTCCAGCCTCGACTACCTCACCCCAGTCGATTACGAGAGAAGGGAGCCAACCCCAACCGCTCAAGCCTTAGTTGCCAAGCTCGTATCTATCCACTCAAGCAACCCAACTCCAACCAGTGCGCGGTTTGCATTGGTGCTCGTGACAGCGCGTATGGCCTTGCCCTGCGTTCATCGCGAAGCCCGTGCTGTGTACTCATTCTGCAGTCGCGCGCGATGTTGACAGGACCCCGGCGGTTGGTCCAGCTAGGTTGTGGGGTTTTCAGCGGCTAGGACGTCGGGTTGCTGGCCCAGCGCCTGGCTGGGCGTGCGGTAGTCGAGGGCTCCGTGCGGGCGTTCCTGGTTGTAATGCTGCCTCCATTTCTCGATCACGACTCGGGCTTCGAACAGGCTGGTGAATGGCTCGAGGTTCAGGCATTCATCGCGCAGGCGGGCGTGGAAGCTCTCCGCGAAGCCGTTCAGCCACGGCGAGCCCGGCGCGATGAAGAGGGACTCAATCTGGTTCCGGGCCAGGTAGCCACGCACGGCTCGGGCGACGATTTCGGGGCCATTGTCGCTGCGAACATGCTTCGGAGCACCATGCAACGTCATCAGGCGCTCCAGCTCCAACGAGACATCCCGACCCGTCAGGCGGCGGGAGACCTTCACGCTCAAGGCGTGGCGGCTGGCCTCGTCGACGACCGTCAGCAACTTCAACCGGCCGCCATCAGCGGTCGTGTCCATCACGAAGTCCACCGCCCACACATCATGCGGCGCTTCCGGTTTGAGGCGAGCGCAGCCCTGCTCCGCCGTGCCCAACCGCAGCCGCTTCCTGGTCCTGGGCGGGACCTTTGGGCCGTGCAGGCGCCACAGGCGCTGCACCCGCTTGCGGTTCACCAGCCAGCCCTCGCTCCGCAGCAGCGCGGTGATCCGGCGGTAGCCGTAGCGGGGATGCGCTTCGGAGAGCTGGTGCAACCTCCGAGCCAGAAGGCGATCGCGATCGGGGCGCTTCGGGCGGGAGCGATGCGTGCTCCTGGACACCGCCGGGACCTTGCAGGCCCGACGCTCGCTCACCCTGAGAGTAGAAAGCACGTGGGACACGGCCGCGCGTCTCCAAAGCGGCCGTCAGTAGTTACCCTCCAGCGCCTCCTTCAGGATGCTGTTATCCAGATCCTTCTCCGCCAGCAACCGCTTGAGGCGGGCGTTCTCCTTCTCCAGCTCCTTCAGGCGCTTGGCGTCGCTCATGTCCATGCCGGCGCACTTCTTACGCCAGCGATAGTAGGTCCACTCGGCGATCTCGAGCTGCTTCACGGCCTCGGCGACGCTCAAGCCGGAGGCCAGCAGTCTATCGGCCTCCCGCAACTTCATGACGATCTGCTCGGGCGTGTGGGACTTCCCCTTCATCGGGACTCCTTCGACCCACACCCTGCCTGGTTCAAATCCGCGGGGTCAGACCAATGTTCTATCGCGTGGTCTTGCGAGTGCGCGTCTACAGCGGCTACTTGAGCTTGAGGTGGCACGCAACTCCCACGCCGACGCCAGGTGTGAGTTCACGTCTTGGACGCCACCACAACCGGGCCCCCAAGGACACCACGGCACGGAGACCGGCGTTGTCGTAGGCCTCGGCACCCGGTCGCTGCGCGCCGAGTAGCAACCTGACGTTCTCTCATTCCCTTCTGGACCTGCAGCTGAGGACTGGCCGTCAGCCCCCGTTCCGTTGCGCCTGCGACGGGAGCCCGTGGGGTTCAACGCGATGGATCTCGCCGAGCGCGTGTCGGTGGCCCCGGAAACGCGTCGAGCAGAGGGCGTAGAGTCCGGTGGAGACCCGACGACGCAAGCGCGCGCCGTGCGGTTGATCGGGGGCCGGAGCTTGGTTGAGACACAGTCCGTCAGCGCCAAGGGGAAGGAACAGACGTGGACACCATCGTCATTACGGGAGCCAGCGATGGCATTGGCGCCGCAAGTGCTCGTCAGCTGAAGGCCAAGGGGCATCAGGTCGTCATCGTTGGGCGTTCGCGAATGAAGACGGAGGCTCTAGCATGTGAGCTCGCGGCGCCCTATCATGTGGCCGACTACGCGAGCCTGGCCGACGTGCACCGGCTCGCTTCGGAGCTTGAGCGCTACGAGCGCATCGATGTGCTGGCGAACAACGCCGGCGGGATCATGGGGAAGCGCCAGGTGACCGAGGACGGCTTCGAGAGGACCTTCCAGGTCAACCACCTCGCTCCGTTCCTGCTGACCAAGCTGTTGCTGAAGCGCCTCATCGAAGGCCGGTCCAAGGTCATTCAGACAACGAGCACGGCCGCCAACGCGTACGGTGGCAAGTTCGACATCACCGACCTCAACAACGAGCGCAGCTATCACGCACAGACCGCCTACGGGAACGGCAAGCTCGCGAACATCCTGTTCACACGGGAGTTGCATCGGCGGCACCAGGCGGACGGGATCGCTGCGGTGGCCTTCCACCCGGGCGTCGTCCGCAGCAACTTCGGCAGCGACAGCACGCGCGTGATGCGGTTCGCGTACCACTCGCCCGTGAAGTACCTGATGATCAGCCCCGAGGCCAGCGGGCGCAGGCTCACCGCGCTTGCCGAGGGGAAGCCTGGCGTCGACTGGCAGCCGGGCGAGGCCTACGACAAGGGCAAGCCGATGAGCGTCAGGTTCAGGGACGACGACGGCCGCATCGCGCGCCAGCTCTGGGAGCGCAGCGAAGAACTACTGGCAGGCACGGCCTGACGAGGTACGTGGACGACGTTGAGGTGCGTAGCCGTCCAGGAAGCTGTTCCGAGTGACCGCGGCGCTCAACGACGAGCTCGTGTCCACGGAGCTACGCCGCAAGGAAGCGGCGGAGGCTCGAGGGCTGAAGCATGCGCATCCCCCATCAGCTTCACGGGATCGGTTCCGCCAGCCACACCGCGATCGGGACCCGATCGATGGGAATGAGCACGCTGCCGTCGCGAAAGCGCCTCGAGACGCCGTTGGCGAAGGCCTGGCCATCTGCGGCCGAGGCAGGCCCCACCGCCACGTACCTCGCGGAGGAGAGGTCGCCACTTCCCGGCCCGATCTCGATCCGAAGCGCCGGGCCCGACAGGGTCGAGAGCACCAGCGTCCGGCCTCCGGCTGGGGCACCAAAAGCCAGACTGCCGAGGGCGTGCGAACCAGGCACGATGAGCTGCTGAATGAGCGCTACAACGGCATCGTGCCTACCCATGAGCCGCCGGAACCGAGCCGAGCCGATGGTTGCCGCAAGGTGCGCGAAGGCCGAGTCCGTCGGGGCGAACACGGTGTATGTCCGAGAACCGTCCAAGATGACGTCTGGGCCGCTGTCTCTCAAGGCTCGGTAGAAGCACGCGAAGGTCGTAGAACGCTGCGCGGACGTCGGTCCGAAGCACAGCCCCGAACCCGACTGAAGATGCGTACCCGACGTCCTCGGCTGGGTGCGAACCACGGAGTGGCTCAGCAGGAAGCCTTGGAGCGTTCCGGGGTCGACTACGAGGGCGGCCACCTGTACGTGCGGCTGCGCGTCCCCTGCCGTGAGAAGCATCGAGGCCACGAGCGCCGCGATCGTGATGTGCCGCCGGAAGCCGATGCGAGCCACCTGTCATACTCCCACAGAGCGGGGCCAAGCGGTGCACATGCCAGCGGTGACCGGTCCTGCTGGGGCCCCTGCCGCCCGCACGTGGTGGTGCGCAGCGCCCAAGCTGCGTGCCACGAACAGGGCCTCGGCACAGAGCTTCGACATCCATCCGTCACTCGCGACGCCGCGAGACGCTCAGGAAGATCAGCCAGCCGACCACCGCGCCCGCCAGCATCGTGAGCATGGCCGTGGCATGGCCGGGTCCGGAGCCGAACAGCCGCGGTACCAGGAAGGTCGCGATGAGCGCGAAGATCAGCG
>Ga0307418_1000543_pt1 | contig 11435 bp, 13 predicted proteins | sample SalMarWE160220MG_2_FD_202160 | JGI IMG/M metagenome (GOLD analysis project Ga0307418, IMG submission 202160) | Salt marsh sediment microbial communities from the Plum Island Ecosystem LTER, Massachusetts, United States - WE1602-20 | ecosystem: Environmental > Aquatic > Marine > Intertidal zone >...
CCGTTCTTTTTCCCACCGTCTCCCATCCACCGTTCCGAGCGTAGCGATTATCCCCCTTCCTCCATCGCCCGTCCCCGTCGTAGTTTACTCCACCACCTCAATTTGAAGGCTGAAATCTGCCGAGTCCCCTGAGATAGAATAGACATCCAGATAATATCCCTGTGAAACCGGCACGACAAAATCGTTGATGGAGCTCGACTGGACTTCATAGCGCTGGTAAGGCTGGCCGTCATTTGCTCCGATCAGCGCCAGGGACAGGCCCTCTAAAGCAGGAGAGCTGAGCTGAACATTGAGCTTTGTACCCGCTTCCAGTTCTATCTGGTAGCGCACCCGGGTTGGAGCGGCTGGGTGGAACTGATCCAGCACATCCAGGTAGCCCGGGACAGTTTTAGGATTGTCCCCAGCCGCCATATTCACGATCGCTGGTACTTCCAGGGAAAGAAAATAATCCAAATCAACCGGGCTGGTCAGTGTGACCTGGTAAACCCCGCTGCGGGGCAGCTGAAGGGACTTAGAAGAGGCGCCTTCAGAGAAGGGAGTCAGGGTAGTCCCACCGTCCAGGTCACGGATCTCAAAATAAGCCTGATTGGTTTCGGATGAGACCACTGCGATCAGGGTCTGGCCCTGTCCGGCCTCGAGTGTGAAGGTTTGCTGCTCCCCGGCCTTGAGATCACCCTTGAGATAGGCCATCGTGCCTCCCGATTTGAACTTGATCTCGGAAGGAGGGGCAGGCAGGGTATCCGAAGTGGGGCTGATGGTCTCCAGAGGCAAAGGAGTGAGAGTGATGGTCTCCGTGGCTGCGGGAGTGGGCGCGGTTTGGGTCTCCTGGATGGAATGCTCCAGCGCCTGCTGGGTGATGGTTGCCAGCAGGTTGAGGTCCTGGGTGGGCGGGATTTGGGGAAGCTCCGGCGCCCGGCCGAAAGGCAGATTACAGCCTGTCAGCGCAGTGCTTGTCAGCAAGATCAAAATAAGAGTCAAGGAGAATTTTGTGTTCATTTTAGAGGATTGTAACATGGGAGCCACGTAAGAAGTAAGTTGATTAAGGACCCAACCAGCCTGGGATTCATTTGGAAAGACTCTGAAAAATTTCAAATACCAGAATTTATTCGCTTTACGACTTACAACTAACGCCTTACTCTTTTCTCTGTCCTGAACGGATACCGCGCCCAGTTATGGGGGAAGTATCGAATGATCCTCCTTTTCCTTACCCGGAGGAGTTGTGGTAAGATTTTTGTTCGGGAAAGATATTAAAAGGAACAAATCAGCATGAAATTAGCCATATTTGGAGCGACCGGCAGGACCGGTCATGAAGTTACAAAACAAGCCCTGGCAGCAGGGCACTCGGTCACAGCTTTTGTGCGCAATCCGGAACGCCTGGGAATAGAGGATCAGAATCTAACGGTCTTGACTGGCGATGTTTTGGATCCCAAAGCCGTCTCGGAAGCCATCCGGGGGCAAAACGCCATCGTCTGCGCTCTGGGCGGAGGACAGGATCTGAAAAAAACATCCGTCCGAGCAACAGGTACAGCCAATATCATCCAGGGCATGAAGGAACACAAAGTCAGCAGGCTGGCTGCCGTTACAGCAATGGGCACCGGGGACAGCTGGGATAGCTTATCTTTTGTCAACAAGCTCTTTTTTGCGACAGTGTTGAAAAGCGCCCGGGCGGATCATGAAGCCCAGGAGGCCGAGATCAAAAAGAGCGGTCTGGATTGGACCATCCTCCGCCCCAGCGGGCTGACCGACAAGCCCCACACAGGGATCTATGAGTACGGGGAAAACATCCCGGCCGTCAGCTCCACCATCGCCCGGGCCGACGTGGCTGACTTGATATTAAAAGCCCTGGGAGATGACCAGCTGATCGGCAAAACACTGACCATCTCCAACTAAGGCTCACCTGGATTAATAATAAAAGGATCGCTCTTGATATCTGCAGAGCGGTCTTTTTTGACGGGTGATTTTATCATCCCAGATCACTTAGGGCTGATCTCCTCAAGGACTTCACCCAAGCGTTCGATCTCGGCCAGGGTGTTGTAATGGGCGGCGCCGATGCGCACCATGCCGCCCGAATCTTCCACACCCAACCTCTCGGTGGCGCAGATGGCATAATAGTTGCCGTCCCAAACGAAGATATTTCTCTCATCCAGGAGCCTGGCAAGCTGATGGGGATGGACCCCTTTCAGATTGACCGCAATCGTGGGTACCCTTTCCTTCACATCCTGAATATCGTCCAGACCGTAGATCCGCAGACCAGGGACCTGCCCCAGGGTTTCGAGCAGCTTTTGGGAAAGCTGATATTCATAGTCCTGGACTGCAGCCAGCCCCTGTTTGAGGTGCAGTGCCCGACCTTTAAAATCTCCCTCAAAACGGGATTTATATTCTCCGCCGTACTCGGCCCCAATCCATTCAAAATATTCCAGCGCTCCCAGGACACCGGCAATGCCTTCAAAGCTGGGGGTGCCGGTCTCAAACTTCCAGGGCAGCTCGTCTGAAGCGGGGCGCACTTTATAAGCCATCAATTCATCCAACAAGTCATAACGTCCGTAAAGGACCCCGATATGGGGCCCGTAGAACTTGTAAGCCGAACAGACCAGGAAATCCACATCCAGATCCTGGACATCGATCGGCCCGTGAGGCGCATACTGGACCGCATCCACATAAACCAGAGCCCCGGCCTGATGGGCCATTTCGGTCATTTTTTTAACCGGATTGATCGTGCCCAGGGCGTTGGAGGCATACCCCAGGGCCACCAGTTTTGGTTTTTTGTCCAGGGCTTCCTGGTAGGAATCCATCAGCAGCCGACCGTCTTCCACATCAAAATCGACCCAGGATACCTGACAGCCCCGGTCTGCTGCAATCAGGGTCCAGGGGGTGATATTGGCATCATGGTCCAGGCGGGTGACCACAATGCTGTCGCCCGGGTCCAGGGTTCTGGCGATCGAGCGGCTGAGATTTAAGGTCAGGCTGGTCATGTTGGGGCCAAAGGTGATCTCTTCCGGGCGGGGGGCGTTGAGGAAATCCGCTGCCGCCTGGCGGGCCTGGGCGATCACAGCGTCCGACTCGCGACTGGTGGCAAAGACCCCTTCATGGTTGGCGTTGGTGTTAACCAGGTAATCTGTGATCCGGTTCAGGGACCTTTGTGTAATTTGGGTCCCGGCCGGGTTATCCAGGAAAATCGCCTGGCGTTTTAATCCGGGGAACTGATCTCGAATGGTATGGGGGTCAAGAGGCATATGATCTCCTGGTAGTAAGTAATTGGTTTCAAGCCCTAGGGACAGGCACTTTCCTCTATTATATATAAGAATATCGGTTTGAACGAAAAATGTTAGGAGGATGGTGTAAAGCGATTTGATCTCAGTGCCATTATCAGACCAGGGTCCGATCCCGATCTATCAGCCCCTGATTCGACTTACTTCTTATGATTTACAATTTACACTCTAGTAAACACTCACCTTTAAACCAGAAGAGGGTGCCTGTATCACATACAAGTACCCTCTTCTCACGATAAGCCCGGTGGGACTCGAATCTCTCACCACTGGCCGAAGAAAAGTGGAATAAGAGAAAAAAAGGATCCCGCCCTTCAACAGGACCGGATCTTTTTTTATGACAAATGGTGAATTTTATGAGAATCTAGCGGTTCGTCAGTACTAGGCGATCTCCTGCAGCTGACATTTGATGTAGTAATAGTATTCTTTCTCCAAATGCAGATATTCACCCTGCCAGGTTTGCGGCTCATCAGAGAGGGAACATGTGTCGGCAATATACTCATCCGACCAGCGCCAATTACGAGCGTCCTTTTCATTATCAATGAAATCAGGCACATAAAGCTTGCACAGGGTGACATAATGCCCCACACCCTGCCGGCGATAGGTGATGATCCAGCGTCCGGTCGAAGCCGCAACACGAGTACACTCTTCTATGCCCAGGCTGCACTGAATATATGATCCGTCCCCTGGTTCGATTGCAGTCTGTTCAACCCCCTGGCTGGATCGCTCGGTTTTAGCGGACACGGCGCTCGCTCCAATCAGGGATAACACCAGAAAAAATGCAATGACCTTTGAAGCCTTGACGAATTTAGACATATTTACCTCCGGATCAACATTCTGTGTGATCCATATACTGAATAAAATGATTAGCAGTACTTAGAAATCTGGATAATATAGGAAGACCTGAGCTAAAAAACAGCCCGGTCGGGAGGCTGTGAACTCTTGATACTGAAGGCGTTGAAGGATGTAGAAAGGATACCTCAGGGCTTTCATTGTAGCCCTTCTCGTGAGTCTGCAGCTTACATATTAGATATGGACCGCAATCGGAAACCCTCCGGCTCCGAGCTGGATCTATCAGTCCCTGATTCAACTTACATCTTACGATTTACAATTTACACTCTAATAAACACTCATCTTTACGCAAAAAGAAGGTGCCTGTGTCACCACAAGTACTCTCTTCTTACGATGGGTCTGGTAGAAATCGAACCCCCACCTCTAACCCTCCTAGTATAAACGGATAATAATGGTAGACTATGGATGAAACCTAGTCGACAAGGAAATCCCTATGAAAATCTTCTTAACCGGCGGGGCGGGTTATATCGGATCGATGGCGGTCAGGAAATTGCTGGAAACCGGGCACCAGGTGACGGTTTACGACTCCCTGGTGACGGGCTACCGCCAGGCGGTCCCTACAGACGCCAAATTCATCCAGGGGGACCTGGGCAACCCGACAGATATAGCCGCGGCGTTGGCAACAGAACCCTTCGAAGCTGTGATGCACTTCGCGGCCTTTATCGAGGCCGGGGAAAGCATGAAAAATCCCCCCAAGTTCTATCAAAACAACCTGATGAACTCGGTTTACCTGATCGACGCCGCCACCAAAGCCGGAATCAAAAAATTCGTTTTGTCCTCCACGGCCGCGGTCTACCAGTCCAGCGACCAGCCCCTCAGTGAGGATTCCCCCCTGGGGCCGGTGAACGTCTACGGCCATACCAAGTTGATGATCGAGGAGGTGCTGGAATTCTACCGCGAGATCTTCGGGCTGCACTACGCCGCCCTGCGCTATTTCAACGCCGCCGGCGCCTTGCCCGACCAGGGTGAAGCCCATCAGCCGGAAAGCCATTTGATCCCGCTTGTGCTCCAGGTCCCTCTGGGGCAGCGCCAGAAGATCAAGATCTACGGCACCGACTATCCAACCCCGGACGGCACCTGCATCCGGGATTACATCCACATCAGCGACCTGGTCTCGGCCCATCTGCTGGCCCTGGATGCTCTGGTGAGTGAAGAAAAACTGGTTTACAACCTGGGCAATGGAAGGGGTTACTCGGTGCGGGAAGTGATCGAAACCGCCCGGAAAGTGACCGGGCACCCCATCCCGGCTGAGGAAACACCACGCAGGCCGGGTGACAGCCCCCGCCTGGTAGCCTCCTCGGACAAGATCAAACGCGAGCTGGGCTGGGAACCGAAAATACCAGCTCTCAAGGACATTGTAGAGTCAGCCTGGATTTGGCATCAGGGGCATCCGAATGGATATGAGTAGGCGCTTATGCGCCTGACAGAAGGCGGGGGATGAAGGACCAATAAACAGATCCTCGTAGAGGCGATCCGATGGGTCGCCCGCTTTCTTCTTAAGATGGACCGATCGCATTCTGTCCTTGCCAGGGGACTGAAAGAAGAGGATTCCCCGCTCCCGCCTGGCAATGACCTATATTTAACAGCAAACTTCCGAAGTCAGGTCAGGATCAGCATCATGAGGCTTTACCCTGAAGACTTCGGAAGTGGACATCTTAATCTACTTACCACTTACCTTTCACTGTTTACTTCCTCCGGAACCAGACCGAATACACCCCCAATCCTCTCCCGCCTGGCAGTGACCTACATTTAACAGCAAACTTCCGAAGTCAGGTCAGGATCAGCATCATGAGGCTTTACCCTGAAGACTTCGGAAGTGGACGTCTTAATCTACTTACCACTAACTTTTTACTGTTTACTTCCCTCGGAACCAGACCGAGTAAACACCCAAACCGATCCCGCCCAGCAGTAAAAGTGCACCCATGATACCCAAAAGCGGAGTGCTGCCGCTGCTTTGTGGCAGGGTTTCGTTTTCATTGATCACTACCGATCCCGCCTGGGCGCCAAAATTCAGGTAGGTGGAATCCCCGGCCACTAGGGTGATGGGGGCATTCAGGGATGTGGTGGGGTTGTAGCCTTCCGGGATAGCCACGCTGACGTTGTAATCCCCTTCCACCAAGGTATCCCGGCACAGGTAATCCAGAGTTTCTGAATCCGGATCGTGGACTGGCGTATCATCGGTGAATGAAACCGATCCATCGCGGTTGCTGATATTGATAGCGCCACCCGCCAGGCTGATCTCTTCTTCCTGGCGCATGCTGTCCCCGTTCAGATCCTCAAAGAGCAAAACACACAGGGTGCCATTGCCTGGTATAGGTGTAACACTGGGTTCAGCTGAATATTCTGTTGCTGCCGGCGCCGGAGTAGGCTGTTCACCAGCCGGTCCACCCAGTCCCAGGAATAACTGCATGCCAACGTAAACGATATCTTCCGCATCCAGGAAATTCAGATCGCGCAGATCGGCCACATCAATGCCCGCCACGGCGGCGATGCGCCACAAAGTATCCCCTTCCTGCACGACATAGACAATCCTGCCGTCCGTCCCCGGTGTGGGAGTGGGGAAATTGGTCATCTGGGGATTAGGCGCGGCCATCACTGATGTCCTGTTCGGCAGCGATAGAGCCAAACCGCCCATTACGACCAGGCCAACCAGGATCAGGATCCAGGGAGATTTCTTCATGCCATTCATTATACTCCATGTATAATATCAGGTACAGCACCCCAAAAAAACAGCCCCTGAGAAGGGCTAAAATTGTGGTAAAAAGGGGTGATGAACAGACCCACTCCTCAGGAAGAAATATGACCCAATATGAAGCAGTCATCGGTTTAGAAATCCATATCCAGCTCAACACCAACAGCAAGATCTTTTGCTCCTGCAAGGCTGATTCCTGGGGTGATCCACCCAATACCAATATCTGCCCCGTTTGCACCGGACAGCCGGGTGTTTTACCCGTCCCTAACCAGGCTGTGATAGAAAAAGGCGCTCGTTTGGCCGGGGCCCTGCACTCGGAGATCCTACCGGTTTCCTATTTTGACCGCAAGAACTATTTTTATCCAGATCTGCCCAAGGGCTACCAGATCTCGCAGTACGACATCGCGATTGGCAAAGGCGGTTATGTGGATCTGCCCCTGGAAGATGGCACCACCAGGCAGGTGAGGATCGAAAAACTGCACATCGAAGAGGATGCCGGGAAGACCATCCATAAACCCGGGCGCCGGCTGCTGGATTTCAACCGCTGCGGCGTTCCCCTGGTGGAAATGGTCACCAGCCCGGACCTGCGCTCCGCAGATGAAGCAGCCGCTTTTATCCACTACCTGAGAAAACTGGCCCGCTGGATCGGTGTCTCGGATGCCGATATGGAAAAAGGCAAAATGCGCTTTGACGCCAATGTCTCCATCCGGGAAAAAGGAGCCACCATCCTCAATCCCAAAACCGAGATCAAGAATATGAACTCGATCGAACACGGGCGGGAAGCCATCAAAGCCGAGATCAAGCGCCAGATCAAGGAAGTCGAAGCCGGGGGGATTATAAAATCCTGGACCCTGGACTGGAACGAAGAAACCAAGACCCTCTCTAAAATGCGCTCCAAGGAAACCGAGGCCGATTACCGCTACTTCAAGGAACCCGACTTGCTGCCAATCACTCTCGATCAAGAAAAGATCCAGGAACTGCTGGAAAGCCTGCCGGAACTGCCTCTGGCTCGGGAGATTCGTTTCACCGAAGAATATCAGATCTCCTCCAAAGAAGCCCAATTATTGACCCAGGACCGGTCTCTGTCTGATTATTTTGAAAAACTGCTGGGAGAATATAGCGGAAAACCAAAAATTGCAGCCAACTGGCTGATCAACGACCTGCTGGGGTTGATGAACGACCTGGGCCTGGCTATCGATGAATTATTCCTGACCCCTGATAAGCTGGCCCAGATCATCACTTTGGTGGATGAAGGATCGATCAACACCAGCACCGGCAAGGACCTGGTCCGCAAAACCCAGGAGCAGGCCAAAGACCCCCGAATGATCGTCGAGCAAGAAGGGCTGGCCCAGCTGACCGACAGCGGAGAGATCGAAGCGATCTGCCAGGAAGTCATCGCTGCCAACCCGGACCAGGTGGCCCAGTACCAATCTGGAAAGGGCGGCGTGATCGGCTGGTTGATCGGCCAGGTCATGGCTCAATCGGGCGGCAAAGCCGATCCCCAGGCTGTCCGGGTAACGCTCCGGAAGCTGCTCAGCTGATAGACAAATAAAGAGAATCTAATCTTCGATGACTCCTTTTGAATAAAATCTAATAAGGATTAAGTTGCCGGATCCCGATCTCTATCTGGCTTCTTCCATTTCCCCCTCAATTCTGCTCGGGGGCAATCTCAGAATGACATTATATGAACCACAAATATCCCTGGAGATAAACCTTGCTTGAACGCCCGTCCCCGGGCGTTTTTTTATATACCTCACCGGGGATGCTTCGGTGAGCAAAAGCTGAGACTGCTGCGGAGCTGTGCTTCCTCGCACTGACAGATTAGGCTCCCGCGGCAGAATTTAATTCACTTACACCAAAAAAATCTCGAATTTCAACCAAAACCCGCCAGTAAAGATCCCTTTCAGGGCATTTTTCATCTATTTTCACCCGAAAAACAGTGAAATCTTGTGGAAATATTAAGATTATTGATAATTATATTGAATTTTCTTATTTTACCCCTTGACAAACTTAATTTTTTTGATATACTGTAATCAATAATCAATAAGTAATAGGAGAAAACAATGTTTACAGTAAATTTAGAATACCACCGAATCCAGCGGGACGAACTGATCAGGCAGGCTGAAGCTTACCGCATCGCGAAGTTGGCCGCGAGGCCCAGCGACTTGATCTCCAGCATAAAATATGCTCTTGGCAAGTTAATGATCCTCTCTGGTCGGCAGCTTCTGTCCCTTTCGGCAGCCAGTCGATAATGTTTTGGGAATAAGAATAATCAGAAACGGAGATTACGATGAATATGTACACTGCAAACATCAATGATTTCAAGATCAAACGGGACGAACTGGTCAGACAGGCAGAAAAATACAGGCTGATCCAGGCCATAAAAAAGGGCCATTCCCCATCCTCCCCATTGGCCAGAGCTTTCAGGAAAACAATCAGCCAACTGCTTTCTATCTAAATAATCTCAGACTTACTGTAAACATAATAAAAGACCCGGGAGGAAATAATTACCTCCGGGGTCTTTTGTTTAAATCAATCAGGATCAATCCAGGATCTGCTGCGACATCATTGTTAATTCCACCCGTTTGGTCCAGCCCAGGCTTTCCCAGAATTTTTGACCTGCTTCATTATCCTCAAAAATAAAGAGGTGGCATTTCTGGATCCCAATCCGGGTCAGTGCGAACATGCAGCGGCTGACCAGAGATTGTCCCAAGCCCTGCCGGCGGTAATCAGGATGCACCATTAAATGGTGGATGTAGCCCCGCCGCCCATCATGGCCGCAGAGCACTGTGCCTATCAGTTTGCCCTCTTTCCAGGCTGTGTAGCTCATGCCCGGATTCCTTTCCAGGAATTTTTCAATACTGTGATGGGAATCGGCATTACTGAGCCCGATATGATCGCTTTTCTCCCACAGACTGTAGATCTCCTGGTAATCATCGATACTCATTTCGTGAATATTTATGGTCATTTCCCCTCCTCTCCCGGAGGAACGATCACTCGTAGGAATAAAAACCGCGTCCGGTCTTTCGGCCCAAATGCCCGGCAGCCACCATCTTGCGCAGCAAATATGCCGGCCGATATTTATCCTCTCCCAGATCTTCCTGCAATACTTCCATAACTGATAAAACCACATCCAGGCCGATTAGATCCGCCAGTGCCAGCGGTCCCAGGGGGTGGTTCATCCCCAGCTTCATAACCTCATCAATAGCTTCTGCTGTTCCGACACCTTCCTGGAGAGCAAAAACAGCTTCATTTAACATCGGGCATAAAATCCGATTTGAAATGAAGCCCGGGGAATCAGCGGATTCAACTGGAACTTTGCCCATCAGTTTTGCTGCTTCCATTACGGCCGAGGTGGTCTCATCCGAGGTATCCAGACCGCGGATCACTTCCACCAATTTCATCAAGGGCACCGGGTTCATAAAATGCATCCCGATCACCTTTTCTGGTCGGCTGGTTGCTGCGGCAAGTTTTGTCAGACTGATCGAGGAGGTATTGGATGCCAGAATTGCCTCAGGCGGGGCTTTTTGATCCATCTCCTTAAAGATCTTCTCTTTAACTGGATAGTATTCCGTCGCCGCTTCAATGACCAGCTCGGCATCCTCGATGCCCTGATAGGTTTGGGTGGTCTTGATCTGGAGTGCGCTTTCCCTGGCTTCCTTGTCGATCCGTTCTTTCTGGAAAAGTTTTTCCACTGAAGCCTGGATTACTTGTTGTGCTTTTTCCAGCTGGGTCGCTTCCACATCCATCATCGTGACCTGGAATCCAGATATCGCAGCAGTCTGCGCGATCCCATTCCCCATCGTACCTGCACCTACCACAAAGACCTTTTCCATTCTTTTCACCCTCCCTTAGAGATTATCAATTACCTGGATGGATCAATTGCTCAGGTCAATATCGGATATCAAATATTTAGTTAAACCCGCTGCAACACTAACCTACCAGGCCGCTGCGATCTTCTGATATGTATCTTCCAGGGTTTCCGGAAGCACCCGAACGTCTCCAACCGAGGTCATATAATTGGTATCCCCAACCCAGCGGGGCACAATATGCCAATGAAGGTGTTTCGGGATCCCTGCTCCGGCTGCTTCACCCATGTTCAGTCCCACGTTGAACCCCTCTGGATGATAGGTCTGGTCCAGAACTTTCAGGGCATGGTTGATCAGCTCCATCATCTCAGATCTGGTTTCTTGATCCAGGTCTGCCATTTTTTCCTGATGCTCCAGCGGCAAGATCAGTAAATGGCCGGTGGTATATGGATAACGGTTCAGGATCACAAAAGCTTTTTCCCCTTTAAAAAGGAGGTTATGTTCCGAAAGCTCAGAGCCTTCCAGAGCAGCGCAAAAAGGGCATTGATCTGCTTTGTGATTGTTTTGAATATATTTCATACGCCAGGGAGACCAGATTATTTTCATATTGGGTTTTCTTTATGCCAGGTACAGTTTATTTTAGCAGAAAATATTTTCGATTGGCTCTTGACAAACTAGAATATCTGTTCTATATTAGAACAACCGAACGCTTGTTCTATCTTTTTACTTCTCAGGAGGTACATTATGTCCGCTCACAGCATTCCTTTTATACCAGAACGAGTCCAGGTTAAACGCGGAGTAGTTTATGGTCTGTTG
>Ga0307418_1000544_pt1 | contig 11434 bp, 10 predicted proteins | sample SalMarWE160220MG_2_FD_202160 | JGI IMG/M metagenome (GOLD analysis project Ga0307418, IMG submission 202160) | Salt marsh sediment microbial communities from the Plum Island Ecosystem LTER, Massachusetts, United States - WE1602-20 | ecosystem: Environmental > Aquatic > Marine > Intertidal zone >...
CATGGGCAGACTCCGTGAAGAGCATCTTCGTGCCCCCCTCGACCCGTGATCTCGAGAAGGTTGCCGAGATCCTCGCGGTGCGACACTTCCAGCAGTTGATCGGGGAGAAGCAGCGCCTACGCGGCTGGCCGGTCGCCGACCCATTCATCGTTGCGCGGGCAATGACATCGGGGGGCTGTGTGGTGACCGAAGAGGAATGGAAGAAGAACGGAGCCAAGATCCCCAATGTCTGCGAGCATTTCGGCGTCGACTGGACGAGCCTGGAGGGCTTGATGGATCGCGAAGGGTGGCGATTCTGAGGCCCGGATTTGGCTAACTGCCGCCTGTCGGCCTTTCCCGTTACTCCTTCCGCCCCTTTCCCTCTTCTCCTTCTTCGGCACCTCACCACCATCCGGAAGTCGTGCCGCCGGCAGATGGCCGGGTGCTCCTCACAGCTCGGGGTCGCCTCAGTGCCCACCTGCTACGTCGAGCTTGGACCAAACGCGACTCGCCAGAACTTCATCTTGCCTGTGCCGTCTGTCTTCAGCACCAGGATGAAGTTGTTTGCAAAGGGCGTCGCCTCGCCATCCGGGCCGGGCATCACTCCGCGGGCGACTCCATGCAGCACGACCGCATCGCCGACCACTTCCTGCCCAGAGTAGTCATGCTTGAATTCGCCGGGGCCTGCGGCCAGTAGCTGCTGATAAAGCGAGCGGAGGGCATCTCGTCCCTCGATCAACGGAGCACCTGGAACGAGTACCACGACATCTTCGGCCGCGTTCGCGACGATGCGCTCCAGATCCGCCGCCTTCATGGCGTCCTCATGGGCGGCCACCACCGCCTTGGCGTTGGCCAGTAAGTCAGTCTGTGAAGCCATAAGTACCTCGATTGCGGACCAAGATCGCGAAAAGACGAGCAGCGTCGGCCCTCAGGCCTCCTTCTTCTCCCTCTTCGGCACCCTCACCACCATCCGGAAGTCGTGCCGCCGGCACATGGCCGGGTGCTCCTTGCGCATGGTCTCGCGCATGGCCCGGGTGCCCCGGGCGGTGATGGAGTAGCGGAGCATCACCTCGAAGAGCAGCACCTCGAAGACCGCCGAGTCGAGCCAGTCCACGGGGGTGCGGAACCCGGACGCGGCCACGAGGCCGGTGCGGTTGAGGAAGCGCCGGATGAGCCTCCGGTCCACGCGCAGCGTCTCGCACGATCCGAAGTGGACCAGGCGGTCCGAGAGCCCGTCCCCCATCATCTCCGCGAGCTCGTCCAGCGTCACCGCCGACGACTTGCGGCGGAGGTCGCCCAGGTAGATGCGGCCGGGCTCGCCGTGGAAGGCCAGGTAGAGGATCCCGTACTGCGCGTTCCTCCGCCGCGCCCAGCGCTTCAGGTAGAGCGCCAGCTCCTCGCGGGCGCCCACGTCGCGATGGACGTGGGGCACGTCCGTGCGCACGCCCTGGGCCAGGAGGTCCAGGACCGGCTGCACCGTGGAGGAGCGGTTGAAGTCGGACCACCAGTCGGCTTCGAGGCAGAAGATGCCGTGGGGCTTTCGTGGCATGGAGTGCAGGGGATGAGGAAGGGCAGGACCCCCACAGGATCAGGGGCCGGCCGGCCCCCGTCAATCCGGGGCTACCGGGCCGCCAGCACCACCTTCCCGACGGTCCCGCGTCCCTCCAGCGCTCGGTGCGCCTCCGCCGCCTCGTCGAGGCCGTAGCGCGCGTGGATGTGCACGTCGAGGCGGTCCGCCATGACCCATCCGAACAGCTCCCCGGTCCTCCATGCCAGCTCGTCAGGCGTGGCCGTGTAGTGCACCAGGCTCGGCCGCGTCAGGAAGAGCGACCCCTTACGGTTCAGCACCTGGAGATCGAGAGGCGGCACCGCCCCGCTGGACTGGCCGAACAGCACGAGCATCCCCCGGGGGGCCAGCGCGTCCAGGCTTCCCTCGAGCGTCGCCCGGCCCACGGAGTCGTAGACGACGGGCACGCCCGCGCCGCCGGTGAGGGTGCGCACCTCCTCGACGAAGTTGGTCTGGTCGTAGCGGATCACCGCCTCGGCCCCGGCCTCGCCGGCCACCCGGGCCTTCTCCTCGGTGGACACCGTGGCGATGACCCGGGCGCCCCGCATGGCCGCGAGCTGGCAGAGGAGCCGGCCGACGCCGCCCGCCCCCGCGTGCACCAGGCACCACTGGCCCGGCTCGAGCGGATAGGTGGACGTGACCAGGTAGTGAGCCGTCAGGCCCTGGAGCATCAGCGCTCCGGCGATCTCGGTGCTCATCCCCTCGGGGACCGACACGAGGTGCTCGGCCGGCGCCACGGCGTACTCGGCGTACGAGCCCCGCAGGCGCACGGAGGCGACGCGCTCGCCCACCTTCGCGGTCCCCACGCCCGGTCCCACGGCCACCACCGTGCCCGCCCCCTCGGTGCCGGGCACGAAGGGCAGGGGGCGCTTGTACTGGCCGGTGCGCTGGTAGATCTCGATGAAGTTGACCCCGACGGTCTCGAGGCGGACGAGCGCCTCGCCCTCGCCGGGCTCGGGGATCGCCTCCACCTCCCTCACCAACGCCTCCGGCCCGCCGCATGCGTTCACGCGGACCACGCGCATGGTCTGGTCGTTCGCGGACATGGCTCACCGTCCTGACGGGTTCAGCCTAGAATATCGCGGGGGTCCCGGGGCCCGGGGTACTCCCGGTGCCCCTCGCCGACACGGACCTGCTGCGCCACCTTGGGTCACGCCTTCGTTCGAGGACGTTCACCCGGACCCATATCGATGCGACGCACCCCACATCGACGCACGGCCCTCCTCCTCGCCGCGGGCCTCGCCGCGGCCGCCCTCACATCCTGCGGCGGCTCCGGCCCGGCATCCCCGACGGGCTCGTCCGCCTACCTCACCTTCTCCGGCCGCACCTCCGCCGACCCGCCCCTCCCGGTGGGCTTCGAGGACCAGCTCTTCGCCACGGAGCACGACGCCTCGGGGGGAACGCTCACCACCACGTTCACGTGGGACGCGGTCACCCCGAACGTGGCGACCATCGACAGCGACGGCGTGATGCACGCCCTCGCCTCCGGCACCGCCACCTTCCGCGCCACCGCCTCCGACGGTACGACGGGGACGTACGCCCTCGCCACGGCGACGGCCACCGCCGGCACCACGGCGCAATACGGGAACAACACGGAGTTCGGCGAGCCCACGGACTCGGACTCGACGGACGACTACATCGTGAGCCGGCCCGAGTACACGCTCTCGTACAACCCGACCCGGGGCGAGCCCAACTGGGTGAGCTACGACCTGGACGCCTCGCAGTTCGGAAGCCGGGAGCGCTGCGACTGCTTCACCTTCGATCCCGCTCTGCCGGCGACGTTCACGCACCTCACCACCGAGGACTACACGGGCTCCAGCGCGGCGGCGGGGTACCCCATCGACCGGGGCCACATGGTGCGCTCCTACGACCGCACCTCCGGCGCCCTGGACAACGCCACCACGTACTACCTGTCCAACATCGTCCCGCAGACCGCCGACCTGAACCAGGGCCCGTGGGCGAGCCTGGAGAGCTACCTCGGCGACCTGGCGCAGAGCCAGGACAAGGAGGTCTACATCATCGCCGGCGCCACGGGGGACAAGGGCACGCTGAAGGGGGAGGGCAAGGTGGTGATCCCCACGGAGCTGTGGAAGGTCGCCGTGGTCATGCCCCGCGACGAGGGCCTGACCGACGTGCAGTCCCCGTCGGACGTGCAGATCGTGGCGGTGATCATGCCCAACCAGACGGGCATCCGGAGCGTGGACTGGCACACGTACGAGACCACCGTGGCCGCCGTGGAGACCTCGAGCGGCTACGACCTCCTGTCGAAGCTCCCGGCCGGGATCCTCGCCGGACGGTGAGGGGGCGGTGCGGCGCATCTTCTGCGACGCACGCCGCGCGCATCGACGGCTCTCGCGGCTACGCCGCTCCGCCGCCTCCTACCACACCTTCTCGCCCGTGGCCTGCCGGAGCTGATAGCGCGTCCGCACCAGGTCGTAGTGGGCCCGGAGCTGCACGAGCCTGGCCTCCGACAGCACGGTCTCGGCGTCCAGCACGTCGAGGTTCGTGACCACGCCCGCCTGGTAGCGGGTGCGCGCCAGCGCCAGGGCCTGGGTGGCCTGCTCCACCTGGATGTCCGTGGTGGCGATCTTCTCCCGCGCGGCCCGCACCGCCGCCACCGCCTGCTCCACCGCGGTGGTGATGCTGCGCTCCAGCGTGGTCGTGCGGGACCTGGCCGTGGTGACGTCGGCCTCCGCCGCCCGCACCTGGCTGCTGGTCCGGTTCCCCTCCCACACCGGGAGCTGCACCGACATGCCGGCCACGAAGTCGGCCTTGATCTGGTTGATGTCCGGCACGTACCCGTTCTTGGCGCCCACGCTGAGGACGAGGTTGAGCGCGGGCTTGTTGGCCAGCGCCGCCAGCCGGGTCCCCACCTCCGCCGAGGCCTCGGCGTCGCGGGCCAGCTTGAGGTCGGGTCGCCGCGCCAGCGCCACCGTGCGCAGCGAGTCGACGTTCAGGTCCGTGGAGTCCACGCTGAAGTCGCCCACGGGCCGCACGGCCGTGTCCGCCGGCATCCCCAGGAGGTCGCGGAGCTCGATGCGGCGCTGCTCCAGGGCGTTGGCGATGTCCACCCTCTGGCTCTTCGCCGTGGCGATCCTCACCTGGGTGGTGAGGGCGTCGAAGTTCGTGGCGGTGCCGGCCTCGACCTTGCCCTGGATGATCTCCAGGTGCTGACCCAGGGCGGCGATCTCCTCGTCCTGCACGCCGAGGTTCTGCCGGAGGAAGAGCACCGCGTAGAACGCGCCGATGGTCTGGTAGGCCAGGCGCGAGCGCACGTAGTCCACGTTGCTGGTGGCGGTGGTCTCGAAGGACTGCGCCTGCTCCACCGCGGTCTTCCGCCGGCCCCAGTCCTCGATGGTGTGGTGGATGCCCACGGAGGCGTCCCAGTTGTCGGCCGGGAAGAGCTGGAACGGCTCGCCGCCGAAGTTCAGCGTGGGGGTCGGGCCGATGCGGGAGTAGGAGCCGTCCGCCACCACCGCGGGCGTGAAGACGCTCTGCCGCACCTGCACCCGGGCCGCCGAGGCCGCCACGCCGTTCTGCGCCTCCTGCATGGCGGGATGGGTCGCCAGGACCCGCTGCACGGCCTGCTCCACCGTCATGGAGTCGGGAACCTGTTGCGCCGCGAGAGCCACACCGAGCGGCGTGCACGGGAGCGCTCCCGAGAGGAGCGTCGCCGCGGCGGCGAGAGGGATGATCCGATTCATATGCTCAATCCTTCTGGACCGACTTCTCGGTCGGGTTCGTTCACTCCGCCAGAGCCGCTGCCCCCTCCCCTTGGTGGAGGTGGTGATGCCGGCGGAGGAAGAAGACGGGGACGATGGTCACGGCGAGGACGATGAAGGCCAGCCTGAACACGTCGTCCACCGCCGAGACGAACGCCTGTTGCTCGGTGTACATGCCCACCATCGCCCTGGCCTGCGCGGTCCCGCTGCCCAGGGTGCCGCCCACGACGCGCTGGGCGAAGTGGCTCAGCCCCAACAAGAAGTGCTGGTACGTTGCGGACGTGGGGTCGATCTGCTGACCGTACATGGCCATGTGGAAGATGGTGCGACGGGTGAGGATGGTGCCGAACACCGCCACGCCGAAGCTGCCCCCGATCTGCCGGATCACGTTGATGAGGCCGGAGGCCTGGGCCATCTTGCGGTTCGGAATCTCCGAGATGGCGACCGTGGTCAGGGGCGAGAACAGGCATCCCATCCCGAAGCCCCGGAGATAGAGCGGCAGCAGGATCTGCCACTTCTCCGAGAGCAGGGAGAGGAAGCTGAACTGGTACATGGTCAGCGCCATGATCGCCAGGCCGATGAGGATGGGCACCCGCCCGTCGTAGCGGTCGGTGAACATCCCGGCGAAGGGCGCGGTGAGCCCCAGCAGGATGCCCACGGGCAGGAACACCAAGCCGGCCTGGAGGGGCGTGTACCCCAGCGAGTTCTGCAGGTAGATGGGGAGCAGGAAGTTCGCGCCGAACATCCCCACGCCGAACGAGAACAGGACGACGTTGCTCACCGAGAAGTTGAAGTTCTTGAAGAGCTCGATCTCGACGAGGGGGTGTGCGACGATGAGCTCGGTGGCCAGGAAGACGCCGAGGCCCACGAACCCGATGAAGAACGACGTGAGGATGAACGTCGAGTCCCAGCCGCCGGTGTTCCACGCCGAGTTGCCGTCGGCCAGCGCCAGCAGAAGCGCCGTGAGGCCCACGCCCAGCGAGAGGAAGCCGACGATGTCGAAGTTCCTTCCGGGAGCCGGCCGGTGCTCGCGGAGGATGATCCACGCCGCGATGATCCCCCCGATGCCGATGGGGACGTTCACGTCGAAGATGACGTTCCACTCGTAGCGGTCGATGAGGTAGCCGCCCAGCGTGGGCCCCAGAGACACCGAGGCCGACGCGGCCACCGACCAGAACCCCAGCGCCACCCCCCGCATGTTGGGAGGGAACTCCCGGGTGATGATGGCCATGCCGATGGGGAGGAGGAACCCGGCGCCGGCGCCCTGGAGAACCCGGAACGCGATGAGCACGTCGATGTTCCTCGCCAGGCTGCACAGGAACGAGCCCAGCGTGAAGAGGAAGAGCCCGATGAGGAACATCCTCTTGTAGCCGAAGTGGTCCGCCAGCCACCCCGACGACGGGAGCATCACGGCGAAGATCAGCAGGTACGCCGTGAGGATCCACTCCACGTGGTCCACGGTGACGCCGAACGTGGCCATGAGCTTGGCCAGGGCCACGTTCACGATGGTGGAGTCCAGCACCGCCATGAACGTGCCCACCATGACGCTGGCCAGCACCAGCCAGCGGTACACCCCCCTCGCCGGGTCGAGGATGGGAAACCGTTCGACGAGCTCGTGCCGGAGGTGCGACTGCTCCGTCGGCATCAGCGGTCCCGTCGCGTCCTACTCGTGGGGGTTGCGAACGGTGACCACCACGGACATCCCCGGGAGAAGCCGGGGGGGATCCGCGCCTTCCGAGCTCTTGTCGATGGCGATCCTCACCGGGACCCGCTGGGTCACCTTGGTGAAGTTCCCCGACGCGTTGGCCGGCGGGATGAGGCTGAACTGCGAGGCCGCCGCGGCACCGATGAGGATCACCTTCCCCGTCAGGGCGAGGTTGGGATAGGCGTCCACGGACATGTCCACCTCGGTGCCCAGGGGCAGGTAGCGGAGCTTGGTCTCCTCGAAGACCGCGGTGACGTACACGTGCTGGAGGTCGTAGACCGTGAAGACCGGCTGGCCCGGCTGCACCACGTCACCCGGCAGGAGCCAGCGCTTGGCCACCACGCCGGTGAAGGGGGCCACCACGCGCGTGTCGGCGATCTGCTGCAGGATGACGTTCACCGCCGAGCGCGCGGTCTGCACCTTCGCCAGCGCGATGGCGTGCTCCGCCTGGGCCGCCTCCAGGGCCGAGCGGCTGTGGTCGTACGCCTCCTGGGTGATGGCGTGGCCCTTGATCTGCACGGCGGCGCGGTTGGCGTCGTCCTGGGCCCTGCTCTGGGTGACTTCGGCCAGCTTGACGTTCTTCCGGGCGAGGTCCAGTTGGGCGTCGGCCTGGTCGAGACGCGCCTTCAGGTCGGCGGTGTCGAGCTGGATGAGGAGCTGGCCCGCCTGGACCGTGTCACCCTCGTCGGTGCCGAGGGTGTCGATGCGGCCGAGGACCTTGGTGGTGATGGTGGCCCGGTCGCCGTCGACGTAGGCGTCGTCGGTGGAGACCACCCCGCGGAGCTTGAAGTACCAGTAGCCCCCGCCCAGGCCCGCGACGATGAGGACGAGGAGCAGGATGACGAGGCCTCCGCGTCCCTTCCTCCGGCCGGTGCCGTTACCGTTTCCGGTGCCGGTGCCGGTTCCGGCGGGGGGGCCACCGCTCGCCGGGGCCGCGGCGGGGCCGGCGGGCCCCCGGGTCTCTTCCGCCATCGGGTATCTCCTCACTGACCGACCGGTGTCCCGCCTCCGGCCGGCCTCCTTTGGGGTCGATCTTCTACTCGAGTCGTGCCAGGGGGAGGGGCGGCGTTCCGCTCAGGGGCGGAGCGGACGCGCACAGGCCTGGCCAACGGTGGATCGGATACACCCCGGCATCGGGTTTGTTTTCCGGTCCGTCTTCGCTACTTGAAGCACCGGAAAAGCTCCCCAGGAATCCCGCCCGGGGCAAGGCTGGGGGGCCGCCGGGGGGACATTATCGGCGTTGCGCGGTATCTTCTTCGGTCAGCGGCTTTCACCCGACGAACCACGATATGCGCCTCACCGACTCTCGCTCCCGCGGCACCCGTCTCGGCCTCGCTCTGGCGGCCGTCGCGGTGCTGGCCGCCGCGGCCTGCTCCTTGAGCACCGGTCCCGGCAACATGCCCACGACGGCCCACATCGTCGTCCAGGGGACGGCCTCCGGGCCCCTTCAGCTGATCCTCTCCACGGACTTCTACGAGGTGAAGGACCAGAATGGCGGGCTCTCCGAGGTCTACAACTCGCAGGATACGACGGACATCACGCTTCCCTACGACAACCAGGTGCAGCTCCCGATCGGCTCCGTCTCCGTCAAGGTGAGGAACCCGTCCGCCACGGCGGCCTCGGTGCACATGCAGGTCTTTCTCGACAACGGGAAGAGCTACGACCACACGGCGAGCATCGCCAACGGTCAGGAGATGTCGTACATCTACGTCTACACCGCGCCCACCTTCCACTAGCCCGGCTACACGCGCGCGGGGCGCGTCCGCGTCCCGCAGCGGATGCGCACGCAGACCCGTCTTCGGGAGCTGACCCTTGGCTACCTCGACGCATCTCGCGTTCGACATCCTGCCGCAGCCGGATGACGCCACCTGCGGGCCGACCTGCCTGCACGCCGTCTACGCCTACCTCGACGACCCCATGCCCCTGGACCGGGTGGTCCGGGAGGTCACGCCCCTGGTCTCCGGAGGCACGCTGGGCGTCTTCCTGGGGATCCACGCGCTGAAGCGGGGCTACGACGCCGTCCTCTACACGTACAACCTGGACATCTTCGATCCATCCTGGTTCCAGGGGGACGCCCCGAGCCTGGCTTCGCGGCTGGTGGCGCAGTCCCAGGTGAAGGAGGGGGAGCGCCTCCACGTCGCCACGCGCGCGTACATCGACTTTCTGGAGCTGGGCGGGCGCATCCACTTCGAGGAGCTGCGACCGGACATGATCCGCCGGCACGTGAGCGCGGGCGAGCCCATCCTCACGGGGCTGTCGGCGACGTATCTGTACGGCTGCGCCCGGGAGGCCGACCGCGGCGGGCGCCTGGAGTACGACTCGGTGCGCGGCGACCCCCAGGGACACTTCGTGGTGGTGCACGGCTACGACGCCGACACCGACTCCGTGCTGGTGGCGGATCCCCTGCACGAGAACCGGTTCGGGTCGCGCAACTACCGTGTCGGCGTCATGCGCCTCCTGGGGGCGATCATGCTGGGCGTGCTCACCTACGATGGCAACCTCCTCGTCGTGCGGCCCGGGAAGGAGGAGACGTGATCCCGCTCATCGTGGTGGAGAACCCCAAGCGGTGGCCCTTCGACATGGACGGCGTGGAGGTGGTGCAGGCGCGCTCCTACCTCGTCGATCCGCGCTACGCCGAGATGAAGAGGGTCACGGTCTTCAACGTGTGCCGCCGGTACGGCTATCAGAGCGTGGGCTACTACGTCTCCCTGCTCGCCGCCGCCCGCGGCCATCGCCCCCTGCCGTCGGTGGCCACGCTCCAGGCGCTCTCCATGTCGCCGGTCCTGCGCCTGGTGGAGGGCGAGCTCGACGAGCTCATCCAGCGCAGCCTGGCGCCGCTGCAGTCGAGCAGCTTCAGCCTGAGCATCTACTTCGGCAAGAACGTGGCCAAGCGCTACGATCGCCTCAGCCGGGCGCTCTTCAACCAGTTCCCGGCCCCCTTCCTGCGCGCGCGCTTCACCTGGGAGGACGAGCACTGGCGGCTCACGGGGATCCGTCCCATCGCCGGCCTCGAGATCCCCGAGCAGCACCAAGACTTCGTGCTCCAGCGGGCCCGGGACTACTTCGCGCGCCCCACCCGCCGGCCGCGGACGCGCGAGGCCCGCTACGACATGGCGGTGCTCTGGTCCGAGGACGACCCCACCTCGCCGTCCAACACCCGGGGCATCCGCCGCCTCACCAAGGCGGCGGCCCGCCAGGGGATCGCCGTGGAGCTCATCACGAAGGACGACTCGGGCCGCCTCGGCGAGTTCGATGCGCTCTTCCTGCGCGAGACCACGCAGGTGAACCATCACACGTACCGCTTCGCACAGCGGGCGGCGTCGGAGGGGCTGGTGGTGCTGGACGATCCCGAGTCCATCGTCCGCTGCAGCAACAAGGTGTACCAGGCGGAGCTCTTCCAGCGCCACGGCATCCCCGCGCCCCGCACCATGGTGGTGCACGAGGGGAACGTGACGGACGTGGCCGCGCGCGTCGGCCTCCCGTGCGTGCTCAAGAAGCCCGACGGCTCGTTCTCCGCGGGGGTCGCCAAGGCCACCAGCCAGGCCGAGCTCGAGGAGCAGCTCGCAGGGCTCTTGAAGGAGTCCGAGCTGGTGGTCGCCCAGGAGTTCATGCCGTCGTCCTTCGACTGGCGCGTGGGCGTGCTGGACGGCCAGCCCCTCTTCGTGTGCCGCTACCACATGGCGCCGGGGCACTGGCAGATCATCCACGCCGCCGGGGCGCGCACCCAGTACGGGCGGGTGGAGCCGGTGGCTCTGGAGGACGTGCCGCCCCGGGTGCTGGAGATCGGCGTGCGCGCCGCGCGCCTCTTCGGCACGGGGATATACGGCGTGGACCTGAAGGAGATCAACGGGCGGGTGATGGTCATGGAGGTGAACGACAACCCGAACCTCGACGGCGGCTACGAGGACGGGATCCTGGGAGACGCCCTCTGGGACGAGGTCGTACGCTGGTTCCGGGTACGCCTGGACCGGCGGGGGGGAGAGCGGGGAGAGGCGTGAGGGCCCGCACCGCATGAGCGACGACGGCGGCAAGCCCACCACCGTCCTGCCGGAGCGCGCGCGTCCGGGTCTCTTCGAGGCGTACGGCGTCGAGATCGAGACCATGATCGTGGACGCGGAGACGCTGGCGGTGAAGCCCGTCTGCGACGAGCTCATGGAGCGGGTGGCGGGGGCGCCGGGCGAGGAGCCGGAGATCGACGGGATCGGCTGGTCCAACGAGCTCACCCTCCACGTGCTGGAGCTCAAGACCGCCGGGCCCGCCCCGGGGCTGGCCGGCCTGGTGGGGCGCTTCCACGCCAGCGTGCTCCGGGCCGACGAGGAGCTGCGCGCGCTGGGGGCGCGCCTCATGCCCGGCGCCATGCACCCGTGGATGGACCCCCACACCGAGACCGAGCTCTGGCCCCACGAGTACACGGAGGTCTACCACGCCTTCGACCGCATCTTCGGATGCTCCGGCCACGGC
>Ga0307418_1000545_pt1 | contig 11427 bp, 13 predicted proteins | sample SalMarWE160220MG_2_FD_202160 | JGI IMG/M metagenome (GOLD analysis project Ga0307418, IMG submission 202160) | Salt marsh sediment microbial communities from the Plum Island Ecosystem LTER, Massachusetts, United States - WE1602-20 | ecosystem: Environmental > Aquatic > Marine > Intertidal zone >...
CCAACTATCGCTCGGTCAGGTACTCTCTTCGACCCGCCGAAGCGCTACGGCGCAACCTGCACCTGCGTCGAACCGCGGAACAAGGGTACGGAGAACGCAGGTGTGCCATCTGCCAGGATTCCGTACCCAAGGCTCAACGAGAGCAACCGAGTCGGCGAGAGCGGAGCAACTCTTCGGCCGCATCATCGATGCCGTGAAGCTCCACGCGAGGAGTCGTGCCTCCGGGGCCGCCCCGCCGTCGCTGACCGCGCAGCTGGTTCCTAGCCCCCCGGGGGGCGGTAGGCCGCCTGCTTCTTCGCGGCTTCATCGACCTCCTCAGGAGTCATCAGGAGCGTGGAGTTGGTCGTGACCCTGCCCGAGGCGCTGGCCGTCAGCGCCGCGGCCGCTGCGCTGGCAGCGTCAGGGAAGTCGCCTATGATGTAGCAGTCCGTGTCCCCAAACGCGAAGTAGTACGACTCGAGCCGCCCACCAAGAGACTCAGCAATCCTTTCCGTCTCTTGACGGCGCTTCGTACCGCCCTCCGCCAACAACCCCTTGACACCCTCACCGACGTAGTTCACCTTTACCAGAAACTTAGGCACCGTAGCCTCCCAACGCTCGAATGCGAGCCACACGTGGCTCTCGGATCCGCGCTCGACCTTGCGGACGCGAGAACTCGACTTCGACGTGCCGGTTACCCCCCTTCCGGCGAGCGCATCGATCAGCAGCACGTGGCACCGGAACGACAGCGGAGCACCGACGGAGTAGTCGGCGCGGGGACGACGAGGTACGACAAGCTTGCGGACGCCTATTGTGTGTTGGGCCATGGTTCGCGGCGAGACGCATCATTGTCAAGCGCTCGCGCAACCAACCACACTCAGGTTGTGGGTTCCGTAGCGCACGCGCGGGAATCGAACCCCAGCAATCCGGACTGAGACTCCCAGGCTGCCCCGTGCGACCCGAAACGGATTTGGCCTGCAGCCCGACTGCTACCATTTCGGCCCCAAGAGGCAGGGACTAGGTGCGTTATGTGTTGACGTCAACAGGGGTGAACTGAATTCGCGCCCTGTCTATTAACCCCGCAGCGCGTTGACGGGTTAATAGATAGGCGCCGAAATCAGTTCACCCGCTCTCGGGCCTCTTTGGGCAACATTTGTGAATTTGGGCCGTGAGGTTAAGGATGTTGGGGGATGCGATTGGGGGCGTTGACGTGACCGCGGAGAGCGAACGAGAGGACGACGGCCTGTTTAGCAGGCTGGCATGCGAGAGCAAGGACCACCTTGAGGCTGCCTATCGTGAACTAACCGAAATCTGTGCATCGCATCCGGCAGACGAACTCTTTTCGGCCGTCGCCGGGTTGTTCCTCCTGTTCCCTGGCGACGATGTCGCGGGCGCTCCTGGCACGCACCCCATCAAGCTCGACATCCTCGTTCAGACACTCCGCGGCTTGCCGTCAGAAGAGCGAGGCTCTGACGACCTAGTAGATCGCGCGGCCCACCGCGTAGTCGAACTCCTGACATTGATCAGAGACTTGAGAGTGTGGACAGACGCTCCGTCCGAACGAGACCCAGTCGCGTTTCTAATGCACGAGGTCCGGGAGTGGACGCTAACCGTCCGTGGGACGGCGTATGACGACCAACTCCACCAGCTCATAGCGGCGCTCCAGTCCCCGTTCGACGAGTGGTTCGCTGAGCATGTGGGTATCAGCCCTTCCAAAGCCAGCGAGTGTCTGTACGCCATATTGCTTATTGTCGAGCGGCGCGTGAACAGGCGGAGCGGTGAGCTCAAAGAAGCAGAGCAGGCGATGGACGAAGCATGGCGGCTTGCCAAACGGACCAAGCCGAAGGAACGGACACGCGAGCAGTCTGCTTTGCTGTCTGAGTACGGCCCGAAGGAGGATGCTCTCAGTGCGGCCCGGGACCTAGTTCGAGCGAAGTTGGGTCGAGAGTGCCTGAGGGTGAGCCGTGGTGATCTCAACGCTCTGGACGGCGGCTTCTCGGTGTCGGAGCGCGAGTATTCTGCGCTGCTTGACCTGCTCGGAATAGGCGTCCAGAAGAGTCATTCTGCAGAGCCGTTAGACACTATCAAAGACCGAACGCTGAAGAGTCTTGGTGACGGCTCCGTAGTGTTGGTTCACCTGGACCACGCTTTGGACACCCTGTTTCTGGCCTTCGACGCTGCCGCCCAACGTGATGACGCATTCTTCACCTCCGCGTACCAGCCGTTCAAGGCAGGCGCGTTGGAGCAGTTAGTTGCAGGGTCACTTGAGAATGCGTTCGGATCGGCTGACGTGTATGTGGGGCTGTCATATCCAGATCCGGACAGAGGGGCAGATGCGACAGCGGAACTCGACTGCGCGGTACAGTACGGTCCCTACCTCATCCCAATTGAGGCCAAGGCAAAGCGGTTCAGGGCCGAGTCTCAACGCGGCGACGCCAACAAGTTCCGGACAGACCTCAAGAAGAACATTGAGGACGCCTTCGAGCAGGCACAACGGGCGGCACGGTACATCAACGCATCGGACGTCGCTCAGTTCACGGAGAAGTCGACGGGCCGCATCCTAGAGGTCCGCGGTGGACAGTTGCAGGACCTTCTCGTTTTGACAGTATCCCTGGACTCGTTTGAGGGATACGCGACCGCGTCGCTGCCATGCAGCAACTCGGCCTATTCTCGAAGGGCGAGTTCCCGGTCTCCGTAGGGTTGCTCGACCTCGACTACGTTACAAGGGCCATTGACCGACCCGATGTCCTCCTAGGATATCTGCGCGCGAGGGCGCAGTTCCAGCTCGAAGGCGTGGAGCTGCTGACAGATGAGGTTGAGTTAGTTGGTGCATACTTGAGCACGAGGTTGCGCGCACAGAGGTTCTGGGGGCAGGGACGACCAAAGCCAGGGCTCGCCGTTATTGACGGCTACCAGGAAGAGCTGGAGAAAGCGAACAAGGAGCGGAACGGGTCGTCCAGCAACCCAGCTGGGTCACCACTACGGGTACCTGACGAGATCCGCGCGATACTTGATGGCCTTCGTTCGCGTAGGGACGACAACTCAGTCGTGGTCAGTCAGTGGCTTCTTGATGCACCGGACGTTGTCCTGTACGCAATTGCCAAGGGCGCGCGTGAGCTATATGACAACGCGGTGAGGCAGAGTTCCCCTATCCGGCGCATATCCGGAGTTGTGGAAGGCATTTCGATCACACTGTGTACTACCTGGAATGATCCTCCATCAAGCTTCTCAACGCACGTCTGGGGAAAGACGGCCCTGGAGAAGTATCGGTCCAGGGCCCCGGTGGGTTTGGGGCTTGGACTTCGATTCGGTGGTGCGCTGGACGAGGCCCTTGAGGTAGCAGTCCTTCTTGAGTCACCGTGGAAGGAGGATGCCGCGGTTGAATCTGCGCTCCAGAAAGAAGCTCCTCTCCTTGTGTCCCCATTACCGGGTGCCAAGCTTCCTGGAAGGAACGACCCGTGCTTCTGCGGCAGTGGCAAGAAGTTCAAGCATTGCCACCTTCCCATGATGGCAAGACGCTGAGTGGTCATTCCTGCGTTTGATACGCCGTAGGTCTAGCTGATTGATCTCGACCAACAGACTGGGAACCCATTGAGTCCTTGGCTTCAGCGCGCCCACCCAGGCGCGTGACGAGGACCAAAGCTCTACTCGCTGAAATCCTCGGAACCCGGCCGTACGAACCTCAAGCTGACTGTCAGTCACAGTCTGCTGGTCTTCCTGGCCACCAATTCGCGCAACGCGGGCCAGTGGCGGACGTGCGGTACGCGCTCGCCCTTGCGGATCATGGCGCACGGTAGCGGGGAAAGGCCGGTGACGGTTCGGACGGCCAGCACCGGGTTCAGATGGTAATCAATCGTTAGGCAGCGTGTTTCTCGAAGCCCCAGATTGTGACCGGATCTCGGTTCACGGCATCGGGTCGCAGAAGTTGGCAAGCGAGCATAATGCGTGGGCCGGTGACCGGTGTGAACACCGCGTCCGTGGGGACGCCACTCGCGATGTCGTCGAGGTGCTGGTAGTAGCGTTCCTGGCTGACAATCATGTGGTACGCGCGTCGCGTCGGGTCATATGTGTACCGGCATGGTGCCTCGCGCAGTCTTCCGGGTAGCTGGTCCATAGATGATCGTACCTCTAGGGTCACTCCAGCGGCCCGCAGTGCGACGCCACCCAGTCCATGCTGAGGACCCACGGAGCAAGATCATCGGGTCCTACCCCACTCGTTCCCGACAGCCTGCAAACGTGGTCTTGGAGTGTCCCGGCCAAGTGGGAGGCGGCAAGTTGGGCGAACATGGCCGGTTCTGCATTGGCAAATGTGGGGCTATGGTGTGGTCAGATGGCATTCGCCATTGGTTTGAGGGGGTCTGTGCCGAACTTCAAGTGCTCAAATTGCGGCGCGGTTCATCCGTTTACCGAAGCCAATAATGCTGCCCTGCACGAGTCAGGCACGATTGCCCACTTCCCGTGGTATCGACAGGATGACGGCCTAAACGTAAACGCGACGATCTGCTTGGCATGCGGCACGGTGCACGCGACGGCCTTCGGCAGTGGCAAAGCCCTGTTCTCGCTTGGCAGACGCGTTTGGAGAGTGCAGTATTACCTTCCGCCAGACCGCCTTGTCGCGCTCATCAGGGAGCACGGGAGCCCCCTCCCCAAAGAAGCCACAGACATGCTCTTTGATCGCGGCCTTCTTTCTGCGCCGTTGGGGGCTGAGGGGGCCAACTTGATGCGAATGGCCCTCTTCACCCTCGGAGTGTTCTGTGAGGTCGTGAGGGGCTCTCGGTTTGACGGCGACAGTGTCGAGGCTTTCATGCGACAGGCTAGGGAGCCCCGACGCTCGGAGCAACTCGGGGGCTCTGCATCTCTGCTCGGCAGCCTTCTGGACGGTGAGTTCACAGCTAGTGATGTCGCGGAGATGGCACGCAACAACTACCACACTCTGCGCAATATCGACGCAGACGAGACCTCCATTAAACTCGACATAGCGCACGCCTTTTCCATGTTCCTCTACTATTGCAGTGCGAGGAAAGGCGGAGTCATCGACGTGCGGACCCTTCAGGAGTTCCTCCACGATGCGCGAGATCCGCTGCCCAACAAGAATCCGAGTGGGATGGAAGAAGCCGCAGACACAATCGACAGCTTCCTGACTATGTTCGCTACGCCGGAAGACATCGTGCGTGAGGCTATGGCGCGTCGCGAAGGCGCAGGCAACTGAGTTCCCCGCTCAATGGTGGAGTGTGGGGACAACGGCGGCCTCAGCCAAGCTGTCGGTATGTCCACGCCGGGTTATCGATCACCAGCCTAGCGGCTCCGAGTCCAGTCAACCGTAGTTGCATCATCCTCCCGTGACCTCGCCGTGGCTATCAATCGGCATAAGCTTAGGTACGAGGCAGTGTCTACGGGCCGAGGATCAAGCGTCATTGACACAGAGTCTGCTAGGTGCCGAATAGACGACTGCGACTTCGGAATGCGAGCGCGGCCACACGCAGGGGATCGCGCCCCGCCACCACCGGCCGGAGCCCCCTTGCGACCGCCCTGCGGGCGATGGCCCCACCCACGAAACCCGTCGCGCCGTACAGCAGGAACTTCGATGGCATCACACAACCTCCTGGGACCGCGTGCGCGCGGAACGCTCTCGACGCATGAGACACTGTGTCGTTTCTAAGGTTGAATCCCAACAACCAGGGTGTACACGAAGTACGCCCAACCCCACTTGATCGTTCAGCAGCCTTGGGCTCGCCCTACCGGTGAAACCGTTCTGTGGTGCGACCTTCAGCGCCAGGCCCCGACCGGTAGCTTGCAGGTCGAAGCTGCCGCTCGGGCCCTGACTGCAACCCATACGAAGGAACGCCCGACATCCCAACCGCCAACGATGACGGTGAGTCCGGCATAAGGGCCACACCGACGGCTCGCGCCCTCACCGTCCCAGCGGGGTTCCTCCACGCCGACCAGGCCCTGATCGTGGCCGACGAGGGCGACGCCCGCTACCTCGTGCTCAAACCCTGACCCTCGTTCGAACCAGCGCCACGGGCCGGCCGCGAGGGCGGGCCCACTTCGTTGTTGTGAGCGCCGGCTCACACAACTGCGGGCCTCCTCCGTCAGTCGCCGGTTCCGGACGCCGAACCGCGCTTGCCGCCAAGCGGTGAGACAGGCGTCAACGGCGTGGAGCCGACGCTCCGCTCCACCGCCTGCCCACCTGACCCGTCGTGACCGAGGGCCAACAGGGGGGAGTTGGGTAGAAGGGTCAGCGTTCCGAGCAGGACTGTGAGTGCCACCGCTGCAAGCGCCTCCCAGCGCCATGTGAACGACTTGCTCACGCGGTCTTTCAGATAGACCAGAATCGGCTTGCGATTCAGGACGCCGTGGTACACGAGGAGTGGTATCCAGAGTAGGCCGAACACGTCGTGGAGGGCCGTCCAACCCTGGCGACCGACGCCGAGCGCCGACCATCCGGTCGCGAACGCCGTGCGGCCCGTGGGTGCCAGAAGCAGGATCACGCCGGAGCCAACGACGAGCACTCCTGAAACGATCAACAGCAGCGAGACGAAGGCTCGTAGCTGAAATCGGTTGGCGCGGGCTCTTCGAGCCCTTGAAGTAGAAGGAGTCACCATGGATTGCCTCTTTCATTCCGCAAGCAGAGGTTCGCACGCTGCTCTAGGGGGCCGGTCGAAAGCGTCGTGAACGTTCCTCGAAGGCTTCGAGCGGGTGGCGCCAGGGCGGCCCGGCGACACGAAACCCTCCTCCTGGCCCGGCGACTGCCGTGGCTGAGGTCATGGCGACGCTGGTGGCCCGTGACGAGCGGTTCGTGCGCGGGGGACGCGTGGGTGATCAACTCAGGGGAAGTGCACCCGCCACCTGAGCGGTAGTTCGGCGGTTCGCACTCGACATCGCCCACCAAGGGACTTCCGCGTGGCACGTAAATTCCGTCGGCTGGATTGGATACCCTCCCTCGGAGCCCTAAGCTTAGGGAAGCAGAAGCGAGACAAAGAGCGCCTGCTTGCGAGATGTGCCGTTTCGACCCTGAGAAACCCTCGCCCTCTTCCTTCAGGAAGGGGACCTCACCAGAATCTTCCACAATGCGCGGCGTAGTTTCAAGGTGCAGCTAGCCTATCCGCGTTGAGCAGTGGACCCCAGTCAGGTCCCGGAACTCCTTCGACCCACACGCCACCTGGTTCAGGTTTCCAGGATCAGACCCAACTTCGACACTTCGGTGATTGACTTGTGTCGGTGACGCGCCTCGCGGTGGGGTGTTGTCACTAGGCGTTGATGGTGGCGGGTAGTGGCGCCTTCAAGGCCTTCAGGATCATGGCCTGCTCGTCGTCGGGGGTGCTGGTGCGTTCCAAGCGGTGCTCGCCCAGGGTGATGGTGGCGCGCTGGATGCTGTCCAGCCGGTCGAGGGCGGCGTGGGCGTTGAGGTCGATGCCGGCGGCGTCCAGGCGGTCCTCGAGGATGCGCACCAGGGTGTAGGCGAGCACGCAGGCATGCACGTGCCCGCGGATGCCCGGCTCGCTGCTGTGGTAGATCGGGCGCAGCTCCAGCGGAGTCTTCAACGTGCGGAACGCGCGCTCGACGCGCCACAGGCCGCGGTAGGCCAGCGCCACCTGCTCGGGCGGGAGATCGGTGGTGGTGCGGAGCACCCACTTGCCGTCGAAGCGAGCGTCGTTCTTGGCCTTGCTGGTGTCGATCTCGGCGCTGGCGCCCTGGATCTTGAGGTAGCGCCTGGCGGCGGGCTGCAGGTTCTCCCGCCACGAGCCGCCCTCTAGGCGGGCCTGGAGGTGCTCGAGGATGGCCTGCCGTTGGCGGGCGTCCTCCTCGGCGCGCTCCCGGTTGCGGCACACCAGCAGGCGTTCCTCCCCGTCGCGGGTGATCTCCTTGACCTCCAGCCGGGGCGTGACCCGCTTGTAGCGGCCGGCTCTGGCGAGGGCCTCGCTGGCCTTGCTGCGCCGGAGGCGCTCGGCGATCACGTACTCGACGCCGTCAACTCTCAACGCCTGCAGGTTGCTGTCGCTCACCATGCCCCTGTCGGCGACCACCACGAACGAGCCCAGGTTCAAGCGCGAGCGGAAGTCCCGGCTGGCCTCCGCCATGCTCCGCACGTCACTCTGCCTCCCCGGGAAGAGCCAGTGCGCCAGCGGGATGCCCTCCCGGCTGGTCAAGAGCCCCAAGTTGACCTGGGGTCGGTCGCCGCGCTTGTCGCGCGAGTACCCGAAGCTCGCCAGGCCCTCCGGCCCCACCCCCTCGAAGTAGGTGCTAGTGGTATCGAACAGCACCAGGCTGGCATCCGCGAACAGCCTCTGCGTCAACACGGAGGTCAGCTTGGCTTCCAGCTCGGCCCCGACCTCCGCCAGGAACTTCAGCGCCCGGTAGGCATGCTGCAACTCGATGCCGTCGAACTCCGGTGCATGCACGCCCCGCAACCAGCTCCCCACCAGCGCGCGTTCCGAGCCCGGAGCCAGCACCCGCTGGAACACGATCGCCTTCACGATGGTCGCGACATCGAACGAAAAGCGCCGACCAGAAGCCAGCTCGCCCAGCATCTCCGCCAGGCCGAGCTCGCCCCACAACGCCTGCAGCGGCAGCAAGGCTCCCACCCGCCGGCCCGGCTCCAGCCCGACGTCATCCAGATCCACGGAAACCTCGCCGGCCTCTGCCGAGCCGTAACGCTTCAACGACGCCCGCAACCGATCGACTTCCTTGGGGTCCAGCTCATCCTCACGGCCCAGGCTCTTCAACACCCGATGCTTGCTCTGGCCATTCTCCCAGTACGACTCCACCAACTGCAGGTACACCACCCCGCGAGTATGCACGCGCTTGATGAACATCGTGCCACCAGCATACCATCATTCCGCACCGCACCACAATAGGAAACAAGCAGCAACGTGTCACTAGGACAGCCGCCACAAGGCATGGAGAAGCCGCGTGCAGTACGCACGCGGCGGATCAACCTACATCAAACTGTCGAACTTGGGTCAGATCATGCTTGCCCACCCCCGCGTTGACGGGTTAGTAGACAAGGGGGTCAAATCACTGCACCCCCCTGCTGATCCTAGAAGCCGCAACACACAAACCAGTTTCTCTGTGCGGGCGAGTGTCCGGTCAGATCGGAGGGTGCTCTCACACAAGCTTGGGGACAGGTACGATTGACCCATGGCTAGGGGAAAACGCCTGGGGAGGAACTCGCCGTGCCCTTGTGGAAGCCAACGCAAGTACAAGGACTGCTGCGAAGGCAAGGTTCCGTGGGAGGAAATCCGTAGCCATCGACCCCAGGAGATCCCCTACCACTTGACTGCCCGAGGGAAGAATCTGGCGTTTCTGCATGCTGCCTTCGGAGCACTCGGGGTTGACATTACAAGACCATATGCTTGGACTGACGTTAAGAACGCAATCACGCCGGCGGTGGTCGAAGAGATCTTCACGGCACGGGCAGTATTGTGGCCGGACCGGCGTGATTATCTGCGGACACTTGAGGAGGGTAAAGGCCGACTCGCGGGGCTCTACTTGGGGCAATATGAGCCGGAACACATCTTGCGGGGAGTAACACGGCACTCCTTGTATGTGGATCAAATCGTGCTGGCGGACCCATTTCCGGACCCCCGGATCATTCGACCCGAGTTCAATCCACTTGAACGCCCAGCAGAGCACATATCGAACACGCTCAAGTTTCTCTACCTGTGGGTCCGGCTCGCGAAGTGGATCGAAGCTGGACTTGTGGTGTTCATTCCATCACCGGGTCAGTTTGACGTCGCTCTCCAACTGGACTGCCTTGCACTGGATCGTGCTCGACATCAGTCCTCACCTGAGCTGCAGGCGCAGCTCAAGCGAGATACGGAAGAAGTGTCAGCATCAGAGCGGCTCTTGAAGGAGTATCTCTACCTTCAGCAGCCCGACGATCAGATCAGACGGAACCTCGAAAGAGATGATCCAGGAATCTCAGAGTCTGAAGCCGATGAGTACATTGCTCAAGTTCAGAGAATGAGGCGCGATCACCCGTACTTCATCGACCTAATTGAGCGGGGCATATCAGGTGAGTTGACCTCATTCTTCGCCGGCGCAGACTACGAGATGTCGAAGATCATGGCGAACTTGATGAACGCGCATCTGATCACGGACATGCCGTACCGGTGGGTGGAAATTCAGCTTGACCGCAATGGAAGCTCGAGCACTTCCGGTTGGCTTGCGTTTGGGAAGAGTTTCGGCAACGTGGAGTTTCCCTTGGTGTCTTCAATCGGTCATCGCAACGGTTTCAGCGTACGCCTCCGCCGGGGTCTTCCATCCCAGGGTCTGGCGGGGGCGGGTATTGAGGCTGTCGGCCACTTCCTCGAGCTTGGCTTCGTCGTGAATCGATAGATTGGTGCCCTTGGGGAAGTACTGCCGCAAGAGGCCGTTGGTGTTCTCGTTGCTGCCACGCTGCCAGGGGCTGCGCGGATCGCAGAAGAAGACCCGCACGCCGGTGTCGACCGTGAAGCGGGCGTGCTCACCCATCTCCTTGCCCCGATCCCAGGTCAGGGTGCGCCTGAGCGCCTCGGGCAGTTCCTGGATGCGCTCCGCCAGCGCCTCCCGCACCCGCTCCGCGGTATGCCCGTGCGGCAGATGCAACAGCATCACGAAACGTGTCTTGCGCTCCACCAGCGTCCCGATGGCGCTCTTGTTCGCCGTGCCCATCAGTAAATCGCCCTCCCAATGGCCGGGCACCGCGCGATCCTCCACCTCGGCCGGGCGCTCACTGATCATCACCATCCCGCTGAGCTGGCCCTGAGCCTTCTGCCGGCCCTGCGGGCGACGCTGCGCCCTGCCGGTCCGCAGACAGGCGGTGAGCTCCCTACGGAGGCTTCCCCGCCCTTGAATGAACAAGGCCTGGTAGATGGTTTCGTGACTCACGCGCATGCCCTCGTCACCAGGGTACGTCGCCCTCAGATGCGCGCTGATCTGCTGCGGCGACCACAACTGGGTGAGCAGCCGCTCGACTTCACCCCGGAGAACCTTGTTGCGGGCCAGCTTCGGCGTTCTGGGTCTTGCCATCAACCGGGCGGCGCGCACGTCCCCGCGCCAGGCGCGGTAGCGCGTAGGTCCACCGTTGCCGTTGATCTCCCGACTGACGGTGGACGGAGCCCGACCCAGCCGCTCCGCGATCATCCGAACCGACAAGCCCTGCGTGAGCCCTCGGCTGATCTCTTCGCGTTCCTCGAGCGACAACCGAAGGGCAGAGCGTCGCCGAACCACCGCTCGGTCACGACGCGCTCCGAACACGCGATAGATGGCGTTCAAAGAGCTATCGAACTCCGCCGCAATCTCCGGGTACGGGCAGCCCTCAAGCACCCGCCGGTACATGAGCATCCGCTCCTCGTCACTGAAGCGGCGACCCTCCGACCTCCTGGTCTTGTCCATCGCACCTCCCGAACTCCTGCCGACCCTACGTCAGCAGGGAGGTGTTGCGATGGTCGATTGAAACCACCC
>Ga0307418_1000547_pt1 | contig 11388 bp, 11 predicted proteins | sample SalMarWE160220MG_2_FD_202160 | JGI IMG/M metagenome (GOLD analysis project Ga0307418, IMG submission 202160) | Salt marsh sediment microbial communities from the Plum Island Ecosystem LTER, Massachusetts, United States - WE1602-20 | ecosystem: Environmental > Aquatic > Marine > Intertidal zone >...
CAACCATTGCCGGGACACCCATCAGGATCACCGCACGCTGGGAGAGGTGGCTAATTCGGTTACCCGCTATGTGCCGAATGTGCTGGCCTATGAAACGCCGTCATCCGAGGAATTCCAGCCGACGGTATTCATGGATATCCACGATACCCTGTCGGCGAAGCTGAAGGCCCTTGAGGCCCATACTTCGCAGGTCGAACAGACGCATGTGCATCTGAGCATTATCGAGATCGCCCTGGCCACGGCGCATTTCCGCGGCGTCCAGGGCAAGCTCAGCTGCGCCGAGGCATTTATGCCGATCCGCATGCGGCTGTAGACAACGCGTGATCCCGCATTCGCGTCCGCGCTTCGGGCCGTCCTTCGAGGCCGCCCTGCTCGAGGTGCTGCATTCGGGTTGGGTGGTGGCGGGTGAGCAGGCCGGGCGGCTGGAATCCGAGGTAGCGATGCGCCTGGATCAGCCGCAGGCGGTGGTCACCGATTCCGGCAGCAGCGCCCTGACGCTGCTGCTCAGGGCCATGCGCATGTGTGGTGAGGTGCGGCGCGTCGGTGTTCCCGCCTATGTATGCAGCTCGGTGCCCTATGCCGTGCGAGCTGCCGGGGCCGAGCCGGTGGCGATGGATTGCGGCGAGGATTTGCGTCTGCGTCCGCGGGAAGCACAGGCGCAAGCCGCGGACCTGGATGCCGTGGTGCTGGTCCATCCCTTCGGCATGGTCGACCCCCTGGTGGCGGAGCACTGGCCCTGCCCGCTGATCGAGGATGTGGCGCAGGCGGCGGGGAGCGAACTGAACGGTCGGCCTGTCGGCAGCTTCGGTGTGTTCGCCATCGGTTCCTTCCATGCGACCAAACCCTGGGGCGGAGTCTACGGTGGGTTTGTCGCCGGGGCGGATGAGGCGATGCTGGCCTCGATACGCACGATGTGCGAGCCGGACCGCTCCGACCGCTGGCCTGGGTATGCCGGGCACCATCAGCTGTCCGATCTGCACGCGGCTCTGGCGCTGGCCAGGATGGCATGGGCTGCTGATGAAGGAATGCAGCGGCAAAGGCTGGCGCAGCGTCTGGATGCATGCTTCGAGGGCCTGGCGGCGGCGCCACTTGTTGGCCGGCACCATGGCAATCATTTCCGCTATATCGTGCGTACGGCAGGGCAGGCACACAATGCCGTCGGCATCCTCCATGCCCATGGCGTCGGCGCGGCGATGCCGGTGCCGGCGTTGTGGGCTCAGGCGGAATCGTATCCGGGGGCGCAGGCGGCCATGCAGGACTGTTTGTCCGTGCCGATGCTGGCGGACATGACGGAGCATGAAATGCAGTTGCTGCAGGAGGCGTTGGCGCTTGCGTTTACCCGTTGATCACCTGGCATTCAGGGTGGCGGCGCTGGTTGCTGGCCTCTCCCTGGCCATGCCGTGGCATGCCTATGGCCACCTGTGGCTGCTCGGAGGCAAACTGGTGGCCGCGTCGGTGCTGTTGACCGTTGGGCTGATGCCCGCGGTCATCCGCCTGGCCAGGATGATGGGCGCCCTGGATCAACCGAGCGCCCGCCGCGTGCATGCCGAACCGACGCCGCGCCTGGGCGGCGTGGCCATCCTGTTGTCCGCGAACCTGACGCTGTTCCTCAATTTCGATTTCTCGCTGCAACTGAAGGGCGTATGCATCTCGGCCCTGATCGTGGCCTTGCTTTCGTTGTGGGATGATGTCCACAAGCTTTCCGCCGGAATCAAGCTGGCGGTGCAACTGCTGGCCGTGGCCGTTCTGATCGCCAGCGGCGTGCATGCCGAGCTGTCACCCAACCTGTGGTGGGGTACGTTGCTCGAGACGGTGATCACGGCCGTGTGGGTGGTCGGCATCGCCAACGCGTTCAATTTCCTGGACGGCATCAACGGCCTGGCGGCATCCCTGGCGGCTGCCACCTGCGCGCTGCTGGCCCTGCTCGCCTGGGACAATCACAAGCTTTACATGCTGATGATCACGCTGGCGGTGATGGGCAGCGCCCTGGGCTTTCTGGTCGACAACGCCCGCTATGCGCGGCCGGCCCGTATCTTCATGGGGGACGCCGGTAGCATTTATCTGGGCTGGATGATGGCCTCGCTGGCGGTGATGGGGGACTGGTCCTCCAAGGGACCGCTGATGGCTTACTCGGCGCCGGTGCTGATTTTCTCTGTGATGATCTTCGACATGATCCATACCACCGTGGCGCGCATTGTGCGCGGCGATGTACGGAATTTCCGCCAGTGGATCGGGTATACGGGTCGCGATCATCTGCACCACCGGTTGATGAATATGGGCATCTCCCAGCCGCAGGCGGTACTGATAATTGTGTCCTTTTCGCTGATGATGGGTCTGTCGGCGCTGGCGTTGCTGCAGGGCACCCGTTTCGGGGTGGCGTTGCTGCTGGCCCAGGCGGTGGTGTTCTACGGCCTGCTGACGGTGCTGATGCTGCGACGCGCATGAGTGGCTGCGAGCAAATCCTGGCGCGCTGGCGGCAACTGCGCGCGGAACTCGATGCGGCAGGCGTGCGGCTGATCGCCGTATCCAAGTATGCCCCGGATGAGGCGGTGGCATGCCTGGTGGAAGCCGGGCAGAGGGATTTCGGCGAGTCGCGGCCGCAGCAGCTGCGCGACCGTGCTGAACGCTTCCCGGATGCGCATTGGCACATGATCGGCCCTCTGCAGCGCAACAAGGCCAAGTACGTCGGCCGTCATGCCGCCATGTGGCACAGCCTGGAGGATATCGATTCGGCCCGTGAGGTGGCCCGACACGTAGAGGGGCGGCGCCTGCCAGTGCTGGTGCAGGTCAATGTGTCGGGCGAGGGGCAGAAGCACGGCGTGTCCCCGGATGCATTGCCGGAATTGCTGGCCGGGCTGCGCGGCATTCCGGAACTGGAGGCGATCGGCCTGATGGGTATGGCCGCCCAACAGGGCGAAGCCCGTCCGTCATTCGCTCTGCTGCGCCGCTTGCGAGATAGGCTCGCCGATGCCAGCCTGCGCCAGCTTTGCATGGGGATGAGCGGCGATTACCACATCGCCGTGGAGGAAGGGGCGACGATGGTGCGCCTGGGCTCCGTGTTGTTCGGGGCGGAGGATTAGTCTGTGGCAAGTTCTGTGGCAAAAGGGAAGATGTCCATGCAATCGATCAATATTGGATTTATCGGCGGCGGCAACATGGCCGAGGCCCTGATCGCGGGGCTGATCCGCGCCGGGCATCGGCCGGACGATATCCGGGTCTCGGATACCCAATCCGGGCGTATTGCCGAGTTGCGGGAAAAATATGGTATCGCGGCGGCAGCAAGCAATGCCGAGGCGGCCTCCGGGGCCGATGTGCTGGTGCTGGCGGTCAAGCCGCAGCAGATGAAGGCGGCGCTGGCCGGACTGGGCGCCGAGATCCGCGACGGTGCCACGGTGATCAGCATCGCCGCCGGCGTGTCGCTGGCATCCCTGCACGATTACCTCGGGCGCCAGGATCTGACGATCGTGCGCGTGATGCCGAACACGCCGGCCCTGGTCGGTGCCGGCATGTCGGTGCTGTTCTGCGCTGATGAGGAAGGCGAGCACCGTCGGCGCGCCGAATACGTGCTGGGTGCGTCGGGCGACACGGCCTGGGTTACGCAGGAGAAGATGCTGCATGCGGTGACCGCCATCTCCGGCAGCGGCCCGGCCTACTTCTTCCTCTTGGCCGAGATGATGCAGGCGGCGGCCATCGGGCTCGGTCTGCCGGAGGATCTGGCCAAGAAGCTGGTGGCGCGCACGGCCTATGGGGCCGGCTGCATGCTGGCCGAGACCGGGCGCACGCCCGAAGAGCTGCGCCGGCAGGTGGCGAGTCCGGGGGGGACCACGCAGGCGGCACTGGACGTAATGTACGACAAGGGCCTGCCCGACGTCGTGCGCAAGGCGATCACCGCGGCCCAGAAGCGTTCCGTGGAGCTGAGCTGAGTGTATATGGTCGGCTATTTCCTGCAGGCGGTGGCCGGGCTGCTGCACATGGTGCTGATGCTGGCGATCATCGTGGTGATCGCCAGGGCTGTGCTTTCCTGGGTCTCGCCCGATCCCTACAACCCGGTGGTGCGCATCATCACCCAGCTGTCCGAGCCGATGCTGTATCCGGTGCGCCGGCGTGTGCCGTACATGGGCGGCGTCGACCTGTCGCCGATGCTGGTGATCCTGGTACTGGTCTTCCTCGACAACTTCCTGGTGCCGAGCCTGCAACGCCTGGCCTTCGGCCTGCTACACTGAAGCCGCTGAGTCTCCCCGCCGGCCTGATCAGCGAGGGGAAGGACGGGGTCTACCTGCAAGTGCATGCCCAGCCGGGCGCCAAACAGGCGGCGCTGCGCGGCCTGCACGGCGATGCCATCAAGGTGGCGGTGAAGCAGGCGGCCCAGGACGGCAAGGCCAACAAGGCCATCGAAGCATTTCTCGCCAAGGAACTCGGTCTTCCCAAAAGCGCCGTCGAGGTCACCTCGGGCCACACCTCGCGCAGCAAGCACCTGTTCATCCGCGGCGATGCCGCCGATCTCCTCCAACGTATCGAGGCCTGGCTGGCCTAGGCTGCCCCAAAAGCGGTTGCTGGCGCTGGCCGGCAAAGACCGGCAACTTCCGGTCATTCGTTCGAATCCTGTTTGGCACGCCACTCCGTCATAAAACTGGGCACTCCACCCGAGCTGGTGCTCAGAGCGTGAGCGAGCGCCGCGTGGCTTCCACGCATGGTCGCCTCTTTGCCTTCGACCCGTACCTCGTCCACCAGCAGGCTTAGATAGCGCTTGCCGAAGCCTGACTCCTTGTCCATGAGCCTGCTCTTAAGAGCGTTGCAGAACGCATTGATCTGGCGCTTGCCGATGGCGTTAGCGGGCATGTGGACCTTCTGGCGGGTTCCGGCGATCTCGACGAGCAGCTCCTGCCTGCGTGCTTGCAGACGCTGGGAGCGGCGCGAAAGCGTGTCATCAAGGGGAAGCAGGCCATGCTCCACAGCCTCATAGAGGCGCTCTAGCTGTTGTTCCAGCTTCTTGAACTCGGCATTCAAGGTAACGAGCTGGGCTTGTTCCTGCGACTTCGCAGCCTTCATATCCTTTTGCAGCTGCTGGAGCATGAGCTGGACGCGGGCGGGAGTGAAAACTTTTTCGGCTAGGCGAGCGAGGACAAGCTCGTCCATCTTCTCCATCGGTAGGTTAGGCGCATCGCACAGGCCAACGCCCTTGTTCATCTTGGTGGTGCACTTGTAGTAGCGATACTTGCCGCCTTTGCCCGTGGCCAGCGTCATGCCTGCGCCGCAGTGGCCGCACCTGAGCAGACCTGTGAGGATGGTCGGGTTGGTGACGGCTCTCGGCGGCATCTTCGAAGCGATGCGGGAGGCCCGCACGGCCTCCGCCCGCTCGAAGATCGCCGCCTCGATGATCGGTTCCACGTCGGTGCATACCCATTCTGACCGGGGCTTGGCCTTCTTCGTCTTGTCATCGCGGCGGTTGAAGTAGAAGCGCCCGACGTATGTCTCGTCGGACAGGATTTGCTGGAGCTTCTGGATACGCCATGGCCTGCCCCGGAACAGAATCCCGCGCTCGTCCAGGTGCTGGGCGAGAGCCTTCATGCCGAGGTTGTGGCCGCGGTGGCCGTTGATATACAGGTCATAGATGCGGCAAACGGTGGCGGCCTCTGCCGGATCAATTTCTAGGCGCTTCTTATGACCCCTGACGCCCTTTTCCTCCGCCTCGATGGTCCGGTAGCCAAAGGGAGGGCGCGCTCCGTTGAAGAAGCCCTGCCTCGCATTCTCCTTCATCGCCCGTAGCGTATGCTTGCCGTTCTCCTTGCTCTGGTACTCGTCGAAGAGGGAAAAAATTTTCCGCGCCATCTCGCCGGCTGGGTCGTCGCTGGTCTGCTGGGTGATGGAGACAACCTTCACGCCCGCCTTATTAAGCTTGCGCTCGTACAGGCCGAACTCCAGCGAATCGCGGAAGAAGCGCGAGAGGCTATGCACGATGATGGCGCCAAAGGGAGCGGGAGCGAGCAGAGCGTCGGAAATCATCTGCTGGAACACGGGCCGCTTGTCATCGGTGGCGGATGCTCCCGGCTCGACGTACTCCATGGCGACTAGGTAGTCGTTGGCTTCGCACCATTCCCGCATCTGTTTGAGCTGATCAGGGATGGATAGGACCTTCTCAGCCTGCCTTGCCGTTGATACGCGAGCATAAAGTGCGACTGCCATGGCTTACTCCTTGGACAACTCCGGTGAGTATAGCCGTGAGGGTGTGGCTTGGGGCAGGGGCGTGAATGGGACTATATTGGAGTGAGTGTGGGGGGGTGTATGTATTTGTAGCCCCCCGTGTTACTGAAACGGGAAGCCGATGTTAGCATTATTATGGCCAAAATAATGGCACCCAAAGGTGCCATTATTCATAGTGGGTGGCATTATGTTGCTAAACTATCGACCTTCGTTAAATGATGGATCAGAACTTGTACGAGAGGCTAGCCTGCACACTGCTGAAGGTCGGGTGAACAGTATATTGCACTGGGTATAAGGTCGGCAACAGCTGTGTCTGACCACCATTCACCATGCCACCGTATGTCTTGGTGCCCAAATCGAAATAATTGTATTCAAGACCAACGATCCACTTGTTCATCGCAAACCGGTTCAGAGCATAGTTTAAGCCAAGGCCGGCCGTCCAACCGATTTGGTCGGTCTTGCGACTAAAAGAAAGCGTAGCAGCTGTGGACGACAGCGAACTCTGAACTTCACCGGCAGCCAAACCGGCCTTTACGAAGAACAGCCAGTCATTCTTCACATAACCCAGTCGCGGCGTAATGGCGACAAGCCAGTTGACCTTGGTCTCGTAAGAGACTGTCGGTGGAACTGTCGGAAAAACATTGGTCGACGTGTGCTTTAGGGAGTCCCCTTCGATCGATGCCTCCAGACCATAAACGACGTTATTGCGCTGGATGTTGAAGCCCAGCTGACCACCATATTCGCCTCCATTGATATTCTGGCTGAACTCTCCACCAGTCGCTTCTGGAGCAAACGCATTGGTAGGAAAACCTCCACCATTAATCGCGAAATTATTTTTCGCCGTTCCCCAGTCATACCCTCCGTGGATACCGAGATAGGCACCTGACCAGTCTGTCGCACTTGCGGTATTTGCGAGGCCAATGCTAGCGAACACGGCTAATATCGCGTTTACAATAAGTATTTTTATCAAGTTTTTCATAACTCCCCCCTGATCCCACATGTCATCATGACCTTCTGTCTCGTCTCCTGCGACCAAGATTAGTCGACCATCTCTCCATTTACTATAACGAAGATAATATTTATCGATGGAGCAACTGTTTACCGAACATAAACTACTTCTACCCAGTGCCCAGATTCATCCCCTATGGGACGCCAAACAGGATTCGAACGAATGACCGAAAGTGGCCGGACTTTGCCGGTCGTGGCATCACTGCCGGCCGTGCGTCAGTCTTTGTCTCTCCGGACGCGGCGGTGCATGGCGCGTACGCGGATGACATCGGCGAACATGCGGGCCGGATCGGCGAGCATGCGCACCTTGGAGTTCGGCTCGTTGACCCACCGCACCGGGATTTCGGCGATGGCGTAGTCGTGCATTCCCGCCAGGTACAGCACCTCGACATCGAAGCTGAAGCCATCAAGCGTCGTTTCATTGAAGATGCGTTCGGCGGCCTCGGCCGTGAAGGCCTTGAAGCCGCACTGGGTGTCGTCCATCGACAGGCCGACGATGCTGCGCATGATCATGTTGAAGCCCTTGCCCATGTGCTCACGCAGCCATGACTGGTGCACTTCGATGTCCGACTCCGGATGCTGGCGTGAGGCGATCACCACCTCCGCCCCCTTGTCCATGGCGTCGAACACCTTCTCCACCTCGCACACATGCGTGGAATGGTCGGCGTCCATGAACAGGCGCACATCGCCGGTGGCCTCCAGCATGCCGCGGCGCACCGCCGCGCCCTTGCCGCGGTTCTCGGGCTGTTGCAGCAGCCTGAGCGCCGGATACTCCGTCATCAATGCCTTTACGGCCTTGGCGGTGCCGTCACTGCTGCCGTCATCGACAACAAGCAGCTCGTAATCGCCCGGCAGATGCGTATCCAGCCAGGCGTATGCCTCCTTGAGCGTGGCCGGCAGGCGGGCCTCCTCGTTAAAAGCGGGGATGATGACGGACAGCTTCATGGCTTGCCGGACGGTGTGCCCACGATAAAGAGCATATAGCCGCCGTCATTGTAGGCCGGCGGCGGCAGGTGCAGTGCGGCCAGGCGGCCGGCGCTGTCGCTGCGCAGCACCAGCGCATAGGGCGGCTGCAGTTTCCTGGCCAGGGCCGAGGGGTCGGGTTCGATGCGGTAGTTGCGCCCGGCATAGAAGGAGATCGACGGGGCGTTCAGATCGAAGCTGTATACGGGCACATCGGGCGGCAGCTGGCGGATGCGTGCGGCGATGGTCATGGTCGGCGTCTGCAGCAGGCGACCGGCGAAGCCGCCGACGCCGACCAGCAGCGCCGTCTGCAACACGAAGCCGAGCACGACGAAGCGTACGGCAAGCTGCGAAAGGCTGAGACGCTTGCCGATCAGGATGCCCAGCAGGGCCAGCAGCACGACGATGCCGGCGACGGCGAGCATGGGAGAGGGCGTGATCGGCTGGGCCACGATGGCCAGTGCGCGCGGGTTGTGCACGAGCTTCGTCAGCGCCGGGTAGATCCACGGCAGGGCGGTGACCGCCAGGCCCACGGGCAGCAGCACCGCCAGGCTGAGTCCGCGTATCCAGCGTCTGGACAGTTCGCTGTCAGTAACTGCATAGATCATTGCCGCCAAGCCCAGGGCCAGTCCCGGATAGATGCTGGAGATGTAGTGCGGCAGCTTGGTTTGCGCAAAACTGAACAGCACGATGACCGCCAGCACCCAGACAACGGACAAGCGCAGCAGCGAACGGTCCGTTTCGTTGCCTGCGCCGTTGCCATCGAGGGCGCGGCGGAAATAGGCCGGCAACCAGCCGATCCACGGCAGACACGAAACCAGGAACACGACCAGGTAGTAGGTCCAGCCACCGCCGTGCCCCTGCATCGGGTGCAGGGCTCGGCCGATGTTCTGTATCCAGATGAAGTCGTACAGGAACGCCGGGCCGTTCTTGATCAGGATCAGCAGATACCACGGGGTGGCCGTCAGCAGGAACAGGCCCAGGCAGGGCCACCACGGAAAGCGCTTGATGCAGCCACGGACATCGCTGGCCCACAGGCGGTCGAGCCCGATGACCAGCAGCGGCACCACCGCCCCCACCGGTCCCTTGACGCTGACCGCCGCCCCCATGGCGGCAGCCATGGCGTAGGCCAGGCGCGGGCCGCCGTCCCGGATCCACACGGCGTAGCTGAGCAGGGCAGCGGCGATGAAGAAGTTCAGTACCGCGTCGAGGATGGCCGCATGCGCCAACAAGGCCACCTCCAGCATGCTCAGGAAAATGGCGGCGGCCATCAGCCCGAAGCGGCGGTCCTTCAGGCGCGTGCCTGCGGCAAGCAGTACCCAGGCGGTCAGCAGCGTGAAGATCGCGGACGGAAGACGGGCGGCGAAGGCGTTGTCGCCGAACAGCTTGAACGACAGGTCCATCAGGTAATAGGTGAACGGCGGTTTCTCGAAGAACTGCATGCCGTTGGCCGTCGGCACGATCCACTGGCCGTGATGCATCATGTCCAGCGCCGTCTGCGCGTAGACGGTCTCGTCGTAATCGAACAGCGGCGCCAGGCCGAGGGCCGGCAACGTCAGAACCGCCCAAGACAGCATGAGCAGAAGCGGATAGATTGGCCTGCGCGTATCCGGGGAGGGTGTCATCGGTCGCCTTGCGGGGTGAATGTTTTCAAGCATACGCTCGCGGATAATCTATATCGTTCGGTCCGCGGATGCATCCGCGGACGTGCAGGCAAGGGGTATCGGCGATCTTGAACCGCAAGACGATGATGGTGGTGATCAAGCTGGGCATCACGGTGCTGCTGCTGGCGGCGGTGCTGTACTATGTCAATGTGCATGCGCTGTGGCAGAAGGTGCGCTCGGTCGATCCCCGCTGGCTGCTCTACTCATGGTGCTGCCTGGTCGTCGGCTATGTGTTGTGTGGCATCCGTTGGGCCTGGATGGCTGAGGGCTTGGGACTGACGGTTTCGGTGCCGCGCAAGATCAAGCTGTATTTCCTCGGCATGTTCGCCAGCCTGTTTTTGCCGTCCACCATCGGTGGCGACGTGCTCCGCGGCATCCTGCTGGCCAAGGGGGAGGGGCGAACGGGAGCCGGCTGGCAGGCAACGGCCAGCGTACTGCTGGACCGTCTCAACGGCCTGTATGCGCTGTCGTTGCTGGTCAGTCTGGCCATGCTGGCCTTTCACTGGCCGCCGGTATGGTGGCTGGGCTGGCTGGGTGGCGTGACGGCGATGTGGATCGGTTTACTGTTCTATCCGCGCCTGCACGACCGCATTCCGGAGCGCTTTGCCGCCATCCGCAGCCTGCCGATCAACGACCGCCGCCTGAACGTCCGTTGGTGGCGAAGCCTGCCGGTTTCGTTCGTCTTCCAGGTGCTGATCGTGCAGGCGCACGTGTTCCTGGGCATGGCCGTGGGCCTGCACATGAGCTGGCCGGCGTTTGCGGTGATGGTGGGTCTGGTCGGCCTGATGGCCTTCGTACCGATTTCGCTGAACGGCCTGGGCGTGCGTGAGGCCGGTTACGTCGGGTTTGCCGTGTATTTCGGCGCCGATGCCTCGACGGCAGCGGCGTTGTCGGTGTTGTGGCTGGTGGTACTGAGCCTCGCCTCGCTGCCGGGGGCCGTGGTGCTATGGCGTGTTGGTGGTCTGCGCAGTTTCCGCAGCTAGACCAGATTCTCCTTCAGGCGTTTGACCGTCTGGGTCATGCGCTTGTCGATATAGGCCTCGAGCTGATTGGTGGTGGGTGGGTGGTACTGGCGCAATATGTCTAGGGTTTTCTTGTCCAGTTCCAGCACATCGACATCGCTGGCGGCGATGGCCGAATAGGCCAGCTCCGCCCCGTTCTTGGTGGCAACCTCACCGAGCAGGTCATTGTCGCGCCGGATCTCGAGCAGTACCTCGGCACCCGCCTTGTTCAGGTAGCGGACCTCGACCTCGCCGGACAGGATCAGGAACACCCCGCGTGGCTTTTCTCCCTGTGAAAAGATGCGGGAACCCCTCGCGTAGAAGCGGATCTCCAAAGCGCGGGACAGTTTGTTGCGGGTGTCTATCGGCATGCCGGTGAATACCGGGTGGCTGAAGAAGAAGCTGTCGAGCATGCGCTGCGTCAATAACCGGGTCAGATGGTTCTTGAACGTGGCATCGGAGTCGAGCACCTGCTGGATGGCTGGGATCTCCACGCGGATGATGCGGCTCGGTTCGACGGTATAGACCGATGCGTAGCGCGCCTTCTTGCG
>Ga0307418_1000549_pt1 | contig 11350 bp, 10 predicted proteins | sample SalMarWE160220MG_2_FD_202160 | JGI IMG/M metagenome (GOLD analysis project Ga0307418, IMG submission 202160) | Salt marsh sediment microbial communities from the Plum Island Ecosystem LTER, Massachusetts, United States - WE1602-20 | ecosystem: Environmental > Aquatic > Marine > Intertidal zone >...
TCGTCACCTGACCACCGGTCAGGATTGCCGGCATGGGCGTGGCGGAGCAGGTGCAGCTCGGTCATCGCGCTGCGGCCGGCGCCGGCAGTCGCCGGCCGCAGCGCCTCGTCGCAGCTTGAGGGGCCATCACGGGTTGAGGTCCTCCACCTCACCCGAGGCGAGGAACACGATGTCCTCGGCGATGTTGGTGACCCGGTCGCCGATCCGCTCGAGGTAGTGCGACGCGAACAGGATCCGGGTGCCGGGATCGACGTTGTCGGGGTCATCGCGCATCAGGACCAGGACCTCGTCGAAGATGGCGTGATAGAGCTCGTCGACGTCATCGTCCATCGCCGCCACCTCCCGGGCGGCGACCTCGTCGATGTCGACGAGGGCCCGGATGATGCCCCGCACCAGCGACGCGACGCGCTCGCCCAGCAGCGGCATCCGGACGTAGTCCTTGAGCGGCGCGTGCGGTGCCAGCTTGCGCGCCTGCTTCGCGACCGAGCTTGCGTGATCGCCCATGCGCTCGAGCTCGTAGGAGACGTGATCCAGCGTCATCAGGTACCGCAGATCGCGCGCCACCGGCTGCTGGGTGGCGATCGTGGCCGCGATCATGTCGGTTGCCCTGCGTTGAACGTCGTTGATCTTGCGGTCGTTGAGGATCACCTGGAGCGCCGCATCGGCGTCATGAGCGGTCAGGGCACCGATCGCCGCGCGGATCTGGTCCTCGACCAGGGTCCCCATCCGCAGGACGTTGTCCTTGATCTCGTCGAGCTCGCGGTCGTACTGCTGCCGGCGCGGGTGGGCCAGATTCGGGGCCGAGCTCACCGGCTCGGTCCCGACGGCGTCGGGCTCGGGCAAGCCGTCAACGACCGCGACCACCTGTCGCTCGATCTCGGTCCCGCCAGCAGGTTCGCGATTCTCGGTCATCGTCGCCTCCCGTCTCAGCCGAACCGGCCGGACACGTAGTCCTCGGTCAGCTGGTTGACCGGGTTGGTGAAGATCGTCGTCGTATCGGACATCTCCACCAGATACCCGGCCCGGTCCTCGGCCATCGTGAAGAATGCGGTCTGGTCGCTCACGCGAGCGGCCTGCTGCATGTTGTGGGTCACGATGACGATCGTATACGCGGCACGCAGCTGCGCCATCAGCTCCTCGATCCGGAGCGTGGCCACGGGGTCCAGGGCCGAGGCCGGCTCGTCCATCAGCAGCACCTCCGGATCGACGGCCAGGGCCCGGGCGATGCACAGCCGCTGCTGCTGGCCGCCGGACAGCGAGGTGCCCGGCTGCTTGAGCTTGTCCTTGACCTCGTCCCACAGAGCCGCGGATTGCAGGCATCGCTCGACCGTGTCGTCGAGGAACGATCGCGACCGCCGGCCGGTCAAGCGCAGTCCGGCAACGACGTTGTCGTAGATCGACATCGTGGGGAACGGGTTGGGGCGCTGGAACACCATGCCCACGATCCGCCGGAGCTGGACGGGATCGACGTCATCGGCGTACAGGTCGATGCCGTCGAGCATCAGCTTGCCCTCGATGTACGCCCCGGGGATCAGCTCGTGCATCCGGTTGAGCGAACGGAGGAACGTGCTCTTGCCACAACCCGAGGGGCCGATGATCGCCGTGACCGAATGCGGGCGGATCGTCATCGACACATCGCGGACCGCACGGAACGAGCCGTAGTAGGCCGACAGGCCGACGACCTCGATCTGGCCGGTGGCGGCGGTGTCCCAGTCCGCATCGACCGCGTGTGCGGTCGACGGTTCCGTGGTCCGCGCCTCCACTCGTGGCGGCAGCGTCGCGGCTCCTCGGGACGCCGCGGTCTGCGTGGCCGGGTCATCCGGCCCTCCGGCGGTCCTCGGTGTCTCGGTGATGGGGGGATCTGGCAGGTTCACGGACATGTCTCCCTCAGCCGGCCCTGCGGCCCCAGGTGCGGTAACGGACGAGGATGTTGATCGCGAGCACGAACACGAGCAGCAGGAACGCCGCCCCCCAGGCCTGATCGTTGAGCGCCTCGTACGGCTGCCGGGCGTTGACGTAGATGAACAGCGGCAGGGCGTCCATGGCCCGGCTGAAGTCGCCGACGTTCACCAGGCGGCTGCCCAGGGCCGTGAACAGGAGCGGCGCCGTCTCGCCTGCGGCCCGGGCCACCGCCAGCATCACGCCGGTCAGGATCCCGGCCAGCCCGGTCGGGATGACCACCGACAGGACGGTGCGCCAGACCGGGACGCCGAGCGACAGTGACGCTTCACGCAGCGTGCCCGGTACCAGCTTGAGGATCTCCTCGGTCGTGCGCATCACGACCGGGACCATGATCACCGCGAGCGCCACGGCGCCCGCGAAGGCGTTGAATTGCTTGAACGGCAGCACCAGGAACGTGAACACGAACACGCCGACCAGGATCGACGGCACGCCGACCAGGACGTCCGCACAGAACCGGATCAGGCGGGCCGAACGGCGGGAGCTGAACTCGTTGACGTAGACGCCGGCGAGGATCCCGACCGGGACGGCCATGAGGGTGGCCACACCGACGAGCTGGAGCGAGCCGAGGATGGCCGCCACCGCCCCGCCCCCGACCCCCAGGGCCTTGGGAGGCTTGGTGAGCAGGTCGAGATTGACCGCGGCGATGCCCCTGGCGGTGACGAACACGACGATGGCCGCCAGCGGGATGACGCACGTGATCGCGGCCAGCAGGGACAGCCCGCGCATGATCCGGTCGACGAGGCTGCGCCGCCGGTCGACCCCGGAACGCACGAGCGCGCGACGAGCGGGGATCGCGGCGGTGGATGCGGTCATCGCGTCACTCCGCCGCGACCGCGCCGGCGACACGCCACACGAGCAGCCGGGCGACCACGTTGAGGGCGATGGTGATGACCAGCAGGATCAGGCCGAGCGCGATCAGGCTCGAGGTCTGGATCCCGACCGACGCCTCGTTGAAGGTGGTGGCGATCTTGGACGCGATGGTCTGCGCCTGGCCGAACACGGAGGTGGGGATCGCCTGCGCGTTGCCGATGACCATGGTGACCGCCATCGTCTCGCCCAGGGCCCGTCCGAGACCCAGGATGATCGCGCCCGCGATGCCCGAGCGAGCCGAGGGCAGCACGGCCTTGGTGACGACCTCCCAGCGCGTGGCGCCCAGCGCGTACATCGCCTCGCGCTGGGCCATCGGAACGCTGCTGATGACCTCGCGCGACACGGACACGATGGTCGGCAGGATCATGATGGCCAGGATGACCCCGGCCGCGAACAGGCCGATCCCGAGCGGCGGGCCTGCGAACACCGGAATGGTGTCGCCCAACGTGGTGACGAAGAACGACTCGATCGTCGACTTGAGCACCGGAGTCAGGATGAACACTCCCCACAGGCCGATCACCACCGACGGGATTGCCGCGATCAGCTCGATCAGGAAGGTCAGCGGCAGTGCGACGCGGCTGGGAGCCAGCTCGGCCAGGTAGATGGCCGTGAGCAGGGCGATCGGGGTCGCGATCACCAGCGCGATCGCCGACGAGAGCAGGGTTCCCACGACGTACGGGAGCGCCCCGTAGATATCCGCGACCGGATCCCAGGTCAGGCCGGTCACGAAGTCGACGATGCCGAAGGTGCTGAAGGCCTGGGTGCTGCTCAGGGTGAGCATCACGCCGAGCGCGATCAGGATGACGATGACGATAAGCGCCCCGATACCGGACACCCCGCGGAACAGCCGATCCGAGAGCTGGGCGCGACCGTGCGCCAGGTCTCGGCCGGGTTTCGCGATCGTCGTCATGGGCGAACCTCGAGCTTGCTGTTCCCGGAGAGGGTAGCCGGCCCGGGAACGAACCGACCGACCCCGCTCCGAGCTGCGGGGCCGGTCGGCCGGAGGAGGATAGGCGGATGCCTAGGGCCAGACCGCGGTGCCGTTGGCCTTGATCTGGTGGAGCTCGTCGACAGCCTTCGCCTGGATCGGCGCGGGCAGCGGCGCGTACCCGAGGCCGCCCTCGTCCGCCTGGCCGTCGTTGAGCGCCCAGTAGGTGAACGCGACCATGGCCTGAGCCTTGTCGGCGTCGGTCCAGTCGACCGGAATCAGGAGGTAGGTGTAGGAGGCGATCGGGTAGGTGTCCGGCCCGGCACCGTTGATGATCGGGGCCTGGCGGAAGTCGGCCGGGAAGTTGGGCGCCGCGGCCTCGGCAGCGGCGGTGACGCCGGCCGTGCTGCCGGCGACGAAGTTGCCGTCGGCGTTCTTGACCTTGGCCGAGGTGAGACCGGTCTGGGTGGCGTAGTTGAGCTCGACGTAGCCCACCGTGCCGTCGGTCTGCTTGACCTGGGCGGCGACGCCATCGTTGCCGGTGGCGCCGATGCCGGTCGGCCAGCTGACCTCCTTGCCCGCACCAACCTTCGTGTGCCAGTCGGGGCTGACCGTGTCGAGGTAGGTCGTGAACGCGTTCGTGGTTCCGGATCCGTCAGAGCGGTGGACCACGGTGATCGCCTCGTCCGGCAGGGTGACGCCGCTGTTGAGCGCCGCGATCGCGGGATCGTTCCACTTGGTGATCGTGCCCAGGAAGATGCCGGAAATGGCATCGGCGTCGAGGCTGAGGTCGGCCACGCCGGACACGTTGAAGATGACCACCACCGCACCGAGCGCCGTGGGCACATGGAGCAGGGTGACGCCGGCCGGCAGGGCAGCGATCTCCTCGTCCTTCATCGCGGCGTCAGAGGCGCCGAAGTCGACGGTCTGCTCGGTGATCGCCTTGATGCCGCCACCGGAGCCGATCGGCTGGTAGTTGAACTGCACGTTCGAGTACAGGCCGGTGTACTTCTCGAACCAGACCTGGTAGAGCGGGGCGGGGAACGTGGCCCCCGCGCCCTCGAGGGTCACGCTGGCCGAACCAGGCTCCGGGCCCGTCATCGTGGCCGCCGAGCTGTCGGGCGCCATGCTCTGCGCCGCGCCCGTCGGTGCCTGGGTCGGCTCGGGCGTCGCGCCGGAGCTGCATGCCCCCACGAACAGCGCTGCGGCGAGGGCGGCTGCGCCAACCCGCCGGGTCGAACTGAGTGTCACTGAGGACTCCTCCACGGGACCTGGCGGCGCGAGACGCACCGCCAGGACGTCTTGACTTCACTGGCCGATGCAACGATCAGGTGGGGTCGTCAACGGCGGGTATCCGCTCCGTTAAGGGGCGGTTAACAGGTGAGGGCCATGTCTGCGGTTATGTGGGCTCGTTAGGTTCAACTCCGCGCGTCGGTTGACCCACCAATGGTTGCGGCCCCGACAATCGCGGCGGCTCCGGATAACCGAACATGCGTTCTGATTGGTGCCGGGCCGCCAGCGTTCTACGAGCGATGCAACCAAGCGACCTCGATCCGGTTCCTCGACGAGGTCCTGGGCCGACTGCCGTTCCGGGTCGAGACGGTCCAGACCGACAATGGCGCGGAGTTCCAGTCGGGCTTCCACTACCACGTGCTCGACCGCGGTATCGGGCACGTGTACATCCGGCCGGCGACGCTCAGGCTCAACGGCAAGGTCGAGCGATCGCATCGGATCGACGCGGACGAGTTCTACAAGCTCCTCGAGGGTGTCGTGATCGATGAGTCAGGCTTGTTCGCCGAGCGCCTGCGGGAATGGGAGGACTTCTACAACTTCGACCGGCCGCACGGTGCCCTCGGCGGCCAGACGCCCTGTGAGAGACTGCGCCAGAAGACCGGGGCCAAGGTGTGACCGGCCATCGTCAGTTGCACAGCTAGTCATACGCGTCCCCGACGACCGTTCGCTCGCCGGTGCCCGCGTCGACGCACCAGACCTGCCAGCTGGTCTCGGTCCGCTTGGTGGCGCAGTAGTTGAGCGTGAGCTCGGGGTTCGGCAGGGTCGTCAGCGGCTGTGGCACGAGGACCCACAGCAGGGCCGGGTCGTAGGTCGCCAGCGTGGTGCGTGTGACCTTGGCGACCTTGGCCAGCCGTCGGTCAAGCGTGTCCCGGGCGAGGATCGTCGGGACCGGCAGGTGTCCGGGCCGGATCGCGTAGATCTCGACGAGCGAGGCATCGGGTCCCAGCTCCAGATACGCCTTGTCGCCCGTGATCCACCACGCCATCGGTGCGTTGGCCACGGGGTAGCCAGCGATCTCGCGATCGAAGGTCAGGTACCAGTGGCCAGCGCCGTGCTGGGCTACGTGCAGCGTGCCGCTCGCCGGATCGACGCCGATCTGCCGCAGGTAGCGCCGGGCCGCTCGGAGGACTGCCGTCCGCGACGCCGGGGCGCCCGTCGGTCGGTTATAGAGGCCGTCCTCGACGACCTTGATCGCGCCGTCGTCGTCCAGAAACACCCTGAGCTTGGCGCCGTCGGCGTGGGCGAGGCGCAGCGCCACCCGGTGCAGGGTCACCCGCTCGAAGTCGGGTTCCTCCTCGCGGACCTTCGGTCGCGGATCGGCGGCCAGGTCGAACCCGGCGCGTGACGCGTACGCGAGCGCAATACCCACGAAACGGGCGTCGGACGACGGCGTCGGCGTGACAGCGGGTGACGATATGGGCGACGGAGAGGCACCCACTGTCGGGCTCGGGACCGGGCTCGACGTCGACGGACCGGGCGACGCGGACGTGAGCTCCGGGTTCAGCGAAGCGTTCTCCGAGGCCGCTGGCGTTTGCGATGAGGTCGGGACAGCCGAGGGCGCAATCGCGGGTGATGATGGCCCTGCTGTCGACGTCGGTGCCGCGCATGCGCCCACCAGCAACGCGATCGCCACAATGCCGGTGATCTTCACAGCTCCCCTCCCGGAGGACGATCGTACGGCATCGGCTGTGGCGCTCGGCTCCCGGATCACGGGGCGTCCTCCGCGCTACGTCCGAAACGCGGCCCCGGATAGACCTTGGAGCATGTCCGCCGCAAGGATCACGGGCAACCAACGGAAACCGAAGCGACTCGCCTCATAACCGCAGCGTCGGTGGGTCCGGCCATCACTGCACACCCACCAATGGATCGGCCCGAACAAGGGGTCGTTAACGCTGTGCCGCATTCAGCCGATACCCAACCCCTCGGACCGTGACCAGGTGCACCGGTCGTTCCGGGTCCGGCCCGAGCTTGGATCGAAGCCACCGGACGTGGACGTCGACGGTGCGAGCGCCGCCTTCGCGGCCCGGCCCCCAGACGCGGTCGAGCAGCTCGCGGCGCGTGTACGCACGGCCCGGGTGGGAGCACAGCATGGCCAGCAGGCCGAACTCCTTGGGGCGGAGGTGGACGGCCTCCCCCTCACGCCGCAGCTCGTGCGCAGCGAGATCGAGCTCGAGCCCATCGCCGACCACGATCACGCCCGATGATCCAGCCCGGGCGCGCGCCTTGGCGTCGAGCCACGACAGGCGGCCGACGAGCTCTGCCGCCGGTGTCGCCGATGTGAGCGCGTCGTCGAAGCCCATGTCGAGCGCGGCGAGCCGCTCGTCGACGGCCTCGGGCGGCGCGAGATGGACGGCGCGCATCGTCGTCCGGCGACGCCGCTCCCCCGCGACCAGCTCCAGCGTCGTCCGGTCTGCCGGTGGTTGTGCGCACACGACGATCCGGGGACGCTCCGCGAGCAGCAGGTCGCGAAATCGGCGGGGATCGTCGAGGACCCGCACGATCGACGCGCCAACCTGGCCGGGCACCGCCGAGGCGGGTCCGTCCGATGCCAGGATCAACCATGCGGCGCGTCGAACGGGCACCACGGCCAGCGCTGGCGGTCGGCGCTGGCGGAGATGGGACCCACGGACGATGGCCACGTCCGGGACCATCTCCGATCGGGGTCAACGGCCTGTTCGACGCCGAGTAACGATTCGTGAACGCGACCGGTGACCGCGCATCAGGCGGCCGCCTGGGGCAGACTGGAACCCGCAGGCGTCGATATCGTTCGGGGCCGGATGAGGAGCGGGCCGGATGCAGGACGGAGGGACCGAGGCGACTCCCAGCGCGGGGCTGCCTGAGGGCGCGTCCCAATCCGGAACAGCGAAAGCCGCCAACGGCTCCGCAACGGCGGCGAAGGCAGCCGCGAAAGCCGAGCGCAAAGCCACGAAGGCCGAGCGCAAAGCCACGAAGGCCGAGCGCAAAGCCACGAAGGCCGAGCGCAAGGCGGCCGCGAGGGCGGAGAAGGCGGCGGCCAAGGCCGAGCGCAAGGCCGCCGCGAAGGCAAAGAAGGCAGCGGCGAAAGAAGCCGCCAAGGCGGAACGAAAGTCAGCGGAATGCGTCGCGAGGGCGGCAGCGATCGCCGACCGAGGCAACGAGCCGGCTCCGGAACCGATTGCGGCGCGGGCGGTGCAGCCCGAACCCGCGGTCGCGCGCGATGTCGCGCCGGCACCCTCGACGCGCGTCCGGAAGGCCAACCCGCCGAGACGGCGCGCAGCCCGGGCACAGGCGTCGGGCCCGCGGGTCGACGGTGTGGGGGGCGCATCCGGGATGTTGCAGGAGGTCGCGGATCTCGTCCGCCAGGCTGCGGAGCCGGCGGCGTCGCGGATCGTGGAGCGCGTCGGGAGATCGGCAGGCGACCGGTCAGTCGATGAGCCTGCCCCGGCGCCGGGGGCCGAGCCCACGGATCTTGCGGCCGTGCCGCTCCCGATGGACCCAGCCGATGAGCCGGCTGCGGCGCCGGAACCCGCGGACCTCGCCGTCGAGCCGGAACCTGCGGACCTCGCCGCCGAGCCGGCCCTCGTCCAGGAACCGGAAACCTCCCTCCCCGCGGCCACACCGGCGCCCTTCGCCGCCGACGTCGCGGGCCCTGCCCGGCCGCCGGCCGGCGCCGCCGTGCTCACACCGGGTGCGGTCATCGGCGCCGCCGTCGACATCGGCGCCAACAGCGCCCACCTGCTGGTGGCGGCCGCCGCCGGTCACCGGGTCGAGCCGCTGCTCGACGAGTCGGTGTTCCTGGGACTGGGCGATCGCGTGACCGCCGGCGGGTTCATCGGCGCCCACGCGCGCCAGGAGCTGGTGAGCGCGCTGGTCACCTACGCGGCCACGGCCCGCCGCATGGGGGCGCGGGACATCACGATCCTGGGCACGGAACCGGTCAGGCGTGCGGCCGATGCCGCGGCCCTGGTCCACGCGGTCGAAGCGGCGGCCGGCGTCCCGGTGCACGTTCTGGGACACGACGAGGAAGCGATGCTCACGTTGCTGGGCGTCACCCTGGGTCGGCCGGTCCACACGGACATGCTGGTGGTCGATGTCGGGGGCGGCAGCTGCGAGCTCGTCCTCGCGGGCCGTGACGGCGTCGTCCGGGCGGCGGGCATCGCCCTCGGGTCGGCAAGGCTCACCCAGGACCTCGTCCATACCGACCCGCCGACGCTGCCCGAGATCGAGGCCATGCGTACCGGTGCCCGGACCGCGTTGGCCGGGGCTCCCGATGCCCATCCGGCCGACCTGGTCGCGGTCGGCGGCACCGCCTCGAATCTGCTCCGCCTGATGCCGTTGACCTCGCTGGACCGCGTGCTGACCCGGCGCCGGATCGCGGTCGCGCTCGCGATGCTCACCGTCCAGCCCAGCGCCGAGGCGGCCGCGCGCCACCTGCTCCGGCCGCAGCGCGCCCGGATCCTGCCTGCCGGCGCAGTGATCGTGGATGCCGTCCTCGAGCGCTATGGCGTCGATCACCTCCGGGTGGTGGAGGAGGGGATCCGCGAGGGAGCCGTGCTCGCCGCGGCGATCGCGGGGCCGGCGTGGCGGGACCGGCTCCCGGAGCTCGTGCGCGGCTGGTCCGACGGCGGTCTCCCCGTCGGCTGAGCGCCGGGCTCCATCGGTGATCGATGGGCTCACCTCCGGGTCGAGCCCGTCCGACCTGCGCGCGATCAGCGACCGAGCGCGCGGCGCATCCGGGTCAGGATCCTGCTCGTCCGGCCGGGCCGTCGGTCGCCGCGCGTGTCCGCGACTTCGACGTTGTCGTCACCATGGGGCCGCGCCCTGGCGGCTTCCGCATTGGCCCTGCGACGCTTTGCCTCGGCCGCGAATGCGACCCAGGCGGGCGAGGGGTCCTGTCCAATGGCCATCGTTGATCTCCCTCGGCCACCTTGGGCCGTTGGACCGGCCGGGGTAAAGGGCAATCGGACTATCAGGGCGCCGGCTACATGCCGGCGACCAGCCGCCCCAGCGCGCGACGGAACGACAGGCTCGACACGCCGCGCCACGGCGGTCCGACCGTGCGCCGCAGCCGGGCGAGCTCTCGTTCCCGGTCCACCAGGTAGCGGCCGATGGCCGCGCTCTCGAGCTCGGTCAGATCGCCGGCGTGCTCCACGAGGAACGCCCGCGCCAGGCCGGCCGCGACGTCGGCGTCGTGCAGCCAGCCCAGGTGATCCTGGAGCGCCACGATCTTCTCGATCACGGGAGCCGCGTCACGGCCCAGGACCTCGCGCACGAACTCCAGGGTGTAGCGCAGCCACTTGGCAGCAATGCGCAGCTCGTGGAGCGTGGTCACGTCGGCCCAGCGCATCACGGGCTCGTAGGCTCGGACCCCCTGGTACGCGGTCCAGATCCGCGACGGCATCGTGTCGCGAACGCGGTGCGGCTCTGTTGGCCCGACGTTGTGCACGCCCTGTCCCTCGGACTGCGCGAAGGCGAGGTAGTCGTCGAGCCAGCGCTGGTAGCCACTGGAATCGAGCTCCCGCACGAGCACCGCCCGGGCGGTCTCGCGGCGCTCCTGCCACGCTGCGATCAGCGGCTCGAGCGCCTGGGCCTCCATGGAGGCCAGCCCGTCGCGATACGTCTCCGCCGCGTCGATCAGCACGTCGAGGTCGCGCACCGCACCGAGGTCGGCGGCCACACGGCGCAGGTGTCGCCGGAACCGCCTGGTCCGACGGGGCTCGAAGGCGTCCCCGAAGACACGCCAGGCTGCCCGCTGACGGCGGGTGGCCACGCGCATCCCGTGGAGCTCCTCCGCGTTGGCGCCGTCGCGTGCGCCCGCTTCGCGTGCGACCATCCGTGCCAGGTGGAACCGGAGGACCTTGCGCCCGGCCTCGGCAAGATGGTCGTCGGCGAGCACGCCCGGCGACTTGGGCACGAGGATCCGAGGGGCCTCTGGTTCGACGGGTGATGCCGGTGCCATGGTGGCCGGCGGCCCCGGTGCCGCGTCGACGTCGGCCACCGACCGCGCGGCTGACGGGGCCGTGGCCGTGCTCTCCGGCGTGACGCCCGGGGCGGTGGACGCCGTCGTCCGAGCCGTGTCGCCGGGCAGCGGTCCGACCGGGATGGCCACGGGTGCCCGCCGCCGGCTCCTGGAGACCGCCTGAGTCCCCCCACGGGCACCTGTCGCAGCGGCCGGTGCCGGCGGCTCCTCGACGGCTTCGCGTCGCTCGCGCCGCACGGCATCGAGCGCCCGCTCGAGCTTCGACGCCTCGACCGAGACGAGCTCCTCGTGCTCGGCCAGCCGCTCCACGAGCGGTTCCAGCGCCGCCTCGTCTCCCT
>Ga0307418_1000553_pt1 | contig 11333 bp, 8 predicted proteins | sample SalMarWE160220MG_2_FD_202160 | JGI IMG/M metagenome (GOLD analysis project Ga0307418, IMG submission 202160) | Salt marsh sediment microbial communities from the Plum Island Ecosystem LTER, Massachusetts, United States - WE1602-20 | ecosystem: Environmental > Aquatic > Marine > Intertidal zone >...
ATGCCGGACTTATTACTGTGGTTTATCTTATTCCTGCAATTTCTCATTTGTTTGGATTTCCATTTTATCTTTTTGATCCCATGAGAATAATGGTAATCCTTGCGATAGTTTTCACTTCTTCTAAGAACACTTATTTTATCGCTGCTACATTACCGGTATTTTCTTTTTTAATTTCTGCACATCCGCCGTTTCTTAAAGCTTTGATTATGTGTGGCGAATTAAGTTTTAATGTTTGGTTGTTTTTCTTCTTTTCAAAAAGAATCAATAGCTTATTTTTTAGTATGTTTATAAGTATAATTTCCGCTAAGATTCTTTATTATTTACTCAAAGAGGTCGTTGTTTATTACGGCTTACTGCAAATGGATTTGGTATCTACATCTCTTTATATACAATTAATAATTGCGGTTGTTTTGAGTGTTTTAATTCAATTCACTTTTAATATTAAAGAAAAAAGATTAAATCCTTAATCTTTTTTAGCCGAAGACTTAAATGCTAACAATTCCTCTTTTAACGCTTGTAGTAATTAGTTGAGCAGTATTTTTGGTTTTTAGTTTCCTCATGATATTTCTGCGGTGTGTTAAAACCGTATTTTCACTTATAAATAACCTTCCTGCTATTTCTCTATTGTTTCCCCCCGAAACAATAAGATGAAGAACTTCTTTTTCCCGCACACTTAGCGTTTCTTCATTATTTATTTTTAGAGAGTCCCTTTTTAGATCTACAAAATTGTTGATTATGTGTTGATTTATTTCATTACTGAAATATTTTTCACCTTTATGGACATAAGTAGCTGCATGTGTTAGCTCATCCCTTGAGATATTTTTTGCCAGGTAAGCATCCAACTGAAGTTGAAGTATCTCATGCAGTTTTTCTTTGTTTTCAATATCAAGCAGAACGATAATTTTTAATTTGGGAAATTTCCCTTTTACCTCTAATATAAATTCACAACTATTGCCCTTAATCATTTCAATTTCTATTATTAAAATGTCGGGTTTAAGTTTTATTATTTCATCCATTATTTCTGTCTCAGAAAAACCGTAAACCTCAAAACCTTCTATATCCTGAAGTATGCAGCGGATAGCATAATTCATTAAAAAATATTTGTTGGCGATAAGAATTTTTATCGAATCCATTTTACAATCTTTAATAAGACTTAATCTTAATAAGAAAAATAATAAAAAAGGCAAATCTATACAATAGTGTATAGTTTGAGCTTGGATAGAATTGAAGAATTAAATAATATATTTTATCAAAACAAATTATCATAAGAATTTATGCAGCAAATAGTACGGAATGAAAGAATAAGGCTTCTGCAAGAAGGAAAGGATGATGAGAGAGCCGTAATTTATTGGATGAGCCGTGACCAGCGTGCTCATGATAACTGGGCACTTTTGTTTGCACAAGAACTTGCTTTGAAGAAGAGAGTCCCTTTAGTTGTGGTTTTTTGCCTCGTTTCAAATTTTTTAGGAGCAACAAGCCGGCAGTATGGTTTTATGTTAAAAGGCCTGAAAGAATTGTCCGACGAAATTAAAAAGTATAACATTCCTTTCTTTTTGTTACAAGGTAATCCTTCAGAAATGATACCCGCGTTCATCAAGAAAATTAAATCAGGTTGTTTGGTTTCAGATTTTGATCCACTCGGAATAAAAAGAATTTGGAAAAGAGACGTGGCAAAACAGATTAACATCCCGTTTTATGAAGTTGATGCGCATAATATTGTTCCTTGCTTCTATGTTTCAAAAAAACAGGAATTTGGTGCTTACACAATTAGGCCAAAGATCAATAAAGTATTGCCGGAGTTTTTAGAAGAATTTCCCAAATTAAAAAGGATGCAAAGTTTTGATGGGTTTATTAAAAATGAAGAAATTAATTGGAATAAAATCACAAATGAATTAAATATTGATTTTTCTGTTAAAGAAATTGATTGGCTTGAACCCGGAGAAAAGGCAGCATCTAAGCTCTTAAAAAGTTTTATTAAAAATAAATTAAAAAATTATGACGAAAATAGAAATGACCCAACAAAAAATGCACAGTCAAATCTATCTCCATATCTACACTTTGGCCAATTATCTGCACAAAGAGTTGCTTTAGAGATAATCAGGTCTTCTGGTAATGAAGAATCTAAAAAATCTTTTTTAGAAGAATTAATTATTAGAAGGGAACTTTCCGATAATTTCTGCTACTACAATCAAAAGTATGATTCTTTTGAAGGTTTTCCCAATTGGGCAAAAGAAACATTAAATAGGCACAGAAAAGATAAAAGAGAATATGTTTACTCCTTGCAAGAATTTGAGAATGCTCAAACGCATGAAGATTTATGGAATGCTGCTCAGGTGGAGTTGGTAACAATAGGAAAACTTAGTGGCTACATGAGAATGTATTGGGCGAAGAAGATTCTCGAATGGAGTAAATCACCGGAAGAGGCTTTAAAAATTGCAGTATATTTAAATGATAAATATGAGCTTGATGGCAGAGACCCTAATGGCTATGTTGGTTGTGCGTGGTCAATTGGAGGAGTGCACGATAGAGCCTGGGCTGAGAGACCAGTTTATGGGAAGATTAGGTACATGAACAAAAATGGTTGTGTAAAGAAATTTGATATAGAAAAATATATTAAAAGACACTCTAAATTATAACAGAAGAATAACTAACTTTGGATGAGCCAGGATTACTTTATTTTGTAAATAAATAGGAACGTTCCAGATTTAATTTATTCAATTTTATCTGGTTGGATTGAATGTTACTATAGAAAAAAGTTAAATGATATCTTTATTCTGGTTTTGTATTTTCAGAAGACTTAGATAAAGAGTTGTAACATTTCATTAGCACTTCAACCAAGTCTTCTATCTTAAAAGGTTTAACTATATAATCATTCATTCCCAACGCAAGGTACTTATCACGGTCGGTTTTCAAGGCATTGGCAGTCATGGCAACTATTTGCGGTTGCTTGACTTCTTCCGATTTATTTCTAATCTCAATAGTCGCTTGCGCCCCATCCATCTCAGGCATTTGAATATCCATAAGTATTATATCGTATGACTTAAGCTTAAGTGCATCCAAAACTTCAAAACCGTTAAAAGCAACATCTGCTCTATATCCAATCTTTTCTAATATTTTTAGTGCTACCTTCTGATTTACCTTATTATCTTCTGCAAGAAGTATTCTGAGAGGATATCGTTGCGCTATTTCATCATTAAACTGCATTGTTGCAGGTTCATATTTTTGTACTACAGACCCGTTTTTTTTAAGCACTGTTATCAATGCATTCTGAAGATGGAATAATTTAATTGGTTTTGTGAGTGTCGCTTTAAATAGACTTAAATTATTTTTTCTATCTCTATAACCATACGATGAAAGTAAAATTAAAGGAGGAGTAGTTCCATTATGAAGTTTCTTAATTTTCTCGGCTAGTGTTATTCCATCCATCTCAGGCATGTGATAATCTAAAATGGCTACATCAAATGTCTTACCTTTGCTAAGTAATTCCAAAGCTTCAAATCCGGAAGCCACGCTCACTGGTTTCATCTGCAACGAATGCATTTGCTGGGTAAGTATTTCTCTGTTGGTTCCGTTGTCATCTACTATGAGAACCTTTTTCCCTGTCAATGCAGTTAAATCGTTGTGATTCTCTTTTTCTGGTGATAATTCGGCGGTAATGCTAAAATGGAAAGTTGTTCCTTCACCCGGAACCCCGGTGCTTTCAAACCACATTGAACCTCCCATAAGTTCACTAAGCTGTTTGCTGATTGCTAATCCAAGTCCGGTTCCTCCAAATTTACGGGTCGTAGAAGCATCAACCTGTGAAAATGATTTGAATAATCTATCTTGACGATCTTTAGGGATCCCGATTCCTGTATCTTTAACGGAGAAATTTAACTGGCAGGTATAGTGGTCTTGTAACTGACCCGAAACCGAAACAACAACTTCTCCTTCTTCAGTAAACTTGATCGCATTACTGAGAAGATTAACAAGAATTTGGCGAAGACGAGTTACATCTCCGATTACTTTATTTGATAAAATATCATTCATTGAGTATGTAAGTTCGAGACTCTTATCGGCAGCTTTGGAGGCGACCACATCAAGTGCTTCTTCTACACAGTTTCGTACATTGAAAGGTTGTTTTTCAAGTTCAATTTTCTGTGCCTCGATCTTCGAGAAATCAAGTATATCATTGATTAGACTTAATAAAATATCACCGCTGTTTAGAATTGTTTCTGCGTAATCTTTCTGTTCATCATTTAATCGTGTATCAAGTAATAATCCAGTCATTCCAATAACTGCATTCAATGGGGTACGGATTTCGTGACTCATATTTGCTAAAAACTGTCCTTTAACTTCATTTGCTTTCTTTAAATGGGTGTTTGCTTTTTCAAGTTCTGAGTTAGCTTGTTTGATGATTTCCTCGGAGCGCTTACGGTTGGTAATGTCATGACTTACGCCTAAGATTCCCTTAACATTCCCATCTTCATCTCTTAAGGGAATTTTACTAGTTAGATAACAACACTGTGTCTTTTTTCCATTATGTTGAATTATATCCTCGATTTCAATCATTGGTTCACCGGTTTCTAAAACCTTCATTTCTTCACTATATAGTTTTGTTGCAGTCTCACGAGGGTAAAAATCAAAAACAGTTTTTCCCAAAACTTCTTCCTGATTTTTTGCCCCAATACATTTTAAGTGGGCCGAGTTATTTAAGATATATTTGCCGGCAGAATCTTTAAAGAAAATCAAATCAGGGATAGTATTAATCAACTGTTCCATAAGGTTACGTTCATCCCTTAAAGTTTCCTCCATTTGTTTTCGGTCTGTAATATCTCTCCCAATCCCAATTATTCCCGTAACTTCTCCATTGTTATCTCGCAAAGGCAATTTAGATGTAAGAAGCCATCGCTTATCACCGGTTTCGTTTATAAAAAATTCCTCTCTGTTAAGAATCGGTTTACCAGTCTTAATAATAGATTGGTCATCTTTATAAAAGCCTTCGGCTATTTCTTTCGGGAAGAAGTCGAAGTCAGTTTTACCAATTACATCTTTTTCAGAATGACATCCGACATTTTTTACATCTTTAAGATTCGCCATTGTTTTACGGCAAGCTTTGTCTTTTACATAAATTACATCTGGTAAATTATCTATTAGAGTGCGGAGTAAAATTCTTTCTTTTTGAAGTGCTTCCTGCGTTATTTTTTGTTCTGTAATATCACGGCCAATACCCATTAATCCGATTATCTTGCCGTCATTATCTCTTAACGGAAGTTTGGAGGTAAGAAGCCAACGCTTCTTACCTTCCTTATTGATAAAAAACTCCTCTCTTTTAAGTATTGGTTTTCCGGTTTCAATAACTGAGTGGTCGTTAGCGATGAAACCTTTAGCAATTTCGTCTGGGAAGAAATCAAAATCTGTTTTCCCTATAACTTCACGTTCAGAATTGCGTCCCATGTTATTTAGGTCAGCAAGATTCGCAATAATTTTTCGACCTTCCTTGTCTTTAGCAAAAATTGCATCTGGAATATTATCTATTAAGGTACGAAGTAAAATTCTTTCCTTCTGAAATGTCTCTTCTTCAAGCTTTCTTTTAGTTATATCTCTATCAATACCTATTAAACCTATTATCTTTCCTTCGATGTCTCTAAATGGTATTTTGGATGTTAGCAGCCAACGTTCTTTACCATCTTTGTCAACGATTTTCCATTCCTTATTCAGAATAGGCTTACCGTTTTTAATAACAGTATCATCCTCATCTTGAATTTCTTTTGCCATTTCTTCTGGGAAGAAATCAAAAACTGTTTTGTTATGGACCTCTGTTTCTGATTGGCGGCCTACATTCTTCAAGTCTGCTGGATTAGTAATTGTTCTTCTGAACTCCTTGTCTTTTGCATAAATAGCGTCCGGCAAGCTATTGATTAGAGTTCTAAATAAGATGCGTTCATGATTAAAAGCACTCTCGATTTCTTTAAGTTCAGCGGCGTATGTAGTTTCTAATTCCCGAAGGCGTTGGCGTAGGTTGTAAATTTCTTTTAGTAGTTCAGGCTTAGGTTTGTTGCTTTCTTCGATAAGTATATCGTCATTATTTATTTTTGAAGAAGTTTCTGACATTATACGTTCCTTTTATAATACTCTCCCTAATACAATAATGGGTTGAATCCGTCAAGAATCAACAATTTTAGTGCCATAACCTTACCTCTAAGAAATTGTTTAATATGTGATGAGTTTGGCATAAAATCTTACAGATTGTTTGAATTTTCGCAAGAGTGAAAACTGAAGACAGTAATAAATACAATAAGTTTAATAGAATAAGTGAGTTTAGGATAAATATTTTTAATCTAATTACTCGACTAAGGTTTGAGTTAAGTTTTCTAATCGAAGGGCTTATCAGAAAGCTTTGTTATAAAATTCTCGTTATAGTTTTGATATTTAAGAGTCTGCTAAACCTAAGGTTTAATCCTAATCAAAAAATTGTATAATAAACCACTATTTTGAAATACAATTAATATTTTCTAAAAATAGTGGTGTTAAAAAAAATATTGAGCAGGTTCTATCCTGCCACTTTCTTTATAGATAAATATTATATTCCTATACAAACAAATATTGGACTGTCCCGAAATGATCAATCCCTTATTCGATGACGAAGTAATAAAGTTTTCCTAAATTTGAGCTTTATAAAAATAAATTATTGATATGAAAGAATTCAAAATTTTATTATTCTATAAATACGTTACTGTAGATGATCCTGAAGCGTTTATGACAGAACATCTTGAGTGGTGTAATGAACATGAAATTAATGGTAGAGTTTTTATTTCAAAGGAAGGGATTAACGGTACGGTTTCCGGCAAGACAAATAATATAGAGGAATACAAAAATAATTTAAGAAACTATAATATTTTCGAAGATATTATCTTCAAGGAAGATGAAGCGGAAGAGTGTGCTTTCAATAAGATGCACGTAAGGGTAAAAGATGAGATTGTTCATTCAGACCTTAACAGTACTTCCTTGAAGAACGGGGGAAAACGGCTTGCTCCTGAACAACTGCTGGAGTTTTATGAATCGGGGAAAGATTTCGTAATTGTAGATGCCAGGAACTGGTACGAGAGTAAAATCGGAAGATTTAAAGATGCAATTACTCCGCAGATGAAAAATTTTAGAGAGTGGAAAAATGTTGCCGAAGAGATTTCTGATTACAAAAATAAAACTGTTGTTACATATTGTACCGGTGGAATTAGATGTGAAAAAGCATCTGCCTATTTGGTAGAAAACGGATTTAAAGATGTCTATCAATTAGATGGGGGAATAGTTACTTATACTAAAAAATTTCCTGATACTTACTGGGAAGGCGGGATATTTGTTTTTGATGAAAGAAGAGTCGTTGAACCGAATTCAAAAGAAGAATTGAAACACATTTCTACATGTTATTTCTGTGGTAAGCCTACATCTTATTATATAAATTGTCATAACCTTGATTGCGACAAGTTATTCGTTTGCTGTCATGAATGCAAAACTGAACACGATTACTGCTGCTCGGAAGAATGTAGAACATCTCCTCATAGACGTAATAGATATTACGGATAGTAAATCCCTTTTTAATTTAATAATTGCACGAGAACACTAATAACAATTTCCTTCTAATCTTTTTAAACAATTATTCCTTACTATTTATTGGAAAAAAATTGATTTCTCTATAGATAGCTGTAATGTGATTTATAACTTTAGAAATTTGATTTGGGATAAAAAAATTATATTTTATTTCAGATTTAGATGATTTATTGAACTGATGCGTAAGAGATATTACAAGAATAAAGAGATATTGATCCGCTGGTAAATAATTCATCAAAGTGCCCTGTATTTAGCTGAAAGGTGCTTTTCAACCCACTTGCTAAATGTTAAGCTTTGTTTGGTTTTCAAATAGTGAGGTTTAACATGCAAGTCAGTAAACAGGAGAATGACTTTGATACAACAAGTACACACATCATATTGGCCAATTCTGGTTTACGCAATTCTAGTTTTGCTTACAGTGGGTGGAATGTTAGTCCTATCATACTTTCTTGGTGAACGCCATAAAGAAAAAGCTACGGGAGAAATTTATGAATCCGGTATTGCTGCCACGGGAGACGCAAGAATCAGATTTTCCGTGCACTTTTATATAGTTGCAATGTTCTTCGTGATATTTGATCTCGAAAGTGCTTTTATAGTAGCATGGGCAATTGCTTTTCTTGATGTTGGATGGGCTGGCTATATTGCCGTTCTCGTTTTTATTGGTTTGCTGCTGGTTGTTCTGCTTTATGAATGGAAAATAGGGGCTTTGGATTTTGGTCCGGATGGGAAAAAAATATTGAAAGCATATCATATCAGGCGTTTGACTGATAAGAAAAAAATTGCTGCGAATAAAATTCATAATTCTGGAGTTTAAATGAAATGGTGGTTCTCAAATACAATTGAACCTGCTGGAAAAATTTCCGGCAATGGTTCTTTTGAAGAAACTTTACAGAAAAGCTTAGTTCTAACAAGACTGAGCGATCTTATAGCCTGGGGAAGGAAAAATTCAATTTGGCCTTTTAATTTTGGATTATCATGCTGCTTTGTTGAAATGGCTACAAGCTTGACGAGCAAATATGATATTGCCCGCTTTGGCGCCGAAGTAATTAGAGGAACACCCAGAGAAGCCGATCTCATGGTTATTGCAGGAACGGTTTTCATAAAAATGGCTCCCATAATAAAGAGATTATATGAGCAAATGATGGAACCCCGCTGGATTATATCGATGGGTTCATGTGCAAACTCCGGCGGCATGTACGATATTTATAGTGTTGTACAAGGAGTTGATAAATTCATGCCGGTTGATGTTTATGTCCCGGGTTGTCCACCCAGACCCGATGCTTTTATGGAAGGTTTGGTGATGTTGAATAAAGCAGTTGGAAAAGAAAAAAGACCTCTTAGCTGGGTTATTGGTCCCCAGGGAATTGTTAAAGCTGAAAAAACTTCCATGCGGGAATTGAAACATCCAGATAGAATGAAGATGACTAAAATTAAACCGCCTTCGGAAATATACTAATCTATCAAAAATAGACTGGGAATCTTGAAGGCGCAAGATTAAGATAATTTTTTGAATTATGATTGATGTTGATTCTACACATGAAATAAAAGATAAGTTTGGATCATCAGTTATTTATGAACAAACAACAAAGGATAATATTCCAACATTCTGGATTGGAAAAGAAAATGTTGTTGAAGTACTAAATTATCTGAAAAATGAAATTGAATATCCGTATAAAATGCTCTATGACCTTACTGCAATTGATGAAAGAGCAAAAGCCAATAAAAATGGCTCTCCCAAAACCGACTTCACGGTAGTTTACCATTTACTCTCATTCGATAGAAATTCGGATATAAGAATTAAAGTTCCTCTAAAAGGTGAATTTCCGTCTCTGCCTTCGATTAATAATTTATGGAACAACGCAAATTGGTACGAGCGTGAAGCTTATGATATGTTCGGTATTAAGTTCGAGGGACATCCTTTTTTAAGAAGATTATTAATGCCATCTACTTGGCAAGGTCATCCTTTAAGGAAAGAACATCCTGCACGTGCAACAGAGATGGGGCCTTTCCAACTTCCCGAAGAAAAAGAAGTTAAAGAGAATCAAGCTTTGTTATTTAAACCTGAAGAATGGGGAATGAAAAGAGAAAGTGAAGATTCCGAATTTTTGTTTATGAATGTTGGTCCTCAGCATCCCGGCACTCACGGGGTTCTTAGATTGGTGCTTCAACTTGAGGGAGAAACAATCGTAGATATTGTCCCTGATATAGGTTTTCATCATCGCGGTGCAGAAAAAATGGCGGAGCGGCAGTCGTGGCACACATATATTCCTTACACTGATAGAATAGACTATCTCGGCGGTGTAATGAATAATCTTGCTTACCTTCTCGCTGTAGAACAGTTGGCAGGAATTGAAGTGCCGGACAGAGCAAAAGTTATCAGAATAATGTTGTGCGAACTATTTAGAATAGCAAGTCATCTTGTTTGGTACGGTACATTTGCTCAAGATATTGGTCAGCTTTCCCCCGTTTTCTATATGTTCTCCGACCGTGAAAAAGTTTTCGAGATTATCGGTGCCATTTGCGGAGACAGAATGCACCCAAACTGGTTTAGGATTGGCGGTGTGGTTGACGATTTACCACACGGCTGGGAAAATATGATAATGGATTTCTTGAAATATTTTCCTAAGCGACTTAAGGAATATGATGGGCTAGTTTTGAAAAACAGAATATTCAAAGCCAGAACTAAGGGAATTGGAATTTATGATACTGACGAAGCAATCGAGTGGGGTGTAACTGGTCCCGGCTTAAGAGCAACAGGATTCGATTGGGATTTTAGAAAGAAGAGACCTTATTCGGCTTATGAACAATTTGATTTTGATATTCCAACTGCACAGAATGGTGATTGTTATGACCGCGCGGTTGTAAGAGTTGAAGAGATGAGACAAAGCGTGAGAATAATTGAACAATGTGTTAAAAATATGCCAGGCGGAGATTACAAATCGAGAAATCATCTGGCAACACCGCCCATGAAAGATAAAACCATGCAGCATATAGAGACCTTAATTACTCATTTCTTAAATGTAAGCTGGGGGCCTGTTATTCCCGCTGGCGAAAGTTTTCATGGAATTGAAGGGACAAAAGGGGCATATGGTTTTTATTTGGTAAGCGATGGTAACACTAGTTCTTATAGAACTAGGGTAAGAGCGCCGTCTTTTCCACATATGCAAATGATATCTTACATCAGCAAAGGTTATACTGTTCCCGACCTCTTGTCTATACTTGGAAGTATTGATTTTGTTTTAGCGGATGTAGATAGATAACGTTCTTAATCATAATCTTACTCTTAATCGAATTGAATGCTGAATTATGTTAACTGAAGAAGAGAAAAAAGAAATACAAGAAGAATTAGAAATGCTGCCCTATAAAAGTGCTGGCTGCATTGATGCATTGAAAGTTGTCCAGAAACATAGGAAATGGATTTCGGATGAAAGTATTAAAGATATTGCAGAGTTTTTAGAAATGTCTATCGATGAAGTTGATGGCGTCGCCACTTTTTACAATATGATTTATAGAAGACCTGTTGGACAGCACGTAGTTCATGTTTGCGATAGTGTTAGCTGCTGGATAATGGGATACAAAAATATTGTTTCTCACTTTAATGATAAGTATGGAATTAAAATAGGTGAGACAACCAAAGACGGAAAGTTTACCCTCTTGCCTGTTCAATGTCTTGGTACTTGCGACCGTGCTCCTGCTATTTTAATAGATAAGAAACTACATAGAGATTTAACCATTGATAAACTTAA
>Ga0307418_1000556_pt1 | contig 11316 bp, 7 predicted proteins | sample SalMarWE160220MG_2_FD_202160 | JGI IMG/M metagenome (GOLD analysis project Ga0307418, IMG submission 202160) | Salt marsh sediment microbial communities from the Plum Island Ecosystem LTER, Massachusetts, United States - WE1602-20 | ecosystem: Environmental > Aquatic > Marine > Intertidal zone >...
CGGAACGCGCCCGGGCGCCTGCGCTGTACAAGACGCTCTGCCGGGCGCGGGACCACCTGGAGCAGGGCCGAGCAGCCGACGCGGTGGAGGCGGAGGGCCGTCGGGAGCTGGCATCGGCAAGGCTTTCGCCGGACTACTTCAGCGTCCGCAGGGCGGAAGATCTGGCCGCTCCCGCGCCCGCCGATCGGGATCTGGTGGTGCTCGCCGCCGCTTATCTCGGCCGGGCGCGGCTCATCGACAACCTTCGGGCACGGTGGTAGCGGGGCGGAATTGCACCGTGCCTTTCCCGTGGGTGATTAGCACTATGGCTCAGCTGGGAGATCTATCGACGGGTCGGGTGCGGGTCGGCAGGACCGTCGGTGCCACGGAGGGCGCCGTCGAGCCTACACGGAGGTATTGACGGCGTGTCCCGGCGGCCCGCACCCGACCCTGGCCCTGCAGCTGAGTTATCGCGTTGATCACCTTCCCCTGTGACCCGGCCGCGGTCGGCAGGCCCAACCTCTGCAATTCGCGTCTTGCATGCACATCCGGCCCTATGAGCAAATGGCGCGCCGCAGCAAATCGGCGGGCGGCCGCCGGCAATTTTTGAAATAATGCGCTTCTTGAGTTTTCCCAGTCAGCTATAAGGAAGGTAGAAAAGGGGACCCGGTCCCCCTCGGAGGTAGTTGGCGATGCAACTGACATTGTTGAAATGCAAGCTCCACCGGGCCTGTGTCACCCATGCCGAGGTGGACTACGAGGGCTCATGTGCCATCGACACCGAGCTCATGGAGCTCGCGGGCATTCGCGAATACGAGCAGATCCAGATCTACAACGTCACCAATGGTGAGCGGTTGACCACCTACGCCATCCGGGCCGACGCGGGCTCCCGCATCATCTCGGTCAACGGCGCCGCCGCGCACAAGGCGGCGCCCGGGGACAGGGTGATCATCTGCGCATACGCCTCCGTCGACGAGCAGGAGGCGGCGGCCTTCAGGCCCGCGCTCGTTTATCTGAACGAGCAGAACCGCGTGCTGCGGAGCGGTGATCAGATCCCGGCGCAGGTGGCGTAAGGGAATAGCGGACAGCGTGGAGCGGGTGGCGTAGAGCGCCGCATGGGGCAACGACGACCTGCGGCGCAATAGGGCTAGTGCGCGCCGGCGGAAGTCACCAGGCCAGAGACGGCTTCAGAATCTCTGCACTGTTGCACCAGCGCCTATGGCACCCAGCTCTGACCGCTATCCTTCACCCGCTACCCTGCGAGCGAGACTGCGCGGCGGTCTGCCATCGCCTCCTGATACAGCGCCTCGTATTGCCGGGCGCTGGACTGCCAGCTGAAGTCCCTGGCCATACCGTTCAGGGCGAGCCGTTGCCATAGGTCTTGGTGCTCCCGATGGAGCAGGATTGCCCGGCGGACCGCGCCCCACAGGTCCTCCGGGCTGATTTGGTCGAATACGAAGCCCGTGGATTCGCCCGCTTCGATCTGCTCCGGCGTCGCATCCACCACCGTGTCCGCCAGCCCGCCTGTGCGGTGGACAATGGGGACCGTGCCGTAGCGCAGGCTGTACATCTGGTTGAGCCCGCAGGGCTCGAAGCGGGATGGCATCAGGAAGGCGTCCGCCCCGGCCTCGATCCGGTGGGCCCGTCCTTCGTCGTAGCCGGCGAAGACGCCGACGCGCTCGGGGTTGGCCACTGCGGCTTTGAGTAGGGCCTCGGCAAGGGCAGGATCTCCCGCCCCCTGCATGATCAGCTGGGTGTCCGGATGGGCGAGGAGCTGGGGGAGAATGCGCAGGATCAGGTCCACCCCTTTCTGCTCCACGAGCCTTCCGACGTAACCCATGACCAGGGTCCGATCGTCGGGCGGCAGGTCGAATTCCTGCTGCAGGGCCCTCTTGTTCTCCGCTTTCAGGCTGAATGTCGCGGCGTCATAGGGTTGTGCGATGAGTGGGTCGCGTGCCGGATCCCAGGCATTGTAGTCGATCCCGTTGAGGATCCCCCGAAATCGGGGTCCCAGATCTCTGAGCAGGCCGTCGAGCCCACAGCCGAAACGCGGCGTCTTCACCTCGCTCGCGTAGGTCGGGCTCACCGTGTTTATGCGGTCGCAAAAGACCAGTCCCCCCTTGATGAAGGAGAGCCGCTGGTGGAACTCGAGCCCGCGCACCGACCATAGCTCGGCGGGAAGGCCGAGCCGGTAGAAGACCGCACGGTCGAACAGCCCCTGGTAGGACAGGTTGTGGATGGTGAACACGAGTGCGGGGCGGCTCGGCTGATCGTGCAGGACGGCGGGCACCAGGCCTGTCTGCCAGTCGTTGCAGTGCACCACGTCCGGCCGCCAGTCGAGGGCGGGATGTCCCTGTCCGATGCGGGCGATAGCTTGGCAGAACAGGAGGAAGCGTTCGGCATTGTCCCCCCAGTCGTGGCCGCTGACGTCGGTATAGGGATTACCCTCCCGACAGAAATGCTCCGGTGCCTCGACCAGGTACGTGGGCAGCCCGCCGTCGGGGAGGTGCCCGGTCAGGATGCGCACGGTGGTCCGGCCGCTCGCCAGCTTCATGTCACACAGGGTCTTCAGCTCGCGGATGTGTTTTACGGCCATGGGATAGGCTGGGATAATGAGCCGCGCGTCGTGACCCAGCTGCCGCAGGGCTGTCGGAAGGGCGGCCGTGACGTCCGCGAGCCCCCCTGTCTTGATTAAGGGATGGGCCTCGCTGGTGGCCATGAGTATGCGCAGTCCGGCCTCGAGGGGCTGCCGGTATGTCGCGCGCTGGTCCATCGTTGGCAAGGGCTGCCGGGAGTCGAAAGGGTTGGAATCCGCGAGGGGGACAGACGCTACACCCTAACACAAATCGTTCTGAGGTGGGTCGGGGCCTGGATGCCCCCTTCACCAGTTCCCGATTCCGCCACGATCTTGCCCGAGCCCGCTCGGCGTGGTCCGGATGGGCGGGGGGCATCGCCCACCTATTGCCCGTCCGCATCCTCCGCATCGTCTGTCAGGGTCGTCGCTTCCTGCCCGGGATCTTTCGCCGGCAGCGTCTCGTGCACGAGCACAACCGCGCCCAGGGGCGGCAGGGTTACGGGAAGGGAGTGGGGTCGGCCCATCCAGCTGACAGGCTCTGATTGCAGCCCGCCCTGGTTTCCCATGTTGGTGCCGCCGTAGGTCTCGGCATCGGAGTTCATGGCCTCCCGATAAGAGCCGGCGAGGGGGACGCCGACCCGGTAGTTGGTCCGCGGGATGGGCGTGAAGTTGAAGACGGCCGCGACGATCGCCCTGCCGTCGCTGGATTTCCTGATGTAGCTCAGCACAGATTGGGAGCTGTCGTGGCAGTCGATCCACTCGAAGCCGGCGCCTTCGAAGTCCACCTCATGGAGGGCCGGTAGAGCGCCATAGAGGCGGTTGAGGTCGGCGACGAGCTGCTGGACGCCCTGGTGTTGAGGGCGGTCGAGCAGATACCAGTCGAGCTCTTCGGCGAAGCTCCACTCTCGACCCTGGCCGAACTCACAGCCCATGAACAGCAGCTTCTTCCCCGGGTAGGTGAACATGAAGGTCAACAAGAGTCGCAGGGATGCGAACTTCTGCCAGGCATCCCCCGGCATTCGGTCGAGCAGCGACCGCTTGCCGTGCACGACCTCGTCGTGGGAAAACGGGAGGACGAAATTCTCGCTGAAGGCGTAGATGAGCCCGAAGGTCAGCAGATCGTGATGGTAGTGGCGGTAGATCGGGTCCTTGGACATGTAGGACAGGGTGTCGTGCATCCACCCCATGTTCCATTTCATGCTGAAGCCTAGTCCGCCCACGTAGGTTGGCCGGGAGACGGCTGGCCAGGAGGTCGACTCCTCCGCGATCATCAGGGTGCCGGGATGCTGCTCGTGGGTGACCGTATTCAGCTGGCGCAGGAACTCGACGGCCTCGAGGTTCTCGTTGCCCCCGAACTTGTTCGGCGCCCACTCGCCGGGCTTGCGGGAGTAGTCCAAGTACAGCATGGACGCGACCGCATCCACCCGCAGCCCGTCCAGATGAAACTCCTCCAGCCAGAAGAGGGCGCTGGAGAGGAGGAAGTTCTTCACCTCGTTGCGGCCGTAGTCGAAGATCAGGGTGCCCCAGTCCTTGTGCTCGCCGAGCCGGGGATCGGCATGCTCGTAAAGTGCGGACCCTTCGTACCGGGCAAGGGCGACAGTGTCCCGCGGAAAGTGGGCCGGCACCCAATCGAGGATGACGCCGATGCCTCGTTGGTGCAGGTGGTCCACGAAGTAGCGGAAGTCGTCCGGCGAGCCGAACCGGCTGGTGGGAGCGAAGTAGCCGGTGGACTGGTAGCCCCAGGAGGCGTCCAGCGGGTGCTCCGTGATCGGAAGGAGCTCCACGTGGGTGAACCCCATCTTGTCCACATAGGCGGCAAGGCGCTCGGCGAGCTCACGGTAATTCAGGAACGCGCCGTCGGGGGCGGTCTGCCAGGAGCCCGGGTGGACCTCATAGATCGACATGGGGCGATGCAGCCAGTCCGCCTTCGCCCGGGCCTGCAGCCACGCTTGATCGTGCCAACGGTAGGCGGTTGGCTCGCACACGATGCCTGCGGTGTCCGGCCGCTGCTGGAAGGCGGCCGCATAGGGGTCGATCTTGACGTGCACATTTCCGTGCCGGTCGCGCAGCTCGAACTTGTAGTAGCCGCCGTGCTCGATCTGCGGAATGAATAGCTCCCAAACGCCTGAGCCGCCGCGCACCCGCATCGGGTGGGCACGCCCGTCCCAGTCGTTGAAATCACCGACGACGCTGACCCGCTCCGCGTTGGGCGCCCAGACGGCGAACTGCACGCCGGGCACCCCCTCCACGGTCCGCGGGTGGGCGCCGAGGAAACGGTAGGCGTGCCAGTGACGGCCCTCCCCGAAGAGGTGGAGGTCGAAGTCGCCGATCTGCGGCGGGAAGCAGTAGGGGTCGTACCGGTGATGGATGTTGCCCTGGGGGTCGTACCAGTGCAGACGGTAGCGCGCCGGCGCCTGGGCGGCCGGACCCCGCCAGACGAACAGGGCAGTGTCCTCGATGCGCTCCAGCTCGACGGCGCTCTCCACGATGCGTACCCGCCGCGCCCGGGGCAGCAGGGCCCGGATAACAACATGGTCGCCCTCCGAGTGTCTGCCAAGGACCTCAAAGGGGTTGTGGTGTCGGGCTTCTAGGACGCGTCTTGTGGGCTCGGTGATATGCTCGGCGGTGGGGTTACCCTGTGGCATGATCTGCGGCGGAGCTCTTGTTGCGGGCAGGACGGGGCCGGGCAGAAGGCGGTGCGCGTGGGGGCCGTGCGCCCCGGCTCGATGATGGTACCATAGGGGTTCAGCTCACGATGGAGGCGCCGAGGGGGCGGGAGATTTTATGCCGGATACGAATCCACGTTTCGTTAGCCGACTTACCCGCAACACCCTGGCACTGATTCTGGCGGGCGGCCGTGGCGCCCGGCTCAAGCACCTCACCAAATGGCGCTCGAAGCCGGCGGTTCCCTTCGGCGGCAAGTTCCGGATCGTGGATTTCCCCCTCTCCAACTGCATCAACTCAGGCATCCGCCGCATCGGGGTACTTACCCAATACAAGGCCCATTCCCTCATCCTCCACATCCAGAAGGGATGGGGCTTCCTGCGCGGCGAGTTCGGCGAGTTCGTGGAGCTTTGGCCGGCACAGCAGCGGATCGCGGAGACTGCGTGGTACGCCGGTACCGCGGATGCCGTCTTCCAGAATCTGGATATCATTCGCAATCACAACCCGGAGTATGTCCTGATCCTCGCCGGTGACCACATCTACAAGATGGACTATGGCGCCATGGTCGCCGCCCATGTGGAGTCCGGGGCCGACATGACAGTCGGCTGCATCGAGGTGGATCTCGTGCGGGCGCGGGAGTTCGGCGTGATGTCCATCGACGAGGACCACCGGGTGCGGCGTTTCCGCGAGAAGCCCTCCGATGCGGACCCTATGCCCGGTAGCGAGGGCGTGGCCCTGGCCTCCATGGGTATCTATGTCTTCAACCGGGGGTTCCTGTTCGAGCAGCTTATGACAGATGCGGACACCAAGCACTCCAGCCACGACTTCGCCAAGGACATTATCCCGCGGGTGATCGAGCAGTATCGGGTGGTTGCCTACCCCTTCCGCGATGTGCGCAGCGGTGCCCAAGCCTACTGGCGTGACGTGGGGACGGTCGACGCCTTCTGGGAGGCCAACCTGGAGCTGATCGGCGTGACGCCGCCGCTCAATCTCTATGACGAGACTTGGCCGATCTGGACCTACCAGGAGCAGCTCCCCCCGGCCAAGTTCGTCTTTGACGACGAGGACCGTCGCGGCATGGCGGTCGACTCCATGGTGTCAGGAGGCTGTATCATCTCCGGGGCAACGGTCCGGCACTCCCTGCTGTTCTCCAACGTCCGGGTCAACTCATACTCCTACGTGCACGACTCGGTGATCCTCCCGGATGTGGACATTGGCCGCAACTGCGAGATCAGCACGGCCGTGATTGATCGGGGCTCCCGGATTCCGGAGGGGATGGCCCTCGGCAGGGACCGGCGTGCCGATAAGCAGAATGGCTTCTATGTCACTGAGAGCGGTGTGACCCTCGTCACGCCGGAGATGCTGGCCCAGGACGTCAACCATGTCCGATGAAGGCTGCCCCTCCACCCCCCCTTCGCGAGCCCCGGGCGCTGAAAGTACGCCGGCCCCTGGTGTCCCCCTGCTCCTGCCTTGCCTGATCCTCCATCATCGGGCGAGTACCGAAAGGAGCTCCCGAGCTATGGGCGCTACTGCGGGTCTTGGACAGTCGTACTTGGACGGATAGATCGAGAATCCTCGCGAGCATGTCAACCGAAGAGCGGCCACCGGCCGATTGTCTCGACCGCCGCCGCGTCGGCATATTGCTTCATCTGACCTCGCTCCCGGGCCCGGGCCTCTGGGGATGCCTCGGCCCGGAGGCGTTCAACTTCGCCAACTTCCTGGCCGACTGCGGTGTGACGGTCTGGCAGATGCTGCCGGTCGGGCCGACGCAGATGGAGAACTCGCCCTATCAGACGAGCTCGGTCCACGCGGGGAACCCGCGGATGATCTCCCTGGCGCCCTTGCTCCAGCGGGGCTGGCTGCAGCAGGCAGAGGCTGTTCAGGAGGGTGATTCAGCGGCGTTGGACGGGGAAGCGCTGCGGGCCTCTTGGGCGGGCTTTCAGCGGCTGGCGACCGACGAGGACAGCCGCGCGCTTGCGGACTTCGCGGCCGAGAACGGCTACTGGCTGCAGGACTATGCCCTGTTCCGGGCGTTGCGCGAGGATACGGGCCAGTGCTGGTGGTCTTGGCCGGACCCTCTGCGTCATCGAGATCCCCGCGCCCTGGCGGCGGCGCGCGGGCGCTTGGCGCGCGAGATGGATTACATCGTCTATGAGCAGTTCCTGTTCTTCAGCCAATGGAAGGCCCTGCGGGATTACGCGAACGGGCGTGGGGTGAAGCTTTTCGGCGACATGCCCATCTTCGTCGCGCATGACAGTGCCGAGGTATGGGCCCGCCCGAGTGACTTTGATCTGAACGGCGACGGCAGTCTGCGGGTGGTGGCCGGGGTGCCGCCGGACTACTTTTCGGCGACCGGTCAGCGGTGGGGCAACCCCCTCTACCGATGGGAAGAGATGCTCGCGGACGGGTTCCGCTTCTGGTTGGACCGGGTGCGCACCCAGATGCGGCTGTTCGACATGATCCGCATCGATCACTTCCGCGGCTTCGAGTCCTATTGGGAGATTCCGGGGGAGGAGCAATACGCCGTCAATGGGCGGTGGGTGAAGGCGCTGGGCGATGAGCTCTTCGAGCGCCTGCATCAGCGCTTCGGACGGCTGCCGCTCATCGCCGAAGACCTCGGCCTCATCACGCCCGCCGTGGACGCCTTGCGGAAGAAGTACCGCCTGCCCGGAATGAAGGTGCTGCACTTCGCCTTTTCGGGCGAGAGCGCCAATCCCTATCTGCCCTTCCGGCACGACCGCGACTCCCTGGTCTATACCGGTACGCACGACAACGATACCACCCTGGGCTGGTACGATTCCCTGGATGAGTACACGCGGGGTTATGTGGACGAGTATCTCGGGGTGTCACAAGAGCCGATGCCGTGGCCCCTGATTCGCTGTGCGTTGGCCTCGCGCTCGCACCTCGCCATCCTGCCCATGCAGGACATCCTGGGGCTCGACAGCGGGCACCGGATGAATGTGCCGGGAACCACCGAGGGAAACTGGGGATGGCGGTTTTCGTGGGACCAGGTGCATCCGGACCTTCCGGCCCGGCTCTGCCGGATCATCAAGCTCTACGGTCGCTGACCCGGTGTCACCGTATCGGTCACAGAATCGCCAAGCGACCGGGAGCGCCTGCCGTGGTGTGACCGCGGTCACTTCCGGATTGGGACCTGCACCCTAATCTAATCCTTTACGGGAACTGCTTGATCGGAACGGGAGTCGGCTGCTTCCGACCGACCGGAGTCTATCCATGACCGACCCCAACCTGGGCGACCGGAAGGCTGGACGGGCAACCGGGGCGACGCCTGAAGGCATTGTCCGTCCGGGAGGCGGGGGTGCGCGCATTCTGCCGCTTCCCGGCCTGGACAGGTCCGGCGGCGACGGACGGAATTCGTCCGTCCGCTCTGCTACCCTTGCAGGCCCGGATCGGGACGGTGCCACCGGATCCACGGAGTACAAGCTCAGGCTTGCGGCCTCGGAGCTGAAGATCGGCATGTTCGTCTCCGAGCTCGATCGCCCCTGGTTGGAGTCGCCTTTCGGCTTCCAAGGGTTTCCGCTGCGCTCCATCGAGGATATCCAGGCGGTGAAGCGCGTCTGCGCATATGTGTACGTGGATACAGAGAAGAGCGTTGGGGCGGCGATCCGCAAGCGGGGGGGCGCTGCAGCGCACCTCAGCGTCAGGGCAGATTGCATTCATGATGTGGTTCCACCGACAAGCCCCAAGCGGGTGCGCCGCTGGATCCCTTCCGTTCTTCGCGGACGTGCGAAGAGCGGCGATTCCCCTGCTTCCATCATCCATTCGCTGGAAATCGCGCGTCGCTCCTATGACGACACCGGCAAACAGGTGCGGGCGGTTATGCGCGACCTCCGGTGGGGTCGCAGCGTCGATGTCCCTGCGGCCAAAGAGGCTGTCGCTGCCTGTGCGCAGCAGGTCGCACGTGACCCCGGGGCCATGGCGCTTCTGGCGAGTATCAAGGACAAGGATCGGTACACCGCACAGCACAGTCTGAACGTGGCCATCCTCTCCATGGTGCTGGGGCATCATTTGGGGCTGCCGGATCGAGCCCTCATGGATCTGGGCATGGCCGGGCTGCTCCACGATGTCGGCAAGCTTCTGACGCCAAAAGAGATCCTTACCAAGCGGGGGCGTTTGACCCCGGCGGAATTCAGGGTCATCCAGCTGCATCCGACCCATGGGAAAGGCATCGTGGAGGGTTGTGAAGGGGTGGGCAGAGCGGCAGCGGAGGTCGCCTACACGCACCACGAGCGCCTGGACGGATCAGGCTATCCCCGTGGCATCAAGGAAGGCAATATGGGTCTCCTGACCCGCATTGTTGCCATTACGGACACCTATGACGCCGTGACCACCGACCGTGTCTATGCGGAAGGGAAGACGAGCATCGAGGCCTTTAAGATCCTGCAGGCCGCAAGCGGCAATCACTACGACGGGCAGCTGGTATCCGAGCTGATTGGCGCTGTCGGACTCTTCCCGCCGGGCAGCGCCGTCCAGCTCAACAACGGGAAGTACGCCATTGTGGTGCGAACCAACCAGAAGTACGAGTTTCGCCCCACGGTACTGATCGTCAAGGATGCCAAGTGCCGCCCCGTTCGCCCGCGCTGCGTCGATCTCGCGGACGTCGCGGGGGGAGCAAGCGCCAGCTTCCAGATTGCGAAGGTCTTGCGGCCCTCCGATTGCGGGATAGACAGCGCGATCTTACAGCGTCAGGACTTCGTGGAGACTGCAACGACCTGACCAGGTGAGCGACCGATTGGGCGATTGCCGGGAAGCCATGCGACGACACGCTTAGCCTGACGTGGCGATAGCCGCGTCAGCGCGTCGCCCCCCGGAGAGCAGGCTGTCCGGATAGCCTTCGGCGAGACGGCTTCGGCCCTTGGCGACCTGAAGGGGCTCGTCGCCCCTACAGGTCGTCCCTCGGGCGCAGTGGGTGCTGCCCTGCAGCCCAAAGTCTGGGCGATGCGGTGTGGATCGGGTCAGCCACGTCGGTGAGCTGGCGGGCCTTCGTGACTCGACGTGTCCAAAAGACAGGGCCCTGCCATCTTCACCATCCGAAGACCCCTATCAAGCGCCCACCGCACCGGCGGAGGTCTCAGGCTCGCCTTTTTCGTCTTGCGCCTGATCTTGCGCCTGAGCCAAGAGACCAGCAAGCTCCCACATGTTGACCTCCTCCACCTCGTAATCGCCGAGCGTGCTCTGCAGCGAAAAGGACACACTCGGTTTCGTCCTCGGCTGGTCGGCGCTTCGGGTCTCGGAACTCGTGCTCATTTGGGATCGCTCCTAATTTGTCGGACGAAGGCGGGCGGATATCCAGCAGGCACACCGGAATCTGTTGCCGTACGCTTGCCCGTCGAGTATCGGGGGCCTAACCTCTGGCGCAGGTGGTGGCAGTTGGTCCCCGGGCGATAACTGTAGCTCGCAGCCCAAGTGGATTTCGTGACTGTTGTCACGGCGTATCAGGGCGGGGGTCGCAGCGTCGGGCCAATTGTCGGGGTACTCCCGCCTTTGCTAACGGACGGCTTGTCCTTGTGATGAGTGATCAGGATCTTCTCGAAGAGCTGCGCATCGCTCCGGAGGAGCGCGAGCCTGGGGGCTGGCGTCGCCGCACCTGGCTCCTGCTTGTTGCGGGGGCGCTGGTCGTGCTCGCGGGCTGGGGCTATTTCGCCCTGGTGGGCAAGGCCCTGGCGGTGGACACGGCGGTTGCCGAGTCGCCCTCAGCGGCGGGCAGCAGGGAGGCGGTGCTGGAGGCCACAGGCTACGTCACCGCGCGGCGCGAGGCCACGGTCTCTTTCAAGATCCCGGGAAAGCTCGAGCAGGTCCTGATCGAGGAGGGTGAGCGGGTAGAGGCCGGTCAGGTCATCGCGCGCCTGGACGACAGCGATGCCGGCGCCCAGCTCCAGCTGGCGCAGGCGCGCCTGCTCGCCGCCCAGGCCCAGCTCGGCCAGATCCAGGTGAAGCGCGATCAGGCCGAGCGCGATCTCAAGCGCCAGCGGGAGCTGCGCAACAAGCGCCTGGCCTCGGAGGAGGCCCTGGAGAACGCCGGTACCCAGCTCGACGCCCTGTCGGCGCAGCTCGAGGCCCAGCGCAGCCAGGTCGAT
>Ga0307418_1000560_pt1 | contig 11302 bp, 11 predicted proteins | sample SalMarWE160220MG_2_FD_202160 | JGI IMG/M metagenome (GOLD analysis project Ga0307418, IMG submission 202160) | Salt marsh sediment microbial communities from the Plum Island Ecosystem LTER, Massachusetts, United States - WE1602-20 | ecosystem: Environmental > Aquatic > Marine > Intertidal zone >...
GGGCTGCCGGTGAAGGTGAACGCCGTCGTCAAGCGCGGCACCAACGACGGGGACGTGCTCGGGCTCGCGGAGCACTTCCGCGGCAGCGGCCACGTGCTCCGCTTCATCGAGTACATGGACGTCGGCTCGACGAACGGCTGGCGGCTGGAGGACGTCGTACCGGCCGAGGAGATCGTGCGGAGAATCGGCGAGCGCTGGCCGCTCGTCCCCTTGCCCGCGGAGCGGCCCGATGCGACCTCCCGCCGCTGGCGGTACGCCGACGGGGCCGGCGAGATCGGCGCGATCGCCTCCGTCACGCAGCCGTTCTGCGGCGGTTGCTCCCGCGCGCGGCTCTCCGCCGAGGGTCGCCTCTACACCTGCCTCTTCGCCGCCAGGGGGCACGACCTCCGGGCCCCGCTGCGCAGCGGAGGCTCCGACGAGGAGCTCGCGGAGCTCCTCCGCTCGGTCTGGGGGCGTCGCACCGACCGCTATTCCGAGCTGCGGACAGCCGAGACACCGGCCCTGCCGAAGGTCGAGATGTCCTACATCGGCGGCTGAAGGCCGGGCGCTGGCCCGCGCGCGAGCATCCCGCATAAGATCGTGGTCATGGAGCGGGTAGTCGCTCTGGGCCGGAGGGTGCTGCCGCGTGGCTGGGCGCACTTCCTGACCCAGCTCGCGATCTGGTTGGGCTTCTACTTCTCCTATCTCGGCGTCCGCAGCCTCACGGACCGCGACCCGACGGAGGCGTTCACGAACGGCCTCCGGGTGATCTCCCTCGAGCGGCGGCTGACGCACCATCTGTTCGAGCTGACGGCGCAGAGGCTCGCCGACTCGTCACACCTGCTGCTGACCGCGGCCGCGTGGACGTACTGGAACTCCGAGTTCACCGTGATCGGGCTGACGCTGCTCTGGGTCTACCTGCGCCGCCACGAGCAGTTCAACCGCTTCCGGAACGCGATCCTGCTCGCGAACCTCGTCGGCCTCGTCGGCTTCGCGATCATGCCGACCGCGCCGCCGTGGATGTTCCCGTACCAGGGCTTCGTCGCCGGCGTCAACCACTCGAGCGCGATCCTGCAGACGCTCGGCAACCCGTACGCGGCGATGCCGAGCCTCCACGCAGCCGACGCGCTCATCGTCGGCTGGTGTCTCGCCCTCAGCTGCCGCTCCATCTGGACGAAGGCGCTCTGGGCGCTCTGGCCGCTCTGGGTCTGGTTCTGCGTCGTCGCGACCGCGAACCACTACCTCCTCGACGTCCTCGCCGGGATCGGCGTCGCGCTCGCCTCCCTGCTCGTCACCGCGTGGACGCCGCGGCTGGCGGGACGCCTCCGCGCCACCGGAATAGCCATCGCAAACCTGCTATAGTCGGACATAGCAGGATTGCGATGTTGGAGATGAACGCGACGCCACGGCTCCGCCGCGTGAAGCAGGGTTACACCAGCGGCGCCCGCTCACTCGCCGGCCGCTCGGTCTCGGGCCTCGCGCGCACCCGCGTGACGCCGAACGCGCTCACGGCCGCCGGCGTCTCGCTCTGCCTCGCAGCCGCCGTGCTCGTCCCCTTCGAGAACCGGAACGCGTGGCTCGTCTTCTGGCTCGCCGCAGGCACGTTCGTCGTCGGCTCGGTGCTCGACATCCTCGACGGCGCGCTCGCGCGGGCGGGAGGCAAGTCCACCCCGTTCGGCGCGTTCATCGACTCGACGACCGACCGGGTCGGCGAGGGGGCGATGCTCGCGGCGATCGCGCTCGTCTTCTCGCGCCACGGACGCGAGTGGGCCGTCGTGCTCACCGTCGCAGCGGTCGTCGGCTCGTTCCTCGTCTCGTACACCCGCGCCCGGGCCGAGGCGATCGGCCTGCGCGGCGACGTCGGCCTCGGCTCCCGCGCCGAGCGCGTCGTCCTCATCACGGCCGGGCTCGTGTTCGCCCCCTGGGGCGGCCTGCCGTGGGCCATCGTCGCCCTCTCCGCGACGGCCTGGCTCACGGTCGTCCAGCGCATCCTGCACGTCCGCAAGCAACTCTCTTCTGGAGGCACCAGTGGCATCGACGAACGGTAGGGCTCACCTCGACGATGGCAAGGTCCGCGTCGCGATCATCGGCGTGGGGAACTGCGCCAACTCCCTCCTGCAGGGGGTCGAGTACTACAAGGACGCCCCGGACGACCAGTTCGTCCCGGGCCTCATGCACGTCAACCTCGGCGGCTACCACATCCGCGACGTGGAGTTCACGGCCGCCTTCGACGTGGTCAAGGGCAAGGTCGGCGAGGATCTCGCCGACGCGATGTGGGCGCACCCGAACGACACGATCAAGTTCGCGGACGTCCCGCAGACCGGCGTCAAGGTCTCCCGCGGCATGACGCACGACGGCCTCGGCAAGTACCTCTCGCAGATCGTCGAGAAGGCGCACGGCAAGACGGACGACGTCGTCGGGATCCTCAAGGAGACGAAGACCGACGTCGTGGTCAACTACCTGCCCGTCGGCTCGGAGATGGCGACGAAGTGGTACGCCGAGCAGATCCTCGAGGCCGGCTGCGCGATGATCAACTGCATGCCGGTCTTCATCGCCCGCGAGGAGTACTGGCAGCAGCGGTTCGAGGAGAAGGGCCTGCCGATCATCGGCGACGACATCAAGTCGCAGGTCGGCGCGACGATCACGCACCGCGTCCTCACCTCCCTCTTCCGCGAGCGCGGCATCCACCTCGACAAGACGATGCAGCTCAACGTCGGCGGCAACTCCGACTTCCTCAACATGCTCGAGCGGGAGCGGCTGGAGTCGAAGAAGATCTCGAAGACGAACGCCGTCACGTCGATGCTCGACTACGACCTCGGGGCGCAGAACGTCCACGTCGGCCCGTCCGACTACGTGCCGTGGCTGACCGACCGCAAGTGGGCCTACATCCGCATGGAGGGCTCGGCCTTCGGCGACGTGCCGCTCAACGTCGAGCTCAAGCTCGAGGTCTGGGACTCGCCCAACTCGGCGGGGATCGTGATCGACGCCGTCCGCCTCGCGAAGCTCGCGCTGAACGACAACGTCGCGGGCGCGCTCGTCGGCCCGAGCTCGTACCTGATGAAGTCGCCGCCGCAGCAGATCGTCGACGACGAGGCGTACGAGCGCACGGAGGAGTTCATCCGGGAGCACCACCGGCAGGCGCCGGCCGAGGCCCCGGCGGCGAAGCAGGCCCCGCCGACGTCGGGCTAGTCGCACGTTGCGAGTCGAGCTTCAGTCCGCGCGCTCGCTCGAACCGGGCGGGCGCGTGGACCTCTTCAACGCCTCGTACGAGGGCTACCTCGTGCCCATGCACGTCGACGAGGCGACGGTCGCCTTCATGACCGAGATGTTCGACCTCGACGTCGACGCCTCGCGCATCGCCCTGCGCGACGGCGTCCCGGTGGGCATCGGCAACCTCGGCCTGCGGGGGGAGGACGCCTGGATCGGCGGCGTCGGCGTCGTTCCGGCCGCACGGCGCGCCGGGGTGGGCGAGGCGCTGATGCGCGCGCTCCACGAGCAGGCGGGGGAGCGAGGCGCCCGCCGCGTCTGGCTCGAGGTCATCGTCGAGAACACCGGGGCGTTCGCGCTCTACGAGAAGCTCGGCTACCGCACCGTCCGGGACGTCGAGGTCTGGTCGCTGCCGGCTGCGGAGGAGTCGGGGGCCACGACGCGCGAGGTTCCGGCAGGCGAGGCGCACACGAGGATTCGCGGGCTGCGCACCGGCCGCGAGCCGTGGCAGCGCGCCGACGAGACGCTCGCCCACTACACGGACGCCCTCGGTCTCCTGGCGGAGGACGGCGCAGCCGTCTACCGGCAGGCCGGTGAGCACGTCCAGCTCGTGCAGGTCGCCGGCGACGCCGGGCCGCTCTTCCGGGCACTGCGCGCGCGAGGGCCGGTCAGCGTCCTCAACCTCCCCGTGGAGGATCCGGCGGCAGACGTGCTGCGCGAGCTCGGCGCGAAGGTCGCCGTCCGGCAGCACGAGATGCTGCTCGACCTCTAGCGGGCTCCGCTCCTAGCGCAGGCTGCTGAGCCAGCTCGCGGGCGCCGGCTGGTAGGCCGACTCCACCGAGAAGCGGATCGCGAGCGGGCCCTGCTCCTCGCCGTGCGAGCAGAGAAGCGGATCCGGCCCCGGCTCGAGCACGAGCGCCACGTGATGTCCCGGTGGCGGCCCGAAGACGACGAGGTCGCCGGGCTGGGCCGCGTCGGCCGCGACCGGCTTCATGTGCCGGAGCAGCGTCCCGGTGTAGCCCTGTCCGGAGTAGCCGAGCCCATTCGGGTCGGGCGCGGCCGCCCACGCGTAGCAGAGCGTGGCGAACCCGGAGCAGTCGGTGTGCAGCGGGAGCTTGCGCGGCTCGTGCAGCCCGTCGATGGGACGCAGCTGCTCGTAGTGGATCTGCGGCTCGTGCGCGATCCCCCACTGCGCGTTCGCGACGATCCGCCCGCGGAGCGCGGGCGCCTGCGCCTCCTGCTCCTGGCGGGCCTCCTGCCGCTCGAGGAACCGCGCGGGCAGCCGCGCTCCCTCGAGGCGGGCGACGAAGCGCGGATCCGCGCTCGAGTCGCAGCGCCGCGGCGGGTAGCCGAGCGCCCACTTCGCCCGCTCGACCGCCGCCGCCGTCAGCGGTCCGTACTCCCCGTCGACCGGTCCCGGCCGGTACGGCGCGAGCAGCCGCTGGAGCGCCGCGACGTCCGGCCCGGCGAGAAACGGGTTGGCCAGGTCGAGCGTGCGTGCCGCCGTCGTCGTCCCCGGCATCCTCTCCACCTCCCGCCGCAACTCGGCCGCAGGCCGCCGCGAACCTAACATGGGCGGGTGCGCATCGCCCTCGTCACGCCGTTCGCCTGGTCGCAGCCCCACAGCGTGAACGAGCACGTGGACGGTCTCGCGCGCGAGCTGCGCCGCCGCGGCCACGTCGTCACCGTGCTCGCCCCCTCGAACCGCACCCGTGAGCTCGCCGCCGGGCGCCGCGCCCTGCTCGGCACCTTCGAGGACGAGGAGCTGATCGCGCTCGGGCCCGCCGTCCCGATCTCGCGCCAGAGCCGCATCGGCGCCCCGGTCGGCGTCCGCGCGAGCCTCGCCCTCGCCCTCGCCCGCGGGCGCTTCGACGTCGTGCACGGCTTCGAGCCCGGACTGCCCAGCCTCTCGTACCTCGCCCTCCGCGACTCGGCCGCCCTGACCGCGGCGACGTTCTTCTCGCCCGACCGGCTCGGCTACCCGCCCGGCCGCGCGCAGCGCGAGCGGCTGCTCGCCCGGATCGACGCGCTCCTCGCCACCGGCGAGAACGTCGCCCAGGCGGCTGCCGCACGCTTCCCGGGACGTTACGAGGTCGTCCCGCACGGCGTCGACGCCTCGCTGTTCACCCCGGGCCGGAAGCGGCAGCTCGTCGTGATGGAGTGGCGCCAGACGGAGCGGCCGCTCCTGCGTGCGCTCGTGCGCGAGCTCGCGCAGCAGCCCGGCTGGGAGCTCGTCCTCCTCCGCACCCGCACCCCCGCCTCGCGCCCCGCGGTGTCGCGCCGGCTGCGCGGGAGGATGCGGGTCCGGACCGCGCTCTCGGGCGCCGCTCGCGCCGAGCTGCTCCGCCCCGCCGCGATCTTCGTCCCGGCCGTCGAGGGGCTGCCGCGTCTCGTCGCCGAGGCGCAGGCCGCGGGGGCGGCCGTCGCGGCGCCTCCCCGGCGTGCCGCCCAGCCCGAGCTCGCCGCAGCCGAGGTCGCGCGGCTGATCGAGGACGAGGACTTCCGCGCCCGCCGCGCCGGGGAGGGCACGGCGGCTGCGGCGTCGCAGACGAGGGAAGCGCTCGCGGACGTGGTGGAGGAGGTCTACGGCCGTCTCGCCTCGAGACGGCGTAGCCGGACGCCGGCCTCGCCGTCCGAGAAGCGCGACTGGATCCTCGCCGACCTCCATCTCCACACGAGCTGGTCGCACGACTGCTCGATCGACGTCGACGACCTGCTCGACCATGCCGAGGCACAGGGGCTCGGCGCGATCGCGGTCACCGACCACAACGTCCTCGGCGGCGCACTCGAGGCGGTCGAGCGGGCACGCGGCCGCCGCCTGGTCGTGATCCCGGGCGAGGAGGTGAAGACCGCGGGCCAGGGCGAGGTGATCGGCCTCTTCCTGCGGGAGGAGATCCCGCGCGGGATGTCCTTCGCCGAGACGGTCGACGCGATCCGGGCCCAGGGCGGGCTCGTCTACGTCCCCCACCCGTTCGACCGGCTACACGCGATCCCCGACCCCGCCACGCTGCATCGCCACCTCGCGGAGATCGACGTACTCGAGGTCTACAACGCCCGCCTCCTCTTCGAGACCTACAACGACGAGGCGCTCCGCTTCGCCCGCAAGTACAACCTCATCCCGGGGGCGGGCTCCGACGCGCACGTGCTCGCGGGAGTCGGCACGGGCGCGGTCCGCCTGCGCCGGTTCGACGGCCCCGAGGAGTTCCTCGTCTCGCTCCACAGCGCCGAGGTGCTGCGGCGGCCGAAGTCGCTCGTCTACCTGCAGGGACTGAAGTGGGTCGCGCAGGCCAAGGAACGGGTGCGCTGAGCCCGAACCATTCTCCCGGGCACCCTGTGACCGTGGCGACCGACGAGATCTACGAGAAGTACCTGCAAAAGGCGATCACCGAGATCAACGCCCTCGGTGACGAGCTCGCGCAGGCCGGCGGCGGGACGCGCGTCCCGGTGCTCGGCTCGGGCCATCCGCTGGCCGACGTCTTCCTGCTCAAGTACGGGCCGAAGGCGTCGGAGCTGCAGGAGGGGGTCGCCTTCTACGGGCGGGCCGGCAACGCGCTCCTCAAGTCGCTGCAACGGCTCCACGTCGATCCGATGGCCGTGTACGGCACGAACTGCCTCAAGTTCGCGGACGGGGACGAGGAGGAGTCGCGGCCGTTCCTCCTGCGCGAGCTGCACATCGTCCAGCCGAAGCTCGTGGTCGCGATGGGCGAGCAGGCGCTCGCCTTCCTCAACGCGGTCGGCTTCCCGCTCGCCCGCGAGCTGCAGGCCGTCGAGGGAGAGCTGCAGGAGTTCACGCCGACGACCCAGGGGCTCGTCACGCCGGACATCGACCAGTCGCTCGACGAGCAGCCGGCGAAGACAGCGTTCTGGAACGCCTTCAAGGTGCTCGGCGAGTGGTGGAGCCAGACGCCGCCGTACTAGCAGCGGGCCGGACCCCCGCCCGCGGTGCGGCCTTCGTGGCCGTCGGCGCGGCCGTCGGGACGTGGTTCGTCGTCGCCCCGCACCTGCCGACGCTCGCGCTCTGGCCGTCGGTGGCCGTCCTCGTCGCCGGCGTGCTCCCGGCGACGCTCCTGCTCATCCTGATCGCGCTGCCGCTCTGGTCACAGACCTCGTGGCGCTGGATGCTCCCGGCGACCGTGCTGCTCGCGCTCGTCGCGTTCGGAAGCGCAGAGGCGGGCTGGGGGCTGGCCGCGAACTTCGCGAAGCTCTGGGCGGCGGTGCTCGCCGGCTGGACGTTCCTGCGGCTCTTCGAGGAGCTCTCCTGGATCGTGCTCGTCGCCTTCATCGTCCCGCTCGTGGACGCGTTCTCCGTCTGGCGCGGGCCGACGCACGCGATCACGACGCAGCATTTCGAGGTCTACACGTCGGTCTCGATCGCCTTCCTCGTCCCCGGCCACCGCTCGCCCGCCTACCTCGGCCCGCCGGACGTCCTCTTCTTCGCGCTCTTCCTCGCGGCGGCCGCGCGCTGGCGCCTGCGTCCCGGCTGGACCTGGGTCGCGACGGCCGGGATGTACTCGCTCTCGTTCGTGATCGTCGTGGCGGCGCAGATCGACGGGCTGCCGGCCCTGCCGTTCCTCTCCTTCGGCTTCCTCCTCGCCAACGCCGATCTCCTCTGGCGCCGGCTGCGGAGCAGGACCGCCCGCTAGGAGGGCTCCCTCTCCAGCCGCGCCACGCACTCGACGTGGGGCGTGTGCGGGAACATGTCGACGGGCGTCACGCTGCCGAGCTCGTAGCCGAAGTCGTCGCGGAGGGTCTTCACGTCGCCCGCGAGCGTCGTCGGGTTGCACGAGACGTAGACGAGCCGCGGCGCCCCGATCCGGCCCAGCCGCCGCAGCGCCTTGCCGGCGAGGCCCGCCCGCGGCGGGTCGACGACGACGACGTCGGGGGGGCCGGAGCGCTCGAGCAGCTCCTCGACCACCTCGCCGACGTTGCCCGCGAAGAAGGCCGCGTTCGCGATGCCGTTCAGCTCGGCGTTCTCGAGCGCACAGGCGACCGACTCCTCCGAGACCTCGATGCCCCAGACCGTGAGCGCGCCGGGCGCGAGCGACAACCCGATCGTGCCGATGCCGCAGTAGAGGTCCCAGACCGTCTCGCCCCCCGTGAGGCCGGCCGCCGCACCCGCGAGCTCGTACAGGCGCTCGGCCATCGCGCTGTTCGTCTGGAGGAACGCGTTCGGGCGGACGCGGAAGCGCAGGCCGCGCAGCTCCTCCTCGATCCACTCCTCGCCCCAGAGGAGGCGCGTCGGCAGGTTGGTCACCTCCGCGGGAGAGTCGTTGACGGACCAGTGGATCGAGCGCACCTCTCCGAAGCGGCGCAGGACGTCGACGAGGTAGCCGGTCTCGAAGCGCTCGCCCGGCGCGGTCACGAGCTGCACGAGCGCCTGGCCCGTGTTGCGTCCCTGGCGGACGACGAGGTGGCGGAGGTAGCCGCTCCCGTCCTCCTGCGAGTACGCCTCGAGGCCTTCCTCGCGCGCCCAGTCCCGGACGGCGTCGCGGACCTCGTTGGCGAGGTCGTCGGCGAGCCAGCAGCGCTCGAGCTCGAGCACCTCGTCCCAGCGGCCGGCCCTGTGGAAGCCGAGAGCCGGGCCCGCGGGCGTCTGCGTGAACGAGTACTCGAGCTTGTTCCGGTAGTGGAAGATGTCCGGCTCGCACGGGACGATCGGCTCGAGTGGCGGCTCCGCGAAGCCGCCGAGTCGTTGCAGCGCGTCGCGCACCTGCATCTGCTTCTGCTCGAGCTGTGCCTCGTAGGCGAGATCCTGGAAGCGGCAGCCGCCGCAGGCCGGGAAGTGCGTGCACGGCGCCTCGACCCGCTCCGGCCCGGGCCGCACGACCTCGGTCGCGAGCGCCTCGGCATGGCTGCGCTTGACCTTCGTGATCCGGGCCCGCACACGGTCGCCCGGGAGGCCGCGCCGCACGAAGACGACGAAGCCGTCGAGCCGCGCCACGCCGTTGCCGCCGTAGGCGAGCGACTCGACGTCGAGCTCCAGCTCCTCTCCCCTCGTCACCGGTGCGGCCACGCCCGCACCGTAGCGGCGCTCGAAAACCCCTAGCCGAGTGTCGTCACGTAGACCTTGCGCTCGCGCGGTCCGTCGAACTCGCAGAAGAAGACGCCCTGGTACGTGCCGAGCGCGAGGCTGCCGTCGCGAAGCGGGATCAGCACCTGCGGGCTCGAGGCGAGCGAGGCGCGCGCGTGCGAGGGGGCGTTCGGCCCGTCCGCGTCTTCGTGGCGCCATTCCCAGCCGTCGTCGATCACGCGCTGGAAGGCGTCCTCGAGGTCGGTGAGGAGCTCGGGATCGATCCGCTCGTTGATCGCCACGCCGGCCGTCGTGTGCGGCACGTAGACGAGTACCGCGGCGGCGCCGTCCGCGTCGCCGGCGGCCTCGCGGATCTGGTCCGTGATCTCGACGAGCTGCGTCTTGCGCTCGGTCCTGAGAGTGATCTCCCGCACGCGTCTATCCTACGAATCCGCATGACGGAGCCGCTCCAGCAAGGTGAGATCGACGCCCTCAGCGCGGAGGCGGACCGCTTCCTCGCGGAGCTCGGCGAGGAGGCCTACCTCCACTACGCGGGCCACAAGGAGACGCTCGACCTCGCTTCGATCTACGAGCGCCACGAGCGGCTCACCGAGCTCGACACCGCGCTCTCGCTCGGCGCGTCGGTCGACGGCGACCACCGCCGCCGCGAGCTGTGGAAGTTCGCGTGCGAGGGCTACCTCGGCAACTTCGTCAGCGAGGAGGCGGAGCGTGTCGCCGAGCTCGAGGCGACGCTGACCGCCACGGTGGACGGCGCCGAGATCCCCTACCGGATGCTGAAGACCCGGATGATGAACGAGGACGACCGCGCGGCGCGCGCGCGGCTCGAGGCCGTGCGCGGCGACCTGACGGAGGAGCATCTCAACGCGCTCCACCTCCACGCGGCCGAGGTCGTGCAGCGCGAGACGCGGCAGCTCGGCGCGGCGACCTACGCCGACCTCTACCGCAGCTTCGGCCTCCCGCTCGACGAGCTCGCGGAGCAGTGCCGGCGGTTCCTCGCCGAGACCGACAGCCTGTGGGAGGAGACGGGCGACCGCTTCTTCCGGTCGCGTGTCGGCCTCGGCCTGCGTGAGATCGAGCGCTGGGACGTCGGCCGCGCCTGGCGGGGTGCCGACTGGGACTCCGCGTTCCCGCGCGACCGGATGCTGCCGGCGCTCGAGGGGACACTCGAGGAGCTCGGCGTCGACCTCCGCAGCCAGGCGAACGTCGAGCTCGACCTCGAAGACCGGCCGAACAAGGACGAGCGCGCCTTCTGCTCCCCGATCGAGGTGCCCGGGCGCGTCGTCCTCGTCATGAAGCCGCAGGGCGGCCCCGACGACTGGCGGGCTCTCTTCCACGAGGCGGGGCACACCGAGCACTTCGCCCACACGTCGTCCTCGCTCTCGACGGAGGAGAAGCGGCTCGGCGACAACGCCGTGACCGAAGGCTGGGCGATGCTGATCGAGCACCTCACGATCGACCCCGTCTGGCTCGAGCGGCGCCTCGACTTCCCGCGCCCCTACGAGTTCGCCGCCGAGGGCGCCGCGCAGCTCCTCTGGGTGGTCCGTCGCTACTGCGCCAAGCTCCTCTACGAGCTCGAGTTCCACTCGGCGGAGGACCTGACGGCGCTGCAGCCGCGGTACGTCGAGCTCCTCGCCGAGGCGACGAAGGTCGAGCCGGCCGGCACCGACTACCTCGCCGACATCGACGACGGCTTCTACGTCTCCCAGTACCTGCGCGCCTGGGCGCTCGAGGCCCAGCTGCGCACGCACCTGCGGGAGCGCTTCGGGAACGCCTGGTTCGCGCACCGGGAGGCGGGGGCTCTGCTCCGGGAGCTCTGGGCGGAGGGACAGAAGCCGACCGCCGACGAGCTCCTGCGCGAGGTGACCGGCGAGACGCTCGAGCTCGCCGCCGTCGGCGACCGGATCCGCGAGGCGCTCGCCACTCAATAGCTCGCGAAGCCTGCGGCTTCGCTCGCTGGGGGAACGGAACTGCGCGCGCCCGAGAGCGCGGTCTCGGGCGCGCTCCGTACTGTCTTGCTTGGAGGTTGTCTGGATGAAGCCGCTGCCTCGTGTGCTCGCGCGCGGCGGATGCCGGCACGAGCACGGT
>Ga0307418_1000561_pt1 | contig 11281 bp, 8 predicted proteins | sample SalMarWE160220MG_2_FD_202160 | JGI IMG/M metagenome (GOLD analysis project Ga0307418, IMG submission 202160) | Salt marsh sediment microbial communities from the Plum Island Ecosystem LTER, Massachusetts, United States - WE1602-20 | ecosystem: Environmental > Aquatic > Marine > Intertidal zone >...
AGCCACCGGTAAGGCGTGGCTGCTAGCCTCGCCGCGTGCCCCGGCTCGATCCCGAACGCCTCCTCGACGACCTCGATCCCGAGCAGCGCGAGGCCGTCCTCGTGACCTCCGGCCCGCTGGTGATCCACGCAGGAGCGGGCACGGGCAAGACCCGGGTGATCAGCCGCCGGGCGGCCTACGCTATCGCGAGCGGCGTCGTCCCGGCCGACCAGGTCCTGGTGGTGACGTTCACCGAGAAGGCGGCCGGCGAGATGGTCGACCGGCTGCGGCACCTCGGCCTGCCCGGCGTGACCGCACGGACATTCCACGCCCACGCACTGCGCCAGCTGCGGCACTTCTGGCCGTCGCGCCACGACGGCGCGCCGATGCCGGACCTGCTGGACTCGAAGATCCCGATCCTGGCGCGAATCGCCCGCGGGCTGCCCGGCCACTACCGGTTCACGCCGGCCAAGGACCTCGCCGACGAGGTCGAATGGGCTAAGTCGCGGCGGATCGCACCACGGGGCTATGAGCCGGCCGCGGCCGCGGCCCGACGTGAGCCGCCGATCCCGATTGATCTGTTCGTGCGCGCGTTCGACGGCTACGAGCGGGCCAGGGTCCGGTCGGGCCGGATCGACTTCGACGACCTGCTGACCGAGACGATCGACCTGCTCGTGGGCGATCCGGAGGCCGCGGCGCTCGTCCGGGCTCGGAAGCGCTGGTTCAGCGTCGACGAGTACCAGGACACGAACCCGCTCCAGCAGCGCCTGCTCGAGCTGTGGCTGGGCGAGCGTCGCGACCTGTGCGTGGTGGGCGACGAGGACCAGACGATCTACACGTTCGCCGGGGCGTCGTCGTCGTTCCTGACCTCGTTCGAGTCACGCTGGCCGGACGCCCGGGCGGTCTCGCTCGTCCGCAACTACCGCTCGTCGCCCCAGGTGCTCGCCCTGGCCAACCGCCTGGTTGCCGCCGAAGGCCGGACAAAGGGCCTGGTCACTGAGCGGGAGCCGGGCCCGCCGCCCGTCATCACCCGGCATGCCTCGGCGGCAGACGAGCTCGACGCACTGGCCGGCTGGATCCGCGCCCGGGTGTCCGACGGTGTGGCGCCCTCGGAGATCGCGGTGCTGGTTCGGATGAACGCCCAGCTGGAGCCGATCGAGGACACGCTCACCCGGGCGGGCATCGCCTACCAGGTACGCGGTCAGGCCTTCTACGAGCGACCGGAGGTGCGGGCGGCCCTGGCCAGCCTGCGGCGGCGCGGGCTGTCGGAGCTGGGCCGGGCGCTGGCGGCAGCGATCCGGGAGCGATGGGCGGCGGATATCGGGTACGAGCCCGATGCCGACCCCGGCAGGAGCGCACGTGGTGACGAGGCGCGCGAACGGCAGGCGTCGCTGGAGACGCTGCTCGCGATCGTCGATGGTGTGGTACGCGCCGAGCCGGCCGCGGATGCCGCGCGCCTGGTCGACGAGCTCGAGGCGCGCGCGGCGCACGAGCACCAGGGCGCGCCGGACGGGATCAACCTGCTGACCTATCACCGGGCGAAGGGGCTCGAGTGGGACGCCGTGTGCCTGCCGTCGCTGGAGGAGGGGAACCTGCCGATCCGGCAGGCGCTCGACGAGGACGACGCGCTGGCCGAGGAGCGGCGACTGCTGTACGTCGGGATCACCCGCGCCCGGCGATATCTCGCCCTGTCATGGGCGGAGCGGCGCGAGTCACGCGGCCGGGAGAGCCGCCGGCAGCCGAGCCGGTTCCTGCTCGACCTGCGCGAGCGACCACCGCGCACGGTCCGGACCCTGCCCGGACCGCCGCCGTTCGTGCGGACATCGCGACCGGGCACGGACGAGGACCCGCTGTTCGCTGCGCTGCGTGAATGGCGAACCGCCCGTGCCCGGGCGGCGGCCGTGCCACCCTACGTGATCGCCCACGACGCGACCCTGGCGGCGATCGCCGAGGCGCGGCCGCGCTCGCTGTCCGCCCTTCGCCGGGTCAAGGGGATGGGCCCTGCGCGCCTCGAGCGGTACGGCGACGAGATCCTGGACGTCACGGCGCGGATCCTCGGGGAGTGACCAGCAAGTCAGGGCAGCGGCGGCCAGGTTGACGCTCAGGCAGCCAGATCCCGCCGCCGGAACGCCCACAGGGCGCCGAGCCAGGTGCCTGCCGCGATCACCGTGAACAGCGCGAGGTCGCCCAGCGGGAACACGCCCTGGTCGATCAGCTTCGTGGTCGGGAAGTGGTTCCAGGCGGACAGCGGCCCGAGCCACTGCCAATCGCCGGCAACGCCCGAGAGCACGAAGATCGCGTACATCAGGATCAGCACGCCACCGACGATCCCGGATGCCATGCTGCGACTCAGGGTCAGCACCGAAAGCAAGGTCGCGGATCCCGCGATCGCGCATCCGAACGCGAACGCGAGCACCCCGGCGAGCCCGAACCGTGCGAGATCGAACTCGGCACCTACCAGGCGGCCCGAGGCCCACAGCCCGAGCACGGCGACCGTTGCCAGGACCGCCATGACCACAACCTGACCGGTGATCGACGTGGCCAGGTAGCGCGTCCGCGAGATCCGCGTCGCGAGCGGCAGGTCGAGGAAGCCGCGGTCGAGGTCGGCGGCCACGGCCCGGGTGCCGATGAGCAGGCCGGCGGCGGCGGCGATGATCGGCCACAGCCAGCTGCCGATGTAGGTGGTGAAGAACACGCCGGGATCGGACAGCAGCCCGGTCATCCCGAACGCGGCCAGGAACTCCTTGGGGAACGTGTCCATGTAGGCCGCGAACAGCGCATCGTTCTCGAGCATGATCGGGTACATGAAGCCCATCAGGGCGGCATAGCCGCCGAGGGCGACCCCCAGCCACAGGAGCAGGCTCCGGTCGCGCCGGAGCTCGAGGCGAAGCGCGGTCATGCCGGCACCTCCTCGGTCGCCGTGACGGGAGCCTCGTCACGGTAGTAGCGCAGGAACAGGTCCTCGACGTCGGGGGTGGTGATCGCGATGTCCTGGACCGTCAGGGAGGCGATCCGGTCCAGCAGCGGGTTGACGTCGCCGCGGACCATGAGGTGCACCTCGCGACCCGTCATGGCCGCGACCTCGACGTTGGGGAGGTCGAAGGCGGCCGGTGCCGCCGGGGCGGACAGCACCAGGTTGACCGAGCGCCAGTGCACGCCGAGCAGCTGACCCACGGTGCTCACGTCGACGATCCGGCCATCGCGGATGATGGCCACGCGATCGCACGCACGCTCCACCTCGACCAGGTTGTGGCTGGACAGGAACATCGTCCGGCCCTCGGCCCTGGCCTCCGCGGCGAGCGCCAGGAACTCGCGCTGCATCAGCGGATCGAGGCCGCTGGTCGGCTCGTCGAGGATGAGCACGGGCTCGTGGCCCATGAATGCGGCGATGACGCCGATCTTCTGGCGGTTACCCCGGGACAGCCGCCGGATCCGGACCGTGGGGTCCAGCTCCAGGCGCTCGGCGAGCGGCCGCCACGCACCACGCGGGAGCCCGCGCAGGCGGGCGAGATAGTCGAGCTGCTCGGCGCTCGTCAGCTCGCCCAGGAAGCCCGGATCGCTGCCCAGGTAGGCCACGCGGGTATGGATCGCCGGTGCCTCGTCGAAGGCGTGCTGGCCAAGCACGCGCGCCTCGCCGCGAGTGGCCCGGAGGAACCCCAGCAGCACGCGGATGGTCGTCGTCTTGCCGGCACCGTTGGGGCCGAGAAAGCCGAACGCCTGGCCTTCATCGACCGCGAACGTCACTTCCTCGACGCCGCGACGCTTGCCGTAGAGCTTGGTGAGGCCGACGGCCTCGATGACGGGCTGGGCCATCGAAACCCTCCGTTGGGTTGTCGCGACGCTGCGCCGTGGTGCGGCGCGCGCTGCGTCGCCCTGCCGCGCCCGTCGTCCGGCGCGCGCTGACTCCGGCAGGCATCAGCGCCTGTCGTGGATCGCCATTCATCCTGAGTTCACTGCGTTGCCCGGTGAAGGGACCTCCGGCCTGTCCGGCGGTTCCCGGGTCCCGATCGGCGGGCGCGGTCAGGCCACCGGCTCGAGCGGCTCGGCCGCCTCCTCGAACTGGCTCGCATACAGCTCGTGGTAGAAGCCGCGGGCCGCCAGCAGCTCCTCGTGCGTGCCGCGCTCCACGATCCGGCCGTGGTTCATGACCAGGATCAGGTCCGCGTCCCGGATGGTCGACAGCCGGTGCGCGATCACGAACGACGTCCGTCCCTGCATCAGCTTCGACATCGCCTTCTGGATCAGGACCTCCGTCCGCGTGTCCACCGACGAGGTCGCCTCGTCGAGGATGAGGACCGGCGGGTCGGCCAGGAAGGCCCGGGCGATCGTCAGCAGCTGCTTCTCGCCCGCGGACACGTTGGTCGCATCGTCGTCGAGCACCGTCTCGTAGCCGTCGGTCAGGGTGCGCACGAAGTGGTCCACGTGGGCGGCCTCGGCAGCTTCGACGAGGTGCTCCTCGGCGACCGAGACGTCATCCGCGCCGTACTCGATGTTCTCCCGGATCGTGCCGTTGAACAGCCAGGCGTCCTGGAGCACCATGCCGAACGTCCGGCGCAGGTTGTCGCGGGTCAGCTCGCGGGTGTCGATGCCGTCGACCGTGATCCGCCCCTCGTCCACGTTGTAGAAGCGCATCAGCAGGTTCACCAGGGTGGTCTTGCCGGCGCCGGTCGGGCCGACGATCGCGATCGTCTGCCCCGACTCGGCGACCAGGTCGAGGTCCTCGATCAGCGGCTTGTCCCGCTCGTAGCGGAAGGCCACCTTCTCGAATGCCACCCTGCCCACGGCCGGCACGGGGAGCACCTTGGGTACCACCGGATCCGGGATCTCCTCGGCCTCGTCGAGCAGCTCGAACACCCGCTCAGCCGATGCCACCGCACTCTGGAGCACGTTGACGATGCTGGCCGCCTGGACGATCGGCATCGTGAACTGGCGCGAGTACTGGATGAACGCCTGGACATCGCCCAGCGACATCTGGCCGGTGGCGACGCGGACGCCGCCGATGACCGCGATCGCGACGTAGTTGAGGTTGGAGATGAACCGCATCGCCGGCTGGATCATGCCCGAGATGAACTGGGCCTTGAAGCTGGCCTGGTAGAGCGCTTCGTTGCGCTCGTCGAACTCGGCGATCGCTTCCTCCTGGCGGCCGAACAGCTTGACGATCGCGTGACCGGTGTGCATCTCCTCGACGTGGCCGTTGAGCGCACCCGTCCGCTCCCACTGGGCGGCGAACTCTCTCTGCGAGCGGCTCGCGATGAACATGGTCACGATCAGCGAGGCCGGCACGACCAGGAGCGAGATGACAGCCAGCAGCGGGCTGATCGTGAGCATCATGATCAGCACCCCGATCACGGTCAGGACCGAGGTAATCAGCTGGGTCAGGCTCTGCTGCAGGGACTGGCTGATGTTGTCGATGTCGTTGGTGACCCGGGACAGGATGTCGCCCCGCGACTCCCGATCGAAGTAGGCGAGCGGTAGCCGGCCGAGCTTCTCGTCCACGCGGCGGCGCAGGCGGTACACGGTCCGCTGGGTGACGCCGGCCATGATGTAGGCCTGGCCCCAGCTGAACACCGAGCTCAGCAGATAGATCACGGCCACGAACGACAGGATCGGGACCAGCTGGCCGAAGTCGACGCCCACGCCGGGCACGACGTTCATGCTCGCGAGCATGTCGGCGAAGTTGTCCTGGCCCGCCGCCCGCAGCCCGCTCACGATCTGATCCTTGGGTACGTTGGCCAGGCCCATCTGACCCAGCTGCCTGCCGATCACGCCCTCGAACAGGACGTTGGTCGCGTTGCCCAGGATCTTGGGCCCCAGGATGACGAAGAACACGCTGACCACGCCCAGCACGAGGACGATCGCGATCAGCATCCGCTCCGGCCGCAGCTCGCCCAGGAGCCGCCGGAACGAGCCCTTGAAGTCCTTGGACTTTGCCGCCGGCATCTGAGAGAACATGTGGCCGGGTCCGCCGCCCCCGGGGCCCATCGGCCGCCGGCGAGCACCGCTCATGCCGCCGGCGCCACCGCCCGGCCGCCCCATCGGCCCGCTCATGCGACCTCCTCCTCGGTGACCTGGGACAGCACGATCTCCCGATAGGTCTCGCAGGTCCGCATCAGTTCGTCGTGGGTCCCGATCCCGGCGATCGCGCCGGCCTCGAGGACCACGATCCGGTCGGCGTGGAGGATCGTTCCCACACGCTGGGCAACGATGATCACGGTCGCCTCGCCCAGATCCCTGGTCAGCGCAGCCCGCAGCCGGGCGTCGGTCCGGAAGTCGAGCGCGGAGAAGCTGTCGTCGAACACGTAGACGTCGGGCTTGTGGGCGAGGGCGCGCGCGATCGCGAGACGCTGGCGCTGGCCGCCCGACACGTTGGTACCGCCCTGGGCGATTGGAGCCTCGAGCTGCTCGGCCATCTCCTCGACGAAGTCCCGGCCCTGGGCGATCTCGAGCGCCCGCCACATGTCGGTTTCGGACGCCTGGTCGTCGCCGAAGCGCAGGTTGGTGGCGATCGAGCCACTGAACAGGAACGCGCGCTGGGGGATCAACCCGATCCGCTTCCGGAGATCGGCGCGGTCCATCTCCCGCACGTCCACGCCGTCCACCAGCACCTGGCCGGCGGTCGCCTCGTAGAGGCGTGGGATGAGGTTGATGAGCGTGGACTTGCCACTCCCCGTCGATCCGACGATGGCCGTGGTCTCGCCCGGGGTGGCCCGGAACGAGATGTTGCGCAGCACCGCCTCCTCGGCGCCCGGGTAGCGGAACTCGACATCGCGGAACTCGACCTGGCCCGTGCGAACCGGGGAGATCGGGGTCGGCGGATCCGAGATCGCCGGCTGCGTGTCCAGCACCTCGGCGATCCGGCCACCCGACACGGCCGCCCGCGGCACCATCACGAACATGATCACGGCCGTCATGACCGCGAACAGGACCTGCATGATGTACTGGAGGAAGGCGGTCAGGTTGCCGATCGGCATGCCGCCGCCGTCCACCCGGTAGGCGCCAAGCCACAGGACCGCCACCGTCGACAGGTTCATGATCGCCATCAGGATGGGGAGCGTGACCGCGAACAGGCGGTTGACGCTGAGGGCGGTCTCCATCAGGTCCTCGTTCGCGTCGTCGAACCGCTGCTCCTCGTGGCGGGTGCGGACGAAGGCGCGGATCACGCGCACGCCGGCCAGCGTCTCGCGCATCACGAGGTTGATCCGGTCGAGCTTGCGCTGCATCGCCTGGAACAGCGGGACCGCGCGGCTCATGACGAACCCGATCAGAACGGCCATGAGCGGCAGGATCACGAGCAGGATGCCCGACAGCGGCACGTCTTGGCGGAGGGCCATGATCACCCCGCCGATGGCCATGATCGGTGCCGAGATCATCACATTGAGGGCCAGCAGGACGACCATCTGCACCTGCTGGACGTCGTTCGTGTTGCGGGTGATCAGGCTGGCCGCGCCGAAGTGGTTGACCTCGACCTGACTGAACACCTGGACCTGCCGGAACAGCGCGCTGCGCACGTCCCTGCCGAAGGCCATCGCGGTGCGCGCTCCAAAGAAGACGCCGACGATCGCCGCCACGGCCAGCGCGAACGTCACCAGCAGCATGAAGCCGCCGGTCCGAATGATGTAGTCGGTGTCTCCCTTCGCGACGCCGTTGTTGATGATGTCGGCGTTGAGCTCGGGCAGGTACAGGTTGGCGATGGCCTGCACCAGGAGCAGGATCACGACGATCGTGATCGCCCACCGGTAGGGCGGCAGGAACCTTCGGAACAGGCTGATCACCGGGACGTCTCCTGGATCGGACGGGAATGGCTTGCCGGCTGCCGGGCCGGCTGGGTTTGTGGCGAGAAGGCAGGAGCTTCCGCTGGGCGAGCGTCAACCCCGTTGCGCGACGGTTCTTCGCCGGAGAGCTGGGCGTGCATGCGCTCGCGCACCCGTCGGAGGGCTCGGGAACCGCGCAGGAGCCCGGCGAGCTCCTCGTCGGTCAGCTCGTCGAGCAGGGTCGTCAGGTGGCCTCGACGCTCGCTGCCGATCCCGACGATCACCTGTCGGCCGGCGTCAGTCAACGCGACCCGAACGACCCGCCGATCCTCGTCATCGCGGCGCCGCTCGACCAGGCCGCGCTGCTCCATGCGATCCACGATTCCGGTCGCGCTCGCCTGGGAGACGTCGAGCGTGTCGGCCAGGGCGCGCATGGGTAGCGGCCCATCCTCGATCAGCAGCATCAGCACGTGCAGATGGACCAGGCTGAGCGGACCGGTGGGCCAGCGGCGCATGGATCGCATCATCCGGAACGGCGCATGCGCGCTGAGCTCGTCGATCACCTCGGTGATCAGGTCCTTGCGAGTCATGGAGGACTCCGGAGAACCTCTTAGCGGCAGGTAGATGTTCAATGCGGCGTGAAGCATATGCGGAGTGGCGTCGGCTGTCCACTCACGCGTTCTCGGGGTCGGTCGTCCGTCCGCCGCGACCGTCGCCCCGTCCGCCGCGACACGTCGCTCTCCACCCAGCCCGGCGACTCTGCCACCGACCACCGCTTGCCGCCCTGCCCGCGCGGTCTTCGCCGGATATCAGTCCCGGGTTCTGTTTGCAACGGGACCGGGTGAGACCGCCGCCCGGGCAGCTACGCTGTGATCGCTCGCCGAAAGCGCCAGGCGGCGAGACCCATCGTGGCGACCCCGTAGATCGCCAGGGCGGCCAGGTTCGGCGCGATCCCGGCCATCCCCGTGGCGGGGTCACGCATCAGCGACTGGAGACCGAGAACCGCCCAGGAGTGGGGGAGGAGCCGCGCGACCGACTGCATCGCCTCGGGCATGAGCTGGATCGGGATCATGCAGCCGCCGAGCGCTCCAAGCGTGAGGCCGACGAACAGGCCGATCGATCCCGCCTGGTCCGGGCTGCCCGCGACGGCACCGATCAGCATCGCGGCACCGGCGGAGACCAGCATGAACAGCGCGATGACCGCGCACGCGGCGATTGGATCACCCCATGAGACGCCGAACACCAGCGCTGCAACGAGCACGATGTACACGGCCTGCAGGAGCGCGATCGCGCAGCGGCCCATGGATTCTCCCGCGACGATGGTCGCCACGGTTGTCGGACCGGCGAGCATCCGTCGTGAGACGCCGAGCTGGCGGGTCCCAACGAGGCGGGCTGCTGCGATGAGCGACGTCAGGAACATGAACATCACGAGCTGTGTCGAAGCGCCGAACGTGAACCGCGAGAAGCCGGCCAACGGCGCCGGCTCGCCCACGATCGAGACGTCGACGGCCACCTCGGGCACGGTGGCGAGCGCCTCTCGCGCCGCAGCTGCCGCCTCGTCGAAAGACCCCGCGCTCTCCTCCGCCGCGACCCTCGCCGCGATCACGATCGCATCAAGGCGGGCGACCGCGGCCTCCACGGGCGCACGCAGTGCCGAGGCCCCGATGCCCCCCGCGAGATAGTGGACGACGATCGGGTCACCGGCGCGCAGCGTCGGGCCGAACGCGTCGGGGATGACCACGCCGGCCTGGAGCTCACCGCGCTCCACCTGGGCCTGAAGGGTGGGCTCGTCGGCGACGGACCGCACGTCGAGCTCGGTGTCGTCGGCCTTGAGCGCGTTGATCAGCTCGGTGGCCGCGGGATCGCCCGTCGGCGCCACCACCCCAAGCCGCGCCGGGCCGTCGCCGCCGAACTGGAGCCCCAGCGCGGCGATGACGAGCACCGGGAGCACGAACACGATGAACAGATCGCCGCGGTCCCGCACCTGGCGAAGCACGCTCGCGCGCGCCAGCTCGATCGCCTTGCCGGGATCGATCATTTCGAGCCGTTGCTCCGATCGATCATCCCGCCCGCACCCGTCGGCGCTCTCGGAGCGCAGCCAGGGCGCCCGTCGTCAGGCCGATCGCCACCAGCACCAGCATCGCCTGCACCGCGTCGGTGACCGTCGCTCCCTGGCCGCGCAGGTCGCCGAGCCCGCGAAGGAACCAGCCGTGCGGGGTGAGCAGCGCCAGCGTGGACATGATCGCCGGACCCTCCGCCACGGGCCACAACGACCCGCCGAGGATTGCCAGCGTCACGGCTACGGCGAACCCGGCCGCGGTTGCCACCACCGCCGAGCTCGCGAGCGACGCGATCAGGGAGGAGATCCCGAGGGCCGCCGTCACCACCGCCACGATGAGTGCGGCCACGGCGATCGGCGGGCCCCAGTCCGCTCCGATCAGCGCCGTTGTGGCCACGGCCGGCGTCGCCATCGCGAGCAGGCTCATCGAGAAGACGCCCAATGTCTTCCCCGCCACGATCGTCCACGGAGGAACCGGGCCCGCCAGCATCCGGGCCAAGGTGCCCTGCCGGCGTTCCTCGAACATGCCGAGCGTCCCGATCTGCGCCGTCAAGAACAGGAACAGGACCGCCATCGAGGCGCTGAAGAACGTCCGAAGGTCGAGCCGGCGAACGCTCGCCGCGACGGCCTGCACCGCGACCGGCGGCGTGATCCCGGCGGCGGCATCGGCGACTCGCAGGCGCGCCGCCGGGTCGAGGAGCACGCCGCGGAGGCCGGCGACGGTCGACACCGCGAGCTGCACGGTCGCCTGCCTGTCCCCGAACGCCTGGGCCGTGGCCCGGGCGACAGCCACCGATAGCGGGTCGCTGGCCGCGCCGACGATCGTGAGGGTGGTGGAGCTGCCCGACTCGATCGCCCGCGTGAAGCCCTGGGGAATGATGAACGCGGCGTCCACGCCCGCACCGACCGATGCCCGGGCATCGGCCTCGGTGGGCAGGTCGGTAACGGCCACACCCCCCGACGCCTCGAGCGAGCCGACGACGTCGGTTCGGAGCGCCGACGCGAGGTTGCCGCCGTCGAGATCGACGACCGCGTAGTGGGCGCGGAAGTCCGTGGCCGGGGCGATCAGGAGGCTGAACATGATCGCCAGCCCGAGCGGCGCCACCAGCACGACCAGCACCGCCGACCGGTCCCGCGATCGCTGACGGAGATCCTTGGCAGCGATCAGCGCCACGAGCCTCCACCGCCGGCTCCGCATCACACCGCCTCGTCGCCCTGCTCGTTGAGGTCACGAAACGGGCGGCCCGTCAGATGCAGGAACACTGACTCGAGGCCCGGCTCGACGACGTCGACGTCGCGGACCACGGCTCCCGCCCCCTCGGCGGCGGCCAGCAGGCGCGGGAGGACGCCGTGCCCGTGGGCAACCAGAAGATCGAGCCGGTCGCCATGCGGGCTCGCACGCTCGACACCCTCGATGCGGGCGACCGCCGCTGCGGCAGCGGCGACGTCACCTGTGACCGAGAGGCGCACCTCGTCCCGGCCGCCGACCGAC
>Ga0307418_1000563_pt1 | contig 11267 bp, 10 predicted proteins | sample SalMarWE160220MG_2_FD_202160 | JGI IMG/M metagenome (GOLD analysis project Ga0307418, IMG submission 202160) | Salt marsh sediment microbial communities from the Plum Island Ecosystem LTER, Massachusetts, United States - WE1602-20 | ecosystem: Environmental > Aquatic > Marine > Intertidal zone >...
GAGCGACGACGTGCTCGGCCGCGTCCAGGGAGTTCTGTTCGGCCTCGCCACCGCGACCGCCGGCATCGGCTCGATCGTCGCGCCGGGGCTCGTCGACAGCCTCGGGAGCAACGCCGCGTTCTATGCGACCGGCGCCGTCATGCCGCTCCTCGTGGCCGCCTCGTGGCTGGGCTTGCGGCGCGCGGACGAGCGCGCCGCCGCTCCGGTCCGGGAGCTCGCGCGGCTCCAGCGGATCCCCATGTTCGCGCCGCTGCCGGTGACGGCGAAGGAGCACGTCGCCGCGCGGCTCGTCCCGCTCGAGCTGCCGGCGGGAGCGGAGATCATCGCCCAGGGCGGGTCCGGAGACCGCTTCTACGTGATCGACGACGGCCGGGTCGAGGTCACGCACGACGGCAGGCACATCGCCTTCCTCGGCGCCGACGGCTACTTCGGGGAGATCGCGCTCCTCCGCGACACCCCGCGCACCGCCGCGGTCACGGTGCTCGAGGACACGAGGGTGTACGTCCTCGAGCGCGAGGACTTCCTCGCCGCGGTGACCGGCCATCCACGGGCTCCTGCGGCCGGCGAGGAGGTCGTCGCCGAGCGGCTCGCGTCCTACGAGCTGGAGTAGTCACGGGCGCCAGTCCCATCGTGGTACGAAAGTCCGGTACCGTATCGGGCGAAACGATTCCCGCTGGCGCGAGAGGAGGTGAGGACACCATCACTCGCCGGTACACGAGGCTGACGACCCCGTACGTCCGCGAGAACGACGCCCTGCGCCCGGCCGGCTGGGACGAGGCGCTCGACCGCGCCGCCGCCGGCTTCCGCAAGGCGATGGACGACGGAGCCGGGATCGGCCTCTTCAGCTGCTCGAAGGCGACGAACGAGCTGAACTACGCGACACAGAAGCTCTCCCGCGTCGCCTTCGCCTCGAACAACATCGACAGCTGCAACCGAACCTGACACGCCCCGAGCGTCGTCGGTCTGGCGACGGTGTTGGGTGCAGGCGGGGGAACGAGCTCCTACGAGGAGGTGCGTGAGGCTGCGGACCTGATCATCCTCTGGGGCTCGAACGCGCGCGAGGCGCATCCGATCTGGTTCCACCACGCTCTCAAGGCGGTGCACCGCGGCGCGAAGCTGATGGTCGTCGACCCGCGGCGCACCTCGTCGGCGCAGTGGGCCGACCTGTGGCTCGGGCTCGACGTCGGCACCGACATCGCCCTCGCGAACGCCGTCGGCCGCGAGATCATCCACGCCGGGCTCGTCGACGAGGAGTTCATCGGCCGCGCGACCGAGGGCTTCGAGGCGTACCGCGAGTCGGTCGAGCCGTGGACGCTCGAGGAGGCGGAACGGGTGACGGGTGTCCCCGCCGAGGCGATCCGCGAGCTCGCGCACTCCTACGCGACCGCCGAGCGCGCGCAGCTGTGCTGGACGCTCGGGATCACCGAGCACCACAACGGCGCCGACAACGTCTTCGCGCTCATCAACCTCGCGCTGCTGACCGGGCACGTCGGCCGCTACGGCTCGGGCCTGCAGCCGCTGCGCGGTCAGAACAACGTCCAGGGCGGCGGCGACATGGGTGCCCTGCCGAACAAGCTCCCCGGCTTCGCCGACGTGGAGAACCCCGACGACCGCGCGCGCTTCGAGGCGGTGTGGAAGGCGCCGATCCCGCCGCAGAACGGGCTGCACATCTCGGGCATGTTCGAGGCGATGAAGAAGGGCGAGCTGCGCGCCCTCTACGTCGTCGGCGAGAACCCGGCCCAGTCGGAGGCGGACCAGACGCAGATGACGAAGGCGCTCGCCGGCCTCGACCACCTCGTCGTGCAGGACATCTTCCTCACGAAGACGGCCGAGCTCGCCGACGTCGTCCTGCCGGCCTCGGCGACCTGGTGCGAGGCCGAGGGGACCGTCACCTCGAGCGAGCGGCGGATCCAGCGCGTCCGCAAGGCGCTCGACCCGCCCGGCGAGGCCCGCGACGACATCGAGATCGTCTACGAGCTCGGCCGGCGGATGGGCCACGACCTCGGCAGCCCGAAGGCGGAGGACGTCTGGAACGAGCTGCGCTCGCTCTCGGCGGCGCACCGCGGCATGAGCTACGCGCGCCTCGAGGAGCTCGGCGGGATCCAGTGGCCCTGCTACGACGAGGAGCATCCGGGCGAGCAGTTCCTCCACGCGCGGCTCTGGGAGCCGGTCGTCGAGAAGCGCGCACCGTTCACGCCGGTCGAGCACGACCCGCCGGTCGACCTGCTCGACGACGACTACCCCGTGCGGCTGACGACCGGCCGGCGACTCGAGTCGTACAACACCGGCGTCCAGTCCGGGAGCATCGCCTCGCCGCTCCACCGCAACGGCTCGGCGCTCCGGCTCTCGCCCGAGGACGGCGCCCTCTACGGCATCGCGGACGGCGGCCGCGCGCGAGTCGTCTCCCGGCGCGGCATGGTCGAGGCAGGGGTCGTGTACGACACGACGCTCCGGCCCGGCCTCGCCTTCATGAACCTCCACTTCCAGGACGAGGTGGCGACGAACGTGCTCACGATCGACGCGGTCGACCCGAAGTCCGGCACGGCCGAGTTCAAGGCGACGGCGATCCGGGTCGAGGCGATCTGATGGACCTCCGCCTGCTCGCCGCCGAGCCGAGCGACGCCGAGCGCGAGGCGATCGACGCCGCGATCGGCGGCCTGCCGTCGGGCAACGGCCGCGTCGTGCGCGGCGACCGGCAGCGACGCCACCTGCTCCTGCCGGCGCTCCGGGCGGCGCAGCGGCGCGTCGGCTGGGTGAGCGAGAGCGCGCTCGGCTACGCCTGCCGGCGGCTCGACGTGCCTCCGGCGGACGCGTACGGCGTCGCGAGCTTCTACGCGATGCTCGCGCTCGAGGAGCGGCCGGCCGAGCAGCTCCACGTCTGCACCGATCTCGCCTGCTCCCTCGCCGGCGCCGAGGTGCCCGAGGGCGCGATCCCGAGCCCCTGCCTCGGCCTCTGCGAGCGGGCGCCCGCCTCGCTGCGCACGGTGGCGGGGCCGGAGCCGCGCGAGCTGCAGCTGCCGGAGGAGGAGCCGCCGCTGCCGCAGGCGGGCAGACAGGGCCTGCGCCTGCTCCAGCGGATCGCGGACGGACTCGACCCGGCCTCGATCGACGACTACCGCGCCCACGGCGGCTTCGCGGCGCTCGCGCGGGCGCGCGAGCTCGGGGCCGAGGCCGTGCGCCGCGCCGTCACCGACTCGAAGCTGCTCGGCCGCGGCGGTGCGGCCTTCCCGACCGGCGTGAAGTGGGACGCGGTGGCCGCCCAGCCGGTCACGCCGCACTACCTCGTCTGCAACGCCGACGAGTCGGAGCCGGGCACGTTCAAGGACCGCGTGCTCATGGAGCGCGACCCGTTCGCGCTCGTCGAGGCGATGGCGATCGCGGCCTTCGCGACCGGCTGCGAGCGCGGCTTCGTCTACGTCCGGGCGGAGTACCCGCTCGCGCACGAGCGGCTCCAGCACGCGATCGACGCGTCGCGCGACGAGCTCGGCGGCTTCGAGATCGAGCTGCGGATCGGCGCCGGCGCGTACGTGTGCGGCGAGGAGACGGCTCTCTTCCAGTCGATCGAGGGCTACCGGGGCGAGCCGCGCAACAAGCCGCCGTTCCCGACCGAGGTCGGGCTCTTCGGCAAGCCGACCGTCGTGAACAACGTCGAGACGCTCGTCAACGTCCCGGCGGTCCTGCTCGGCGACGCGCGCGAGACGCGGCTCTTCTGCGTCTCGGGGAACGTCGAGCGGCCCGGCCTCTACGAGCTCGAGCTCGGGACGCCGCTGTCCGAGCTGCTCGAGCAGGCGGGGGCCGAGCCGGTGAAGACGGTGCTGCTCGGCGGGGCGGCCGGGTCGTTCCTGCGCCCCGACCAGCTCGACCTGCCGCTGTCCTTCGAGGGCGCGCGGGAGGCGGGCGTGACGCTCGGCTCGGGCGTCGTGCTCGTCTACGGGGAGGAGGCCGATCTCGCGGCGGCCGTGCTGCGGATCGCCGAGTTCTTCCGCGACGAGTCGTGCGGCCAGTGCGTGCCCTGCCGCGTCGGCACCGTCCGCCAGGAGGAGGCGCTGCACCGCCTCGCCTCCGGGCAGGTGCTCGGGAACGAGCGCGAGACGCTCGCCGACCTCGCGGAGGTGATGCGCGACGCGTCGATCTGCGGGCTCGGCCAGACCGCCGCGAACGCCGTCCAGTCGGCGCTGCTGAACCTCGACGTGCTGGTGCCCGCCTCATGAGCGTGACCCCGGTCGCGGCACCGAAGAAGGTCGTCGAGCTCACCGTCGACGGCAAGGCGGTGCGCGTCACCGAGGGGGCGACGATCCTCGACGCGTGCAAGCGTGCCGGGGTCGAGACGCCGACGCTCTGCTACGGCGACACGCTGACTCCGGTCAACGTCTGCCGGGTCTGCGTCGTCGAGCTCGAGGGCTCGCGGACGCTCGTGCCGTCGTGCTCGCGCCAGGTCGAGGAGGGCATGGTCGTCCACACCGACTCGCCGCGCGTGCGCACGAGCCGGCGGCTCGTGATGGAGCTCCTCGGCTCCTCGGTCGACCTCTCGCTCGCCCCCGACGCGCAGCGCTACCTCGCCGACTACGAGGCCGACCCCGGGCGCTTCGGCCCCGACGCGGCGACGGTTGCGCAGGAGGTGAAGATCGACAACGACCTCTACGTCCGCGACTACTCGAAGTGCATCCTCTGCTACCGCTGCGTCGAGGCGTGCGGGGAGGATCACCAGAACACCTTCGCGATCCACGTCGCCGGCCGCGGCTTCGATGCGCACATCGCGACCGAGCACGAGGTCGAGCTCCCCGACTCCGCCTGCGTCTACTGCGGCAACTGCATCGCCGTCTGCCCGACCGGCGCGCTGATGTCGAAGCGCGAGTACGACCTGCGCGAGGCGGGGGAGTGGGACGAGTCGCGCCAGACCGAGGTGCGGACGGTCTGCGCCTACTGCGGCGTCGGCTGCAACCTCGAGCTCCACGTCCAGGACGGCGAGATCGTCAAGGTCACGTCGCCCGACGACCACGACGTCACGCGCGGCAACCTCTGCGTCAAGGGCCGCTTCGGCTTCCAGTTCGTCCAGGAGCGCGCCGAGTAGCGCCGGGCGAGCAGCGCGCCGGCTACCGCGCCCGCGCCGCGCCCGACGTCTCGTCCAGCGCGTCGAGCGCCTGCATGTCGGCGGCGCTGAGCTCGAAGTCGAAGATCCGCGCGTTCGAGCGGATCCGCTCCTCGCGGCTCGACTTCGGGATGACGACGGCGTCGTGCTGGAGGGCCCAGCGGAGCATGACCTGGGCCGGCGTCCGGTCGAGCCGCTCGGCGATCCCGGCGAGCGTCGGATGGTCGAGCCCGCGGCCCCGGTTGAGCGGGCTGTAGGCCTCGAACGCGATCCCCTGCCCGCGGCAGTGGTCGAGCAGCCGCCGGCGGAAGCGGAACGGGCTGAACTGGACCTGGTTCACCGCCGGACGATGCGACGCCTTCCGCAGCAGTGAGTCGAGCGTGCGGACGCCGAAGTTGCTCACGCCGATCTCCCGGGCGAGACCGCGCTCGTGCAGCCGCTCGAGGGCTCGCCAGCTCCGCCGGTTCAGGAGCGGCGCCGGCCAGTGGATGAGGTACAGGTCGACGTAGTCGAGCCCGAGCCGGGCGAGGCTCCGCGTGAGCTGGCGCTCCACGTCGAGCTTCAGGGGGAGGAGCTTGGTCGTCACGAAGACCTGCTCGCGGGGCAGCCCGCTCCGCCCGAGCGCGGCCCCGACGCTCCGCTCGTTGCGGTACATCGACGCCGTGTCGATGTGGCGGTAGCCGGCGTCGAGCGCCCATTCCACCGCCTGCTCCGTCTCACGGCCCTCCGCCATCTGCCAGACGCCGAGCCCGAGCAGCGGCATCTCGACCGACGGCGCGAGCGCTCGCTTCGGTGTGCCAGCTTCAGCCGCCATCCGCGATCAGCAGGCTAGTCGCGCCTGGAGCCGGCGCCAAGCGGCCGGTCCCGAGCGTTATCGTTTGTTTGATGACAAGCAAATATCAGGACGACGCGGCGCGGCTCCGGCTCGTGGTGGCACGGATCGCCCGGCACCTGCGCGCCGTGGACGACTCGTCGCTCTCGCCGACGCAGGCCTCGCTGCTCTCCACGGTCGTCCGTGGCGGCAGCATCGGGCTCTCGGCTCTGTCGGAGATCGAGGGCGTCGACGCGCCGACTCTCTCGCGGGTGGTCTCCCGGCTCGAGCAGCGAGGCCTCTTCCGGCGCCTGCCCGATCCGGCCGACGGGCGGGCCGTGATCGTGGAGGCGACGGCGGCCGGAAGGAAGCTGCAGCAGCGACTGCGGGCCGCGCGCGCCGACGCGCTGCAGGTCCGGCTCGGCGAGCTCGACGGAGCCGGACGGCGCAGCCTGCACGAGGCGCTGCCGGTGCTCGAGTCGATCGCGGACGCTCTCAAGCGGCAGAAGGCGCGCCCGTGACCCGGCTGCTCGGCGTCGGCCGCCAGACCTTCAGCTCGCTCGCGAACCTCAACTTCCGCCGCTACTTCATCGGCCAGTCGATCTCGCGAATCGGCACCTGGATGCAGATGATCGCGCAGGGGTGGCTCGTGCTGGAGCTGACCCACTCGAGCGTCCTGCTCGGGCTCGTCGTCGCGCTCCAGGCGCTGCCCGTGCTGCTGCTCGGCCCCTACGGCGGCGTCGTCGCCGACCGGGTCGACAAGCGGCGGCTGATGATCGCCCTGCAGACGGTGATGGGCCTGCAGGCGCTCGTCCTCGGCCTCCTCACGGTCACGGGCGCCGTCCGCTTCTGGGAGGTCGCGCTGCTCGCCGCGGTGCTGGGGCTGAACAACGCCTTCGAGACTCCGTCGCGGCAGGCGTTCATGCTCGAGCTCGTCGGCCCCGAGCGGCTGCGGAACGCCGTCACGCTCAACGCGGTGACGGTGAACGTCGCCCGCACGGTGGGCCCGGCTGCGGCGGGGCTGATCGTCGTCGCGGCCGGCGAAGGCATCTGCTTCCTCATCAACGCGGCCAGCTTCGTCGCAGTCGTCTTCTCGCTGCTCGTCCTCGACACGACGCAGATCACGCCGAGCCCGCCCGCCGGGCGCCGCCGCGGCCAGCTGCGCGAGGGCCTCGCGTACGTGCGCCGCACGCCCGAGCTGGCGCTGCCGTTGCTCCTGATGGCGATCATCGGGACGCTCACCTACGAGTTCTCCGTCTCGCTGCCCGTGCTGGCGCGGCGCTCGCTCGAGGGAGGCGCCACCGCCTACGGCTACATGACCGCGGCGATGGGAGCGGGAGCCGTCGTGGGCGGGCTCTTCGTGGCCGCGAAGGGACGGACCGGCCTGCGGCCGCTCTCGGCCGCGGCCGCCTGCTTCGGGATCTTCGTCTGCGGAGCCGCGCTCGCGCCGAGCCTCGCCTTCGAGCTCGGTGCGCTCGCCCTCGTCGGCGCTGCGAGCGTCTCGTTCGTCTCGGTGGCGAACTCCACCCTCCAGCTCAACTCCGAGCCCACGATGCGCGGTCGCGTGATGGGGCTCTGGCTCGTCGCCTTCCAGGGCTCGACCCCGATCGGCGGACCGCTGATCGGCTGGATCATCGCCCGCTCCGACGCCCGGGTCGGGCTCCTGGTCGGCGCGGCTGCGGCCCTGCTCGCCGCCGCCGTCGGCGCGAGCGCGTTGCGCCGGCTCGGCCCGGGAGCGCTCGAGAGCCTGCCCGGGGCGGGTCGAGGGTCGGGCCGGGAAGCCGCGGCCGGGGCTCGCACGTGAGCGAGCAAGCCGGCCGCAGCTCCTGCTGACGCGGCTCGCGGTCAGTCCCGGCGCGGAGAAGGCGCCGGACCCCGGCCTCGGCGCCAGAGCGCGGCGGCGACGGCTGCCGCGACGATCCCGGCGATCGTCAGCTCGAAGAAGCCGACGACGAGACCGGCGGCGACGGCGCTTGCCGCCGCAAGCGCGAGGAAGAGCGTCGGCCTGGTCATCGTCTCGCCGACCTGTGGGTGACGACGGCGTACATTCGATCCTCCTCCTGCCGGCTCACGCGCTCGCCGCGGCGCCGCCCGAGCGGCGCTTCTACGCGCTCGCGGCGGGCGAGGTGGACGTCGTCCGCGGCGGGACGCACGTGGCCCGGCTCGGGCGCGGCGAGGGCGTCGGCGAGATGGCGCTTCTCCGTCCGGCCCCGCGCTCGGCCACCGTGGTCGCAGTCTCGGACGTGCTCGCCTACGCCCTCGGCCGCGAGGACTTCCTCGTCGCGGTGACCGGCCACGCGCCGACCGTCGGGGCTGCGGACTGGGTAGTCGACTCCCGCCTCTCGCGGCTGCACGAGCTCGGGCTCCTGGCGGACAGCGCCGAGGACTACTAGAGACGAGCAGCGCGGTCGGCGGCGCTCACTCGGGCGAGCGGCACTGGGCGGAGTCCCGGCCGGTGATCGTCGCGAGCAGCGCCCCGGGGCTCTCGATCGCCTGCATCGTGAACGACCCGGCGCGACGGGCATGGAGCAGCGTCGTCCTCCCCCTGCCCCGGCTGAGACAGAGCGAGCCCTGCTCGACCCGCCAGTACGGGTTGTAGGCGACCCGCAGCACGTAGACGCCGGGCCGGGCGACGCGGCCGGCGATGCGGCTCGGGCCGACGAGCGTCACGGAAGCGGGTGCGGGGCCCGTGAGGAGCGGCGTCGCGTGCGGCAGCTCGTAGATCGTGGCGTGGCTGTCGCTCCAGACCTCCCGCAGACCGGAGTGCCCGGAGCGGAGCAGCGCCGCCTCCTCGCCGCCGTAGGCCGTCTCGTCGGGCAGGTGCGGCAGGACGACGTAGCGCACGGCCCGCGCGCGCAGCCACGTCCGGTACCGGGCCGGGGTCAGCCCCGGCTCGTAGAGAAGCCGGTTGTCCGCGATGTCGAGCTGGACGTACCAGCCGCGGGCCAGCGGCACGCCGGCCCGGGGGAGGAAGTAGTCCTCCCAGTGGTTGGCGGTCTCGGCGACCTCGACGCGGAAGCCGGACGTCTCGTGGTGGTGGAGGAAGCCGATCACCGGCTGCCAGAACGAGAGCGTCGATCCGGCGGCGGACGTGCGGTAGGGGATCATCGCGGTGTACGGGAGCACGTTCGAGGCGAGCGCGATCACGCACGCGGTCACGGCGAGCCGCCGCGGCCGCCAGTCGGCGAGGGAGGCGGCGACGACCATGAGCGGAAAGACGAAGACCGAGGCGCGGAGGATGTTGCGTCCCACCGGCGACGGCACGGCCTCGAAGGCGATGCTCGCGGCCGCCCAGACGAGAAAGATGCTCGCCAGGGGCCAGCCGGCACGGCCGCGGAGCGAGAGCCAGACGCCGAGGCCGGCGACGACGAGGCCGGCCAGCATCTTCCAGAGCCCGTAGGGGAAGACGAGCGCAGGCGTCGGCAGCAGCACGAGCAGGCCGAGCTGCAGCCCGCCGGCTCCGAGTACGACGAGCCCGAGCGCGAGTGTCGTCCACGTGACGCGGCGCCGCCGGAGCGCGAGCGCGAGCAGGGTGAGCGCGAGGAAGAGGAAGGCGAGCGGGCTGAAGCCGAGCGTCAGCAGCGTCGCCGGCACTGCGAGCCAGAGCAGGCGCCGCTGGAGCGCCCACAGGGTCGCCAGCAGCATCGCCACGCCGAGGTCGAACGGGTAGGCGGCCGTGAACACCTGGCCGGCGAGCAGGACGGCGAAGGCGCGCGCCGGCCAGGGGCGGACGGTCGGCCACTCGCGGGCGAGCACGGAGGCGAACAGCGAGGCCGCGAGCACGACGCCGGCGAGCGCGAGCGCGGTGTTCCCGACGAGCGCGGCGAGCGGGTAGTAGAGCAGGCTGTACGAGGTGAGCGGGTAGTCGCCCGCGAACCAGAGGTTGTCCCAGACGAGGAAGCCGTGCCGGACGAGCGCCGTCCGGTACAGATGGGCGGCCAGGTCGCCGCCGGCGGGACCGAACTGGAGCACGAGCCAGGCGGCGGCCGCCGCCAGCACGCCGCAGACGGCGGCGTTGCGCAGCTGCCGGCCCGATCCCGACCGCCATCCCGCGAGCACGAGTGCCGCGCTGCTCATCACCTCGATCTTTCCTGTTTCCGCCCGGTCTCCGGTGAACTTCCTCCGTCTCTGCGCGGCATTGCGGCATCCTCGATGCCGTGAGCACGTCGACCACGGATAGGCGCACGCTCCCGCGCGCGCTGCTCGCGGCGGCGTCGATCGCGGTCGTCGGCGTCGTCTTCGCGCTGGCGCTCCCCTCGATCGCCCGCTACGGCGCCGTCTGGCAGGAGCTCCGGTCGCTGACGCCGCTCTGGATCGGCGGCCTGCTGGCGGCCGTGCTGCTCAACGCCCTGACGAGCGCCCTGCCGTGGCGGGTGATGCTCCCGCAGCTCGGCACCGTCTGGGCTCTGCGGATCACGCAGGCCTCGACGGCTCTGATCACCGTGCTGCCCGGCGGCGCGCCGACCGGGATGGCCGTGTCGTTCGCGATGCTGCGCAGCCGCCGGATCGACCGCGAGGCGGCGGGGCTGACGGTGGCGCTGACCGGCATCTGGAGCCAGCTCTCGACCTTCCTGTTCCCCGTCTTCGCGCTCGCGGCGATCGCGGCCGGCGGCGAGCTGCCTCGCACCGTCGTCTGGACGGCGGTCGCCGGACTCGTGCTCGTCGCAGTCGCGGTCGTCGTGCTCGCCGCCGCGCTTGCGGGGCGCAGGCGGGCGCTCCTGGTCGGCGCCGCGGTGCGGGCGGTGACGGCGACGGTGCTCCGCGTCGTGCGCAGGTCGCCGCCCGCCTGGAGCCGCACGAGCATCCTCCGCCTGCGCCGGGCGACGCTGCGCGCCTTGAAGGAGCACGGTCTCGCGCTCACGCTGGCGACGCTCGCCAACCAGCTGACCGGCTTCCTCGTCCTCGATCTCTGCCTCCGCGCGCTCGGGATCACGACCGGGGAGGTCTCGGTCGCGGAGAGCTTCACCGCGTGGTCGCTGGCGCGGCTGATCGAGTCGCTGCCGCTGACGCCCGGCGGGCTGGGGCTCGTCGAGATCGGCCTCACCGGGACGCTGATCGCCTTCGGCGCGCCGCACGCGCCGCTCGTCGCGGCCGTCCTCCTCTACCGCGCCCTCGTCGTCGTCCCCACTCTCGCGCTCGGAGGGCTCGCCGGCCTCACGTGGCGGCTTCGCTGGCCCGGCTGAGCGCCGTCTCCGGCGCGGCTACCCGGCCAGCCGCTTCGGCCTGACGCGCGGGTAGCCGGCCGGCAGGAGGAAGGTCCCCTTCGTCGTCCGGTAGAGGACCTGCCAGTGGTAGTAGCCGTAGAAGGCGCGGCCGTCCCGCCGCATCTCCCGCGCGTAGGAGTCGACCGCGACGACGTACGAGTGG
>Ga0307418_1000567_pt1 | contig 11246 bp, 7 predicted proteins | sample SalMarWE160220MG_2_FD_202160 | JGI IMG/M metagenome (GOLD analysis project Ga0307418, IMG submission 202160) | Salt marsh sediment microbial communities from the Plum Island Ecosystem LTER, Massachusetts, United States - WE1602-20 | ecosystem: Environmental > Aquatic > Marine > Intertidal zone >...
CAGTATTACGAAACGACCGGGGACACGGAGTTTCTATCGTCCTACGGTGCCGAGATGCTCCTGGAGATCGCGCGCTTCTGGGCGAGCCTGGCCACGCGCAACCAGGACCTGGAGCGCTACGAGATCCGCGGCGTCATCGGCCCGGACGAGTTTCACACCGGGTACCCGGACCGGGAGGAGCCTGGCGTCGACAACAACGCCTATACGAGCTTGATGGCGGTATGGGTCATCAGTCGCGCCCTCGACTTGCCCGAGCATCTCCCCTCCGAGCGCTGGGAAGAGCTCACCGAGCAGCTTGCCGTGTCCGATGATGAGCTGCGGCACTGGGACACGGTGAGCCGGAAGATGCGAATCTGCTTCCACAGCGACGGCATTATCAGTCAGTTCGAGGGATTCGAGATGCTCGAGGAGCTCGACTGGGAGGGATACCGGCACCGTTATGGCGACATCCATCGCTTGGACCGGATCCTGGAGGCGGAGGACGACAACGCCAATCGCTATCAGGTGTGCAAGCAGGCCGACGTGCTCATGCTCTTCTATCTGTTCTCGGCGGAAGAGCTTGGGCAGCTGTTCACGCGATTGGGCTACCCTTTCTCCCCGGACACCATCCCCCGCACCATCGACTACTACCTGCCGCGTACGACCCACGGGTCTACGCTCAGCCGAGTCACCACGGCCTGGGTTCTGGCCCGGTCCGACCGGCCTCGCTCCTGGTCCCTCTTCACCGAGGCACTGGAGAGCGACGTGTTGGATATTCAAGGCGGGACGACCGCCGAAGGAATTCACCTCGGCGCCATGGCAGGCACCGTAGACCTGCTGCAGCGCTGCTATACAGGTCTCGAAATCCGCGACCAGCACCTTTGGCTCGATCCTACCCTCCCCGACGAGCTCAAGTGTCTACGCATCCGTGTGCGCTTTCGCGGACAGACCGTGGAGGTCGAGATCACCGGGGACCTCGCGCGGGTGCGGGCCATCTCTCCCGACAAGGAAGTGATTCGGTTGCGACTCAACAGCCGGGCTCTGTCACTTCAGGCCGGCGAAACCCTCGAGGTCAAGCTCGAGCGCACACCACTGTTCGTCGACGCCCCGTGAGCCGAACATCTTCCTCTGCCCAAGCTCCCCTGCCCCCTGTCATTGCCAGCAGTGTCTCCTCGCCAACTCTACGATTCCTCCACCTCGCCGCCACCCATCCCAACCGCGCTGCGGCACCGGCCGGCAGTTGCCGGAAGACGCCGGAATCGACAACCCACATCTGCCGCTGAGCTTACGGCCGCCAGCGACAGCTTAGGGGCCGACAACGGACATCGCTTTAGGCCCGGGTGCCCAAAAGATCGGCCTAAGGCATCCGTTTGCTGAGATGCATCAATGAAAGACCTGGGCAACCTGGCAATGGTTGCCTGCTGTGAGACAGCCGCGAAAGCGGGAAGCTCTCCCTAGTAAGGGTTGGTGTCCCGATGCGCGCCAGCAAACGGGCGCCCTCGACGGCCCACGCGGGCGGTGGCTCGGCAGCGGTGGCGGCAGCGAGGGACATGGCGCGACTCTAGCGTGCTTCCGACGGAGTCGCACTCGTTTGATAGCGCAGGCGACACCGCACGGGCTCGATGCCTTCGAGCAGCAGCTTCGGCCCCGTCACATCGAGCTCACGCGGACTCGTCGTGCGCCAGTCGCGCACGAACGTGCCGCGCTCCAGGCGCTTGGCCTACAGGCAAAAGCCCGTGCGGTCCCTGTACAACACCTTGAGGTAATCGCCGCGGCGGTTGACGAAGCAGAGCAGATGGCCCGAGAGCGGATCCTGCCCGAGTCCTTGGCGGGTCGGCGCGATCGGTCCGGTGAAGGACCGGCGGAGGTCCACCGCCCGGCCGTGCATGAGCACCCGCACCCGTGCTTCCGGGAAGAACATCAGCGCCGACGCAGGCGCAGCACCACGCCCGTCTCCAGCTCCGGCTCGATGTCCCACTCCGCCGCCGGGGCCTCTCCCAGGCTGCCAAGGTCAACGACGCGGGGGCGTCCCGCGCAAGGTCCGCCACCCCCTGCGCCGTCAGCCGCTTGCGCCAGCTCTAGCGGGTTCCTGTGCCGATCCCCTCGCGGCGGCAGAACGCCAATACCGCGAGCGCGCTGCGCTCGGCCCGCTCAATCAATGCCTGCCACTGGACCGGACTGCGCCGCACAGAACCCGCTTCGACTGCCATCGTGGTGAGTCCCATCGGTTGGTGTCAACACCGCGAGCATTGTCCGTGGCTGGCGTCGGCTGTGAAGAACGCCGCTGAGTTGCCGGTTGCCCGGCTTTGCGTAAGGCGTTCACTACCTCCGCATCCTTGCCACGATATGAAACTACCTTGTCTTGCCAGTGAACCGCGTTTTGCGACAACTCCCGGTCGACCCCGGCACATATTCAGCATTCATCTCCAGCGCGCCTTGGGTGGGTAGCTTACGACAGGCGAAGGCGTGATCGGTGTTCATGCCAATATCGCGGAGGACGGGCGCGATCTCGCCCGCTCGCGGATGTCTCTCGTCGCTGCCAAGTACGTGCATCGCATGGCAGTCACCCGTAGATGTGACCGCTGTATACCTGGTACAAGCAAGCCGCTGACTGCTTCAGAACCCCTTTGACGCACACGCTTTTCAGATTTTTCTTACGGCCAGATCAGATCAACTTCGGAGGATCAAGCGCTAACATATCAACAGGGAAAGTGTTTCCGCAGGGTGCCCTAAGCATGGTGACGAACTGATGGACCATTCGGACGCCGCCCGCTAGGAAAGTGCGAAGCACGAGGCGGGCACGTCCCCAGTAGGCGTAGGCGCGGGCGTGACGCCGCAGTGGCGAAGGGACCTGAGTCCCGAGGCCGCGGAGGCGGCATGCAAGCGCATGCGACACTCCGGCGTTCGGTGACCCGCAGCAGCGTCTTCGAGCTACTTTGAGGAGTATGGAAATGGGCTATTGCATTGATGGGAAACAACAGATCGACGTCTTCTTGAGTTACGCGCGGGCGGACGATGATCGCCACAACGGATGGGTGAGTGACTTCGAGCGCTACCTGACCAAGACGGTTAGGGCGGAATTGAAGCGTCGATCTGGAGCAGAGCAACAAAGGGCAGAGCAGTTTCGCGTGTGTCGAGATGAAACCGGATTTCCAGCGGGTGGTCAGCTGGACGAGATCGTCTACGAGCGCGTTCGCCACTCTCAGTATCTCTTCGTCTTTCTCGGCTCGGGCTATCTGAATTCCGAGTGGTGCCTGTCTGAACTGGAGGCATTCCGCCACAGCGCCAACGGCACCGTGTCCGGCACCCTCAAGCGGTTGTTCGTGATCGTGTTGGATCGCGATGCGTTACAGAACTTGCGAGAAGGCACCGCCCCCGCGAACCTTCCGCGGGAGAGGCGCCGCTTGTGGACGGATATCGCGGGCGTCACCCGGCAAGCCCTGCGCGTCGAGGGCTTCTTGCAGGATGACGGGCAGGGTCCCGTACCCGTGTATCAGGAGGTCGACAGAGCCCATCCCGCGTTTCACGAAGCCTGTCGCCGCGTCATCGACGATCTTGCTCAGCGTCTCATTCAGCTTCGAGTGCAGGCGCTGGCGATACCGCCGGTGCAAATCGAGAGGCCGCCGCACAATATCGTCATTGGGGCCGTTCCGGAGCGTCTGGTTGCGGTGCAGGAACAGCTTGCCGAAGCATTGGGCCGCGAACGGGTCAGGGTGATCTCTGAGGCGGATGCCGCAGACCAGGCCGCAATGATGCGTGCAATCTCCGGGGCGAGCATCATCCTGCAGCCGTTCGACCGAGGTTACCCGATCGGCTGGAGCCCATATGCTCCCGGCGGACATCTGGCCTTCCAACAACGGCTCTTCAAAGAAGCGCAAGACCGCCGCCGAGTCTCCCTGGACGCCAAGTTCATCTGGTGGGAGCCGAATGGCGCAGCGCCCGCCGCGGAGCCGATGGCGGCCCAGGACGCCATCTTTCTGACGGAGATCGACGAGCTTCCCAAAGCCGAACGACGACAATGCAGTGCGGCTGAGTTGGCTCAGGAGTTCAAGGGTGTCCCACCTTCCGTAACAACAGCGCGCGTATGGGTCGAATGGGAACAGTCGGACAGCGAAACCATCGAACAGGCGACGAAGATCGTCCGCGATTACTTCAATGACTATTGCGCCAAGCAGAGAACTCTGGGCATTAGAATCAACGCTGCCCTGCAATTCGGCAAGGTGGATTGGCAAACGCTACAGCACGGCCTGAAGGGCACGGCCGCCAAGAAGAAGCCGCTTGGCGTTGTCATCGTGTACAGCGAGCACAAGGATTGGGACGCGCTGAACGAGCAAAGCGACTGCATCGACGACTTGGAGGACGTGCTGATGAAAAGGATGTTTCCCGGAATTTTCGTAATACGGCCAGACAGATTCTTCCTCCCTGATGGTTGGGGATTCGTCCGCTTCACGCGATCCGATCGCAAGCTGACATATGACGAGGCCGAATTGGAGAAGTTCGTCCGTGAGCTGTTCAGTGTGCTCAACAAGAGCCGTTCCGAGCAGGCTCGTTACGGAGTGGCGTGATGCCAAGTGCTGCCGACCTATTGGGCTCGCTCGACGAGACCTTTGCTCGCATGCGCCATAGTCTGGAGCAGGTCTCCGCAGAGCAGGCCCGTGTCAGGGACAAGAAACCTGCGGCCCGTGCTCCCTACCCTGGACTGCGGCCGTTTCTCGCCGAGGAGGCGCGGTTCTTCCGAGGTCGTGAAGCGCAGATCCGAGAAATCGGTGATCGGCTTGCGCGCGAGCGCTGCATCAGCGTCCTGGGCGGTTCGGGGACGGGCAAGTCCTCCATCGTCCGCGCAGGCGTCATTCCTTCGCTGCGGCGCAAGCTCATCCCCGGGCGCGGTGATCTGTGGAGGGCGACGACTTTCGCCCCCGGACTCGCCCCCATGGACAACCTCGTCCTCGCTCTGGAGCGACTCTTGAAACCGCCGGAGCCCAAGGCCGGGAAATCGATGGAGGCCCTTTGCGCTGAACGGCGTGCAAGCATTCTCGATACGCTCTATCGCGCAGACGGTGGGCTCGGGGCCTTCCTCCCGAAGTTCCGGGAGGCGCTCGATATCGAGCCCTCGGTCTCCGAGTCGACGCGGGCGCAGGCCAACGTGCTCATCGTCATCGATCAGTTCGAGGAGCTGTTCCGTCAGGAAAACCGAGGGAATCGGCATCAACAGGTCGCCGCATTCATCGGCCTGGTGGTCGATCAATGGCAGCACCCTGGCCAGTATGACGGATTGTATCTCGCCCTAACCATGCGCACCGACGATCTGCATCGCTGCGCAGAGTTCTTGGACCTGCCCGACTTCATAAACGCAACGTCCTATCTCATCCGCCGACTCCGCGACGAAGAGCTGTTCGAGGCCATTGTCGCCCCGGTCCGTCCGCCCCTGTTCCGTGCCGGCCTGCTCCAAGGCGAGGTCGAGCCGGGCGAGCCGGATACGCGTCCATTTGATGTCGATGTCGTCGGGGAGTTGGTGGATGCAGTCGAGGAGATCGGACACGACCCGGATCACCTACCGCTGCTACAACACCTGTTGGCGGTGGTGTGGCGTTGCGCCACGGAACGCTGGCGCCAGGAAGCGCAGCAAGGGCGCTTCGAGCTACCACCGCGCGTTAAGCGCGACGATCTGGCACGCGCGGTGGGATTTGGGAATTGGCTGGAACTGGACGCTTATCGCCGCAGCCGGGAAGCGGTGGTGCCGGGCTGGCTCCTACGGCAGTGCCTCGATCGCGTTGCCGAAGCGCTTCTGCTGGGGGACTTGTTCGGCAAGCCACTGACCGAGCGCCAACGCCGCGTCGCGCGTAGCGCGTTCTGCCTGATGGGCGAGATCGACGACCGCGGCAACGTCAAGCGGCGATGGACGAGCCGGGCGGAAATCGCGCGCGTTGCAGGAGATGCTCCGAACGCCGACGTCGACGCCGTCATCCGTCGCTTCAGCCGGGATCATCGTCTGATCTGGGCACGCGAGAGCGAGGAAGTGGACGTCTGCCACGAGGCGCTTATGCGCAACTGGCCGCGGTTGGAGCGCTGGTTGGCCCAGGACCGGGAAGCGGGCCTTGCATACCTGCAGCTGGTCCGTCGCTGCAAGGCCTGGTGCGATACGAAGGCGGCAGCATCCCGGTGGGTGCGACCCTGGGCATTCTGGGCACGCAAGAAGGGCCGCTTGCTGGGCACCGACGCATTGGAACGCCTAGTGCCGGCTCTCACCGAGCGTGAGGGCAAGCTCGGTCGCATGCGCCCGCGCTACAACAACCATTGGGCTCGCCGTTACATCGGCGCACCGGTGGTCGACCAAAGCGGCGAGGACCCGGAAATCGTGGCGGAGCGAGAGGATCGCGAGCGCTTTACCTATCTGCGGTTGAGCAAACGGCGTGCAGCCATCCTCGCAGCACTGCCGCTAGTCACGGCAACGCTGCTGGTCGTGATCCTCGCCGGTTTCGTCTGGCAGCAGCGACGCGATATCGCTTACCAACAAAGGATCGCGGCCACGGGCTTATGGGACCGTCTCGATCGGAGTTACTACACGATGGTCGGTGACAGTTATATTCGCGGACTCTGGGCAGTCACCTCGGCACGCCCCGCGGTGAGAAGGCTGTTCGTGGACCAGTTGACCAGTGGTCGACGCACCAGGGAGATCGAGACCCATCCGGAGGCCATCGCGCGTGCGGTTGGCCTGCGATGGACAGACGGGGAGCGAACCGCCGTCTCCGACTGGCTGATCGAGATGCTCGAAGCGCCGCGCCAAGCACAAGGTCTCCCGCGCGAAGCGATCCTGGCATGCGCAAGCGCTGCACTGGGCGAGCGCCTCAGCGACGAATGCCGCGATGCCGCGGCTGCACGGGCTCAGCAAGCGATCACAACCGGGGGGTGGGATAAGACGACCCCCTGGTATAAAGGTCGGATCCTCGCGTGCCAGGGAGGCAAATTCGACCAGCAGACCCAGGAGAAAGTGATCGGCGCCATTTTCGCGACTTGGCAACAGAACGGCCCGGGACTCACCAGCTTCGACCTCACCTCCCTGGCGTCGGCCATGACAAGTGCGACCTGGCGAATCAAGGCATCCAGCGGCGAGTTGAGCTCAGACCAGATCGCGCTGGTCGGGGAATTGGTCAAAAGGCTAACCGACTCCGTGATGGCGTACCCGTCGGACAGGTTTGCGATCATACCGGCCCGGTCGCTCGTCTCGATCATCGCTGCGCTGCCCCTCGAGAACCAGCGCACTGCCCTGGCTGGGATCCTGAGCAAGAGCGCCCATCTGCCCGGCGCGTCGGACCAGTGGGGGGAACTGTTGATCATGCTGGCGCAAGCCTTCGAGGACAGCGCCGAACAGCATCGCGCCCAGAATCGCTCCGATGAACTAAGACCCTTGATCCGAGAAGCGCGCAGCATGCTCGTCGGGGGCCGCCCGCCTGGGGGCGCACAAGGCGTCGATGTTAACCAAGTTGCGCTGGCGCGGCTGCTGTTGCCTCTGGTCGAAGTGGCAGGCGCGGACGACAAGCTGCGGCTCGCACTGTCCCGACTCGCCGCGCGACCGGCCGCCAACGCAGAGGGAGTAGTGGATGGTGCGCAGCTGGCCCTGTGGGGGCGCCACCTGGCCCTGTCGCTACGCGCGGGGTCGCTCCACGCTCAGCGCGAGGAGATGGCCGGCGAGTTGCTTCAGCGCGCGCAGGCCGTCGCTGAACGCCATGCCAAGATGCCGGCCCTCAACCTTGCCAGCGAGGGCTTGGCGCACGCCGTGGCGACAATGGCCGAGCAGCATGCCGATCCCGATTGGGGGTTGAGGGCGCAGGCCCGCAAGGTGGCGCAACAAGCCATCGCCACGACCGGTTCCGCCGAGGAGTCCGCAGCCTGGGCGCGAGCAATCGTTGCGCTGGTCAAGCCCCTGGATCCCCATGAGCAGGCTGAAATTTTGGTGGAGGTGCTCAAGTATCCGACCGCTGCGCTGACCGCGCGCGATCCCAACGCAGGGAAACCCGAGAACGCCACCGATGTCCTGGTCGGCGCGGTGCGTGACGCCATCGATCCCGAGGTCGAGTTGGACCAGGGTCCCGGCGACCACCTCCGGGTGCTGGAGCGCCTGCAGCGCGTCCCAGGCTTTGAGGACTTGGACCTGATGCGGCCCCCCGAGGATCCGCGGCCCGCTTCTGGTCGGTGAGCCGTCCCAAACAGACCTGCGCCCCTGTGGACCAGTGCAGCGAGCCCGATCGGCACGCCCGCCGCGCACCCGTTCCGGCGGGGGCCGTTTCACTCGGGCCACGCGTCAAACGCTCCAGTAGCCTGAAGACCCGGGCAAGCGACATGCAAGTCAACCCCGGGATGGGCGGCATTATGCAGCAGCTGCACATTTCAAAAAATCAGTCGGTTAGCGCAGATCGTGCTCACGGTTTGAGGCACCACCTGGGGCATGCTGGCGGCCATAAGGACGCGTGTGGAGACCGTGAGGCACAGACGATGAACGTCCCGCGCTCGCCCCGCTTCACGTGACCGCCTAACCGTTCACGGGAACAGGGGACAACATGGGCGCGAGTAGCACAACCGGCCCACCCGCGCTACTCTGACGATATGTGCGGCCGCTTCGTCCAGTGCTCCGACCCCGACATCTACGCGAGCCATTTCGACGCGGTGACGCTCTTCGACGCGAAGCCGCGTTACAACCTCGCGCCTACTCAGCAGGTGCTGGTCGTGCGCAAGACTGAGGAGGGAGGGGGCGAGCTCGTGCCGCTGCGTTGGGGCCTCATCCCCTCCTGGTCGAAGGGGCCGGACAGTGGCTACAGTATGATCAACGCCCGCGCGGAGACGCTCGACACGAAGCCCGCGTACCGCAACGCCTTCAAACACCGGCGCTGCTTGATCCCGACCGAGGGCTTCTACGAGTGGAAGGCCGCGGGCAAGACGAAGACGCCCTTTCTCATTCGCCGCGCTGACGGCGAGCCGTTCGGCATGGCGGGGCTCTGGGAACGGTGGCACGGGAAGGACGACGAGACCATTGAGTCCTGCACCATCATCGTGACCGAGGCAAATGCCCTCATCCGCGGGCTCCACGACCGGATGCCGATCATCATTTCGCCGGCAGACTATGCAGCATGGCTCAATCCCGAGAACAAAGACAGAGACGCACTCCGCGGACTGCTCCGGCCAGCCGATCCGGAGCCCTGGATGTTCCGCGAGGTCTCGCGCAAGGTGAACAGCCCCAATAACGACGGCCCAGAGCTCATAGAGCCCGTCGCCGCGTAGCTCACCCCGCGAGCCCTCGTCCCCTTACACTCGTTTGATGACCGCCCGCTGCGTGGTAATTTCCGCGTCGGACGACGCCGGATTCATCACCGGCTCGACGATCCCCGCCAATGCCGGTCAGTCTATGATCTAGACGTCTGTGCCCAGGCAAAGTAGCTGCGCTTCGACCGGGCGACGGCGCACGGGACGTGGTCGAGCCCACGCCCGGCTCGTAGGTGAAAGTTCGGGTCGACTTGACCCGACATCTTAGAAAACGCAACGCTGGAGATTGATCATGACTATACCGAACCAGATCATCGACCTGGCAGTGGTAACGCTCCGGCAACACCCCCGCAATTCCGCGAAGACCTGACCGACGAATCGAGCTCGGGCAAACGTGCCGGCGCTTCGTCCGACACGCCTGGGCGCCAATCAAAATGGGAGGGCGCGATGCTGGGGGCAACCTCCGGCCATTTCTCTCGTGTGACCGTCCTGCTCGGACTCGTTCTGACCACCCGGGTTGCATCGGCGGCAGGCGGCGATGCGCAGACACAGGACTTCACCACCCACTGGGGTGGCTTGCTCTGCGTGGCGGTCTTCATCGCCGCCTACTCTCTGGTCATCGCGGAAGAGACCCTGCATCTTCGCAAATCGAAACCGGTGATGGTCGCGGCCGGGGTGATCTGGGTCATCGTCGCGGTGGTCTATGCGCAGCACGGTGACACACAAACGGCGGAAACGGCGCTTCGGCACAACCTGTTGGAGTTTGCCGAGCTGTTTCTGTTCCTGCTGGCGGCGATGACCTATATCAACACCATGGACGAGCGTGGCGTGTTCGACGCCCTGCGGGTCTGGCTGGTTTCGCAGGGGTTTTCCCTGCGCAGCATTTTCTGGATTACCGGCGCGCTCGCCTTCTTTATATCCCCGGTAGCCGACAACCTGACGACCGCCTTGTTGATGGCCACCGTCATTATGACCGTGGGCGGAGACAATCGGACCTTTGTCACGGTCGGGTGCATCAACGTCGTGGTGGCGGCCAATGCCGGCGGCGCCTTCAGCCCCTTTGGCGACATTACCACCTTGATGGTATGGCAGAAGGGCATCCTACAGTTCGGGGAATTCTTCGGACTGTTCGTCCCCTCCGTGGTCAACTGGCTGATCCCGGCGCTGATCATGAGCTTCACGGTGCCGCCGGGGAAACCGGCGAAGATCAGCGAGATGGCAGAGCTGCAGTACGGTGCCTGGGTGGTCGTCGGGTTGTTCGTGTTGACCATCGCCATGGCCGTTTCCATGCACAACTTCCTGCACCTGCCGCCGGTGCTGGGCATGATGACCGGCCTGGGTCTGCTCAAGCTCTACGGTTACTACCTGAAACGGCGGGCGCATTTCTTTCCCTCGCCGGCCGACGAGGCCATGGGTGACCTGGCGCTGAATCCCGAATACGCCGCGGAGATTGCGCGCGCCGCGAGTGCGGACCGCGAGTTCAACATCTTCAAGTCGCTGGAGCGCGCCGAGTGGGACACACTGATGTTCTTCTACGGGATCATTCTGTGCGTGGGCGGGCTGGGCACCATGGGGTATTTGGCGCTCATGTCCGAGTCGATGTACGGGCAGCTCGGACCCACCGTAGCCAACATACTGGTCGGCTTCATGTCCGCCATCATCGACAACATCCCGTTGATGTTCGCGGTGCTCGCCATGTCGCCCGACATGGATCAAGGCCAGTGGCTGCTGGTCACGCTGACCGCCGGCATCGGCGGGTCGATGTTGTCGATCGGCTCGGCCGCCGGTGTTGCCGTGATGGGGCAGGCGCGAGGGATCTACACCTTTTTCGCCCATCTGCGCTGGGCCTGGGCGATCGCCCTTGGCTACGGCGTCAGCATCTGGGCGCACTTCTTGGTCAATGCCGGCCGGTTTGGGACTTGAAGCGAAGAAGAACGTTGGTCTGTTCGGACAGCGGGCCTTGCGCGGACGGTCCGCCAACGCGACCGCGGCGACGACTTCCATGCTCTTGC
>Ga0307418_1000569_pt1 | contig 11234 bp, 11 predicted proteins | sample SalMarWE160220MG_2_FD_202160 | JGI IMG/M metagenome (GOLD analysis project Ga0307418, IMG submission 202160) | Salt marsh sediment microbial communities from the Plum Island Ecosystem LTER, Massachusetts, United States - WE1602-20 | ecosystem: Environmental > Aquatic > Marine > Intertidal zone >...
GAGAGTCCGCTGCCCGGCGTGTTCGCGAGCGGCGTGCTGGCGGGGAGCGAGCTCGCGGTCGTGCTCGAGCCGACCGACGGGATCCTCCACGCCGGCTGCCTCGGCAATCTGCAGGCGCGCGTCGAGTTCCGCGGGGAGAGCGCGCACTCGGCGCGGCCCTGGACGGGCCGGAACGCCATCCATGCGCTCGTGCAGGGCCTGGCTCCGCTCCCGACGCTCGAGCCGCTCGACGTCGAGCTCGACGGGCTCGTCTACCGCGAGGTCGTGAGTGCCGTCCGGGTCGAGGGCGGCATCGCGGCGAACGTCGTTCCGGCGCTGGCGGCGGCCGAGCTCAACTTCCGCTACGCGCCCGGCCGCACGCGCGGCGAGGCGGAGGCGCGCTTGCGCGGGCTCGTGCCGGCCGGGGAGCTCGAGGTCCTCTCCAACTCGCCCTCGGCCCCGCCGGCGCTCTCGAACCCGCGGGTGGAGCGGTTGCGGGAGCTCGTGCCGGAGGTCGCGGCGAAGCAGGCGTGGACTCCCGTCGCGCAGTTCGCCGAGGCGGGGATCGACGCGATCAACTACGGGCCGGGCGCGACGGCGTACGCCCACCGTGTCGACGAGCAGATCTCGATCGCGAGCCTGCACGCCGTCTACGAGACACTGGCTAGGTTCCTGTCGTGATCAATCCTCTGCTGACAGAGCTCGGGACGTATCCGTTCGTGCGGCTCGAGGCAGCACGGCGGCGCCTGCTCGCGGCGGGGGTCGAGGTGATCGACTTCGGCAAGGGCGATCCGAACGAGCCGACGGACCCGATCATCCGCCGGGCTCTCGTGGACGCGGTGCCCGAGCGGGCTCCGTATCCGCTCGCGGAGGGGCTGCCCGAGCTGCGCAGCGCCGCGTCCGGCTGGCTCGAGCGGCGCTTCGGCGTCGCGGTCGACCCGGAGACCGAGATCGTGCCGACGTACGGGTCCAAGGAGGCGATCTTCTCGCTCGCGCAGGTGCTCGGCGTCGACGGCCGTGTGGTCGCGTTCGGCGAGCCGGCGTATCCCGTGTACGAGCGGGGCGCGCGCTTCGCCGGCGGCGAGGTGCGGACTCTTCCGCTCCGCCGGGAGGAGGGGTTCCTGCCCGAGCTCGGCGCGCTCGACGAGGATGTCGCGCTCGTCTGGGTCAACTATCCGCACAACCCGACGGGGGCGGTGGCGCCGCTCGAGTTCTACGAGGAGCTGGCCGAGGCCGCGGCGCGGCACGACTTCCTCGTCGGCTCGGACGAGGCGTACAGCGAGCTCTGGTTCGACGAGCCGCCGCCGTCGGCGTTGCAGGTCGCGGACCGGTCGCGTGTCATCGCCTTCCACACGCTGAGCAAGCGCTCGTCGATGACCGGCTACCGCTCCGGCTTCGTCGCCGGCCCACCGGAGGTGGTGGCTGCCCTGAAGACGTACCGACCGACCGTGGGTACTGCGCCGCAGGAGTTCGTGCAGCGGGCCTCGGTCGTCGCGTGGAACGACGAGCGGCACGTGGACGAGACGCGGGCGCGCTACCGGGCGAAGCGGGAGGTGCTCGTCCCGGCGATCGAGAGCCGCGGCTGGGAGGTCGTCGCGAGCGAGGCGACGATGTATCTGTGGGTCGCGGTGCCGGATGCGGACGCGGTGGCCGAGGCACTGCTCGAACGGGGCGTCGTCGTCTCGTCCGGGAGCTTCTTCGGGCCGAGCGGCGAGGGGTACGTCCGGTTCGCGCTCGTGCCGACGCTGGCGGAGTGCGAGCGGGCGGCGGAGATCGTGCGGGAGTCCGCGTGAGCGTCGAGGAGACGATCGCCGCGCTCGACCGCGGCGAGGTGCGGGTGGCGGAGAAGGTCGAGGGCGAGTGGCGCGTGAACGAGGAGGCCAAGGCGGCGATCCTCGAGTACTTCCGGCTGCGCAAGGTCGAGCCGATCGAGGTCGGCCCGTTCGAGTACCTCGACAAGATCCCGCTCAAGCGCGACCACGCCGTGCGGGGCGTGCGGGTCGTGCCGCCCGCGACCGCACGCTACGGGTCGTTCCTGTCACCGGGTGTCGTGCTGATGCCGAGCTTCGTCAACATCGGCGCCTGGGTCGGGCCGAGGACGATGGTCGACACCTGGGCGACGGTGGGCTCGTGCGCGCAGATCGGTGCCGACGTGCACCTCGGAGGCGGCGTCGGGATCGGCGGCGTGCTCGAGCCCGTGAACGCGCGGCCGGTGATCGTCGAGGACGGCGCCTTTCTCGGCTCGCGCGCAATCGTCACCGAGGGCTGCATCGTCGGCGAGGAGGCGATCCTCGGCGCGGGCGTCGTCATCACTGCCTCGGTGCCGATTCTCGACGTCACCGGCAGCGAGCCGGTCGAGCACCGCGGTGTCGTTCCGGCCCGAGCCGTCGTCGTGCCGGGCGTGCGTCAGCGGGAGTTCCCTGCGGGCACCTTCGGCCTGCCGACGCCGCTCATCATCGGCTGGCGCGACGAGTCGCACGACCGCATCTCCCTCAACGACGCCCTGCGCGAGTTCGAGATCGGCACCTGACCGCGCCGAAGCGGGCTCGTCGCCGCAGCGAACACGCCACACCCCCGCCCTAGGGTGGGGTCGCTTGCCCCTCCGCCCTCGGAGGCGACGATAACGGCGGAGCCGTTACGAGTCCGTCGAGGCTTCCTCGCCGGAGCCCGAAAACTCGAGGGGCTCTGCAGGGCCGACGAGCCATGCATCGCTGCCGGCGAGACGCACCCGCAAGTCGCCACCGGGGAAGTGGACGACGACCTCGCCGTCCTCGTGCGTGGCGGCCGCTACCGCGATCGCGCTCGTGCCGGACGCCGCCGTCTCCCCCACGCCACGCTCCCAGACACGCGCGGTCACCTCGCCAGGCCCGTCGAGTCGCGCAACCTGGACGTTCGTTCCCTCCACGAAGCGCGGGTGGCGCTCGAGCCGTGGGCCGAGCTCCTGCACGCGGTCCGGATCGTCGAGGACGACGGCATGCGGGTTGCCGACCGAGACCGGCGTGAGCTCGATCCCGTCCACGACCTCCGGCGGCCCCACGACGATCGGCCCGAGCTGCGACTCGTACAGACCGCCGGCCGTCTGTCGCACCTCGACCACCCGCTCCTCCACCCGCACGCGGACGTGGGTGACACCGGTCCGGCGCATGAGCCAGGCCGCAGCGATCCGCGTTCCGTTCCCGGACATCTCGGCGTGCGAGCCGTCCGGGTTGAGGATGCCGATGGTCAGCTCGTCCCCGTCGACTGCCAGCACCTCGACGACACCGTCCGTTCCCGCCGCCGCGGCAGGTGCGGCCGGCCCGTCATGGACGAGGTAGACGTTCCCGTGTGCGTGCCAACGCGACGATCTCAGCGGCGATCTCCTCCGGTGGCCGGTCGCCGGCGACGATAACGAGCCCTTCGAGCCGCCGCATCCACTTGCGCTGGTACGCGGCGTAGCGCCGGGTGCGTACGAGTACCGCCTCGAGCGCCTCCTCCCGTGACAGGCCGGCGACCTCTTCGAGCCCGATCACCTTCCGCGCGGTCTCGGAGACCGGTGCCGCCAGGGCGCGGCGCACCTCGTCCTCCACGCCGCTCTCGAACATCCGCCGCGTCCGCTCGACGATCCGCCGCTCGAGCTCCGGCTGCGGGACCTCGAGCCCGACGAGGAGCGTCGGATGCCGCCAGGCGCCGCCGAACAGCTGCTCCCGCTCGGGTACCAGCGATCCTCCGGCCTCCGCCAGCTCCAGCGCCCGGACGACGCGCCGGCGGTCGTTCGGGTGCACGCGTGCCGCGGCAGCAGGATCGACCTCCTCGAGCCGGGCATGCGCCACCTCTGCTCCGCCCTCGTCGTAGAGACGAGCCCACCGCTCCCGCGCCCCGGGCGCGGGCGCCGGCGGCAACGCGAGCTCGGCGAGCGCCGCGCGGAAGTACAGGCCCGTGCCGCCGACGACGAGCGGCGTCCTTCCCGTCTCCAGGATCTCGTCGATCGCCGCGTGTGCGAGCGGTGCGTACTCCCCCACCGACGCGGCATGGGAGAGCGGCCAGATGGCGACGAGCCGTTCGGGATGCGAGGAGCGGTTGGTGAGGATCGGGAGGCCCTCGTAGACCTGCATCGCGTCGGCGGAGACGACGTCTGCCGGGATCCGCGCCGCGATGGCGGCGGCGACGTCCGACTTTCCCGCCGCGGTCGGCCCGAACAGCCCGATCACGAGCTCAGTCACGGAGGCGCCGGCGAACGCGCGCGAGCTCCTCGTCGCGTACGCCCGCCCCGAGGAGGTACTGCTCGACCCCGCCGTACCGCTGCTCGAGCTCGGCGAACACGCCGAGCATCGACTCCAGGGGCGTCTGGGCGATCCGTCGCAGCCGCTCGAGCTCCTCCTCGGTCTCGGCGGCCGCGAACCAGGCCTCGTGACGTGGCCGCAGCCGCTCCTCGCTGAGCGCGTAGTCGGCGGCGATCCTCTCGTCGTCCACACCCGCGAGGTGGAGGAGGAACGCGACCAGCAGCCCCGTCCGGTCCTTACCGCCGACACAGTGGATCACGATCCCGCCCGCCGGCGCGTCCGCGACCGCTCGCACGGCCGCTGCGACGTTGCTCCGAAAGCGCTCGAGGAAGATCAGGTACACGTCCCGGGTCGCCGCCGCGGCGTCGGGCGCGGCCGCGGCGGTGGCGTCGAGCTCGTCCGCGATCTCGTCCCACTCCGCCTGGCTCGCCTCCATGAAGGGGACGTGCACGACGTCGACGGGCCCCTGGGCGGGTGGATCCTGCTCGCGCTCGTGGTCGCCGCGCAGGTCGATCACGGTGCGGACGCCGTGCTCGACGAGCGCCTGCCAGCCGTCGTCGCTCAGCTCGCGGATGCTGTCGGCGCGGACGACGGAACCGAACCTCGTCTCGCTGCCGTCCGCGGTGGGCAGGCCGCCGAGGTCGCGGACGTTGAGACAGCCGTCCCAGACGAGGTCTCTAGGCTGCAACTGCCGCACGCTGGCTACCGCTCAGCGTCGTCGAGGTCGCTGTCTCGATCCGCACCGGCACGAGGTCGCCGGGGGAGGCGCTACCGCGGAAGTTGACGGTCGTGTTGCGGCGGGTGCGGCCGCGAAGCAGCTCGGGCTCCGTGCGGCTCGGGCCCTCGACGAGCACCTCCTCGACGAGATCGACTCTCCGCGCGTTCCGCTCGGCCGCCACGCGCTGGACGACCTCGACGAGCAGCTCGATCCGCTCGCGCTTCACCTCGTCCGGCACCTGGTGGGGCAGCGCCGCCGCCTCGGTCCCGGCGCGCGGCGAGTAGACGAACGTGAAGGCGCCGTCGAAGCCGACCTCCTCCACGGCCTCGAGCGTCGCGCTGAAGTCGGCCTCGGTCTCGCCCGGGAAGCCGACGATCAGGTCGGTCGTCAGCGCGAGATCCGGGATCGCGGCCCGCAACTCGCCGGCGAGGCGCAGGTAGCGCTCGCGCGAGTACGTGCGCCGCATCGCCTTGAGGATCCTCGTCGACCCGGACTGGAGCGGCAGGTGGGCGTGCTCGCAGACCGTCGCGCATTCGGCCATCGCGGCGATCACGTCCCGGCGGAAGTCCTTCGGATGTGGGCTCGTGAAGCGGATCCGCTCGATCCCGTCCATGGCATCGACCGCGCGCAGCAGCTCTGCGAAACTCGAGCCGACGTCGCGGCCATACGAGTTGACGTTCTGGCCGAGCAGCGTCACCTCGCGGATCCCCTCCGCGGCGAGCTGCCCGACCTCGGCGAGGATCTCGCCGGGTCGCCGGGAGGTCTCCCGGCCGCGCACCGCGGGCACGATGCAGTACGAGCAGACCGAGTTGCAGCCCATCGACACCTGCACCCAGGCCTGGAAGCGCCGCTCGCGCCGGACCGGCAGCTCCGCGGCGAACTCCCGCTCCGCGGCGGTGCCGAAGCTGCCCCGGGCGACGCCGTGGCCGCCCGCGCCGAGCCAGGCGCCGAGATGCGCGATCGTGCCCGGCCCGAACGCGACGTCGACCGCCGGGTAGAGCTCGAACAGCCGCTCGCGCTGCGCCTCCGCGTAGCAGCCGCCGACCGCGATCACCGTGCCGGGCCGGTCGCGCTTGAGCTTCGCCGCGTTGCCCATGTGCGCCGCGAACCGCGTGTCCGGCTTCTCGCGGATCGTGCACGTGTTGAGGACGATGACGTCCGCCTGCTCCTGCGACGGCGCCTCGCCGAGGCCGAGCTCCTCCAACAGGCCCCTGATCCGCTCCGAGTCGTGAGCGTTCATCTGGCACCCGAACGTCGTAATGAAATACCGGCGCACCGGCACAGGGTAACCGTGTGTTTCGGCGCGTCGGCCTCCGCCGGGGCGAACGGTGTGTCATACGCTACGGCGATGTCCTCGGCGTCCGAACTGGCGTCCGCGTACGTGAACGCGCTAGGAGCACGCGATTACGAAACCGTCCGTGATCTCATGGCACCGCAAGTGCGGTTGCGTGACCTGAGCCCTCCGGGTTTCACCGAGCTGACCGGCGTCCAGGAGGTGCTGGGCTACCTCAGCGGTTTCCTCGACTCGTTCGACGAGGTCGAGCTGGTCGAGACGGATGCCTACGACGTGGGCACGGTGACGTACGCCCGCGCCCGGATGCGCTTCGTGCGCTCCGGGTCGCCGGAGCGTGTCCTCGAACAACACCATTTCCTCACCGTCAACGAGGACCGGATCGTCGCGATCGACGAACTCTGCTCCGGCCTGCAGACGGCCTGAGCGCCTCGGTCAGGCGGCCTGGATCGGTGAGTCTGCGGGGCGATCCGGCTCCTCGGGCGCCGGCGGCTGCACCTGTCCCGCGGAACGGCTCTTCGCGACGTCGACGGCGCGGCTCTCGCGGATCACCGTGACCTTCACCTGCCCCGGATAGTCGAGTCGGTCCTCGATCTCGCGGGCGATCTCGTGCGCGAGGAGGGCCGCCTCGTCGTCGTCGACGTCCCCCGGGCTGACGATGACACGGATCTCCCGTCCCGCCTGGAGCGCGTAGACCTTCTCCACGCCGGGCTTGGCACCCGCGAGCTCCTCGAGCCCCTCGAGCCGCTTGATGTACTGCTCGAGGCTCTCCCCGCGGGCTCCCGGCCGGCTGGCGGAGATCGCGTCTGCGGCGATCACGAGCACCGCCTCCACGGTCTGCGGCTGAACCTCGTAGTGGTGGGCCTCGATCGCGTGGACGACGCCCTGCGACTCGCCGTAGCGACGCCCCAGCTGCCCCGAGATGAGCGCGTGCGACCCCTCCACCTCGTGCGTCATGGCCTTGCCGACGTCGTGGAGCATCGCGGCCCGCTTCGCCGTCCTCACGCTCGCGCCGAGCTCCGTGGCCATGATCCCCGCGAGGTGGACGACCTCGAGGGTGTGCCTGAGGACGTTCTGGCCGTAGCTCGTCCGGAAGCGGAGGCGGCCGAGGATCTGCACGAGCTCGTCGTGGAAGGGGCCGCAGTTCGCCTCGAACACGGCCTGCTCGCCCGCGTGGTGGACGATCTCCTCCACCTCCGCCTTCGACTCGTAGTACGTCTCCTCGATCCGGGCGGGATGGATCCGGCCGTCCTCGACGAGCTTCGTGAGCGTCAACCGCGCGATCTCCCGGCGCAACCCGTCGAAGGAGGACAGGACGACCGCATGCGGGGTGTCGTCGACGATGAAGTCGACTCCCGTCAGGTGCTCGAGCGCGCGGATGTTGCGGCCCTCCCGGCCGATGATCCTGCCCTTCATGTCGTCGGACGGAAGCTCGACGACGGTCACCGTGGTCTCGGCGGTGTGCGTGGCCGCGACCCGCTGGAGCGCGTCCGCGACGAGGTTCCGGGCCCGGCGCCTCGACTCCCCCCGCGCCTCGTCCTCCAGCATGCGGACGCGCCGGGCCAGCTCGTGACGGGCCTGCTCCTCCGCGCGCTCGACGACGTGCGCGCGTGCCTGCGCGTGCGTGAGGCCCGCGACTCGCTCGAGCTCCGCGCGCTGCGCGTTTCTCGCCTGCTTCAGCTCCTCCTGGAGCTCGCGCAGATGCGTCTCCCGGTCGGCGACACCCTGGTCGCGGCGCTCCAGCTCGACGAGCCGCCGCTCGAGGTCGAGCTCCTTGGCGAGCACGCGCTCCTCGATCTTCAGCACCTGCTCGCGCCGGTCCGCGAGCTCCATGTCGATCGAGCTCCGCAGCCGCACGGCCTCCTCCCTCGCCTCGACCTGGGCCTCCCGCCGCACTGCTTCGGACTCCCGCCGCGCGTCGTCCAGGAGCTGCTCGCGGATGCGCCGCGCCTTGCTCACGCCGGTCGTGCCGAAGACGGACACGGCCAGCAGCGCGAGCGCGACGCCTGCTGCGATCCCAATGGCGATTCCGATACCGATCAGCACGCGCTGGGCTCCTCGGTGGGTGACCTGGCCGCCGATGGCGGCGGCACGTCCAAACCGGCGCCGGACCCGCCCGGCAGCTTTCCGAGAACCCGTCTCCCGGCAGGCTCAGCCTGCCCGAAGTCGTCGCGCTATCGCCTGCGCGACCTCCGTGCAGCGGAAACGGTGCATTCGATCATCGGCGTTGGCTCTGGTTTCGGAAAAACTGCTTTTGCAGGCAAAACGTCGGGTGAAACGTAGCCGGATCGTACCGCCGTCAGGCCTCCGGCGCAAACATCGCCAGGTCGTCGAGGATCTCCCCGGAGAAGCCGCGCGCAGCGAGGCGCCGCAGCTGGGCCGGTCCCGCCTGCTCCGAGCCGAGGAGATCCCTGGCGCGCTCGCGCTCGGGCGGAAGGCCGGCGAGCGCCTCGGTCACTGCCTCAGGCGGCAGGGCGCGGCCTTCGAGGTCGGCCCGGATCGCGGCGTCCCCGTAGCCACGGTCCGCGAGCGCAACCGCGCGATCGCGCGCCAGCCGCTCCTCGTCCACGAGTCCCGAGCGCTCGAGCGCGTCGAGCGCCTCCTCGCGAACCGCCGCGGGGACGTGCGCGCCTGCGAGGCGTTCGCGGAGCTCGTGCCGCGACCGGTCGTGGGCCGCGAGAGCGCGGGTCGCCCGTTCGAGCGCCCGGCTCCGCCGCAGCTCCCGGGCGAGCGCTCTCGCGGACTCCCGGTCGAGCTCCCGTCCTGCGCGGAGCTCGCAGCGCACGACGACGTCCACCGGCAGCACGCGCCAGGGCGCCCCGTCGAGCTCGACCTCGACCCGGCCGCGCTTCCGCTCGCGCAGCCGCGTGACCCGAGGCGCGTGGCTCACGCCTCCGCTTCGGCCGACGCGAGCGCCTCCGCCGCTACCTCCGCCTTGCCGTTGCTCGCGGCCGCGTCCGCTGCCGCGACCGGCAGCAGCCGGGCCGATGCGATCTGGTCGGAGCCGATCTCGTCCTGGATCTGCTGGAGCACCTGCTGTGTCACGTCGGGGTGCTCACGCAGGAACGCCGTCGCGTTGTGGCGGCCTTGCCCGAGCCGCTCGTCGCCGAAGCTGAAGTACGAGCCCGACTTCGTGACGATCTTCCGCTCGGCCGCCGCGTCGAGCACCGTGCCTTCCCAGGAGATGCCGGAGCCGTAGATGATGTCGAACTCCGCCTGCTTGAACGGCGGCGCGACCTTGTTCTTCACCACCTTCACACGCACCCGGTTGCCGATCGCCTCCACGCCCTCCTTCAGCGTCTCGATCCGGCGGATGTCGAGGCGCACGGACGAGTAGAACTTGAGCGCCCGGCCCCCCGGCGTGGTCTCCGGGTTGCCGAACATCACGCCGATCTTCTCGCGCAGCTGGTTCGTGAACAGGCAGATCGTGTCGGTGCGGTTGAGCGTCCCGGCGAGCTTGCGCAGCGCCTGGCTCATGAGGCGTGCCTGGAGGCCGACGTGGCTGTCGCCCATCTCGCCCTCGATCTCCGCCTTCGGCGTGAGCGCAGCGACCGAGTCGACTGCGACGACGTCGAGCGCGCCGGAGCGGATCAGGAGCTCGGCGATCTCGAGCGCCTGCTCTCCGGTGTCCGGCTGCGAGACGAGGAGGTTGTCGATGTCCACGCCGATTCGCTTCGCGTAGTTCGGGTCCATCGCGTGCTCGGCGTCGATGAAGGCGCAGATGCCGCCGCGGCGCTGGGCCTCCGCGACCACGTGATAGACGAGCGTCGTCTTGCCCGACGCCTCGGGGCCGAAGATCTCGACGATGCGTCCCCGTGGCAGGCCGCCGATCCCGAGCGCGAGGTCGAGCGCGAGCGAGCCGGTCGAGACTGCGCCGACCGAGACCGCGGCGCGGTCGCTCATCTTCATGACCGAGCCCTTCCCGAATTGACGCTCGATCTGCCCGAGCGCGACGTCGAGTGCTTCCTGCCTGTCCACCATTCGCCTCCTACTCTCGCTCCCCGGCTAACCGGCTAATCCAGTGCAACCGACGCGAGGACGCGGTATTCCGCCCCTCCCGGGCGCAGCCGTGACAGATAAGCAGCCGCGTCGGACGGAACGAACGTTCGCTGCGGCGGCGGCTCCGGCCGCAGGCGCGGCCGCTCGCGGAAGCGCGCGACCGTGAGGTGCGCGAGCCAGCGGCGCTGCTCGCGCTCGTACACGCCGAGCCGTTCCAGCCCCTCGTGCAGCCGCCCGGCGAGCTCCCCCGCGAGACCGTTCTCGTCGTCGAGGACGAGCATGCCGACGCTACGCGTCTCGCGGTAGCGGCGGGGAGTGAGCCGGATCTCGCCGGCGCCTGCCGCCGCGCCGCGGAGCGCCTCGACCACCGGGTCGAGATCGCCCGCCGGCCGGTGGCCCAGGAAGGCGAGCGTGACGTGGAGCTGCTCGCGCGGGACGAGCCGGACGCCGCGCAACTGGGCCTGCTGCCAGCGCTCGACGTCGTCGAGGGCGTCCGCGGGCAGGCGCAAGGCGAGGAAGAGCCGGAGCCGTTCATCGCCGACCACGCTAACGGCCGAGGTCGTACGCCTCGATCACGACTTCGTGCCGTCTTCGAGCACGGCGCGCAGGAGGTGCAACGCCGTGACGGCGGCCCGCGCGCGGATCTGCTCCCGCCCGCCGGGGAGGTCGAGCGTCCGCGTCCGGCCTCCGGCGGGGCCGGCGGCGTGCAGGTGGACGAGCCCCACGGGCTTCGTCGGCGTGCCGCCGCCGGGGCCCGCCACACCGGTGACGGCGACGGCGAGATCCGCTCCGAGCTCCCTCCGCGCGCCCTCCGCCATGGCCTCGGCGACCTCGGTCGAGACCGCGCCGTGCGCGGCGAGCAGGTCTTCCGCCACGCCCAGGGCCCGCGTCTTCACGGCGTTGGAGTAGGCGACGACACCGCCCGCGAAGACGTCGCTCGACCCCGGCACGCTCGTGAGCCGCGCGGACACCAGGCCACCGGTGCAGG
>Ga0307418_1000570_pt1 | contig 11219 bp, 10 predicted proteins | sample SalMarWE160220MG_2_FD_202160 | JGI IMG/M metagenome (GOLD analysis project Ga0307418, IMG submission 202160) | Salt marsh sediment microbial communities from the Plum Island Ecosystem LTER, Massachusetts, United States - WE1602-20 | ecosystem: Environmental > Aquatic > Marine > Intertidal zone >...
ATCCTCCGCATCGCGCGCCGACGGGGCATCCCGGCTCCCGCGATCGAGGCCCTCGTGGAGCTGATGCACGAGGTCGAGTCGGGCGATCGGCCCCTGGCTTGGTCGAACCTGCTCGAGCTCCCGGTCGGGAACCAGGAAGGAGCGCCCGGTGCACATCCGCTTTGATGGCCGCACCGCCCTCGTCACCGGCGCCGCGCACGGCTTCGGCCGCTCCATCGCCCTCAGCTTCGCTGCCTTGGGCGCGCAGGTGGTGGCTTTCGACATCGCCGAGGCGGAGTTGGACGAAACGGCACGACTCGGAGAGGACGCAGGCACGCCTCTCGAAACGGAACGGCTCGACGTCACGGAGCGTGACAGCGTCCGCGCCGCCTTCGACAGGGCGCGCGCTCGTCACGGTGGCATCGACATCCTCGTCAACGATGCGGGCGGCGTCCTCGGTCAGGTTGGAAGGCCACTGGAGGAGATCTCCGTGGAAGCGTGGCGCGCGATCGTCGCCGTCAACCTCGACGGCGCCTTCTACGCCAGCCAGGCCGCAGCGCCGGCCATGAAGGAGGCCCGCAGGGGACGCATCATCAACATCTCCAGCGGCGCCGGCCTGGGCATCAGCCTGACGGGCATCCAGGCGTACGCGTCGGCCAAGGCCGGACAGATCGGCCTGACCCGTCAGCTCGCACACGAGCTCGGCCCGTGGGGAATCACCGTCAACAACGTTGCACCCGGCTTCGTGCGCTCCAACCCCACCACCGAGAAGCAGTGGAAGGCCTACGGCGAGCAGGGTCAACGCAACCTCGTCGATGGCATCGCCCTGCGCCGGCTCGGCACGCCCGACGACATCGCCAACGCCGTGCTCTTCTTCGCCAGCGAGCAGGCAGGCTGGGTGACCGGCCAGACGCTCGCGGTCGACGGAGGGAAGTGACGTGGACGCCGTCCTGAAGGTGCTGCAGGAGCAGGGGCCGCGCTACCTGGACGAGCTCTCGGAGTTCGTCGCCATCCCCTCCGTGAGCACCGACCCGGCGCGCGCAGAGGACGTCCGGCGCGCCGTGGCGTGGGTCGAAGCGCGCCTGGCGCGCGCCGGCCACGGCGCCATCGACGTCGAGGTGTGGCAGACCCCGCGGCACCCGGCCGTCTTCGGTAGCTACGACGGCGCTGGCGACGCCCCGACCGTGCTCGTGTACGGCCACCTGGACGTGCAGCCGCCGGAACCGCTCGACGCCTGGGCGTCCCCACCGTTCACACTCACGGAGCGCGACGGGCGCCTCTACGGTCGCGGCGTCAGCGACGACAAGGCTTCGATGTTGCTGCCCATCCTGGCGGCCGAGGCGTTCTTCGAGGCCGGCGAGCAACCCCCGGTGAACCTGCGCTTCCTGTTCGAGGCCGAGGAGGAGATCGGCAGTCCGCACCTCGGCGCGCTGGTGGAGTCGCGGAGGCAGGCGCTCGCCTGCGACCTGGCGCTCTCCGCCGACGGCGGCATGTGGCGGGCGGAGGCTCCCAGCATCACACTGGCGGCGCGCGGGCTGGCGGGCCTCGAGCTCACCGTGCACGGCCCGGCCAAGGACCTGCACTCGGGCCGGCACGGGGGCGGCGTGGCCAACCCCCTTCACGCCGCCTGCGAGCTCGTCGCCTCCCTTCACGACGGCGGCCGCGTGGCCGTGGAGGGGTTCTACGACGACGTGCAGGAACCGGACGCGGCGCTCGCTGCGGCGCTCGGGAGCCTGCCCTTCGACGAGGCGACCTACCTGGCTGCCGTGGGGGCGCCGGCCGCGTTCGGCGAGGAAGGCTTCGGCACGCTGGCCCGGCAATGGGTTCGGCCCACGCTCGAGGTCAACGGCCTCTACGGCGGCTACCAGGGCATCGGGACGAAGACCGTGCTGCCGAGCGAGGCGCACGTGAAGATCACGTGCCGGCTGGTGCCGGCCCAGGACCCCGAGGACATCGTCACCAAGGTGCGCCGCCACCTCGAGCGTCACCGTCCGCCCGGCGTGACGCTGAGCTTCGAGGGGGAAGCGCACGGGGCCGTGGCCTACCGCGTCTCCTCGGAGAGCCCCTGGGTGCGGGCGGCGGCCGAGACCCTGGAGGCCGTCTTCGGCGCCCCGCCCGACGTGGTCGGCATGGGCGGGACGGTCCCGATCGCCGCGACCTTCCGCGAGGCGCTCGGGGTGGATACGGTCTTCTACTCGTTCAGCACGGCCGACGAGGACATCCACGCCCCCAACGAGTTCTACCGGCCCGAAAGGTTCCGACTCGGGCTGCAGGCCTGGGTGGGGCTGTGGCGCAGGCTCGCAGGCCGCGGTGTCGGAGGCGCAGGGTGAGCAGCGACGTGGAGGCGCTGCGTGCGGCGCTGGCGGGCGGCGGCCTGTGCGCGCTGCTATGCGACCACGACGCTGCCGAGGCAGCGCGGCCCGTGTGGGGCGTGCGCGTCGGCCCCGACTTCGTCGGGCGTGCCCGCACCGTGGCCGCCTGGCGGGGCGGCCTCGGCGCGGTACGCGCCGCGGTTGAAGGGCTCGCGCGAGACGATGTGCTGGTGGCCGCGGCCCGCGGCCTCGAGGCCGCCTTGCTGGGCGACACCCTGGCGGGCGAGGCCGCCGCGCGCGGCGCTGCAGGCGCCGTGGTGGACGGCTACGTCCGGGACCTCGCGGCGCTCGCGGCCGGCGGTCTGGGTGTGCGCGCGCGCGGCGGCTTCCCGCGCCGCGCGCGGGGCGCCGGTGGCGGCCACGCCGACGCCTCCGTGGCCGACGCCATCGACGTGGCGGTCGACCTGGCCGGCGTGCGCGTCGTCCCGGGCGATGTGATCGTGGCCGACGCCGACGGCGTGGTGATCGTGCCGGCATCGCGGCTGCAGCGCGTGGCCGCCGAGCTTCCGGGTTGGCTTGCCGCCGGGGACGCTCCGGTGCCCTCCTGAGCGGCCGCACCGCGCCCGCGCGGCGGTTCGCGCCCTCGGCGGCCCGCCGGCCGCCGGCACGGCGCGCCGGTCAGCCGCCTTCGAGCGTGTCGCGCAGGGCGTCGCCCACCAAGTTGAAGCCGAGCACCACCAGCAGGATGGCCAGGCCAGGGAAGGTGGCGATCCACCAGGACGTCAGGAAGTACGTCTGGCCATCGGCGAGGATCGCGCCCCAGTCCGGCGTGGGAGGCTGCGCGCCGAGGCCGAGGAACGAGAGGCCCGCAGTCTCCACGATCACGGTGCCGGCCTGCAGCGTCGCCGTCACCAGGATGGGGACGGCGCTGTTGGGTAGCACGTGCCGGAGCATCACCCTCAGGTCTCGCGCCCCCAGGGCCCGCGCCGACTGCACGTACTCCTGCTGACGGATGGAGAGCGCCTTGCCGCGCAGCAGGCGCGCGTACTGCGGCGTGTACACCACGCCGATCGCCACCATGGCGTTGAACAGGCTCGGCCCCAGGGCCGCGACGATGATCAAGGCCAGCAGCAGGTAGGGGAACGCCAGCAAGACATCCACGACACGCATGATGATGCTGTCCGTGGCCCCGCCGTAGAACCCCGCCGCCAGCCCGAGGCCGCTGCCCGCGACGAGCGCGATGCCGTCCGCGACCAGGATGGCGAGCAGTGCCGTGCGTGAGCCATAGAGCACGCGCGTCAGCAGGTCCCGCCCGTACTGGTCGGTGCCCAGCGGATGCCCCGCGACGGGCGGCAAGCGCGCGCTGAGGAAGTCCCCCTCGGTCGGATCGAAGGGCGTGAGCACGGGCGCCAGGACGGTGACCGCGAGGAACGCGAGCACGATGACGCTGCCTATCACGAAGTTCGGCTTCCTCAGCAGGCGCCTGAGATGCCGCGAGCGCGCACCGCCGGCAGGCGCCGCCGCGACCTCCGGGCTCGTCGTCGCGGTCGTCATTGGTAGCGGATCCTCGGGTCGAGATAGGCGTACGAAACGTCCACGAGCAGATTGATGACCACGAACACCAGGGCCACGACGATGGCGCCGGCCTGCACCACCGGGTAGTCGCGATTGAGGATGGAGTCGACCATCAGCCGGCCCAGGCCCGGAAGCGAGAAGATCGTCTCGGTGAGAACGGCCCCCGAGAGCAGCAGCCCGAACTGCAGGCCCACCACCGTCACCACGGGGATCATGCCGTTTCGCAGCGCATGCCTGAGCACGACGCCGCGCTCGCGCACGCCCTTGGCGCGCGCCGTGCGCACGTAGTCGTGCCCCAGAGCGCCCAGCACCTCGGCACGGGTGATGCGGGTGATCAGCGCGAGGGGGATGGTGGCCAGCGTGACGGCCGGAAGCACCAGGTGCCGGACGGCGCTGTCGAACGCCGCCCACCGCCCTTCGAGCGCCGCGTCGAGGACGGGCATGCCGGTGATGCGGTGCACGCTCTGGCCGATGTCGAGCACCCCGCCGATGGGCAGCCAGTTCAGGTGCGCGCCGAACACCAGGATCAGCATCAGGCCCAGCCAGAAGATGGGCATCGACACGCCGATGAGCGATACGCCCAGCAGGGCGTTGTCGAGCCAACCGCCCGGCCTGGTCCCCGCCACGACACCGAGAGGCAGGCCGGCGAGGAGGGCGAAGGCCAGGGCCGCCAGCGCCAGCTGGAAGGTCACCGGGAACGCCTGCAACACCATCCCCAGGGCGGGGTGGTTGGTGCGCAACGACAGGCCGAAGTCGCCACGAAGCGCCGACGTGAGGAACGCCCAGTACTGCACCCAGATAGGCTTGTCGAGACCGAGCTGGTGGCGCAGTTGGACGAGCTGCAGCTTGGTGGCGCGGTCGCCGAGCAACAGCGTCGCGACGTCCCCCGGCAGCACGTGCATGGCGAAGAACACCAGCAGGCTCACGCCGAGGATGACGGGCAAGAGCTGGAGCAGGCGGCGGGAGGTGTACTGGAACATGGCCTCCAGGCCAGTCTAGGCCCGAGTCGAACGTTCCCCGCCCCACCGGAGGCCGTCCGGTGGGGCGGGGAACGCGTGCGCCCCGAAGGGCGCGCGCGGCGAGCTCACTTCAGGCCGACGTTCTCGAGCCCGAAGAACATCTGCGTCGGGTTGAGGACGAAGCCGGTGACGTTGTCGGTGGTGGCGCGCACCTGCAGGGTGTTGTTGAGGAAGATCCAGGGGGCGTCCTGCCAGATGAGCTGCTGCGCCTGCTGGTAGAGCTGCACGCGCTGGGCGTGGCCGGTCTGGGCCTGGGCCTGGGCGAGCAGGCTGTCCACCTGCGCGTTCTTGTAGTGCGCGGTGTCGCCCACCGGGATGGTCGATGAGTCGAACAGCTCGTAGAGGAAGTTGTCCGGGTCGCCGTTGTCGCCGGACCAGCCGGTCATGGCCATGCCGTGGTAGTCGCCCGAGCGCACCTTGGAGAGGAACGAGCCGAACTCCATCTGCTGGATGGACACGTCGACGCCGATCTTCTTCAGGTAGCTCTGGATCGCCACCGCCATCTGAGCGCCGGCCGGGTTGTAGCCGCGCGCCGAGTTGTAGGCCAGCAGCTCCGCCTTGAAGCCGTTGGGGTAGCCGGCCGCGGCCAGGAGCTGCTTCGCCTTCTCGGGGTTGTACGTGTAGGGCGAAAGGCTTCCGTCGTAGCTCCACTGCGCCTTGGGGATGGGCGCCGTCATCGGTACGGCAAGGTCGTTGTAGAGCGACTTGTCGATTGCGTTCCGGTCGATGGCGTAGTTGAGGGCCTGCCGCACGCGGGCATCGTCGAAGGGCTTGGTGTCGGTCGGCAGGGCGATGCCGTTGACCGTCAGCCCCGGCTGCGTGACGAGCTTCAGGTGCGCGTCGGACTTGATGGCCGGGATGATCTGGCTGGACACGTCGGCCAGGATCTGCACCTGCCCCTGCTTCATCTGGAGAAGCGCCGTCTGGGCGTCCGGGATCACCTTGAAGATGACGCGGTCGACCTTGGGCTTGCCGCCCCAGTAGTCTGGGTTGGCCTCGAGCGTGACGTGGTCGTTGTGCACCCACTCCTTGAAGATGAAGGGGCCCGTTCCGACGGGGTTGTTGCGGAAGTCCTTGCCGTACTTCGCCGCCGCGGTCGGGCTCACCACGCCGTTCCAGACCATCGCCAGGCTGGTGAGGAAGGGCGCCGAGGGCTGCTTGAGCTTGAACTGGACGGTGTAGTCGTCAAGCGCCTTGTAGCTCGCGACCGCGTCGTAGGTGAAGTGGATGTAGCTCTCGACGGGACCAGTGTTGTAGATGTACGCGGGATCGCTCTTGTTGAACAGCCTGTCGAGGCTCTTGACGTATGTCTGCGCGTCGAACGGCGTGCCGTCGGAGAACTTGACCCCGTGCCGCAAGTGGAACGTGTACGTCAACCCGTCCGCCGAGATGTCCCAGCTCTCGGCCAGACCGGGCTCCACATCCACGGTTCCGGGCTTGTAACGGACCAGGCTGTCGTAGACGGCCGACATGACGAAGCCGGAGGTGTTGTTGAGCACGGCCTCCGGATCGAAACCTGTGGGGTCGGCCTGGATCGCGATGACCAGTGTCTTCTGCGCGAACCCGACCGTCGCGAGAAGCGCCAGCAACGCAACGAGAATGGTAAGCGTTCGTTTCATACCGCCTCCTATTGCGAAGATGCACGTTCAGGAGCGTGAGGTAGCGACGGGAACGCGAGCACCCGCCCGCGCTCCGCGCGTACGGTGATTCCCCCTCTCCGTCGTGCGAAGATTGAACGACGAAAGTTGTTACACGAATATAGGACAATCGCCTGTGGGCGTCAACGTGGTCGGTCCGCGAGGGCCACAAACAGCTTCCGAGGCGCGCTCCACACAGCACTTCCCTGGCACGCTGGTCGCGACAGGACGCCGCCTTGACTTCGCCGAGAGTGCTCGTTACAGTCATATGTAACAGTTTTCCGCGGTAGTCCAGGAACTCCAGGAAAGGGAACCACTGTGCCCTTCCGCCCATTCATCGACCGAGCCAGCACGGTCGCTCTCGGCGTTCAGCTACGGGGACAGATCGAGTACGCCATCGCATGCGGAGACCTGAACCCGGGCACGCGGCTGCCAACCGTCCGGCAGCTCGCCGAGACCCTAGGCGTCTCGCCGGTGACCATCTCTCAGGTCTATCGGGAGCTCCAGAAGGGCGGCCTCTTGGAGGCGCTACCCGGCCGAGGCACCTACGTCACCGAGACCATCGGCGTGCCGATGGGGGGCGACCAGGATCGTCAGCTCGAAGCCATCCTGGACCGCCTCGCCATCGAGGGGAAACGCATGGGCCTCGAGGCGGGGCAACTCCTGGATCGCGTGGCAGCGCGCCTCGATCGCAGCGAAACCCGAGAGCGCGAAATCACGATCCTCCTTGTCGGGTTGTTCGAGGGTGCCACCGTCGGATACGGTGATGCGCTTCAGGAAGCCCTGGCAGGATCCGCGCGCGTCCGCTCGACGACGTTCGACGACCTCCCCAAGGACGCCCGTTCCACGAAGGCGGACTTCGATCTGTTCGTGACCCTCCCCTACCGTGTATCGCAGCTGCGCAACCTCATCGGTCCTGGCGCTCTGGTCACCTACCTGCGCTTTCAGCCGAGTGAGCACACGCGTGTGTCGCTGGCCCGCATCGATCCGCGCGACCGCGTGCTCGGCGTGGCCCGACTTCCTGGATTCCTGCCGGCACTCGAGGCAGGAATCGCCCAGTACGCACCTCACCTCGCCAAGGTGGCCTATTGCCTGGTAACGGATCCCCACCTGCCGAGCCTGGTGTCGGCCAACGACGTCGTCGTCTACGCCAGTGGCGCCGAAGAGGTACGAACCCACCGGGGCGCCCACGAACGTGCCTTCGAGTTCCGGCACACCCCCGACCCCACCTTCGTCGAGGCGCACATCCTTCCTATCGTCAGAGCGCTGCGAACCGGAAGGCCCCTTCCCGACGTTCCTGCTTCACCCCACGACAACCACGAGATACGGGTCCCGTCGGAAGGGAGCCCATGACACGATGCCGCCTCGGAGCCCGACAGACCGCCACGCCAGCCCATCACGACCCCCGGACCCATCTCCCGGGCAACGCTGGCAGGGCATGCTGTATCCCCACGGCGAAGCCGGCGGGGGCGTCCCCTGCTTCGTCGCGAAAGGCTCGGGGGACGGCCCCACCGTTCTCATCACTGCGGGCATCCATGGGGCGGAGTATGCCTCGATCGCGGCCGCGCACCGGCTCGCCCAGATCGCGCCGGCAACGCTTCAGGGAACCTTGATCGTGGTGCCGATCGTGAACGTGAGCGCGTTCTTCGCCCGCAGCATCTACGTCACCCCCGAGGATGGGAAGAACCTGAATCGGGTGTTCCCCGGCAGACGCGACGGGAGCCATAGCGAGATCCTTGCTTCGTGGCTGACGGGCCTCATGGAAGGCGCCGACGCATACCTGGACCTGCACGGCGGCGACCTCATCGAGGCACTCTCGCCCTTCGCAATCCATGTGCCCGGAACCGATGCCGTCGCCCGCCGCGCGGCCGAGCTCGCAGACGCTTTCGCGCTGCCCTACCGGATCGAAGACGCCGGCACCGGCATGACCTTCAGCGCGGCACACGATCTTGGCGTCCCCGCCGTCCTCGCGGAGGCCGGGGGCCAGGGCCTGTGGCCCGAGGCGAGCGTCTCCACGCTCACGGGTGGCGCACGGCGCATGCTGCACAAGCTCGGAATGCTCGAGACATCGTCACCGACAGAGACCCGAACGACCGTGCTCAGCAAGTTCTCCTGGTCCCGCAGCACGGCCAACGGCTGCTGGTACCCGGCGATCGAGGCCGGAGAGCGCGTTGCGGCCGGGCAATCCCTCGGAGTTGTCACCGACGTTCTCGGTGAGCTCCAACAGGAGGCGAAGAGCGCTGTCGACGGCATCGTGATGTTCAGCGTCACGAGCCTCGCCATCAACGAAGGCGACCCTCTGGTCGGCGTCGGCGCCACCAGCTAGGCCGGCAGGATTCGCTTCCCCCGATGACGTCTGCCCAAGCACCCACCAGACCCGCAATCGCGGGCAGATGGCCGAACGCACGGAGATCATGTGCCGCTTGCGGCGGCCTGGGCGGGCATGCAGCACCACAGGCGAGGCATTCGTGATTCAGGAGCGCGCCACGGAGGGTGGCCGGATCGAAACACCGGCCCAGGCCGCGTTCCGTCGCTTCCGGCGCAATCGACTCGGCGTGACGGGCTTGGCGTTGAGCTTCCTGATCGTGCTCGTCGCACTGTCGGCCCCGGTCATCGCCACGCGCAACCCGAACACGCAGTTCCCCGATGGCCTGTCGGCGATGGGAGGCCCTCTACCGCCGAGCTCGACCTTCTGGTTCGGAACGGACAACCTCGGGAGGGACCTCTACAGCCGGATCCTGTACGGGACCCGGACCTCGATGTTCGTCGCCATCTCCGCGAACATCATCTCATTGGTGATCGCGCTCGTCTTCGGCACGGTTGCCGGCTACGCTGGCGGCGTTACCGACACGGTCCTGATGCGCATCACCGACATCCTCATCAGCTTCCCCGTTCTCCTGCTCGCCGGCTTCCTGGCCGTGGTTCTGCGGCCCGGCGTGACGGTCGTCGTGCTCGTGATCGGCTTCTCGTCATGGTTCTACCTCGCCCGGATCGTTCGTGGCGAGGTCCTCTCCGTCAAGCGCCGCGAGTACATCGAGGCCGCGAGGGCACTGGGAGCGCCGAGTGGACGCATCGTCCGGTCGCACGTCCTGCCGCAGATCCTTGGACAGGCGCTGGTGTACGGGACTCTGAACTTCTCCACGACCGTCCTCTTCGCAGCCGCCCTCTCCTACCTAGGCATCGGCGTGCAGCCGCCCAGACCCGACTGGGGCAACATGATCGCCGAAGGGGCGCAGTATCTCACGGTCATGCCGTGGCTCGTGATCTTCCCGGGTATCTTCCTGGGCATCTCTGTGCTCGGCTTCAACCTCCTCGGAGATGGGCTTCGTGACGCTCTGGATCCGAAGAACACGGGAGGGCGCTGAACATGCTGGAGTACCTGGGTCGGCGCCTTCTGTGGAGTGCCGTCGTACTCCTCGCAGCATCCATGATCACCTTCACGATCGGTGTCCTCATGCCTGCCAATCCTGCCAGGATGATCGCCGGTCCGAACGCTCCCGCCTCGGTCGTCGACAGCATCGCCCATGAGCTGGGCCTCGACCAGCCCGTCTACGTCCAGTACTGGCGCTACCTGACCCGAGCGCTCCACGGCAATTTCGGGCGCTCCTTCAAGACGTCGCAGAAGGTGCTCCCCACCATTCTCCGGAGGTTCCCATACACAGCTGAGCTGGCGCTCGCGGGTCTGTTCGTCGAGCTGATCATCGGTGTCAGCTTGGGAGTCGCGGCGGCCGTCTATCGGGGGTCGGGCATCGACGGCGCATCGATGGTCTTCGTGCTACTGGCCCTCGCCGTCCCGCCGTTCTGGCTCGGCATCATCCTGCTCTACCTCTTCGCGTACGTCGTTCCTATCTTCCCTCTAGGGGGCGCGGCGGGAGGTGCCTCCGCGCTGGTCCTTCCAGCGCTCACGCTTGGCGTTACAGGGTCGGCCTTCTACACCCGCATGAGCCGGGCCTCGATGCTGGAAGTGCTCTCCGAGGACTACGTGCGCACCGCCCGCGCCAAGGGCCTGAAGAAGGCCATCGTCATCTACAAGCACGCCTTCAGGAACGCACTGCGACCCATCATCACGATGGCGGGCCTCGACCTCGGCGTCTTCATGGGCGGGGTGCTCATCATCGAAGAAGTGTTCGGTTGGCCGGGCATCGGCACACTGGCCTGGCAGGCGATTCTCAACGTCGACATCCCGATGATCATGGGGACCGTGCTGTTCACGGCCGTCGTCATCGTGCTCGCCAACACAGCGGTCGACATCCTCTACGGCTTCATCGACCCACGCATCTCGTTCACGAGGGGAGGTGAGTGAGGGGTAGCAGCGGAGCCGAGCACTCGGTTCCTACCGTGGCGCCGCGCCCCTTCCACTGACACGTCGGCGGCCACATCCAGGGGTCTAGGTGCCCCACCAGTCAACTAGGAGGCAGAGGCTTGCGTCGTTCAATGAAAGCACTCTCACTGGTCCTCGTCACGATAGGCCTGGCCGCGTTCATGGTCGCCCAGGCCGCAACGGTCGTTCACGTGTCCTACACGGAGGACATGGCAACGCTCGACCCGGCCATCGGGTACGACATCGAGAACTGGCCGGTCGAGCACGCCCTGTTCATCACGTTGCTCAGCTACGAGAACGGCACAACGCTCGTCCCATGGGCCGCCACGGGCATGCCATCGGTGAGCACCGACCTCAAGACCTACACCTTCCATAT
>Ga0307418_1000574_pt1 | contig 11184 bp, 11 predicted proteins | sample SalMarWE160220MG_2_FD_202160 | JGI IMG/M metagenome (GOLD analysis project Ga0307418, IMG submission 202160) | Salt marsh sediment microbial communities from the Plum Island Ecosystem LTER, Massachusetts, United States - WE1602-20 | ecosystem: Environmental > Aquatic > Marine > Intertidal zone >...
GGGGCGGGGAAGGTTGGGGCTCCGACCAGAAATTGGACAGGGGCGGGTCTCGACCTGCGGTACAGGAGCACCGATTCGTCCGGAAACCGGTCGCCCGAGCCGGCTCCGAGGGTCTACACTTGCGTTGCCCGCTCTGCCGATGCGGGCAGTGCCTTGTTTCCCACGATCCAACCTGAGAGGAGGATTTGTCACGAAGACGCCCCCGTTCCTGCTCGGCGCCGCCATTGCCGCGGTCCTGTCGGTCGACGCCCTGAACGTGGCGGCCGCCGCGGAGACCGCGACCGCCGCTGCAGCACCACCCACCCCGACGGCGGGCAGCGGCCAGGCACCAGCCACCAGCGCGGGCCCAGGCGCCGGGATGACCCCGGAGCAGCCCCCCCCGATGGGGCCAGGGCGCGGACGCATGTGGGGGCCCGGAGGCGGGCACTGGATGGGACCCGGACGGGGCCAGATGGGGCCTGGCTGGGGCAGGGGGAACCGTCGGCTGATGCAGGAGCGCTGGGCGATGATGCAGGGCCATGTCCAGGCCGTCGAGACCCATCTGGCGAACATCGAAGCCCTGCTCAGGGAGCTGGTGCAGCTCCAAAAGGGGCAGAAGACGCACTGAGCGGTTGGGCACGAGTCCCTTCGGTTCGATCCCGGCCGCCGCGGGCGCGCGTCGCCCGGTCAACTTATGACGCGACGCGACAGTTCTGTCCGTGCTGGCGCCGAGTGGGAACGGTTTCCAGAGGGGCTCTCCGCTCAATTCGCTCGTAACGCTCTGTTTATCATAGGTTGGCTTACGTTGGCATGCTGCGTGCTGGCCATTGATCAGGAATGACCGAGCAACAACCTCCGGGAGCAACAACCATGAGTCGCCAGCACGACACCCAAGCCTCGAACGTGTCGCCCATCAACGGCAGCAGATCACTGTGGCTCGCTCAAACCCTCGAATCCTACGAGGTCGAGGAGATCGACATCCGGCAGCTGGCCCGTTATCTCGCCACCCATCCTATCCTGCCCGACCCCCAAGCCGCGACCGGTACCTACGATGACTAGGCGGGCGCCCTAATGCGAGCGAGGGAGGGTCGAGACTGCTTGAAGATCTCGGCCCTGTCGAAGGTGGCAGGCGCCGACGCCTGTTCGCCCTCGTCGGGACATGCGGGACAGCTGTCGCCCTCGGTCAAGGCGTAGACGATCGGAGGGGGTAGCCGGCCCGCTCGAACACGCCGTCCATCCTGCCCCATGGGCTGGATTTCCCAATGGCCCACCTCGCCGCAGCCCGCGATTCGCTGCTTCGCCTTGCTCTGCGTCTTCGGATAGCCCCACCTGTGGGTGCTTCGTAAGCTACCGAGTGAGCCCCTGCGCGTGTTGACGGCATCAATAGGTCCGAAGCGGGTCCGCATCTCGGCGCTGACCGTCTGCGCCCCTGCCTGCAGAAGGGCCGCGGCTCACCGAGTACCTGAACGCCGCCTTGCCTCAGGCAGCCCGTCCCGCCCGGGCGTGCATGTGGTCGATCAGAGGCTCGGCCACCAGGGGCACGACGTCCCGGATCATGTGCGGCATCAGGTTTTCCATCACCCTGGGCATCAGGTCGGGCATCTGCTCCGCCATGCAGTCCGGCATGGGGATCCGCTCCTGCACCCGCTTCAGGAGGCTGGGCATCAGTGCCGGCATCATCATCGGGAGCAGGCGCGGGAAGAGCACGGGAAACAGGGGCCGCATGGTCTCCAGCCCGCCGGGGACCCGGGCCATGGCCCGCATCATCCGGCCCATGCCCCAGGGCATGGCCTCGACCATCTCCGGAAGCATGTCCTTCATCAGCCCGGCGAACCCCTCGGGGGTCATCAGGTCGATCATTCCCTCGAACACCGCCCACTGACGGCGCACCTCGGGATGGGGGTCCGGGAGCTCATAGCCGAGCCGCGCAGCGGCCAGATGGGCCAGGTCCTGGATCTCCAGCTTGACGTCCTTCTTCCCCGCAGCGACCCGGAACTGAAACTCGCAGCAGGGACAGGCGGCCAAGACCTTCTCGGCACCGGCCTCGGTAGCCTCGTCCAGACGGATCCTTCCCAGGTCGGCCGCCACCCGGGGCTCGCCGATCAGGCTCAGCACCGATCCGCAGCAGTGAGCATCCTCCCGGTTGTGTGCCATCTCCACCAACTGCACGCCGGGCAGGGCCTTGATCAGGGTCCGCGGTGGCTCGTAGATGCCGGACGCCCGCCCCATGTGGCAGGAGTCGTGCCAGGTGACCCGGGCGCTATTGCCGTCTGAGCGGTCGGGAAAGCTGAGCTTGCCCGAGTCGAGGCGCTCGGCCACGACCTCGGTGTAGTGCCTGGCCCGGATCCCGTAGGCGATGCCCAGGCCCTCGGCCCACCTGGGATAATAGGTCCGCCACATCAGGTCGCAGGCCGGACAGGAGCTGATCACCGTGTCCGCGCCGGCCGCCTTCACCGCTTCTATGTTCTCGCGCATGATCCGCTCGAACAGGTCCCACTTACCCGAGCACAGCATGGGGGTGCCGCAGCACTGCTCGGCCTGGCCCAGGTAGGCGAAGTCCACACCGGCCTCATCGAGCAGGCGCACGCTGGCGATGCCGATGTCGTGCTCCACGTAGCTGGCTGTGCAGCCGGCAAAGTAGACCGCCTTGGCGCGCTTCCCCTGGCCGTGGCGCTCGCGGAGATCCTTCGGGAACCAGTCGTCCCGGTCCGAGCGGTAGCCCGCCCATATGTCGCCCTGGGCCTCCAGCGAGGCGGCCATCATCTCGAACGGCGGAAAGGTCGGCCTGCCCTGCTCGTGCACCAGTGAGCCGCGCAGCTTCATCCAGGAAGGCTCGATGGGCAGGGCCGAGGAGCAGCGGCGGTTGCAGAGCTCACAGGTCGTACAGATGAGGAAGCTGTCGACCATCTTCTTGGTCCAGTCCGCCCGGCCCTCCATGTACTCGCGCAGCCAGAACCACTTGCCCCGGGGCGACTGGCTCTCCCAGCCCCGGCCGTAGAACTGGTCGCACTCGTTGACGCAGTAGCCGCACTGGGAGCAGGCGTAGGCGTACCAGGCCACATCGGCCGGGATGCCCCGCACGCTGTCCTCTCCGAGACGGGTGCCGGTTCCAGTCGGGTTGCGCTCATGGTCGAAGCGCTCGCCGATGCGCGTCTCCAGGCGGTTGGCGATGATGCGGATCAGTGGCGTGAACGGAGCGGCCAGGCCGATCAGCCGCGCGATCGGGGCCCTGTCGATGACCTTGCCGGGATTGAACCTCCGCTTAGGGTCGACCGACCGCTTGAGCTCGCGGAGCTTCCGCACCCGGGCCTCTCCCAGAACCTGGTCCGCCCTGGAGCTGAAGTAAAGGCCCGTGGCGTAGGCACGCCCACCCACCGACTCGGCCACAGCGGTCACCGCGAGGGTGATGCCGAAGGCGATGTTGAACGCGAAGCGCCGCTGGTCGGCAGGGACGAACCCTAGGACCACCACCTCCGGCTTGCCGCCTCGCCCGCGGGCGATGACGACACCCTCCATGAGCACGGGCTGTCTGACCTGCTTGCCGAGCTTCTCCAGAAACTCGGCGAACCGATCCAAGGGTACGATCACCTCGGCGGGGACGATCGAGGGACCTAGACGCTTGAACTGCATGATCTTGAATCGGTGCTCCCATGCGCGCTTCGCGATCTCCTCGGGGAGGGCGTCCATGGCCGTGCGGGCCGACACGCCCGAGAGGGCTTCCGCGACGGCGTCGGCATCCTGCTCGCGGTAGACCACCAGGAGGATGTAGCTCTCCGGCAGGACCACCCGCGGCTCGGCGGGCTCGCCGAAGTGCTCCGCCGGCGGCGCCCGGTTCTTCATCTCCGCCATGGTCGGATTGACATACTGGACGGACCAGATCGGGGCGCTGGACGCGTCGAGCTCCCGGATGAACGACTGCAGGCCCCGCGGGTCCGCCGTGCCGAAGGCCTTCACGCGGATCGCATCCGCCGCCTGGGTGCGCAGCTCGACTCGGGTGATGATGCCGGTGATGCCCTCGGCGTCGGCGACGAGGTCCAGGTCGTCCCCGGACAGACTGCGCACCTCGCCATCGGGCGCCACGACGCGGGCCGAGACCACATTCTCCGGAAAGTAGCCGAACTGGTAGCTACCGATGCCGGCTCCGCCCTGAGCCAGCCAGCCGCCCACGGTGGAGGATGGATAGCTGGTGGGATACAGCCGCAGGGTCCGGCCGTGCCCGAGCAGCTCGCCGTCGAGCTGCTCCCAGCTGATTCCCGGCTCCACGGTCACGGTGTCCTCGCCTACCGCGAGCACCGATTTCATGTGCCAGAGGTCCACGACCACACCGCCCTTGACCGGCAGGACCCCGCCGTAGCCCGAGGTGGCCTTTCCCCGGACCACGAGCCTGATGCCCTGCTCCCGAGCCCAGCGCACCAGGGTGAGGATCTCGTCCTCGCTGCGAGGCTGGACCACCGCGTGGGGGGTGGTGTCTCCGATGAGGGGCTTGACCAGGCTCGGCATCGAGGCGATGTCGTGCCCGTAGAGCACGCGCTCGGTGTCGTCGAAGGTTACGCGCTCGCCGAAATTCTGCTCCAGCTGCTCGCGGAGCTCTCTAGCCAGATACCGCACCGCTGCTCCCCGACGGTCGGTCCGTCGGCCCACTCCGAATCGATATCCAAGAGCATACCGCCACGTCCCCTCCGGGGCCCGAGCGGATAAGAACCATCAGGTGACACAGGTCAGGGGAATTGAATCATCCGGCCGCGCCGCCTCGAGAAGAGAGCGACGGGAATGGTTATTGCTTTAGGCAGCTGCTGGTCGCAGACGTACTCGGGCTGCGGCTGCGCCAGCGCGTCCCACTCGGGCACGGCATCCGCCAGCTCAAAGCGGGGCAGAGGCCCTTGTGCGCCAGCAGCTCTCCGGTCAGATTGTCGAACTCGATCGCCGCGGGTGCCCCCAGTAGCTCCGCCAAGAGGAGCTTTCGGCACTCTTCGTCGTCACCGGGGAAGGTTGTGGGCGTGCCGCGCTGGGGTGTCGCGAAGGCGCGGGAATCGAACACCCCAAACATGCCGGTCGCGGCGTCGTACTCCGCGCCGCGCGTGAGGCTGCCGTCGCGGCAACGAAAGACTGCGGCGTGTAGGCGGTGCTACGACCGGCGAGGTGCACCAGCCAGCGCTGGCGGCAGCAGGCATGCATTATTGCTGCACTGGCAGCCTACTTCGGGGCGAGGTGATGGGTGGTTACACGCGGGGGGCAAGATTGTTGCGAGGGCATTCGTCCCCATTTTGTAACGGAACGCGCTACTGCAACGAAAGATACAAGAAGTCTGACCTGCTCCATGAGCTGTGCGAGATTCCTGCCGAGGGCCAGGCCGCCGAGCGGCGGCCGGATCGAACTCGAGGACCTACCTGTCGACCCTGCAACCGTTCGCAAAGGAGGCTCTCATGTGCAAACCGCGTTTTCGGGTGAGCGTGCGCGCATTTGTCGTCGCCGCTGCAGTGCTGCTGGTCCCCTTGGCGCCGCAGTCCGTCTGCGCTGCTGACGGCGACAGCAGCGGCGGCGAGAAAGGCGGGAAGCCAGCTACCGATTCGCGGCCCTGGCAACGGCCTTCGCAAGCGGAGATCAAGCGGCGCCTGGACCCGCTGCAGTACCAGGTGACCCAGGAGGAAGCCACCGAGCCGCCCTTCCACAACCCATATTGGGACAACCATGAAGCCGGCATTTACGTCGACGTGGTCTCGGGCGAGCCCTTGTTCAGCTCACTGCAGAAGTTTGACTCCGGCACCGGCTGGCCAAGCTTCTATGCGCCGCTCGAAGCAGACCTGGTCGTGGAGCGCCAAGACCGGACCTTGTGGATGGCGCGCACCGAGGTCCGGTCGCGCATCGCCGATTCACATTTGGGGCATCTCTTTGACGATGGCCCCCCGCCCACGGGCCTACGGTATTGCATCAACTCGGCGGCGCTGCGTTTCGTACCGGTGGCGGATCTGGAAAGAGAAGGCTATGGGGACTTTCTGCCCCTGTTCCAGCGGCAGCGCTAGGGACGCCCCGATCAATACCGTCGTCCCGCGCCTATGGTCTTGGGAGTGCTTTATTGTGCGCAGACGCTCGACCAGTTTCCGAGCAAATCGGTGCTTCCCCTGCAAATGCGTTGGCCAAGTGAGAGATTGCTGCGGTCTTCGTGGACCCTGCCGCTGCGGAGGGGCACACTTCATCGCAGCAGAGCCCCGGGCGTGCCTCTTGCGGCTCGCCTTCGGTCCGCCCGCGGTTTGCCCCCCGCGCGGCCGCCCTACCATTGCGAAAGCCGAGCGAGCATGTCGAGCTGGTGATAGAAGACAAGCAAGTAGCCCCCGAAGATGGCATACAGCACCTGGCGAACCGGCAGGATAGCCAGCACCCAGCGCGACGAGTGCGCGACCAGATAGATCAACCCCGTCGCTGTCATTCCAAGCTTCGCGTTCACGAAGGTGCCCAACCCGGTCTCCAGCAGGGCCGCCATCAACCCGTTGACCTCGACGGCTCCCGCGCTCAGCAGGAGGAGCGTGAGCTGCGCGTCCAGGCAGCTCAGCAAGAAGATGCCCATGGCGACAGCGAAGAGCTTCGGGTCGTACCAATCGACGTCGTAGCGGTCAAAATCGCCGGCACGCCTGGGGCCGCGTCTGCGCCCCTTGACGACGCTGCCGATTACCAAGCTGTAAAAGGTCGTGCGGCGTCGATCCTGCCTCCGCCGCTCTGTTTGGATAAGTCCGACAACCCGTGTTTGCTGGTTCATGGCGCCAAACATCACCCTCGGTGATGCACCTCGAAAAAGAGGCGAAAATCAAGCCAGCTGACGCAAACGCCTGCTAACTCAAAGTATTAGCCAGAAAGGTCCAGCAACAAAGGCGGAACACTGTTAAGAACGCTTAACACGCGCTGAGGAAGATCGTGGGTAAGCGCTCCGCAAGAGCCCCCCTGTCGGCTCGGCGCAGGGCGGCGCTCGCGCCAAATCCGCAGCTCCGGGGCGCCGGTGCCGACCTGGGCACGGCGTAGTGTTGTCGATCAGGTTCTCCGGCACCCGCTCGATGAGTCCCGCGTCGGCCTTCACGAAGGGCAGGTCCCCGCCGCCCTCCAACGCCGGGCGAACCCCTTTGGCCCGGGCGGCGAGGCGGAGCTTGCGGCGGGTTCCTGGTTTGTGGGGGGCCGAGCGCTCAGTCTCGGCGCGTCGCGCGTACGCGCGGTACTTCCCTGTTACCCGTGCAAGGCGACGTCGTAGACGCCGTGGGTATATTCAGCCACCTTGTCCCAGTTGTACTCGTCCTCGACCGCTTTGCGGCCGTTGGCGCCAAGCGCACGGCAATGATCATGGTCGGCGAGCAGTGAGCCAATGCCGTGAGCAAGCCCACCCGGGTTGGTGTCAACGAGAAAACCGTTGACATCGTGCCAGATGAACTCCCGGGGCCCACCTGCCAGGGTGGCCACCACCGGTTTGCCCGCCGCCCACGCCTCGAGCGCGACCAACCCGAAGGGCTCGTTGACGCTCGAAATCGCAACGACATCCACCGCACGCATCAGATCAATGTATTGCCAGCGCGGCACGTTCTCCAGGAACACGATGGAACCGGCGACACCCATTTCGTGTGCCTTACGAATCACCCCCTCACGCTCAGGCCCCGGCCCCCCGATGAGGAACCTCGCCTCGGGATAGGAGCCGAGCACCATCGGGACCGCTTCGACCAGCATGCCGAAGCCTTTTTGCAACGTCATCCGTCCTGGGGAAAAGACGGTCGGGGCCATCGGCCCGATCCCATAACGCCCCTTCACCTCGGCGGGATCGACGTGGCCGTCGAAGGCATGATAGGAAATGCCATTTGGCACCATGTGAACCTTGCCTTCAGGTACCTGGTAGAGTCGTTTGACCTCATCGGCAAGGAAGTGGCTCACGGAAATGATCACGGAGGCATTCTGACAGCCCGCCGCCTCGCCGTCCCGAATCCACTGCGCGAAACCGTCAAAGAACACATTGCCATCGCGACCGTACTCGGTGGAGTGCATGGTGAGCACACCGGGCAGGTGAAAACCGTCCATGACGTATTTCATCGCGTTGGCGGTGAGCCAGTCGTGGGCATGGGCCAGCTCGAACTTGCCGATCATCGAAGTTACTTCGTGAAACTTGTGGGCCATGGCTTTGCACATGTAATCCATGCATTCCACAAAGTTCTCGCTCAACCCATGGTCGATACGGTGGTAGTGCACCCCGTCGATGTGGTCGTAATGACTTTGACCTTCGCCGCGGCGGGTGATGACGTGCACCTCGTGGCCGCGGCGCTCGAGCCCTGCCGCCAGCTCGGTGACGTGCACCCCGAGCCCCCCGGTGGTGATCGAGTGCAGTGATTCTGAAGAAAACATCGCAATACGCATACTGACCTCCCTACAGGTGACCCAAGCGTTCCGCGGCCACCCTGAACGTGACGAGGAATATCCCTCTTCGGATAGAGAAAATGCGGTAGACGAGACCGCGGCTCGCAGCGACTTGCTCGCCGATCGGCTGAGACGACCACCACTACCGATTGCAGGCGGCGTTGGCGTCCGGGTTCGACTCTCCCCCCAGCGGGGATCCGATTAACATTCTCCCCTTTGGCGCGAGGGTCCACCCTGCTTGCCGGGCGTTGTTCTAAGGCGAGCTGTCGCACGCAACAAAACAATTTTATCATATACTGTCACTTGAGCGCACTAACCAAAGTCAAGTGGCCGCGACGGCCGGAAGGAATCGGATCGATCCGTCGCCGCGGCGGAGGTATTGGCGGCTCGCCGTCTATGCCCCTGCGACGGTCAGGACTCCGGATCGGTCCCGTAGCTGATCCGGTATACGGCCCCGGTCTTGTCGTGCATCCGTTCGAGCCCGCGCGTGCCACGGATGGGGAAGATCCGGGCGCCCGGGCGAGCAGCCGGGCCGGCGCGTTCGGTGCGCAGCCGCTTGAGTGAGCCATCCACCACCTGCTTGATGTGTTCCGGACGGCTGTAGAGCGCGGGGAAATTGGCCAGATCGAAGCCGTACTTGGTGGCCATCACCACCTGCTCCGGGAAGGGAGTCAGTGCTTCGCCGACTAGCGCCCCGTTGGTGAGCGGTCCGCACACCTCCGCAGTATCGAGGAAGATGACACCGCGCCCCACCGCCGCGCGGATCACGGCGATCGCCTGCTCTCTGTCGGCCGCCGGGCCAGGGTTGTCGCCGAGTGGAAGGCGAGAGGGCGACCTGGACTTCCTGTTCCGCCTCGCGACCGCGGGGATACTCCGATCAGCGTAAGTGTCCGACGACACACGAGGAATCCCGGTCTATTTCCAGACGGGCTTTCCGAGGTCAACGGTGCTGGGCTTCGTCACCATGCCGACGGCGGCGCCGACCGCGCCGCCGACGACCATGCCTGGCGGGCCACCGAGCACTCCGATCCCCGCGCCGATACCTGCGCCCGAAAGACCGCGGTCGCCGGTTGCCGTGCCGCAGGCCGAAAGCAGGAGGGAGGTCAAGATTACCGCCGCAATCACCTTCATTTCCCAAGTCTCCGAGCTCGTGGAATCACACCTGGCCCGTCCCCTGTTGATTTCAGGAAGCCGGGATTTCGCTGTGGCGAACGGGCCGAACGGGTAGAAGAGTCGTTCCAGCTGCGGCCCGCCCGGCACGCGCCGCAGCCCCTCGCCTATGCTGCTTCCTGCTTCCTGATCACGTCGTCGGCCCAGGTGAGCGCAGCGACCAGGGTAGGAAACCCCACCGTGCTCGCGAGCACCACGATCGCGTGATAGATCTCGTCGGCAGTCGCGCCGGCAGCGAGCGCCCTTCTCACATGGCTGTGCACCGCGCCCTCGGAGCGCAGGGCGCAGGCGGCGCCGATCTGGATCAGTTGGGTCGTCTTCTCCGGTAAGGGGCCCTCCTCACGGACGGCCTGCCCGAGGGACTCGGCCGCTTTGAACAGCTTGGGAAACCGCTGCTGCAGCTCGGCAAATCGGCTGGGAACGGAGCTATCTGTCATCATCGTCTCCTGATTGTCCTCTCACACGACTCTCGATCTTGTACAACAGTAGACCACTCTCGGCGGACTACTCAGTGTTGTTTCCAACAATGTTTCGTCACGAGCTTCTAAGGTTCGTCCCCCTCGCCAAGCCTTTCGTGCTCTCCGGCTCAATCGCGCGGACCTGTTTTGGGCAGTCGTTGTGCGCGCAGGGTCCACCTGTCGGACTGCAACGAGATGCTCCGCCACACGCCGTACGCCGACAGGTGCCGCTCAGCGTAGGCAGCTGAGGAAATCCATCGTGATGCGGGCGCTCACGCCCCACAGACGCTCGCCGCCGCATTCGTCGAAGAAGATGACCTCCCGCGCCTGCGGGTGGTCGGGCGAGGGCCAGATGCGGACCTGGTGGTTGGCGGGGTCGCAGAGCCACGCCAGCGGCAGGCTGAAGACATGGGCGACCTCGGCGGCATCCGGATGGAGCCCCAGCGGCCAGGGGATCTGCCCTACGACCGGGGTAACGAGATAACCGCTCACGGTGCGAAAGGGTCGCAAGCTTCCCAGGAGCTGTACGCACCCGGGATCCAGCCCGACCTCCTCGCGCGCCTCGCGCAGGGCGGTCGCCGCTGCATCCGCGTCTCCTGGCTCACAGCGCCCGCCGGGGAAGGCCACCTCGCCGCTATGGCGGTCGCGGGCCTGCTCAGTGCGACGGATATAGAGCAGGTGCCAGCCGTGCGCCTGCCACAGGAGGGGCACCAGCACGGCCGCCGGCCACGCCGATCCCGCAGCGGATCCCGGCAACTCCTCCCGATACCGCTCAGCGCAGCGCTCCGTCCGCAGCCGGCGGGCGATCTCCCTCGCGGTAAGGTGGTTCGGACTCATTACGGGATTGTGCCCGAAGCCAGCCCCCCGAATCACCCGGCGTTTGGCGCTGCGTCCCCCATAAAGCCAGCACGCGGCCGCAACGGGGCCGATGCCGCCGACCGCCTGTGCTTGTTGGTCTAGACGATCGCGCCCGGCCGCGGCCCTCCGCAGGCGGGCGTCCGCGCGACCGTCGCTCCCACACACGCACCTGCGCCTGTACCGCCTCGGCGGTGGCCCGGGGAACCGGATTCTGGCCGACCACGGCCACGGGTGCCTGCTCGCAGCATCCCACGCAGGGGACCCGCTGAATTCTCACCCCGTCCCCCAGCGCGCCCTGCAGCTCGCGGATCAGGGGCTCGGCCCCGGCCATGGCGCAGGA
>Ga0307418_1000575_pt1 | contig 11183 bp, 11 predicted proteins | sample SalMarWE160220MG_2_FD_202160 | JGI IMG/M metagenome (GOLD analysis project Ga0307418, IMG submission 202160) | Salt marsh sediment microbial communities from the Plum Island Ecosystem LTER, Massachusetts, United States - WE1602-20 | ecosystem: Environmental > Aquatic > Marine > Intertidal zone >...
AGGATTCTGCTCCCGCCACGCCCGAGGCAGAGATCGAGCGAGGCGACCTGTCCACCGGAAGAAGCGCCGGGCTTCAGCTTGCCCCGCTCGGGGATGAAAGGCCGCTCGAGTCGCCGCAAGCAGTCATGCCTCGAAAGGTCGATATCAGCTATCTGAGCCTGGTGCCCGGTAACGACTGGACACTCGCCGACTGCGAGCCCCCACCGCCCCCTCTCGTGGCTCCGGACATCGGTCACCTCAGAATCGTCGAGTACTAGCCAGTCGGAAGGGCTACAAAGAGGCAGGATCCAGAGTAGCCCGGTTCACGTGGATCGAGATTTCCAGCATGTCGTTATCGGCGCTGGCGTCAGCGGTCTCGGCATAGCCCATCTGACCGCGCGTCGGGACATCCCTACGCTTATCCTGGACCAGGCGGATCGGATCGGTGGCTGCATCAACAGCCAGGTGTTTCCGGACGCGGGAGGCTTCTGGACAGAGACGGGGGGTCATACCTGCTTCAACAGCTACGGACACCTGCTCGATATTCTTCGGGATCTGGGGATGATGGAACGGCTCCGGCCCAGGCCAAGCCTTCGTTATTCCTTGTGGCGGCGCGGCAAACGCCGCTCCATCCTGTCCGCTCTCCACCCCATTGAGATGGCCATCTCCCTGCCACGTCTGTTCGCAACGAAGAAATCCGACCGGCGGGTGATCGATTACTACGGAAATGGCCTCGGCAGAAAGAACTACAGGGATCTCTTCGGTCCGGCGTTCCGGGCCGTGATCTGCCAAGACCCCGACGAGTTTCCGGCGGAGCTGCTCTTCCGGCGCAAGCCGAGACGCAAAGAGGTGGCGCGCAGCTTCACCTTCCCGGCCGGCCTCTCGGAGATCGCCGAGGGGATCGCCGCCCAGCCGGGTCTCGAGGTCCGCACCCGGCAAGGCATCTCCGCGGTCCGGCGGGATGGGAGCGGTTTCCAGGTCCTGCTGGAAGACGGCAGCGAGCTCTCAACGAGCTATCTGACGTTGGCCGTGCCGCCAGACGCTGCATCGACCCTTCTCTCGGCGGAGCTGCCGGAGCTTGGTAGAATCCCGTCCGGCATCGCGATGGCAGAGGTCGAGTCCGTGGCGCTCTGCGTTCCCCGCGAAGACGTGGAGCATCTCTCTCCGCTGGCGGGGTTGATCGCGGTGGACGATGCGTTCTACTCGATGGTCTCGCGGGACTACCTGGATGACCCTCGTTACCGCGGCTTCGCCTTTCACTTTCGTCCTGGTGCCCTGTCGCCCGAGGCACAGATCGAGCGTGCCTGCCAGGCGATCGGCGTCACACCGAACAGCGTCGTGGGACACACGCGGGCCATCAACCGCCTCCCGGCGCTACGGGTGGGCCACCCGGATCGCATCCGTCGCATCGATGCGGCGCTGGCGGACACCCGGCTCGCCATCACGGGAAACTGGTTCCTCGGCGTCTCCATCGAGGACTGCCTGACCCGCAGTTATCGGGAGTTTCAGCGCCTGTTCGGCGTCTAACGCCTGACCGAATCTAGGGAAGCAGTGATTTATTCGGCGACTGGCAGAGCATATGCGGTGAAATGAGCGCCTTGCAGATCCATAGGCGCGGGAAAACAGGGTTGATCAGTGCTTCCCTAGCCTCACCGGAAAACATCACCGATGTACAAGCAACTATTGTCTGCCCTTGCCCGGTCCTGCGTGACCCTCACGGTCGCAGCCGATCAGATCGGCTCGGTCAGCCCACGAGCCAGGAGCAGGCACGACCTCCAGCGGTAGCCCCGGTCTCTGGGCCAGCACGCCCATCCACGGGAGCACCCTGCCCGGCGCCACTCTGATCAACCGCAGCGAGGAACAGATGGCCGAGAAGGTAGAAGATCTCACAGTCGCCTACAGCGAAGGCGGTAGAGACATCGTCCAGGAGCTGGACAAGGCGATCCTATCCAAGGGCGGCTGGGCCACCGTGCTCTTCAGGTATCGGGAGTGGGACCCCGCCAAGCAACAGTTCGGGCCGGAACGCTACAGTATCCGTCGCTATCAAAAGCGGGGGGGTGAGTTCCGCCAACAGTCCAAGCTCAACATCTCGAGCCGCGCCCAGGCGGAGGCCCTCATCGGCGCCCTTCGCAAGTGGCTGGACGAGGAGAGCTGACTCGAGGCAGGCGACCGGATCGCCTGCTCCAGGTACCCGCCGCCCCTCGTGTTAGGTGCCTTGTCCCGATTTGGACGCTGTGGTAGCGTCCTTGCGCGGGTTTCGATTCCGAGGCGGTGAGCTTCCAGCAGAGTCGCAGATATGGAGGTCCATCGATGCGTGGCTCTCTTACCCTCCGGCTGTGTGCATTCCTGTTTGTCTACGGCCCGATCGCCCTTGGGGCTCCACAGGGCGTTTACGCGACTGACGCCTGGGTGGCGGAGGGAGCGCCGGGTGCGGCAAGGCTCAACGCCTACATGAACCTGCACAATCCCACAAACGAGAACGTGGCGGTCATTGGGGCCACGACGACAGCTGCTGAGCGTGTGGAGCTGCGTCGGTCCGGCCGGAGAGGCCGGGTGCTCGGCGTCGAGCCCCGGCGCAAATTGGTCATCCCCGCAGGGCTCGGGATTCGTATGCAGACAAAGGGTCCACATTTTACCCTGGTCCACCCGAAACGTGCGCTCACGGCGGGAGATACAGTTGATTTCGTTCTCCAGCTGGATAACCAGACGCGGCTGGATGTGAGCGCCGAGATCCGCAGGCCCTAGATTGGGGGGATCGGCGTTCTGGTAGCCGCGGGGTGCCCGCAGCGACAGAAGGTCCTCAGGCCAACGTAGGCGCTGCCCCTGGCCTCAGCCGGAAGCGTCCATGACGTGCTCCCCCCACCGGCATAGCGCATCCAGCAGACGCAGCCTCTCCGGGTCATCACCGGAGGCTGCTCGAAGCTCCGAGACTCGCTCCGCGTACGCGTCGATGGTGAGGCTGCCGCCAGCCTCGGGATTGGTCAGCCGCTCGAGGCGATAAGCGTCCCATTGCTCCCGCTCCTCATCGCTCAGGCTCGCAGGCCAGTTCCGAGCCCGATAGCGGAAGAGCATCTCCGGCAAGCGGCGGTCCTGGAATGCGAAGGGCTCACGCGCCAGATGCTCGGGGGCAAGGCCCCGCAAGCGGTCCATTGCCCTCCGGTCGGCATCCGCAAAAAACCCCCCCGAATACAGCATAAGATCCGGGTCCGCCTCGGGCGCAAATACGGCAAGCCGCTGTACTTCCTGCACCTTTTCCGCAAGGCCCGACGAGGTCCGGAGGAGGCCAGCATGGCTCCTTATCGTATTCAGGTCGATTCCCCAGCGCTCGCCAGCGTCCTCGGTCAGGGTGCTCATCGGGGCCAGGACAGGAGAACGGTTGGTGTGAACCGTCTTAAGGGGAATACGCTGCACCCCGTCGCTCAGCTCGGCGACCGGTGTGAACAGACGCCTGCGTATCTCGTCCACGTCCAGCGTCAAAAGCGGGTCGGGGTCTTCACGCAGATCAAAACAGATCACCCCCCTCGCGTTGGTCGGGTGACGGGCGATAGCCAGCACAGGCGCAATGCATCCTTGCGCCGCGGGGTATCGAGCGGAGATATGGAGCAGCGGCTCGCCGGTCCCGAGCAACGCCTCCACCCGGTGCTTGTCCCTCAGGGTCAGGGCGTAGGCGAACAATCGCGGCTGCTGCTCCCGCAAGCGCTTGGCCAGCAGGGCGGTGGCGCGGACGTCGGCCAGCGCGTCGTGCGCGCTGCTGTGCTCGATGCCATTCGCCGCCGTCAGATCCTCGAGCCGAAAGGATACCGAACCGTCCGCGCGCTTCGGCCAGACCATACCCTCGGGGCGTAGGGCGTGCGCTAGGCGAATGGTGTCGATGAGATCCCAGCGGGAGTTACCGTTCTTCCACTCCCGAGCGTAGGCATCGTAGAAATTGCGGTAGAGAAGGTGGCGGGTGACCTCGTCGTCGAACCGAATGTTGTTGTAGCCCGCTCCACAGGTTCCCGCGGCAGCGAGCTGGCGCTCGATGGCGGCGGCAAATTGGGCCTCGGCAACCCCTTCGCGGGCCGCCAATTGGGGCGAGATCCCAGTGACCAGGCAAGCGTCAGGCTGCGGGAGGAGATCATCGGCGGGCCGACAATAGAGGACTAGGGGCTCGCCGACCGGTGTCAGCTCCTCGTCCGTGCGAAGACCGGCGAACTGGGCGGGGCGATCCTTGCGCGGGTCGGCGCCCCATGTCTCGTAGTCATGCCAGTAGAAGGTCTTACTCAAGACGGACGCCGAATCGGCCTCTCCTCAGAATAACGCACCACCGGGCCGACGCTGGTGGACCGCTAGCCGGCACCCGACGACTGCCGGGAAGTCGACAGAAACGGCCGAGGCCAACCAAGCGGGGCCAGCCTACAGCGATCAGATCTTCTCTTTGATACGGGCCGCCTTGCCGGTCCGACCGCGCAAGTAGTACAGCTTGGCGCGGCGAACATCTCCCTTACGCTTGACCTGGATGGCGGCCACACTCGGGCTGAAGGTTTGAAATACGCGTTCGACGCCTTCACCATGGGACACCTTGCGCACCGTGAAGGCCGAGTTCAGGCCGCGGTTGCGCTTCGCGATGACCACCCCCTCAAAGGCCTGCAGGCGCTCTCGATTGCCTTCCTTGACCTTGACCTGCACCACCACCGTGTCCCCGGGAGAGAAGTCGGGTACCTCACGGCCCATCTGCTCTCTTTGAAGCTCCTCAATGACGCTCATGATGCTTTCGCTCCTTTTCTCATCCAGCGTCTTGATGCAGCTGGATGAACTCGTCTAGCAATGCCTGCTCGTCCGCGGCCAGGCCGCGGGCTTCCAGCAGATCGGGGCGGCGAAGCCAGGTCCTGCCGAGGGCTTGTTGCAAACGCCAGCGCTCGATGGCCTCGTGATTGCCGCTCAGCAGGACGTCGGGCACTCGCATGCCGTCAATCTCTTCGGGCCGGGTGTACTGGGGGAAGTCCAGCAGCCCCGCCATATAAGAGTCCTGCGCCGCCGACTCCGCGTGCCCCAGCGCCCCTGGCAACAAGCGGGCGACCGCATCGATGACGACCATGGCGGGAAGCTCCCCGCCGCTCAGCACATAGTCCCCGATGGACCACTCCTCATCGACGTAGTGTTCGACCAAACGCTCGTCTATCCCCTCGTACCGTCCGGCGATGAGGATCCAACCCGGCCGGGCTGCAATCTCCAGCATGGCCCGCTGGTCCAGGGTCCAGCCCTGCGGGGTCAGATAAGCGACCCGGCTTTTGGGTGCAGCAGCCCGCGCATCCTCGATTGCGGCCTTCAGGGGCTCCACCCTCAAGACCATACCCGGGCCGCCTCCATAGGGTCGGTCGTCCACCGTCCGGTGCACATCCCGGGTATGGTCGCGCGGGTTCCATAGATGCAGCTCCGCGATCCCGCTGGAGAGCGCTCGGCCCATGATCCCGTGCCCCTGAAGCGGACCGAACAGCTCGGGAAACAGGGTGATGACGTCGAACCGCACAGTCAAAAGTCCGGATCCCAGCGCACCCTTATCAAGCCGCGCTCGAAGTCCACCTCCTCCACCGCGGTGCCCCAGAGAAAAGGCACCAGTCGCACACGCGCGCCCCAGACCACCAGCACATCGTTTGCCCCGGTCGAGAACAGGTGATCTACCCGACCCAGGGTATCACCCGACGCCGTCTCCACACGCAGGCCTTCAAGGTCGGCCCAGTAGAGCTCATCGGCGGTGGCAGGCGGCAACTGATCCCGCCGAACGGCTACCTCCATGCCGACCAAGCCAGCCGCCCGATCCCGATCACTGCAACCCGCCAAGCGCGCCACGAGCCCTTTCCCTTGGCGCCGGCCGTCCAAGACGGCCAACGATTGAGCGGTGGTCCCCAAGTACCAGGGCGAATAGCTCAGGATGTTCTCGCGGGGCTCGGTCTCGGAAAAAACCTTTACCCATCCGTGGATGCCGTGCACACCGGCGATGCGCCCGAGCACCACCATCCGCCCCTCGCCACCCAGCGCGGCCCGCATGGTCGCCGCTTCATCCGGATTCCCTGGGGCCATAGGCTAACAGGACTCAGGCCTGCTGCGCCGCGGCCTCCCTGATAAGCTGGGCGACCCGCTCCGTCGGCTTGGCCCCTCGGGACAGCCAGCGCTCCACCCGCGCCTGGTCCAGGCGCAAGCGCACCTCGCCGCCCACGGCAATGGGGTTGAAAAACCCGACCCGCTCGACATAGCGCCCATCGCGCTTAGCCCGCACGTCGGCGACCACGATCTGATAGAAGGGGCGTTTCTTCGCACCACCCCGGGACAAACGTATCGATACCATGCTGCGGTCCTAGTCCAGTCAATAGGCAAGTGATCAGCGCCGAACGCAACCCGCTAAGTATACGCAACTTTCGCCGAAAATGAAGCCGCGCCTAAGAAGCGAAACCCTGGGGGTGGTACGTTGGCGTCTGCGCCTCATGCGGAGCCCGGGCCGGTCAGCAAACCCGCTTGTTCAGCTTCGCTGGACCCGTTTATACTTCAAGACGTTGAATGGTCCGCTGGAGGCGGTTTCCTGTCCGTGAGGAACCGCCTTTTGTTTTTCCCAAAGGAATCCTGGCGGTATATGAGCGAGCCCCTCATGGCCACGTACAAGCGCTTGCCCGTCACCTTCCTGCGTGGCGAGGGTGTCTGGTTGTGGGACGCAGATGGCCGCCGCTACCTCGACGCCGTTTCCGGGATAGCGGTTTGCGGGCTGGGACACGCGCATCCGGCGGTGCGTCGGGCAATATGCGAACAGGCCAGCACCCTGCTTCACACGTCCAACCTATACCGCATCGCTGCACAGGAAAGACTGGGGGAAACGCTGAACGCACTGTCCGGCATGGATCGCGTCTTCTTCTGCAACTCCGGCGCCGAGGCAAACGAAGCGGCCATAAAGCTTGCCCGTCTGTACGGCCATCGGCGAGGCATCGACCAGCCGGCCATCCTCGTAACCGAATCGAGCTTCCACGGTCGGACCCTGGCCACGTTGAGCGCGACGGGCAACCGGAAGGTTCAAGCCGGCTTCGAGCCGCTCGTCCAGGGCTTCGTCCGGGTCCCCTACGATGACGTTGTCGCGATCGAAACGGCCGCGGCCAACCGTCTCAATCTGGTCGCGATCCTGGTCGAGCCGATACAGGGCGAAGGGGGGGTGAACATTCCGGGCGATGATTACCTGAGTCGGTTGCGGGCGTTGTGCGATCGCCACGGCTGGCTGCTCATGCTCGATGAGATACAGACGGGGATGGGGCGAACCGGACGCATGTTCGCCCATCAGCATAACAAGGTCCGTCCGGACGTAATGACGCTCGCCAAAGGTCTTGGCAACGGGGTGCCTATCGGCGCCTGCCTCGCACGGGGGGAGGCGGCGCAGGTGCTGGGGCCTGGCAGTCATGGGTCGACCTTTGGCGGCAACCCGCTTGCCTGCCGGGCGGCCCTGAGCGTGCTGGAGACCCTGCACGGGGACCGACTGATGGAGCGAGCGGCCGGCATCGGGGAGCAACTGCTGTCAGGACTTCGCCGCGAGCTGTCCGGTATCAGGGGGGTCAGGCAAGTGCGCGGGTGCGGCCTCATGCTCGGCATCGAGCTGGACCGTCCCTGCGGGGAGCTGGTCAGCGAGGCTCTGGAGGGGGGGCTGCTGATCAACGTGACCGCCGACCGCGTTGTCCGTCTGCTGCCGCCGCTGGTCCTGCAGCAGGCGGAAGCCGAACAGATCATTCGCGAGCTAGCCAGACTGATCAAGGCCTTTTTGGGCCGGTCCGCGCAGCAGCCCCCAGGCGTATGACAGGCCATGTCCGGTCACCAACCTCGCCATTTTCTTACCCTCCTTCACCTCGCTCCCGACGAGGCTCTCCGGCTGTTGAGAAGAGCCGGCGAGCTCAAGCACATGGCGCGCAACGGGGAGCGGTACGAGCCCCTGCGGAACCGCACGCTGGCCATGATCTTCGAGAAGTCCTCGACGCGGACCCGGGTATCTTTCGAGGCCGGCATGGCGCAATTCGGCGGACACGCCATCTTCCTGTCCCCGCGGGACACGCAGCTGGGCCGGGGGGAACCCACCGAGGACAGCGCCCGGGTCCTGTCACGGATGGTGGATGCGCTCATGATCCGCACCTTCGAGCATGAGCTAGTCGAGCGCTTCGCTGCCCATTCGCGGGTGCCCGTGATCAATGGGCTCACGGATCGTTTCCACCCCTGTCAGCTCCTGGCGGACATGCTGACCTATTTCGAGCACCGCGAGGAGATAAGCGGCCGCACCGTCGCCTGGATTGGAGACGGCAACAACATGTGCAATTCTTATATCAATGCTTCCCGTATCTTTGACTTCCGGCTCCGGGTTGCGTGTCCGGAGGGGTTCGAGCCGGACGCTGCGGTGCTCCAGGCAGCGCGGGACAGCTGCACAATTCTTCGGGACCCGCTGGAAGCAGCGGATGGTGCGGACCTGGTCGCAACCGATGTTTGGGCCAGCATGGGTCAGGAAGAGGAACAGCGCCAGCGCGAGCAGGTCTTTGCAGCATTCCAGGTCACCGATGCCGTTATGCGCAGTGCCGCAAAGGATGCCCTGTTCATGCACTGCCTGCCCGCACATCGCGGGGAGGAGGTGTCCGCATCCGTAATCGACGGTCCTCAATCGGTCGTTTGGGAAGAGGCGGAGAACCGTCTGCACGCGCAGAAGGCCCTTCTCGAGTTCCTGCTCGTAGCTCGTGAATGAAAAGCCAGCGCAACCGGCCGCGCGGTGGGCCCATCTCGTAGCTCCCAGCCCGCAGCCCGGATCTCCCTGAGCATTGTCCTAAGGACTTGAGGTACCTCGTGACTCGTCTTCTCTTCGCATTTCTCTGCCTGTGTGCAACGGCCCAGGTGCTGGCCGACACGCGATACGTCACCGATCAGCTCAAAGTCACGATGCGTAGAGGTGAGAGTACCCACTACAAAATCATACGCATGCTTCCCAGCGGGACCCCATTGGATGTCCTTTCCTCCGACGCGTCTACCGGTTATTCGAAGGTGCGCACCAAGAACGGAACCGTTGGATACGTGCTCACGAACCAGCTGCTTAGCGAGCCCGTTGCGCGAGACCGCCTCGAGGCCGCGGAAGCGCAGCTCAAGGAGCTGCAGCAGGCACCGAATCAACTGGCGGCAAAGCTGACGAAGCTCCAAGCCGAGCACAAACAGCTGCAGCAAGCGTTTGATCAGCTGCAGACCCAGAAGAATCAGCTCGAGCAGGAGCTCGCGACCATCAAGGCGGCCTCTGCCAACGTCATCCGCATAACGCAGGAGCGCTCTGAGCTACGCCGCAGTGTCGCTGATCTCACGCGTAAGGTCGCAGACCTCCAGCAAGCCAATCTGGACCTCGAGAATCAGAACAGTCAGCGCTGGTTTCTCATCGGCGGAGGCGTCGCTGGCGGCGGCATCCTTGTGGGGCTGATCCTGCCACATCTGCGCTTCAGGCGCCGCAAGAGCTCTTGGGGATCCTTGTAGATGAGGGCGGGAGTAGCCGCGGTCCGGTCACTCCGCCACATCCGCCGATCGCCAGGACGGCAAGCCTGGAGAGGGCTGAGACGCGGGTCGCGACCATCCGCGAGCAGCCCCGCCGGTCACCTGAGCTGCGCGAGATCCCGCACCGCCCCGCGAGCCGCACTTGTGGCCAGAGCAGCGTAAGCTCGCAGCGCGGCAGACACGGGGCGTTCCCGATGCTCCGGCTTCCAAGCCTTGACGCCGCGGGCCTCCATGCTCTGCCGTCGAGACAGCAGCTCGTGCTCTGGAACGAGCAAATTGATCCGCCGCTGGCGAATATCGATCTCTATGAGGTCGCCCTCTTGGACCAGACCAATCAGCCCGCCCTCCGCCGCCTCCGGAGAGACATGTCCGATGGATAGGCCCGAGGTACCTCCCGAGAACCGCCCGTCCGTGATCAACGCACAGGACTTACCGAGCCCCTTCGCCTTCAGGTAGCTGGTCGGATAAAGCATCTCCTGCATGCCGGGGCCGCCCTTCGGGCCCTCATAGCGGATCACGACCACATCGCCCGGCTGAATGCGATCTCCGAGGATTCCCTCCACTGCCGCCTCCTGAGTCTCGAAGATTCTGGCCGGCCCCTTGAACGTCAAAGAGGCTTGATCCACTCCGGCGGTCTTGACGATGCAGCCCTGCTCCGCCAGGTTCCCGAACAGGACCGCCAGCCCCCCGTCCCGGCTGTAGGCATGCGCCAAGTCGCGGATACAACCGTTCTCCCGGTCCAGGTCCAGCGCTGGCCAACGGTTGGCTTGACTGAAGGCGACCTGGGTCGGGATGCCCCCGGGGGCGGCGAGAAACCGTTCCCGGGCGCATCCTTCGGCGCTGCGCACCACATCCCATCGCTCCAGCGCATCGCCCATGCTCTCGCTATGAACCGTCCAGACATCGCGATGGATAAGTCCTGCACGGTCCAACTCTCCCAAAATCCCGATAACACCGCCCGCCCGGTGGACGTCCTCCAAGTGATACTTCTGGGTCGAAGGTGCCACCTTACAGAGGTTGGGTACCTTACGGCTAAGCCGGTCGATGTCCGCCATGGTGAAGGCGACCCCAGCCTCGTGCGCGGCCGCCAGCAAGTGGAGCACGGTATTCGTCGATCCGCCCATCGCGATGTCCAGGCTCATTGCGTTCTCAAATGCCTCAGAGCTGGCAATGGAGCGGGGCAGCACCCGTTCATCCCCCTCCTCGTAGTACCTCTTGGTCAGTTGGACGGCCACCCGGCCCGCCTCCAGGAACAGCTCGCGACGATCGGCGTGGGTTGCCAACAAGGACCCGTTGCCCGGAAGGCTCAAGCCCAGCGCTTCGGTCAGACAATTCATGGAGTTCGCGGTGAACATCCCTGAGCAGGAGCCGCAGGTGGGACAGGCGGAACGCTCGTACTCCCCGACAGCCGCGTCGCTTTCTCGCGGATCCCCGGCGACCACCATGGCATCAATCAGATCGAGATGAAGCTCTGCCCCGTTGCGTACGACCTTACCAGCCTCCATGGGACCCCCGGAGACAAACACGGCCGGTACGTTGAGCCGCAGGGCCGCCATCAGCATGCCAGGCGTGATCTTGTCGCAGTTCGAGATACAGATCAGGGCATCGGCACAGTGCGCATTTACCATATATTCCACGGAATCCGCGATCAGGTCCCGCGACGGGAGGGAATACAGCATCCCACC
>Ga0307418_1000576_pt1 | contig 11172 bp, 8 predicted proteins | sample SalMarWE160220MG_2_FD_202160 | JGI IMG/M metagenome (GOLD analysis project Ga0307418, IMG submission 202160) | Salt marsh sediment microbial communities from the Plum Island Ecosystem LTER, Massachusetts, United States - WE1602-20 | ecosystem: Environmental > Aquatic > Marine > Intertidal zone >...
GTCACCGGCAGCCTCCCATGTGATCCGGCACCCGCGACTCTCGGTCTCAGGCTCCATCATCCGGATGACCTCTTCGACCAGGGGACAAGGACGCACCGGCCGCAACTGCAGATCGCTCTCGCTGAACAGCGACCGAACGCGTTGGGTGATGGCCCCCGCCCGCTTCGCCTGCCCCTCGATCTTCCCGACGAGCTCGATGAGCTTGGGCTTGTCGTCGACATTGCTCTGGACCCGTCGCCTGGCCGCCTGCGCGTAATTCTGGATTGCGATCAGGGGCTGATTGATCTCGTGCGCAATGCCGGTGGCCATAGCACCCAAACTGCGCTTTTTGCCGAATCGTCCCAGCCTTCCGCGCAGGCGCGCTGCGAGCGCTTCCGCCTGTGTGCGTCGGCTGGACTCCTCCGTCAAGGTGGCCTGTGCCTCCCGGAGTCTCCGACGGTGCAGCAAGAGCGCAACGATCATCAACCCCTGCGCGACGATGATCAGGACCCCGGTCATGATTGCTGTCCTGTGCTCTTCCCAGACCGACAGCTGCCGATAGCGTATTTGAGCGTCTGCGGGCAATCGATCCTCGTCGATGTGCCACCGTGCCAGCTCCCGTCCGTCGACGATCGCCGGGTTTGTCTTCCGGAAGACAATCGGTATGGACGATGGGGCATCCCCCCGGAGAATGCGCAATGCCATCTGGGCGGCCTGAAACCCGTCATCCTCGACCGTGATCAGGCGACCGCCGATGATGCCGTGTCCGATCAAGGTGTCCCAGAGCCCGTAAATCGGCGCATTCGCGACACCTTCGAGGCGGCTTGTGGTGTAGAAGGGAAACAGGCTCTCGCCGTCTCGGTCCCGGAGCTCGAGCACATACAGGACTGGCGTATCGTGGGGCAGTCTCTGAACCGCTGCCAGGAGCTCCTCGAATGGCATTCCCCGCAGCCAGGTGAACCCAACCCTGCTCTCGAAAGGTTGCAGGTCCTGTCGGGCACGGCGCTCGAAGAGTCTGTCCAAGGCGTCGGACCCCACGATCACGGCTATTCGCCGGACGTGGGGATGCAGCCGCAAGGCCAGCTCCGCGGTGCCCGCTATATCTGCCAGGCTGGTGATGCCGGTGACATTTTTGGGTATTTCCCGTGCCCTTACGAACCGGCTGTCCGCGTCGCAGAAGACTACGGGAGCACCGGGAAACAGGTCCTGCCCATGGTCGAGAAGAAACTGGAGCGCGGGTGTGTAGGTGGGAATAATCAGATCCGGTGGATTGCCAAGATATTTGCGCCGGTAGACCTCCAGCAGATCGGCGATATAGCCCGGGTCCGAAAAGCGGGTCAGATCGAGCGCCTCGATGTCGAAATCGACCCGTAGATCGGGTGCGGACGCGAAGCCGCGTACGATCCCTGAGTACCAGTCCGTGTTGACCGGCAGGCTGTTTCTGAACGAGTGCAAGACCAGCACCCGGTAGTGCTTATCCGCCACCGGCTCGCCGGATGCCAAGACGCAATACAGGATCAGGGCAAGCGTCACAAGTGTCCTGGCGGTGCGTCGGGTGTCGCTGCCTGTACGCACGCCGTCACGAGGTGAGCGTCCTATCAGCGCGGATACCTGCGACACCCGGGCGCCCATCGGAAAAAGAAGGCCACGGCGGCGATCGTCTTCTGATCCACGCCAGTGATCTGCTGCAGCTCGAAGCCGATGTCCACGGGGATCGGCTCCCGCAGCAACTCCCGGCCAGTGGACTCGCCTTCACCGCGCAGCACCTCCGGCGCGTCGAGGCCGATCAACAGGCGAAAGTTGCCCGCGGTTGCTTTACCGCCCGGACCTTGGCTGGAGATCAGGAGCCGGTAGCCGCGGGCCTTCTGCGGCAGCTGATACTTGAGCGCTGCCCGGGGCTCGGTCGCTGCAAAGTTCCCGTAGGCTAAGGGCTTGTCGCTGTAGTCAAGGAGGGTAAGGACCGGTTTGAGATCCCCAGTCAACGCCTCCGCGTAGGCGTAGACGGTCTGGTGCGCCGGCAGGTCCACCAGGTGGTAGAACCTGAAGGCGTGAGCTGAGGTGAGGTCGCCGGTGACGAGAACGATCCCGCGGTCCAGCTGACCGGCCTCCTTGTCGGGATGGACGAACGCGGGACCACCGGCCTCCGGGCGACCAGAAAGGACGTCCGGCTCGTCGATGCCGACCGCCAGCCGATAGGTGCCGGCAGAGGGTCGCACCCACGTGCTGCCGACCAACAGCCAGTAGTCTCCATCCGCAGGGATTTCCACCCCGAAGGCGGCGTAGTAGTGCCCCTCGTAGTCGTCGTTTCCCGCCAGGGCATACCGCTGCAGGATGTCTCGGGTGACTGCAATGGGGTCATGATCGCGGGACAGGGTCTTCATCAGTCGGCACCGAGGCAATCTCTGCTGCGACATCGGGATGATACGACGCGCGGGGTGGACAGCAACTTGCGAATCAGCGGGATGGTAGCGCACGCGCGGCGTTCTTCCGTTGTCTGCTGCCGTAGGGTCCCGCGCTGGGATCCCGGTTGCCCACGGGTCTGCTCGCCGGCGAGGTTAACGATCCGGGTCAGCGATCCCAGGCTTCCCGCAGGCAGGCGGTCAGGCGCTCGTCGGTGCGGGCCTTCACCGCCTGCGCGAGTCGCTCACGCAGGCGGGCGTTGCCCCGGTAGGCCGCAAGCTCCCGTATCACGAGCTCCGCGCTGGCGCGGTCGCCTTCCTCCACGACCGAGAGCAGCCATTCGAAGGCCTGATCGCTCCGGTGGAGCGCAGCGGCGCGGAGAAGGGCACGGTCCGTATCCCGCTTGAGCGGCTGGGATTCCCATGCCTCGCGCAGCAGGTGCAGGGCCGTCTCCAGCCTTGATCCTCCAAGGGCCAGTGCCGCGAGCTCCTGGAGCGCGGGGTCGGGGTCATCCAGAAAGCGGGCGACGAAAGGCGGGGCGTCGTCGGGTGCCACCTGCAGCAGGCCGGCGAGGCACTCCCCGATCACGTCGGGCTCCGGGTCGCCCGCCAGCGCCTTGGCCCGAAGGACCGCCTCGGCGGCGAGGGAGTCGGTGCAGGCAATGGCCCGGGCCGCTCCCGCGCGGGCGTGTGGCTCCGGATCGTGAAGCAGTGAAACCAGCTCGATCAGGGCGCGTGGATAGGAGGTCGCCGCGAGCCCCATGGCACAGGAGGTCCTCAGGTCGACGGCCGTGTCGACGGTGCCGCCCCACACCGGCTCCGGCTGACGGTATCGAATTCCGGCCAGGTAGAAGGTGACGTCCTGGCTGTCCAAGGCGGCCAATGCACGGGCGATTGCCCCTTTGGCGGTGCATTGAGGGTCCCTCTTCGCGGGCTTGTCCAGAAATCTCCCGTAGGCCGCGATCAGGTCAGGCTCCAGGTCATAGAGGAGGCGCTCGCCCGATATCTCTGCCGCCCGGGCAACCACGAGACAATGGGGGTCACGCAGGGCTTGCCTCGTCGCATCCCGCAGGCTCGACGTATCGCCCGTCTCGCAGCGGCGACGGTAGGCATCCAGTCGCTCGCGGGCTGTGCCGCTAGGTTGCGGCATCAACGCGCGACGGATGGAGACGGCATGCGGCGTCCCCGTCAGCTATGGGGCACCAGATCCCGGTAGGCGTGCCAGGTCGCATGGCCGACCAGAGGCATGGTCACGATCAGGCCAAGGTACAGGGTGCAGATGCCGATGCCGACGAACATCACGATAAGACAAGCCCAGAGGGTCATGGCCTGCCAATTGGTCCGCACGGCCTGGACACTTGTCTGGATGGCTGACATCACGTCAATCTGACGGTCCATGAGCAAGGGTACGGTGATGGCGCTGATGGTAAAGGTGAAGGCCGCGATGAGGCCGCCGGCCAGGATGCCGGCCAACAGGAAGAGCGGGCTGTCTCCGGAGAGAAAGACCGCCGGAATGAAGTTTTCCCAGGTCGGTAGCGGCCGGTCGTAAAAGAGTGCGAACACGATAAGCGCGGTCAGCATCCACGCCAGCATGATGAGGACCAGGATGACTGCCATGGCCGACGGGTGGATATCGTTGCGCTTCCAGGCAGTCACTGCATTGCAGAAACGGACCGGCTCTCTCCTCTCCAGCGTGTCGCTGATCTGATAGAGTCCGATGCCGAGCATCGGTGCCAGCAGAAAGAAACCGGCGGCCAGCGGCGGAACGATGAAGAAAAGCTCCCTGGACATCAGGCCCAGCGTCAGCGCGTAGCTCACCAGCGCGAACACTGAGCCGTAGAGAAGGCTGAATGGTGGGGCGGAGGAGAGGTCCTTCCAGCCCTTGGCTAGCCACTCCCATGGGTGATCCAGCGTGATCTGGTTTACGGCAAGGGCGGTACTTTGCCCGTGGGCGGTACCGGCTAAGTTGGCCATGGCGGCATACTCCTTTGGTTATATTGGTGGTGCCCTAAAGGGTCAGGGTGGTGGCGTCATCGCCGCCTTTGCGGCCGCAAGAGCCGCGGCCTTTGCTCCTGGGTCTTGCGCCCCACTGAAGACGGCATCCGGGGATCTATTAACACAACGGAGACTCACTGGTCTACCGCGTAGTACCTGGCGCAGCCCTTGTTCCCTGCCCGAGCATGAGGGGCCGTCCCGAACGGCCAGGGTGGCGAGGATGGCGCGGCCAAAGAGGGGCGGGTCAGCCGTTCAGGACGTACTGCCCAATTCTCCGTCTTAGGGCACGATTTTCTTCAAGTCCTTGCAGTAAGCGAACGTCCAGCTCCGCAGGGTGTAGCCACGCCATTTGGCCGCAAAAGGGGGCAGAACCGACAGCTTCCCGCACTCGAAGGTCCACCGAAAGTCCGCCCGAAATAGATCGTCCTTGACCAGCAAGGCGTCCCGGTTCAGAAAATCTTCCGGCTTCTTCCAGATCCCGTACTGATTCGCCTTGCCGCCCACGGCGTAGACTGGGTGGTCCCCCTCCATGCCGAACGCGAGTCGGCCCGCGACGCCCCAATGGTAAGTGAGCACAGCGGTGGCATTTTGGGCGGGCAGCCCTTGCAGCAATCGCTGCGCTTCCGCCCCGGCTTCCCTGTCCCCTTCCACGTCGCCCATGGGGTCGATGACTCGTGCACCGCTCTTCACTAGCCCCAGGCTTCTTGCCTCTGTAATGGCAGCGGGAATTACTGGGAAGACAGCCCCGAGCGGGAGCAGGACGGAGGCGAGGAGCGCCATCGCGACCGTGACGGTCGCTACAGGGGCGAACCTGATGCGCCGGCTGCCGGCTGCGCCAACGAAGGCGTGCCGCCATTCGGGTGCCAAGGCGGCGAGTGCAACGATGGCAGTGACAAACCCGAGCGCCGGCCAGTGGGGCATAACCTTTTTCTCCAAAGCGAGGGCGCCGAAACCGACCTGAGGCACCAAGAAGAACAGGCCGAGAAATAAGAGCTTCAGATCCCGCGACCTGATGAAGCGCTTAACCGCCCCGACCCCTGCCGCCCAGGCGGCGAGCCACAAGAGGGGTGTCAGAAAGAGCGCCTGCCCTGTCTGCACGGCCAGGGCGCGGCCGGGGTGAAAATCCGTGTTGCGGGTGATTCTTTGACCCATCTCGGCGAAGCTCGGCCACCCATGGTCGTAATTCCAGAGGACAAAGGGAAGGAAGATCGTCATCGCGACGAGTAGTGACAGCCAGAGCCAGCCGGAGAAGAGCAGGGTGCGATGCCTGCGCGAGACCAGCAGGACGAGCGGGAAGGTTCCCAGCAGCAGAATCCCCGTCACCTTCGCCTGCAGCGCAACCCCGCACATGAGACCGAGCAGCAGCCAGCGCCGTGGTGTTGGTCGGTCAAACAGGATCAGCGCCATGACCCACAGGGAAACCCCCCAGGGAAGGGCGAGTGCTGTCTCGGGCAGGGCCAGCAATCCGATACCGATGGCAAAAAGCGGGGTGATCGCCGTCAGTGCGACCGCCCGGTAAGCGGTCAGGGGGCCGAACAGGGTCCGCGCGAACAGGAAGGTGAACCACAGGAATCCGGTTCCCCAGAAGACACCAGCCACCCGGATCCCGAAGGCGTTGTTGCCGAAGACGTTGGTCCCAAGCCGGATCAGCAGGGCACAAAGTGGAGGGTGGTCGAAGTATCCCCAGGCCAGGTGCCGGGACCAGTCCCAGTAGTAGGCCTCGTCCACGGACGGTTCCACGAGGCCGCAGATGGCGAGTCGGAAGACGGTGGATACGGTCAGCACCAGGATCGCGGCCCCCACGGGGTTGTCCGGCGTAATCAGTTTCTCTAAGCGGTCGAACATTGGCGAAACAGAGCCCTCAGGTCGTTTGACTTGGATGTCGGCAAGCGGTCGACTCGATCGAGACGGCAGGTTTACGAGCTCTGGATGTTGCCCGGGAGTCCGCGCGAGCCGAATAAGAGGCGCTGGGTATCCGGCCCCATCTATCGGCACGGCCTTGGGTGTGGGAAGGTCACGCCCGGGGATACGAGGGGCGCTGCTGTCAGCTCGTGATAGCCCGGGGGGTGGGGAGCTTACAGTACCGACAGGCGCGCTTGCCGCAATCTTGAGTCAGCGCTTGAGGTGACAAGGGTTTCACACAGGGGGAATTTTCGCCCGTTACGGGACGGCAAGGTTGCCCACTGGCCGCGGCGCGGCGAAGCTGGAGGCGCGGGCGGCCAATCAGTCTCCTCTAACCCCGCGCGGCGTGCCCGGAATCCCCCTCGCCCCGCGGGTCGGGGTGAGGGAAACAGCCATGGTGGCAGCGACGTACGTTCCCCGGGCGTCGCGGTGACGCCATGCCCTTTGGCTTAACCCCGGCACCATCCATGCCGTCCCGCGCGCGAGATTTCGGAAGATGCTGATCTACCTCCACGGCCTCAACAGCTCCAGTCTTTCCTACAAGGCAGGCGTCCTGCGCGAGCGTCTGTTTCCGGTTACGGTGGTATCCCCTTCCTATCCTGCCCATCGGCCCGAGGCCGCGGTGGAGCAGCTTACACATCAATTGAGGGAGCTCGCATCGGAAGGGCCGCTTGCGGTCATCGGCAGCTCCATGGGGGGCTTTTACGGCCAGTTTCTGGCCCGGCGTTTTTCGGTCGAGCATCTGTTCATGATCAACCCGGCGTTGCAGCCATGGACCCTGTTGCCGCAGTTCGAGGGGCAGACCCTGACGACGGCAGCCGGCGAGACCTACCGGGTGACCAAGGAGCTGGTCGAGCGCACCCGCGCTTACGAGGTTGCGGACCCTTGCGACGGCGTGCCGACCACCCTTTTTCTGGATACAGGCGACGAGGTCATCGACTACCGGATCGCCGAGTCCATCTACCGCGACTGCGGCCGCCTGTTCGTCTATCAGGGGGGCGATCACGCCTTCCAGCACCTGGACGAGGCGATTGTGGTCATTCGCGACCAGCTGGTGGGCTCGACCAGCCGGGCGGACGAGGGCGGCTGAGCGGGGACGAAACCGAGCAGACTGCGGATCGTCCCGTTTTCCGTCTCTGCCTCTGCACAGGGATTCCTTTCTCCGCAATCCTCGGACCTCGGCCGTTGGTCCGCACTGACCCATGCCTTATCATCCAGGCACCACGCCCGCGACGATTTTGTCCAATGTGCCGGAAACCAAGCTCAAGTGCGCTCTGCCTAATCGCATTGTTGATCTGTGGCTGTGGCTCTATAGCGGAGTCGCGAAAGGCCGATGCCCTGGATGCAGCGGTGAGCTCGTATCGCACCGCTATCCGTTGGGGCCGCTACGAGCTGGCCTACGGGCTCGTCGCACCGGATCATCGAAAGGGTGTGCCCGCCAACATCAAGGACGTGGAGGTCACCAATTACGAAGTGGTCCAGCCGCCCGTTATCGGGACGTCGGATACGGCGACCGAGATTGTGCACATCGAGTATGTGCACCAGGACACCCAGCGGGTGCAATCGCTGACCGATCGCCAGCTGTGGCGGTACGATCCCAAGGACAACAGATGGTGGATCGAGTCGGGATTGCCGGACTTCAAATAGCCGCATGGCGGCTGCAGGCGCCTCCTAAGCTGTTTGCTTGCTTTGGTGCGGGATCGGGTGCTCCGGGCAGCAGTAGCGTGGCTGTTGGTGCGTCTGACCATGGCCATGCCGATCGCCCCTGATGTGTCCCTCGAGACCCTACCCTTGACGATTCTGCTCGGCTGCGACGCCCCCATTCCGCAGGATGCGGCGGATGCCGGTCGCCCCGTCTAACGGCGCTGGCGGCACCCCGGGGGGCAGCGACGGCGGGAAGGCGTCGACCGGCTCGCGGCTTGACCAGTCCACTATGTTGTTCGACACCCTGCGGGCGCTGATACGGGAATCTCGGCTGCCGATCCCCGCGGGCGGCCTCACCCTGGATACCCGGTTGGATGCCGACCTGGGCCTTGACAGCCTGGCCCGCAGCGAGCTGCTCTCCCGCCTGGAGACGGCGCTGGGTGCGTCCCTCCCGGAGACGGCGATTCTGGCCCCGACGCCCCGGGACCTGCTTGCCCTGCTGAAAGACGCCGATGTGGGGGCGTCCGCGGCTCCCGCAGAAGGGCCGATGCTTCCTCAAGGGGCGACGGCGGGTCATCCCGAAACGGCTCTGACCCTCCTCGCTGCCCTCGATTGGCATCTGGCCCAACATCCGGACCGGGCCCACATCCTCTATTACGGGGCGGACGATCGGGCGCAGCCGATCAGCTATGAAGGGCTGCGAGAGGGGGCGGCCCGCGTGGCCGGCCGCTTGAGCCGCGAGGGCCTGCGACCCGGGGAAACGGTGGCGGTGATGCTGCCCACCAGCCCCGACTACTTCTTCAGCTTTTTCGGTGTCCTGATGGCCGGCGGTGTGCCGGTGCCCATCTACCCGCCCACGCGGCCGCAGCAGCTCGAGGAGCATCTCCGCCGCCACGCCCGCATTCTCGGGAATGCCGGGGCGGCCTTTCTGATCACGGTTCCTGAGGCCCGTGGCGTGGGACGTTTGATGCGGGTCCATGTCCCGACGCTGCGCGGTCTGCTCACCCTGGAAGACCTGGGTGCCGAGGCCCCCTTGACGGCAGTGCGGCGCGTCGGGCCGGAGGACATCGCCTTCCTCCAGTACACCTCCGGAAGCACGGGCGATCCCAAGGGCGTAATACTGTCCCATGCCGATCTCTTGGCAAACATCCGTGCCATGGGCACGGCGGCGGAGGTGCGCCCCGACGATGTCTTCGTGAGCTGGCTCCCTCTCTATCACGACATGGGTCTCATCGGGGCCTGGCTGGGAAGCCTCTATTACGGGCTGCCCCTGGTTTCCATGTCGCCCCTTGCTTTTCTGGCTCGCCCCCTGCGCTGGCTGCGGGCGATCCAGCGACACCGAGGCACCCTGTCCGCTGCCCCCAACTTTGCCTACGAGCTCTGTCTCACCCGCGTAGGGGATGCCCAGCTGGCGGACCTCGACCTGGGCTCCTGGCGTTGGGCCTTCAACGGGGCCGAGCCGGTGAGCCCCGTCACCCTGCGTCGGTTCGGCGAGCGCTTCGCCCCCTGTGGACTCCATCCGGAGGCGCTGGCGCCGGTATACGGCCTAGCGGAGGCCGGGGTCGGTCTGGCCTTCCCGCCGCCTGGGCGTGGCTACCGGATCGATTGCATCGACCGCGTCCGCTTCGCCCAGTCGGGCCACGCGCTACCCGTGGCCTGCAACGATGCCGGTGCCATGGAGGTCGTCGCCTGCGGAAGCCCCCTGCCCGGCTACCGGGTAAGGGTGGTGGACGGGCAGGGCGGTGTGCTGCCGGAGCGTCGAGAGGGGGTGCTTCAGTTCCAGGGGCCGTCGGCCACCCGCGGCTACTACCGCAATCCCGAGGCAACGGACAGGCTGATTCGCGACGGCTGGCACGACACGGGGGATCGCGCCTATCTCGCGGGCGGGGAGATCCACCTCACGGGCAGGGTGAAGGACCTGATCATCCGCGGTGGGCGCAACATCTACCCCTACGAGCTGGAGCAGGCGGTGGGGGATGTCGTCGGCATCCGAAAAGGGTGTGTGGCGGCCTTCGCCGCCGCCGATGAGGAGACGGGCAGCGAGCGGCTGGTGGTGGTGGCTGAGACCAAGGCGCGGGAGCCTGCTCGCCGGTCGGCCCTGGAACAGGCGGTCCGCGAGCGAACGAACGAGATCCTTGGCCTGCCGCCCGATGAGGTGGTCCTGGTGCCCCCGCGCTCGGTGCTGAAGACCTCCAGCGGCAAGATCCGGCGGCAGGCGACCCGGGATCGCTATCGGGCCGGCCGGCTCTCCGCCAGACCGCCCAGCCCCTTCTGGCAGCTTGTGCGGGTGGGTGGATCGGGCGTCCTGTCGGCCGTGTCGCGCGGAGTGACGGCGTTTCCCCGTCTGCTCTATGCGGCTTACGCCTGGACCCTCTGCCTGCTGGCCGCTTCTGTCGTCTGGGTCGGCGTGATCGCTGCGCCCCTGCCTTCCTGGCGCTGGTTCCTGGTGCGGGGCGCGATTCGGTGGCTGCGCCGTCTCGCCTTCGTCCGCCTGCAGCTGAGCGGGCTCGAGAACCTGCCCCCGTTGGGGCAGCCCTTTGTTCTGACGGCCAATCACCAGAGCTACCTGGATGCCATGGCCCTCATCGAGGCCGTGCCGCGTCCAATGGGATTCGTGGCCAAACGGGAGCTTGCGGCGAATCCGCCCCTGCGGCTGTTTCTCGAGCGGTTGGGTACCCTGTTCACCGAGCGCTTTGATCCTCGGCGCAGCGTCGCCGACGCGGCTACCTTCGCGGCCGCCCTTCGCTCGGGGCGGTCCCTCGCCTTCTTTCCGGAGGGGACCTTTCGCGACGAGCCCGGCCTGCTCCAGTTTCACATGGGGGCCTTTGTGACGGCGGCGGAGGCCGGGGTACCGGTGCTGCCGGTGGCGATTCAGGGGACGCGGCAGCTTATGCCCGGGGACAGCTTCTATCCGCGGCCGGGCCGGCTGACGATCACGATCGGTGCGCCGATTGCGCCGCAGGCGAGGGATTGGGCGGGGGCGGTGCGCCTCCGGGAGGCCGCGCGTGGATTCATCCTGGAGCACGCCCGTGAGCCGGACGGCTCCCCTGGAGCCGGAGCAGGCGGGGACTAGCGCTCGGTTGCTCCCTTCCTGGGGCGGGTGAGTGAGACCATCTGGGCGCAGCCCTTTTCCAACGCCTGCCAGTCGTCCGGCATCTCGAGGCGGGCAAGCGCTGCCGTGGGTAGGAGCTTTCCGTCCTCCGGGAGGGCAATGTCGTCGCCGGCCAGGAAGCTCAGGAGCTCCTCCAACCCC
>Ga0307418_1000577_pt1 | contig 11172 bp, 8 predicted proteins | sample SalMarWE160220MG_2_FD_202160 | JGI IMG/M metagenome (GOLD analysis project Ga0307418, IMG submission 202160) | Salt marsh sediment microbial communities from the Plum Island Ecosystem LTER, Massachusetts, United States - WE1602-20 | ecosystem: Environmental > Aquatic > Marine > Intertidal zone >...
ACGAAACTTTCCCACACTTTATGTTCATTTGCCTTCAGTGTATCGTTCCCGGCAAAGGCAAGCCCCGCCGCACCCGCCACAAAGGCAACAGCAATCAACAACACGAATACCCTCTTCATTTTAAAACCTCCTTTACAATTGTGAATTTTAGTCAACAGCCTTTTCTGCTTTGCAGCCCCGTCACCACCTCCTTTCAAAGGGCTTTAGGTTCTGACGAGCAATATATTGCCTATCCAAAACTACGTCAAGGGATAAAATTGATGCACCATCAGCCCGGGAAAGATTTTCGAAGGTTTTCTTTCCGGACCTTTCCCATGGCGTTTTTCGGCAGCGAATCGAGGAAAAAGACCTGTTTCGGGCACTTGTACCCCGCCAGGTATTGCCTTGCAAAGGATATCAGGTCCTCCGGCTTTTCTCCATGCCCCCCGGCCTTCACCACCACGGCGGCTACGACCCGTTCCCCGAAATCCTCATCAGGGAGCCCGAATACCGCTGCCTCGTCCACTGCCTCATGCCTTTCCAGCACAGATTCCACTTCCTTGGGGTAAACGTTATACCCCCCTGAGATAATGAGTTCCTTGCACCGGCCCACCAGATTGAGCCGAAAATCATCATCCTTGGTCTGGTACCCCAGGTCGCCGGACTGCAGCCATCCTTGCTCAAGACTTTCCGCCGTCTTCTCCGGCATATTCCAATAGCCTTTAAATACATTTTCACCCTTTATCCAGACCTCGCCCACCTCCCCGGGAGGGACATCACGCCCATCAGAAGCCACGACCCTGACGGAGATCCCCGGCAGCGGATACCCCACGCTCCCGGGGATTCTTCGATCCGGATCCAGCGGGTTGGATGTAATCATCTGGGCCTCGGTCATCCCGTACCGTTCCAGTATCCTGAAACCGGTGGCTTCCTCGAATTCCCTGAAAAGATTCTCCGAAAGGGGGGCGGACCCGCTTATAAAGACCCGCATGTTCCTGAGATCGGGCTTCACTGTTTCCCATTGGTGCAAGAGGCGATGGTAGATGGTCGGGACCGCCATGAATATGGTGATCTTTTCTTTGTCCAAGGCCTTCAGCGTCTTGACGGGATCGAATCTTTCGAGCATATACACGGTGGAACCCGCGTGAAGCGCGCCATGCATGGCAACCACCAGACCGTGTACGTGAAAAAGGGGGAGAACATGCAGGAGCCTGTCCCTGCCCGTCCACCCCCATGCCGCCTGAAGTGCCATCATATTGGAAACCAGATTCCGGTGGGTAATGACGGCCCCCTTGGATCTTCCGGTCGTTCCGGAGGTATAGCAAATCATGGCGCCGTCATCACCCCCGGCGGGATAGTCCCGGCAATCCCCGTCTTCCACTTTCGCCGCGTTTGCTACGAGCGGCGGAGACCCGTCCGGGCCCTCGGCATCCGTGCAAAAGATGCGCGTGTCCGTGACTGCCCTGACCGCACTCCGGACCCGCTCGAATCGCTCCTGGTCGGTGATGAGCAGCGAAGCCCCTGAGTCGGAGAGGAAATAGGCGACCTCTTCAGGGGTGTAGGCAGGGTTCAACGGAACGGTCATGGCACCGACGGCAAGGTCAGCCAAATGGACAAACAGGAAATCCATCCCCTTGGGAAGCAAAATGGCAATGCGGTCACCTTTTCCTGCTCCGATGTATTTCAGTAGTCTGGCATATTGTGCAACACCGCGGTCAACGTCCAAAAAGGAATAGGTACGCCCGCTGAAAGCAATGGCTGCTTTCTCACCGAAACCGGCGGCTGATTCAGACAGAATCCTTGCGAGATTCATGAAAAAGGCCTCTCTCATTGGGGTTTATCCGAAACAGCTCAATGCAAAGGGGTTGGGGGCTTCCGACACCAAAGGTCTTAAATAATAAACCTTACAAATAGAATGATATATAGACCTTTGAAAGCCGGATGCGCTATTTCATCAGGTATTCGACGATGGCATCACCCATCTCTTTGGTGGTAACGGCTTTGGATTTGTCCGTTGCGATGTCCGGAGTGTAGATGCCTGCTTCAAGGACATCGGAGATGGCTTTTTCAATGGCGTCCGAGGCTTCACCGAGATCCAGACTGTAGCGGAGCATCATGGCGGCTGAAAGGATCTGGGCGATGGGGTTGGCGATGCCCATTCCCGCGATATCCGGTGCGGAGCCGCCTGCCGGTTCGTAGAGGCCGAACCCGTCCGCGTTCAGGCTGGCAGATGCGAGCAGTCCCATGGAACCGGACAGCATGGCGCATTCGTCGGAGATGATGTCACCGAACATGTTTCCGCATAGCAGGACGTCAAACTGACGGGGATCTTTCACCAGCTGCATGGTTGCGTTGTCCACGTAGATGTGCTCCAGTTCCACGTCTTCGTACTCTTTGGCAACTTCGGTGACCACTTCCCGCCAGAAGACCATGGTGGTGAGAACATTTGCCTTATCCACAGAGGTTACCTTTTTATTTCTCTTCCGCGCCGCGTCAAAGGCATTCCGGGCAATTCTCTCGATTTCCGCACGCGTATAGACCATGGTGTCAAAGGCCTTTTCAGAAGGGCCTTCGCCTACCCTGCCTTTTGGTTCACCAAAATAGATGCCGCCGGTGAGTTCACGCACGCAGAGGATGTCAAACCCGTCCCCGACAATGTCGGGCCGGAGCGGACATGCGGCCCTGAGAGACTTGAAAACTTTTGCGGGCCTTAAGTTGCAGTGAAGCGCAAAGTGCTTTCGAAGGGGAAGGAGGGCGCCACGCTCAGGCTGCTTCTCGGGGGCCAGATTTTCCCACTTGGGCCCGCCCACGGAACCAAACAGGATGGAATCGCTGCGCTCACATATCTTCAAGGTGCTTTCAGGGAGTGCTTCACCGTGGTTATCAATTGCGACCCCGCCCACATCGGCAAATTCATACTCAAGCCTGAAGTTAAATTTTTCCTGGGCCGCTCCCAAGACCTTAATCGCCTCAGCCATGACCTCCGGACCTATACCGTCACCGGCAAGTACCGCGATTTTCTTCATAAGCCACACCTCTTAATGGACAGTGTTACACATATTTGGTTGATAAGACTTAGCTCCTTCGGAGATGGAGTGTGGAAAAATTGCTCTTGTAAGTCAAGGAGAAAAGCGGCGCAGTATTATGATAGTTGAAGTTTCACCGGACCTGCGTCCTCTGAAATCACACGAAAACGCGCAGCAAGGTATCAACAAAAAAGTTTCTCAGGAGAGTGTCCTGCGTAGCGCAAACGGCGTCGAAATCACAAAATAAAACCCCGCTCGCTTGATATTTCCATTCTAATCCCTTAATGTTAAAGCTAATGCGACGAGGTCCACGAAACATGTCAACACCGCAGTAGTCGATAATGATTTGATTTGCCGGAAAGCTTAAGGAAAGATCATGACTGATAAATCCTGCCCGATCCCGGAATCGTTCAGAGATATGATCGGGACGATTATTTTTTTAACACTGCTTTTTTTCCTTACCTTCATAAGCCGATTCATTTTTGCACCCTTGATGCCCACCATTGTTCGTGATTTGAGTATTACGTCCGGTCAGGCGGGTTCCGTCTTTCTGATCGCTTCGCTGGGTGTCTTTATCGGCTCCCTCAGCTCCGGATTCGTTTCCTCCAGAATCAACCATCGAGGCAACCTGGTGGTCGCGATGTTCGCCGCAGGCCTCGCCATGTTCCTGTGCACAACCGTGGTTTCCCTCTGGACGATTCGCATCACCATGCTGGTTCTAGGAATCGCCGCAGGCCTCAATCTACCGTCCAATATGGCCATCTTGACCGCCATCGTGAGCCGCCGGGACTGGGGAAAGGCCCTGGCTATTCAACAGATTGCACCACCCCTGAGCCTTGTCCTGGGGCCCCTGCTTACGGTCCTCTTCCTGTCATGGTTTTCCTGGCGGATGCCCCTTATCTTTATCGCGATCTTTACCATTGCCGTCGGGTTTTTCCTGATGCGGTTCGGAAAATTCGGTGATTTCCCTGGAGACCCAATCAGCCTTTCCTCCGCCAGGGCCATCCTCTCCATGAGATCCTTCTGGATCATGGTAATCCTCTTTGCCCTTGGAATGGGAGGTCAGGTCGGGGTGTACACCATGCTTCCGCTCTACCTCGTGACCGAGCGGGGCCTTGATGCTGAACTGGCCAATACCTTGATCGGTCTCGCTCAAATCTCCGCATTGTTCATGACCTTTTTAGGGGGATGGGTCTCGGACAGGATCGGGGAGAAGCGGGCGATTGTCTTGTTTCTGGTCCTGTCAGGGTTTGTAAACATCATGCTCGGGCTTTCATCCGGGTTATGGCTTAAAGTGGCCATTTTTCTACAGCCCGCGCTGTTCGTCTGCTTTTTCCCGGCCGGGTTTGCCGCCCTTTCCCGGATCGTCCAGCCCAATATGCGCAGCATTGCGGCCGCTCTGGCTCCGCCCACAGCCTTCATTCTAGGCGGAGGGCTTTTTCCGGCCGTGCTTGGCTACATGGGGCAGGCCTTTACGTTCGGGCTTGGTATTTCTCTGTCGGGCATTGTTATCGCAGTAGGCTCCCTGCTCGCTCTCCTTTTATCTCTGCTCGACAAGATGGAGGAAGGCTGCTGAGCTCTCCATGAGGGAACTCTTATCAGGTCTTATGGTAAAGGATGGGTCTTGACTATTTCAAGAGATCCTGCTACCTCACCTTATGCCGTTGTGTGGAGAAATCACCCGCTCCTGAAGCCAATGCCCCGGAGATCAAACAGAAACACATACCATGGACACACTCCTGTCAGAAAAAAATCGGGCCGTTCGCCGCTCCGTTCGTTCCTTCTGTGACGAGGAAGTCTACCCCATTGCCAGGGAAATCGACCGTGAAGCCTCTTTCCCCTGGGAGGTAGTGGAAAAAATGGGCAAACTGGGTTACTTCGGCGTCCAGGTCCCCAAAGAACTGGGTGGGGCCGGCCTGGATACCATGAGCTATGTCCTTGTCATAGAAGAAATATCCAAGGCCTGCGCAAGCCTGGGATTGTGCGTGACCGTTCACAACAGCGTGGCGGTCTTCCCCATCCTGACCTTTGGAAATGAAGAACAAAAACGCAAATGGATTCCACCGCTTGCCCGGGGTGAAAAAATAGGGGCCTTTTGTCTCACCGAGCCCAATGCAGGCTCTGATGCTTCTGCCATCGAGGCTACAGCCATTCGCCGGGGGGACCGTTATACCATCAATGCCAACAAGGTATTTGTAACCAATGGCGGTGTTGCTGATATCTGCCTGATCTTTGCGCGGACAGACCCGGAAGCAGGCGCAAAAGGGATAAGCGTCGTCGTGGCGGAAAGGGGAACCCCCGGTTTTGTGGTCGGAGACCTTGAGGACCTGTGCGGTATGCGTGCCAATCCGGTCACCTCCATCAGGCTCTATGACTGCACCGTACCCTTGAAGAACCTGGTTGGCAAGGAAGGCATGGGGCTCAAGATAGGGCTGGCGGCTCTGGATATCGGAAGGACCGGGATTGCGGCCCAGGCCGTGGGCATTGCCCAGGCGGCGCTCGAGGAAGCCGTCAAATACTCACGGCAACGTCGGCAATTCGGTGTGCCCATCGCAAGACACCAGGCCATCGCCGCTATGATAGCGGATATGGCAACGCAGGTAGATGCCGCCCGGCTCATGGTTTACCGGTCCGCCACATTGAGAGACAGGGACAAGCCCTTCTCCCAGGCATCCGCCATGGCCAAACTTTTTGCCTCGGAAACATCTACGAAGGTCACCGACATGGCTGTCCAGATCCACGGCGGCTACGGCTACTCCAGACTCTATCCTGTAGAACGTTATTATCGGGATGCAAGGGTGACCCGGATCTATGAAGGGACGTCCGAGATCCATCGAATGGTCATTTCAAAGGGAATTTTGGGAGGATGAGCGATTTGGCCATGGGGTCCAATAAAACAATTGTATGCATCAAACCTGTAGCCCTATCGGCCTCCGGCGGCGCAGCACGATCAGCGGATTCGTATGAACTCAACCCCTTTGATCGCCCGGCCCTGGAGGTTGCCCTGCAGATGAAAGAAAAACGCGGCAGCCCTGTTATTGTCCTTGCCATGGGACCCGAGCCATCCGCTTTTGTACTCAACGAGGCCATGGCCATGGGCGCCGACGCAGGCATACTCCTGTGCGATCGTGCATTAGCAGGGTCTGATACCCTTGCGACATCCACCGCGCTGGGAACCGCCATTCAGAACCTTCGCCCTTTTGATCTCCTCCTGTTCGGAACAAGATCCTCTGACAGCGATACAGGGCATGTAGGGCCCCAGACGGCGGAGCTTCTTGACCTGCCCCTCGTAACAGGGGTCTATTCCATTGACACCCTGGAAAACGGCCTGCGTGTTGAACGCAGGATTGACGATTTCAGGGAGGAGTACGAAGTGCCTTTCCCTGCCGCCCTTACTATCCAGTCCGGATCAGTGCGGCCGCGAGACATAGGCCTTCTGGAAATGGTCCCTGCCTTTGAAGAAAAAGAACTCCTAACATGGCGTCTCAAAGATTTGGGGTTATCCCCGGAGAGCGTTGGGGAACCCGGTTCCGCCACTGCTGTTATTTCATTGTCAAAAGCACAAAGGGCGAGAACGTGCGAATTCCTGACCGGGTCAAATGAAGAACAGGTGGACCGTTTACTAAGCCGTTTACTTGCATCAGGCCTCTTGTAAGACAAACCTTGGAGAGGAATCTTTTCCGGGGGCAACCCACCGAGATTGCGTAAGAATGAATAAGGCCGCTATGTCAAAGGCAATAAAAAAGGAACTGTGGGTGCACGTAGACCTCAGGAGCAAGAGGTTTTTCGATCTTTCCCTGAACGTGCTGGCCAAGGCCAGGGAACTGGCCGACTCGGTATCAGGGAAAACGGTTGCGGTCCTTTTGGGCTCATCCGACCCCCGGCCCTTGGCAGACCCGAAAGACGGCCATATGTCCATTCCCGTTGATGAGGGCGGGGAGGAATGCACCAGATACGGTGCAGACCGTGTTTCTATCCTCGACAATGAACTTCTTGCCATCCCTCGGCCGGACCTCTATGCGAACGCACTTGCCCGTTTTGTTCCCAAACACAACCCCATGCTGGTCATGTTTGCCCTCACCGATTTCGGTAGAGAAATGGCTGCCAGATCCGCTCGGATCATCAACGCCGGTCTCATCTCGGAATGCGCAAATGTCTTTATGGAAAAGGGAAAAGTGGTGGGGGACTGTCCGGCATGGGGCGGAGATTTCATGTGTCACATTACCTTTCTGGATCCGTCCCGCACGGGGTTCCTCACCATGCAGCCGTATGCCGCCCGGGCAACCAGAGTGAACGGCCAACCCGGCGAAATTGAGCGGCTCAGTGTAGACGTCCCGGAGAAGCACAGAGGCCTCAAACTGCTCTCAAGTTCTCCCGGGCACATGGAAGCCCAGCGCCTGGAGAATGCCCACACCATTGTAGTGGGCGGAGCGGGAATGGGCGATATCGATAATTTTGCCCTGGTGCGTGAACTCTCTGCTGCCATGGGAGCTGAACTGGGAGCAACCCGTCCCCCTGTGCTTGAGCACTGGGTCGATGAGGAACGACTCATCGGGCAAACCGGAAAATCCGTCAGGCCGAAACTCCTTTTTTCCATTGGAACCTCCGGGGCAGTGCAGTATGCGGCCGGGATTATGGAAGCCCAAACGGTTGTGGCCGTCAACCGCGACAAGTCCGCACCCATCTTTCAGATCGCAGATATCGGGATCGTAGCCGACGCTAAAACCCTTCTCCCGCATCTGATAACCAGGGTCAAGCAGGCTACAATGCGAAAACTTACAGATGATCTTTACACCGAAGAAAAACCCGGCTCCACAAAAGAAGCGTTCGGGGCCAAGGTGCGAACGCTCAGAGAGAGCAATAACTGGACCATTGAAGCATTATCCGAAGAAATCGGACAGTCTCCCGAATTTATCAGAAAGGTCGAAAAAGGGGTGCTTACGCCCCCGGTTGCTTTTCTGTTGAGATTCGCAAAGGCATTGAAGGTCGATCCGGAGACGTTTCTTCGGAGGGAAGAAAAGGCATTGATCCGCAGCCTCAGAGACCAGGCCTTCATGAAACGGACCCGGGATTATGCGTATCAAACCCTGAGTCCGGGTGTGGAAAACCATCACCTCCGCGCTTTCATGGTGACCATAGAGGCCAAGAAGACCCATAAGCCCGTAGCCTATAAACATGAAGGTGAGGAGTTTATCTTTGTTATGGAGGGGGAACTGAAATTGACCCTTGGGGACAAAAATCACCGCCTGAGGGCGGGAGAATCGATCCACTTCAACTCCGATACCCCCCACAAGCTGAAAAGCATCTCATCTGAAACGACCCGTTGTTTGGTTGTGCTCTTTACTCCCTGACCAGGTAGAGTGGACGCCTAAAACAGGACAATATACTAAGACGGATAGTTGGGGACCATACCTATGGCCATGGGCATGATTATTTTTCAGGTTTTTGCGACCCGGAAGACTCCGGCACAGGCACGCGGCATTGGGGAGTGAGACCCCTTAGGGCGGCCGGAAAATCCCTGTAGATATTTTTTATCCCCGTGGCATTTGCAGGATGGCATGACAGGCACACACCAACACGAATCACCTTCCTTTGCTCCTTCCCGGACAGGGGGCGAGCGCCAACACGGGTAGAGACCATTCCCCTCCTCTCACCCAAGAACCCGGTCCAGGCATCCTCTGCCAGTCCATCCTCGGGCCTCGCGGGATACAGGGGATCAAACACCATGTTTTGAAGTTTCGTGGCCCCTTCCTTTGCCGAAATCAATCCCTCGCCCAGGCCCATGGCAAGAGTGTTATTATGGCAGGAGTGGCAATCAAGCCCCTTGGCCGATGTTGTATGAGCTGCCGTTGGGGCATAGAGCCTTCGGAATACCGCGCCCTTCTTCCGAGACGTAGTATCAGGATAATCCTTATGGTCAATGGTTAGTATCATTCCGGGGATAAAGGTGTCCACCGTTTCCTTTTTCCCTTTTATCCGTATTCCAAGCGCCGGTTGGCGAGGGAACATCTTTGCCTTTTCCTCGATCCACCTTCCCCTCACCCTCTTTCCGGTAATGTGGTCGATCCCCATGCCGGTCCTGCTGTATGTGGTATGGCATCGGATACAACTTGGGGCCCATGGGGTATGGCAGCTCTGGCAGGTGAGACGGTCGTGGCCATATATCTGATTCGTACAAATGGATGGAGGAGCTTTGGGATGATATGTCTTGCCGGAGTCCTTTCCCTTGACCACGACACGGCCTGTTGCATCCAAGGTGACATTCAAGAGAGGGAGCCCGGTTTTTGATGTAAGCACGAAGTTGCTGATGGCCCCCAGGGCCTTGCGCCGTTTCACTATCTTTGCGTCGATTTCTTTTAAACCCTCTCGTGCAATCATGTGTGGCTTTTTCACAGGATGGCAGTCCTCACAGCTAATTTCCACCTGCTCTTCTTCATGGAAATAACCCTTACCGTCGCCCATCGCCTCGCGCCATGTATGGCAGTCAATACATTCCATCCCCCGCTCAAAATGTATATCCGGGCTCATTCGGGTAAAAACCCTCTTATCCTCCAGGATGCGGAAACCGGGACTTTTTGGGACCTCGTCCGGCTCCCGTTCACTTTCGTGCCAGCCCTCGTAATTGGTTGAAATTCTTCCCGACCGGCTATGGCACCCAAAGCAGTGGTCACTGCCCACCTGGAGGGACAGTGAAGGATGGAACTTGGGCAGTCCCCCCTTTTCCTCATACATGCCAAGTTGCGCCCTGGCCTCTTCACCATACTTGAGATGGCAGGCAGTGCATCCCCCGCCCCTGGAGAGCTGGCTGATGGGAGCAGGCTTCGTCTTGACCTTGGCCAGATGGCATGATGCACACAGCTTGCGCAGATGATCCTGGGCTGGAGACTTACCTAACTTGGACAGGTGACCGTGCCCATCAGGCGAGCCGGTTTCTCCGAAAACATAGCGGTCAACACTCACCATGCCCCGGCCTGAGGCCATAAGGGAGGCGTGGATATTATCTCCCAACAGGGGATGGCATTTTGAGGTACCGCACGTGCGATCTGCCTCACTCAGATTTCCGGAAACCAGAACCATGTTCCTGTGGGCGGCACTTTTGTCCATGGTAAATGGATTGCCCAAATGACACGAGGCACACCCTATGGCCTTCGGGTCATGGGCCTTGATAAATCCGGCCATGGGCAGGTGGCACACGACACACCCTTCGCGGTGCCCCAACACTTTTGGCAGTTCCTTCAACTCCTTATTGGGTGCGGTGAAAAACCAGACCAAGGAAACGATTGCCGCCACGACCGCCATCATCGCGGGCAAAAGGTTTCTTAATGTTTCCGGCCGGGTCATGGCGCACCCCAGGGAACCACCCACTGCCAATCGGCACCCCTGAAAAACCAGCCCATCACGCTAAGGCCCACATAGACTATAAAACCGGCGGCCATTAAACGCTTCAGCATCTTCGAACCCGGCTCTGAAACAAGGGGCAGTATGCACAGGGTGAGAAAAATTGTACCTCCCAACGCAAGAATCCATCCCGGCCGTGAAGTCCAGTGCAGCATTTCCTGAAGTCCAACGAAATACCACGGCCCTTTCACATGGGCTCCCGGCCCCTCCGGCTGAAGAATGGGAAGCCTGAGTGAAGACATTATCATGGAAGATGCCAGGACATAGACCACTGAACGCCACTCCGGCCAAACCCGCCCTGCATGCTCCAGGGTAAAGATCAGGACAAGCAAAGTGGCAGTAGCAATATGGTGCGTATAGATAAGCTGGAGACTATTGGAACTGCCAAGAAGCAAGAACCGCAGGGTATTGCCACCTGTGGGCAGCATGCCCAAAAGGCCCTTTATTACCTGCAGGGCCAGGACGCCCCCCCTGTCCGCCTTCAGCATGAAACCCGAAATCATCAAGAACATGACCAGGGGGACGATAAGTGTCAGCCGTAACCACAAGCCCCTTGAAACTCCCCGCTCGCCGTTCTTCGACAATTGATCTATAAAATGGAATGCAGCCAGTATGAGAAAAAATTGCGAACTCCAGTAGTGTATGGCCCTTATGAAGGTGCCCCCTAGGTTACTTAAGATCATAACCTGCAACGAGTCAGCGGGTCTGTTCACGTCATAGCCAAAGGCCAACGCAATGCCGGAACCAATGGCAACAAACAGGGCAGCAT
>Ga0307418_1000578_pt1 | contig 11171 bp, 10 predicted proteins | sample SalMarWE160220MG_2_FD_202160 | JGI IMG/M metagenome (GOLD analysis project Ga0307418, IMG submission 202160) | Salt marsh sediment microbial communities from the Plum Island Ecosystem LTER, Massachusetts, United States - WE1602-20 | ecosystem: Environmental > Aquatic > Marine > Intertidal zone >...
TACCAATCCCACAATGTCAAGAGAAACGAGAAAATTATAGAAGGCATGAACAAAAATTGCCAGTACAAAAAATGGAAGTACCCGCAATATTGATTTTCCCAGGATAATTGTTTTTCCATACCCATACCCAGTTAATGCAGTTGCAGAGGCATGCAGCAGACATCCACCAAAACTTCTGATTATAATCAAAACAAGGAAAACAAATAGCCCTTCAGATAAAAAACACCAACCATATAGCAAATTTTCTGTTGCCGAAAAACCTAGTCCCGCAACTGCACCATAAATAAGTCCATCCTCAAGTTCGTCAAGCTCTTTTTTAACCGTTTTAGTTCTTAGTGCAAGGGGTTTTGTCAATTCCTCAGCAAAAGGAGCGATAATTATTGCCGTTACAAGACCAAGAATATTACCATCATCAAAGGAAATAGCAAGAGAAATACCAAGGATCAACTCTAAGATTATCGAGGCGACTATAGCAATAGTTGCCCCCCATAAAAAACATACGATTATCGGTTTCCATTTCTCCCTATTGTACTTTTCTGTGTTTCTAATCCAAATTGCATATAGTATTGGAGGTAAAAACGCAAAGGAAAACAATAAAATCGTCTCTAATAAGTGCACAATATAGGAAAACCAGTAATAGTTTATTTAGTTTTTACTTTCTTAAAATATATTGTAGAGTCCAAAATCATTTCCCACTTTAAAAATTGTTGAGATAAGCATATAAGGATGGGAAGGATTTATCGCGATTTATGAAAATCGCACATATATCCGACATACATTGCAATTATGGTAGTGATTTCAACAGCAAGGTTTTCGATAGTGCCGTAAAACTTTTAAACAAAACTGATTCGGATCTAGTTTTTATTTCAGGAGATTTAACTACTTGCGGACTCCTTTCAGAATATAAACTTGCTAATGAAAAGTTAAAGGAGATAAATGGTAAAATCGTCATCGTCCCAGGGAACCATGATGAACGGAATCTTGGATACAAACTATTCCCAGAGTTTTTCGGTGATCCAAGTTTTATACACACTTACAAGAATCTAAGCTTTGTCGGTCTGCCATCAAGCGAACCGGATAAAGATGACGGAAGACTTGGGAGAAGAAGACACAGACTTATAGAAAGGGGGATAAAAAAAGGTAAAAAGCTTACAATTGTTGGGTTTCATCATCATCTCATTCCAGTACCTAACTCAGGCAGAGAAAAAAACATCATTGAAGATGCTGGCGAAACTCTGGACATCATCTTAAAAAATGAAATACCACTTGTTCTTATGGGACACAGACACGTTCCCTATGGTGTTAAAATTCATAAAACACTACTTGTGAACGCAGGTACTTTTTCTTGTAACAGAACCAGAGCGCATTTTGGACACACCTTTAACATCATTGACATAAACAATGAGAACATCACAGTCACGGTTGTCAATATTACAAATAATAAACAGAAAAAAATGATTAAGTTTAACCTAGAGAATAGACATTATAAAAATAGATACTACAATCCAGACACCAGAATAGAGTAGCTGTTTTTTTCGTAATGCTTATTTACGGAAATTGCAATTCAGGTCTAAATATCACGTTAACTGAGGTGGAGGTTCTCGTTGGATCCAACGTTACTGTTCATTGCGGGTGGTGCAGCTGCTATCGGTTTTTACATGGCATGGAGCATCGGTGCAAATGATGTGGCCAATTCCATGGCTACTGCTGTAGGTGCAAAGGCAATCACTTTCAAGCAGGCAGTACTCATTGCAGGCATTCTAAATTTTGCCGGTGCCATACTTTTAGGCCCTCATGTTGCTGGAACAATCAAAGGCGGCATTGTAAAGGGCAGCATGATTGCAGATCCTCACACTTTACTACTGGGTTTTGTAGCATCGCTTCTTGCAGCTGCATTGTGGGTAACTCTATCAACTTGGAGAGAACTACCAATTTCCACAACGCATTCAGTGGTTGGTGCATTGATTGGCTTTGGCATAATTGCAGGAGGTGTATCCTCAATTGATTGGAGCGTCATGGGAAAAGTTGCATCGAGTTGGGTACTTTCACCTGTTGTTGGTTGCATAATCGCTTTTTTTGTGTTCAAAGTCATAGTAAAAACAATTTTTGCCAAAGACAAACCTGTGAAAGCCGCTAAGATTGTTGGTCCACTTGCTATCGGCGTTACTGCATTTTTAATTGTTTCATCTCTATTTTTAAAAACCAAATTGAGTGAAATGAGTGGGGTATCGGATTTACCTCAGGTACTTTTAATTTCGACAGTTATTTCTGCAATTGCTTGCATAATAGCATTGTTTTTACTTAGAAATATTGAAGCCAAATCTGTCGAAGATTATATAACTGTTGAAGGTATTTTTAGGAAATTGCAAATTGTTACCTCTTGTTATGTTGCGTTTTCACATGGTGCAAATGATGTGGCCAATGCTATAGCCCCAGTCGCAGCAATTATTCCTCTTGCCAATGGGGAAATGAGTTTAACTGCAGGAATACCTACTGAACTATTGGCACTTGGTGGAATCGGAATAGCATTTGGATGCCTGACCTGGGGGCGTAGAGTTATGAAGACAGTAGGGGGAAGGATTACAAATCTTACCAATACAAGAGGTTTTTCAGTAGATTTCGCAGCTGCCACAACAGTACTTGTGGCATCAAAACTAGGTCTCCCTATCTCCACATCACATACGGTTGTCGGGGCAGTTATTGGAGTTGGACTTGCTAGAGGTTTGGAAGCCATTGATTTAAGTGTAATTAAAAAAATTGTTGTTTCATGGTTGCTTACAGTACCCATTGCTGCTGCCACATCAGCGGTAATTTTTATATGTCTAAGAGCAATAGTAGGATAAGAACTAGGTGAGAAAAATGGAAAATAAAAGAAATCATTTCAGAGCACCAGTTGCTGATACCTTTAGGAGGAAGTCACCTTTTGGTCAATTACTAGATCACATGGAAAAAGTTAGGGAATGCATTGATATTCTTGGAGATGGATTAACTAGTTATTATAAAGGAGACTATAAAGGATTTTCAGAATTAGCTGAGAATGTATCAAAAATTGAGCATGAAGCCGACCTTATAAAAAGAAATTTACGCAATCATCTTCCCTCTTCACTTTTTATGCCTGTGGATAAAGGTAAATTTTTGTGGGCGTTAAGAGAGCAGGATGCAATTTTAGATCATGCAGAAAACCTAGCCAAAATGCTTGATATGCGCCATACAAAGATTCCGAAAAAACTGCAGGATGTGTTCATTGAACATGCAAAGCTCGTTATGAAAACAGTAGAGGCAATGCAGGATGCAGTTGGAAACATTAGAGATTTGATTGAAACAAGTTTCGTAAAACGTGAGCGGGAGCAAACTAAACAATTTATTTACAAGGTTCATGAATATGAGTGGAAGGCTGACCAGAAAAAACTTGAGGTGACAAAAGGAATCTATAAGCTTGAAAAGAAACTTGATCCTATGGATGTGTACCATTTGCTAAAGATCGCCGACTGGGTTGATGATATAGCAGATCATGCAGAGAATGTCGCTGATTGGCTAAGAGCAATGATAGCAAAATAAGATTGTAAAACCCTACAAAAGATTGATAAAACATTCTTTATTAATCTTTTTTAATGCTTGATACGATTCTAATAGCATTTCCAGCTGTGTTCATTCCTTTATTTATTATTGTAAATCCTTCATCAACTCTTGCACTTTTTTCAGCAATAACAAGTAATTATACAAAAAAAGAAAGAAAAAAAACTGCAAGAAGTGCTGTTACTTATGCTACAATTCTTTTATTTATATTTGCAATAGCCGGATCAGCTATTCTATCATATCTCCAAATAGAGATTTATTCCCTGAGAATTGCTGGTGGAATTCTCCTTGCTTTTGTAGGTCTTGATATGACCAGAAGAGGACAACAGTTTGGAGAAGGCGATCCAGGTAAAGAGCAAAAGGTAGATTATGCACTTGTTCCACTTGCAATGCCATCTTTATCTGGGCCAGGGGCAATAACTGTTACAATTGTAAGCATGCAGAATCCTGATTTCAATCTTTCATGGTGGATCTTATTACTTATTGCATTTGCAGCAATCATACTTACAATGATTATAACATATTTAATTTTTTTAAGCTCAACATATATTATTAAAGTCCTTGGAAAAAAAGGAATGGACGCATTTACAAGAGTAATGGGGCTTCTGACAGTTGCTATTGCTGTTCAATTTACTTTGACTGGAATTGCATCCTGGGTTCAAACACTTAATCTATAATTTTTTTATTTGTAAAATTTAACAGCATTTATATTAATAGGAATACCCAATGAATTAGCGATAACATCACATTTTGTTCTCATAAGATATACTATAGGATGATAATCTGTTTCTGAAAAAGATTCATAGTTTGCCATTCCCTTGCAAAGTATCAAATCAACCGGTTTCAATGCCTTATCAAGTTCAGATGGGAGTTTGTTAAAATCCACGCCAACTGCAAAGCACCCTGTTGTCAGAATTTTGTCTACAACTTCTTCAAACTGTAGCTTCTCAGCATCCTCCATGGTAGCATCACTAAGAACTGGTTCACCTTTGACAACTAAAGTCAGAAACATTTTTGGGTTGAACTTCTTTAGTTCACGACAAAGAATCTTATCAAATACTATCTCCCCACAGTTATCTGTAAATAGCAAGACATTTTTTGATTTTTTTAATAATTCCTTTAACCTTGCCGAGTCATCATATCCAAGTCCATCAGCTACTGTTTTTTCAAAGATATCTTTCAGCATCTCTGGATGTGTACTTGCCCCCTCAATTCCAAAATCCATAGTGTTCCCAACAATTGAACATAACATACTCATTTTCAATGGATCATTGGACTCTTCAACGAGTTTTTCAACCTGTGGAACAAGTGACATCGCAACTTTGTTGCTTTGGTTTTTTAAATCCTTGTATGGATCATCATCACCAAGTGTTTCATAAACCAGTTTGTGCACCTCTGTAGCAATTGTTGCACTGCATCCATTTGGATCATAAAGCTCAGAGAGAGCCTGGCAGGCATTACGTATAACCTTGGTTTTAATCTTAGGATCCTTAGTGCTCTGTTCTGCTTCAAAAATAATACGTTTTATTAGACATGGCACACATTGCGTTTGAATCTTCATACAAAACCCCTAGAAACAAAACTATCTATTATAGTCTTACTACTGCAGTTGTTTACAGAGATATATCCCATCATCCATGAAACCATGTTTTCTATAATAATCCTTAACTCCAACACCGCTTAGGACAAATAAATGTTTTTTATCGAATTCTTCAAGGCAAATGCATTCTGCCTCATCAATGAGTTCTTTTCCAAATCCCTTATGCTGCCATCCCTTTTTTGTTTTTTTTCCAATTGAAAGCTCCCTTCCAAGCACTTTCAACTCCCGTATGATCATACAAGGATTTTTTAAGAGTTCATAACGGTGAGGAAGAGTGACATCACGCAGGCGAAGATAAGCAATAAGCAAATCATGTTTTCTCTCAACAAGGGAGATAAAAATTTCCTCTCCACCGCCAGCATCATAATGAATGCTTTCAAGACCGATGTCTCCATCATCTATCTCAATTTTTTCTTTTAATAATCTATGACCAATCTCTCGACATCTAATGCACCTGCATGTTTCACCATGTTTTTTCATCTCACTTTCTACCAGCTGACGTAGATTACTCTTGTCAACACCTGCATCAATATATGGTGCTGGAATATCTCGTTGAATCCTTTGTATGCGAACCCATTCTGGAACATAACCCTTAAGTTTTGCAACCAGCTTTACTGCCCCCTCATTAGAAAGTGGCTCATATTCACCTTTTTTCCATAAATCATATAATTGAGTTCCTTTGATCGTAAGCGTTGGGTAAATCTTAATCATATCTGGCTTAAAGTCAGGATCCTCAAAAATAGTTTGAAATGACTCAATATCCCTCTCTGTGTCAGAGCCAGGAAGACCAGGCATCATGTGATAGCATACCTTAAAACCACATTCCTTGGCAATACGGGTGGAAGATATGGAATCCGTAACTGTATGACCTCGTTTCATACCATACAAAACATCGTCAAATACTGTCTGAACTCCCAGTTCAACTCGAGTTGCACCAAGTTCCAAAGCATTGTCAGCATGCTGCAGTCTAAACCAATCTGGCCGGGTCTCAACAGTGAGCCCTACACAACGAGATAAGGCAGTTTCATTCTTCTTTTTGGCCATTTCCAACGATGGTGATGCCTCTCTGTTGAGAGCATCAAAACACCTTTTGACAAACCATTCCTGATAAAAAGGAGTTCTGGATGTAAAAGTCCCACCCATCAAAATAAAGTCAATTTTATCAACAGAATGACCAATTACTTTCAGCTGTTCTATCCTGCTTTCAGTCTGCAAAAAAGGGTCAAAATCATTTAATAACGCCCTCATGGCTGCGGGTTCATGACCAGTATAGCTCTGAGGAGTATTGATTTCAGGTCCACCAGGACAAGGAACACACCGTCCATGTGGACACTCCGCTGGAGAAGTCATAACCGCAACGATAGCAACACCAGATATTGTACGCATTGGCTTCTTACGCAGTATATCAGTAGCAGTTTCTCTTTCTAATTCCGAAAACTCAGAAGGCAAACAAGCTAGTATCTCACTATCTGGGGGAACACTATTGAACTTGTATTTCTTGCAGAGCTTGACTTTAGTCTTATGTAACTCTTCCTTAGATTGAATCTTTTTGGAGAGGATAAGATCTATGATTTCGGAATGGAAAGACATCAAAAAGCCCATCATATCAACAGATAAAAATCTTTGTTATTTTGTTATATTAAAAGATGTCATTAAGATATCTTTGTGGTAAAATGAATAAATCTGGAGGAAACCAGGACCAAACATTAAAAAGAGTGTCTTATTTACCAATTAGGAATTGAGGCATATCTATGAAAACTAATTCGATAATAGAGTTGATGTTAAAGGATCATGAAAAAATTGTCGATTATCTCAATAAAGTTGAAGAGAGTGGTCATCCTGATATTGAAGCTTTTTTAAAATTCGAATGGCATCTCAAAAAACACATATTTATTGAGGAAAAAGCAATATTTATTTCTTATCAACCTAGTGATGATTCTGAGGAAGAAAAGATATTCAATAAACTTTCAAAAGAACATACAGTAATTATGGATTTACTTGATAAAATATCAAAAGAATCGTTCCCAAGAGGCAATATCAACTTTAACAAATTAAAGAAACTGCTTGCAGTACATAAAAAATTTGAAGAAAATGAAGTCTATCCAAAACTGGAAGAGAAATTAAATGAGAAGAATAAACAAGAGATTATTGAGAAAATAACCGAGATAATTTAAATTATCTAATAACTTGGTTTTGGACAGATTATTTTAAGATTTTATTTTGAGTATATTTATAGTTAGAAAGGTTTTTTAAGAATTGGCTGTTGTTTGCCTCAGATAGTAATCAGGATAAATTAAATATAGAAAATTTCTTAAATTTATTAACAAAATTAATATTGTAAGCGAAAAAACAGGGGACAAGAACCATTGGACATAATAAAAACAAATAATTTGACAAAAAATTTCGATGGTCTTACAGCAGTTGATAATATATCATTCTCTGTAAAAAAGGGAGAAATCTTTGGTTTTCTAGGACCCAATGGTGCAGGCAAAACAACCACAATAAAAATGCTTACTACGTTGTTACATCCAACGAAAGGTTCTGCTGAGATTGCTGGATTTGACATTACTGCTGCAAGAGATAAAGTTAGGCAAAATATAGGGGTTGTATTCCAGGAACCTGCTCTTGATATAGAGCTTACTGGAGGAGAAAATCTCGAATATCATGCAAGAATGTATGGTCTTAATCGAGATAAAAGAAAAACTAGGATAGATGATGTTCTAAGCTTAGTCGACCTTGAGGATAAAAAAAACGTTCTTGTGAAAAATTATTCTGGCGGGATGAAGAGAAGACTTGAAATAGCACGTGGTCTGATGCATTATCCAACGGTTTTGTTTCTTGATGAACCCACGCTTGGTCTTGATGCACAAACAAGAAGAGCCATATGGAATTATATTGGGAAGATGAATAAAGAAGAAGGTACCACTATTTTTTTAACAACACATTATATGGATGAAGCTGACTTTCTTTGCGATAGAATTGGAATTATAGATCACGGTAGCATCCTTGTTATCGATTCAGTTACAAATCTTAAAAATTCTGTTGGTAATGATGTAATAACGCTTTCATGTTCAGATATGGTCAAATTAGTTAAAAGATTGGAAGAAGAATCATGGATTAGTAATATAGAACAACATGACTCGTTTGTAACACTGGGTGTAGAAAAAGGAGAGGAAAAGATACCCGTTATAATTGAGATTGCTCAAAGTCTGAATATAAGGATTAAATCAATCAGTGTCAGAAAACCAACACTTGATGACGTATTTCTCCATTTTACAGGTAGGACAATGCGCGACCAAGAGGCAGCAAATACTGCTAGAAGTGTACCTCCTAGATTCCATGGTAGAAGGAGATAGTTATGAAATCTGTAGAATTTCAAGCAATCTATATTATGTGGCTACGACAGATGAAACGTTTTGTCCGGTCCAAAAGCAGACTTGTCTCTTCCATAGTACAGCCATTGTTTTTTCTTTTTATTCTTGGATCAGGTTTCAGAGTAGCTACATTTGCGGAGGTGGATGATTACTTGTCTTTTCTTGCCCCGGGCATCATTGCAATGGCAATCTTGTTTTCTTCTATGTTTACTGGTATTTCAGTGTTATGGGATAAGCAATTTGGATTCTTGCAAGAAGTTTTAGTAGCGCCAGTTAGCCGTTTTTCAATAATAATTGGACGTACACTTGGTGGTGCCACAGTAGCATTAATCCAGGGATTTATAATTCTACTAATTACTTTAGGCCTTGGTGTGAAGATATCTGGAGTTTTTGGTTTGTTGTTAACTTTTGTTTTCATGATCCTTATAGCTTTCACAGCAGTTGGATTTGGTCTCGTAATTGCTTCTAAAATGGAAGATTTTCAAGGTTTCCAACTTATAATGAATCTGCTTATCATGCCTCTGTTATTTCTATCATCAGCGTTTTTCCCGGTTACTGCTGATCCCAGGCAACTGATTCCAATGGATAAAATATGCTTTTTTAACCCTTTGTTTTATATGGTTGATGGTCTACGTGGCAGTCTAATAATAGGTACAGCTACCGTAAATCCCCCTCTGTTAGATCTTCTAGTTGTTTTGGTGGTATGTATCATTATGATGGGGCTTGGTAGCTATTTCTTCAGCAAAAGCGAGGTGTGATACGCTTTTAATTTATATTGGGGAAAAAAGTTAAATAAACAAGGTATTCTGCACAAAATTGAAATAAAAGTAGCAACAAATAACACCTATTCACTTTGTTTTCTCCTCTACACAGTTTCTAAATGTTTTAATCATGTTTATCAGAGAACATGCCACTGTTACTGGTCCAACTCCTCCAGGCACAGGTGTAATTTTCCCAGCTTTTTCCTTCACAGAATCAAAATCTACATCTCCGCATATGCCATCCTTTGTATTCACTATTCCAACGTCTATTACAAAAGCGTTTTTCTTTACATACTCACTTGTTATTATCCTTGGTATCCCTGTGGCTGTTACAAGAACATCTGCCCTAGATGCATATTGTTTTGTATTCTTTGTGAAAACATGACAAACGGAAACCGTGGCATTCCTGTTAAGAAATAGAGCAGAAAGTGGCTTTCCCACGACATTACTATGGTTAATAATAACTATGTCCTTTCCTTTGAGATCCATGTTTTCGTGTTCCAAAATAGTAAGCACCGATAGCGGGGTACATGGCACAATATATTCATCACCGATTAGAGTTCTACCCATATTATATGGAGTAAATCCCTCCACGTCCTTTTTGGGATCTATTGCATTCATCAGTATATCTGAAGAAATATGACCTGGTATAGGAAACTGTATCAGAATTCCATGAACGCTTTTGTCTTCATTTAATTCAGATATGGAACGTAAAATTTCATTTTCAGAAACATTCTGTGGAAACTCTAGATGATTTGACACTATCCCTGCCTTTTTACAGGCATTATCCCTTAGCCTCAAATAAAGAGATGATGTTTGATCCTCACCAATTTTAATTGTGGTTATATTCGGCGTAGTTTTGTATCTTAATTTTAATTGTTCTACTTCCTCAGCAGTTTTTCCGTGTAGGTTACCTGCTATTTCCCTTCCATCAATAATTTTTGCAGTCATTTTCAATTCAAAAAGTAAAATTTAGGTGGGGTTATAAATCCTCTGGTTATAGTTTCAGCTTGGTTACAAAATCAGGAAACTTTGTAATACAATGTCTTGTATACATATGAAGGTATTCTTTTTTAAACTGGCCTTAGTGTTCCTGCAAATACCTGCCATGCTAAAGCTGATTTTGCAATTAAACTTAGGACAATATACATTCTTTCCCCATATAGATAATCTTTCCATTTGCCAATTTTTTTGTATTGGAGAAACATGTTTATTGCAAATAAGTTAAAGAATATTGCAATAGTAATAAATATTACAATTACAAAATCAGGAACTGATTCTGCAGTTATTAGTGGAATGAAGATAACAATCCATGGAATAAATCCTGAAATACAGCCAATAGAATAGGATGTCCAATTTGTTTTTTCGGTTGTTTGATTATGTAACTCCATCATTAATCCCATTAGATTCATTACAGCGGTTAATGTGAATAATGCGATGATTGTACCAATATCGTAAATTGTAACAAGCATTGAAATAATAACTATCATTAGAGATGCACTTAATGAATATTCAATCCATCTTGCCGGATTCATATGTTTTTTAAGTTTTTTTACATACCACTGATAAAGAACAGTTGCAATAAGAAAATGTGCTGTTGCAGACATAAATATAAAAAGTGCTACTAATGGCCCAATACGAACATCGATAAATGATACTGCAACTGGGATAATTGTTTGAGTTGTTGTGTTATATTCCGGTGTTGAATAAGTTAACGGTAGAGCAAAATCCTTACTGAGAATTAATATTAAACAACCTTGGATAAAATGAAAAAAACCCATGATTGCATTGAACCTTCTTAATCTGGTAAAACATTCTTCTCCAATTTTAGTAAAACAATCTACTGTTTTTGAATTTGTT